>JFJP01002313.1_pt1 | contig 11476 bp, 15 predicted proteins | sample 431651 | NCBI WGS metagenome assembly JFJP01 (sample SAMN02602958, study PRJNA72255) | Microbial mat metagenome, whole genome shotgun sequencing project. | biome: fresh water; feature: sink hole; material: water; isolation source: purple microbial (photo- and chemosynthetic) mats found in... | reverse complement strand
TTTACTTGTCACCGCGTCCACGACCGCTTTCCAGATTGTGCACATGGACATGCCGGCCGGCCTGGATATCTTGCGTGGCCAGGCCGATAGTTTCACCATATTTGATGATCTTGTCGCCCTTGAGGATGTCACGCACGGCAAACTTGTGACCGAAGGAAATCGGATCCACCACATGGACGGTTACCGGTTTCCCCCCGACAGCCATCACCACATCGACGTCAGGTCCTACCGCCTCGACGGCAGTGGCCGTATTGTCGGCAGAGTTCATGACAACCGCTTTTGCTTTTGGCATTTTATTTTCCTCTTACAGCGACGGTCCGATCCTGTGGATCGCGAAATCGTTAAAGCCAAGTACTTCGGCCTTGCACAGCTTGCCCGATGCGATTTCTATCATGTCATCAAAGATCAGGTGCCCGACCTGGTCCACCGTCGCCTCGCCGGTGACAATGGCGCCTGCATCGAGGTCAATGTTGTCGTTCATTCTCGCGAAGAGGGCGCTGTTGGAGGCCACCTTGATGGTCGGAGCGATCGGAGAACCGCAACAGGTGCCCCGGCCGGTGGTGAAGATGACGATCTGACAGCCGCCGGCAACCATGCCGGTGATCTGTTCGATATCCTGACCCGGCGTATCCATCCAGACCAGCCCTTTTTTCGTCACTGGCATGGCATAGTCGATGACATCCTGAAGCGGTTTTGTTCCTGCTTTGTAAACGCAGCCCAGCGATTTTTCCTCGATGGAAGAAAGACCGCCTTCGATGTTTCCCGGAGTAGGTTGTCCGCCACGCATGTCAACGCCCATGTCCGTCGCCTGTTTTTCACAGCGCGCGATGACGTCGAAACAGCGCTGGGCGACTTCCGGACTGACCGCGCGCGCGGCGATGATATGTTCGGCACCGATCAGTTCGGTGGTCTCGGCCAATATCACACTGCCTCCTGCTTCAATGAGGAGGTCGCTGGTCTTGCCCAGTGCAGGATTCGCCGAGATGCCGGAACAGGCGTCTGAACCGCCGCATTCCGTACCGAGGATGAGTTCGGAAACATCGATGGGATCACGCGACAACCGGGAGGCTTCAGAGACCATTTCGCGTGCCACTCTCGCCCCTTCGGCGGTGGCTTTCACCGAACCCCCTTCATCCTGAATGATGACGAGATGAACCTGTTTGTAGGGGCAGGCCTTTTTGATATCCGCGACCACATCCTGTGCCCGGAGCGTTTCACAACCCAGGCCTACGACGATGACGCTGAAGACATTGGGGTGAGTTCCGTGGGCCGCTATGACGTGCCGAGACAGTTCAAGATCGGCTCCGATCTGGGTACATCCATTCTGATGCTCGACATAGACGGTGCCTTTCACCATCTCCGAGATGCCTCGTGCGACCCGGTTGGCGCAGACGACGGCCGGAATCACCAGCACATGGTTGCGAATGCCCGCCTTCCCGTCAGGACGGCGATATCCCATGAATTTCATAAGGCACACCCCTCATATCTATCATTAACGCAGTGAATCATAAACCATATTCTGAACGGGGGTTTGGCCTTGAATGAAGATTTCCTGTTGATTTGCCGGTGACGGGTTTGGGTTAGTGCAAGGTATCCGCAACCTATTCTGCTGTTGGCAAACGGACTAATCCATCGCCTCGTAGAGCTGCAGAGTCAGGAATTCGGGATAATCCGGCGCCAGACTCATCTTTTCAAAAATGTCCGCAGCCCGCTCATAGCTCGCCGGATCCTCACCCTGTCCGCTGATGCAGTCTTTCACCCTGGATAGTTCTTCAGGAATCATCGCCCGCACCATTGCCGCGCTGACCTTGCGCCCGTCTTCGAGAACACCCCTCGGCGAGACCGCCCATTGCCAGACCTGCGAGCGCGAGATTTCGGCTGTTGCCGCGTCTTCCATCAGATTGTGGATCGGCACGCAGCCGTTGCCGGCGAGCCAACTGCTCAGGTAGTGAATGCCGACATTGATGTTGTTGCGCAAACCCGTTTCGGTAATCGGTTGCGCCGGCTGAAAGTTCAGGAAATCCGTGGCAGTGAATACTTCATCGCGCTGCTTTTCCCACTGGTTCGGGCGTTCGCCGAGTACCTTGCGTAATTCCTCGGCGGCGATCGGCACCAGTCCGGGGTGCGCCACCCAGCCGCCATCGAAACCGTCGTTGGTGTCGCGTTTCTTGTCGTGGCGGATGCCGGCCAGCGCCTTTTCGTTGGCGAGTGGATCGTTCTTGATCGGGATCAGCGCACTCATGCCGCCCATCGCCGGCGCACCGCGCTTGTGGCAGGCCTTGACCAGCGCCAGCGCATATCATCGAGATCGCTGGGACGTAGGGGCGTTGTTGCTTGGCGGGCCAGAAGATATGCCAATGAAAACTGGCTACGCTGCAGCGGCGAATTCCCTCAGTACGTCCGGGCGCCGCTCTGCGATCGCAATCAAGGTTTGTGCTGCCTTTGATGGGAAACGACGCCCCTGCTCCCACTCTTGAAGTGTTCGGACTGAAACCCCGAGCAGTCCGGCAAATTGCGATTGGCTGAGTCCGGATTTGATTCGCGCAGAGACAACCGGAGAAACAAAGACCTTGGTTCCCTTCTTCGCAATCATCTCCTTGACCGATTGGCGAAGTTCCGCAGTGATATCAAGCGATGACTCGAAGGCATCCAACGCTTCGTCAGTCAAGGGTCTTTTCGATTTCATCTTTCATCTCCCGCAAAACCTCGCCTGCAATCGAGTCGAGTTTTGCTTTCGCGTACATGAATAACAACCAGATTTCACCATTCGCCAATCGATTGAAGTAGATCACACGCACGCCACCCGATTTGCCTGAGCCTGCTCGGGTCCAACGAACCTTGCGAACACCTCCGGATTTTCTGACAACGTTACCTGCTTCTGGGTTCTCCACCAGCCACGCAGCAAACTCGCCACGCTCCTCTTCGGTCCAGTAATTCGACCAGAGACGCGAAAAGTAGGAGTTTCTACAATCGTAAGCATGATCAGTTATACGTCAAAGACGTATAACTGTCTGAATTTCTGTTTCTCTGCCAATACTGAATACAGGCTGCTATCCAGTTGGCTAATGATTCACCTCGATCGAAAATCTGTTCGCCAAACTCAATGCAGCGCTGCGGAAAATTGCCAGCGCATGGCGGACGCACTGGATAAACGAAACACCCTACTCTCCAGGCGGTGCGACAGAGACACCCCGAACTCCTGTCCGCTCTATCGCGCGTGCGACGAGGCCAGATACCTTTACCTCTTCGACGACTCGCCTGAGGTAGGTGAGGCCGGCGTTACGGCCCTTCGGAACCGCAATGGCTTGTTGGACGCCCATAAAACGCTCGTCGAGGACACGAGATCCTGGCAACTTCTCGACTAGATCAAGCAGGCCCTGCGTCAAGCCTGCCAGCGCGTCCACTTCGCCGGACACCAGCAGGTCGAACGCCGCGTCGCCCCCCTGCGTCGACACCAGTTGGGCATGCTTCAGATTTCGGCTCAGGAAAAGCTCGTAATTAGCACGAGATGGCGCCGCGATGCGAACCCCCTTGCGATCGACTTCAGTCGCAGCGCGAAAGGGTGAGGTGCCGGGCACGAGGTAGGTTGCGTCGATCTCGAGGTAGGCTTGGGTAAAACTCATGAGCTTTTCGCGCTGCGGATCAGAGCCGAGAAAAGCGATGTCCCAGACATTGGTTGGCGCCGCATCACCCATGACGGCGACGCTGTCATAAGCTACGATCTCGAGAGGCACACCGAGGCGCTTGGCAATCTCGTGCAGCAGGTCGATAACCACCCCGAATGATTTGCCTGTCGCCCGATCCTTCGTGGCAAGAATGGAATTTCCGTAGTTAACCCCGGCGCGGAGTTTCCCGGTCGGGGCTAGATCGGCACGAACGGCCGCTATGATGCCAACCATGATAGATCCCTGTCTGGTGCTGCCAGAAATACTACACCCGTAATCACAATGGCGGTTAAATCGTTATGCGGAAACGCATGCATTAAGGTATGCCAACGAAAACTGTCTTAACGCAACTTATTGATTATAAATCATAGTTTTTCAATCGCTGCCGTTGGTATCCACAAGATCAACGGCGAATCCGGTAGCCGCTCGAATTCATAACGTTCATACCATCCTCGGGCTTGCTCATCCTTGGCATCTACGATGACGCCAATCATTCCGATCTCGGCAGAAAGGCGCAAGCAACGTTGCAGAGCGTCTGCCAAGAGCAACTCACCGAGTCCTTGCCGCTGGTGGAGCAATGCCACTGCGAGTCGGGCCAAACGTGCGACAGGCAGCGGGAAATTCGGGAAGCGACCGAGATACTTGACTGGCAAGTTTTCCTTGCGGATACCAGACATGGCCAAACTGTAGAAGCCAAATATCGCTGCCCCTTCGGCGGCAACATAGGTCCGACTGACATTGGCTTCGGCGTGCTGACGAGCAAACCGGCGCAAATATTCGTCAAGTGCATCGACACTACAGGAAAAGGCGCGACGATCATGACCAGGCGCCAGCGGTTCAATACTTCCGGAGAAACCGGGAATCACGACTTTCCTTGTTGCCAATCACGATGACGCTTGATGGCAGCGGACAGCATCGGCCTCGGCTTATCTGCATTGTCCAGCGCTTTGGCAAAGGCGCTCCAGTCTCGCGATGTCAGCGTGATCATTTCGCTTTCCGCGAGAATTTTCTTGGCACGTTCTTGGGCTGTACCAAGCAAAAAGGCACTAACCGACATACCGGCAGTGGAAGCGGCACGGACGATCAATTCCTTGATTTCCGGCGATGTGCGCAAATCAATGCGCTCGTGTGCTGCGACCGACATAGTCATGACCTCTGTACGGAAAAGTTACGGAGTATTGTACGGCGCACTCAGACGAGTAGCAAGATATCCGTACTAATTCCGTACAAGTCTTGACTTCGTGTTCTGGTTAAAGTTCCATCGCCCTTGAGGGCGGCTGATCGCCACTTTGGCTTTGAAGGCGGCTATGTGATTACGGCAGGGTCTTCTCATTGCTTCTGCATCGTCCCGAACGGTGGTGGAAACGGGGTTGCAACCTTGACTCCTTCCCTTGGTTACGGGATTTATGCGGACACCACGAGACCAAGAGGAATCCGACATGCAGGTACCTGCCTACCCCATAACTCCACTACGCCAAATCGCAATCATTCTGGCGCACTGCGTCTTACGAATTCAGAACAAGCGATCGACCGACTCATCGCCTGCTTGTTCGACACCGGTATCGGACAAAGTCGCGGCTTGAATGAGTGCCGGCTCCAGTATTGCCCGAAGCTGCTTCACCACCTCAGGCAGCGGCGTGACGGTGATCTCGTTCTTTTTCAGGAATGCATGCCACATGGCTTGGCGCGATGAGTCGATCGCAAATTCATCCGCTAGGCCAACGGGCAGGACTGCCGGGACGGGCATTCCACGCCGGATGAAGGTCGCAGCGATTGCCTGCGCGAGCGTATTGGCATTCAGCACCTCGCGGTCCAGCAATACCCACAGGTCCAAGTAATCCTTCAACCGGCTGTTGGTCATGCCAAGCAATGCGATGGCATGCAACTTTTCCGCGATGACGGTATAGACGGGGTATGTCCGCAGTCTGGGTGCTGGCAAATCTTCGATCAGTACCGGATAAACGGCGTGAACCGGGCCAGGGGTGACTGCATCACCGAACCCGATGTCGATCTGCGTTTTGCAGCGTGCCTTGGCAATTTCACCCGTGATCAACACCCGCGCGCCAGCGTACCCCGAATCTTTGCGGATTTCCTCGACGCTAACCGATGCCGGATCAAAGGTAATGCCGTCCTCAACCTCAACACTGGCGATCTCACGAAATGTCTGGGCAATCGATTCAATGTCGCTTGGCCCGAAGCCGAGCAGATCGGCGTCGCGCGTCGTGCGGTGTGGCATGTCGTACCAGAGCGTGAACAGCAACGCGCCCTTGAGCAGAAAGTGATCGGCGTACGCTGACTGGCTCAGTCGGTAGAGGATTCGCTCCAGAGCGAAGCGCACGAGCACTTGGTTGAAATCAGCGCCCTGAGCTTTGGCAACGTTCAGCAACCGTGCCCGTACCGAGGCGGCTAGATCCTTGTTCATTCCACCACCTCGAGATACGGGCGCATCACGTTGGCAACCCGGCAAATTTTGGCGAAATGCCAGAGTTCATCGGCCGAGGCCTTCTTCTTTGCGCGAGCATCTTTCAGCGCCTCCAGCGCAACGTCGAGTCCGATTTTGTTGCGGTGCTTGAAGCAATCGGCGACGGTCTTGGCCACGCAGTAGACACGCAGCTTGACCTGATCCCGCTCAACAAGATCAATTCCTTCGGAATAGGCTTCACCCGCAAACTGAACCATCTTGACCGGCGGGTAATTGATCTTCGGCGTATGACTGCCACGCGGCATGGCAATCCACACTTGTCGCGGCAGTTGGGTGGTCAGCTCGTGGAACTGCAGAGCCGTGAGCAGGCAGAAGACCGCCTGCGGCACTTTGGTTGCAATAGTGATTAGGCTCTCATGCTCGGAACCCTGACTGTCGGGCAGCCGGTAGATGCCGCGCCCGGCTTTCTCCAGCAGACCGCTGGCCGTCATGCGCGTAAGAACCACTCGGGGAGCCCCGATATCAGCGAGATCGCTAGGACGCAGCATGCCCTTCTGGCTTACCAGATCAAGGACGCGTTGGGTGTAGGTGTCGTGGCGCATAGTTAATAAAGTGTGTTCCATATCTTCGTCGAATGCAAGTAAGTGACGAACTTAAGGAACAACGCTGCCGTTTGCGGCAACTGCCACGAACAACCTGGCGCTCCGATGTCATCGCAAATTTTGCTCACGAAGCCAATCAACTTGACCGTATCGATATCCAGGAAACTCAGCTTCCAGTGTCGTCTGGCAAAGCATCAGGCGACGCGCAAGCTTTGCAACCAAGGTCAACTCGGCTTCGTTACGCACTTCCAGGGGAACAACCAGGCTGACACCGGTTCGCCACACACATGACGAATTGCCGGCCACGACATCCCGGGCGTACTGCGTGGCGACGGCGGTGTAGGTGCTCAAGATTTGGTCTCAGAGTGTGGCAGGTTCCGTGGCGAAACGCACATTTGACATTCGATATCACTATTGATATCATGAACAAATGAGTGGAGTCGAAAAACTTCTTGTCCAGATGCGACGCGAGCCGGCCAATGTTCGCTTTGGCGACTTGCAAAAAGTCTGTGAGGCTTACTTTGGCAAGCCCAGAAATAACGGCACCAGTCATTCGATATTCAAGACGCCGTGGCCAGGTGACCCGCGGGTCAATATTAAGAATGACAAGGGCAAGGCCAAGGCGTATCAGGTCAGGCAAGTGCTGTTGGCAATCGAACGATTAGAGGTGAAGCCATGAACATCGATCATTACACCTACCGCGTGACCTGGTCACAGGAAGACAGCGAGCATGTCGCCTTGTGCGCTGAGTTTCCGTCGTTGTCCTGGCTTGCCCCTACGCCCGAGAAAGCGCTTGCCGGTATCCGTCGCGTCATCTCCGAGGTTGTGGTCGATATGCAAGCGGCGGGAGAGGCCATTCCTGAGGCATTGGCGGAAAAGAAATACAGTGGGCGCTTCATTGTTCGCGTTCCTTCACTTGTACACCGTGCCCTTGCGACCGAGGCAGCCGAACAGGGTGTGAGCATCAACCGTCTGGTATCCGCCAAACTGGCGACCTGAGTCGCAGACGCAAGACGATCGATTGATGATTTACCGTCATCCAGCGATCTCTGACCAGGGATCGTTGTAGGCTGCCATTCAGCCTACAACGCAAGACCGGGAGAAATCCCGGCCTTTTTTATTTGTGCGGTTGAAATGCGATAGTTATTTCGGCACGCAAAAAAAAGAACTATCTCAAGCGTTTAATTTTTGATGGGTTCTTTGATGGGTACACAACAAAAACGCCACGAAAGTGGCGTCGTTGCTATATCACTGGCGGAGACGGAAGATATGTCATAACAAACTGTCTAACCCTCGGATGTTTGATTGTATCCGCACCTGCTATCAACTGGCCATTTCAGTATTCCGTTTTTACCAGCGAACCAAAGCCCCCAAAACACTGAAAACCATTCTTGTTCTTGTGAGATGGCAATGTTGCGTCATAGGTTTTCCGGCGGAATTGTTTTCCACAACTCGGGCACTTGAACACATAGGCGGGCCCGATCTTCGCATTTGCGGCTCGTCCAGCCGATCCCTTGGGTCGCGCACTGATCGATTGCCTTGGTGCAGCATGGCGTTGCACCGGCGGTGCCGCCAATGGTCCGGCCGGGGTCAGTTCAATCTGATACCGGGGGTTGAAAGTCGTTTTGCTGACCTCAATACCTTGAATCTGATCCACTCGATACGTTCTGGATTCCTCGGTTTCATGTTTGACGGCACAAAGCAGCAGATTTCCGTCCAGGCTGCGGCGTAGCGAGTACGGTTCAATCAGTCTCCAGGAATCCTGATAGTGCAAATTCACGCATAGGTGGTTTGCTGCAGCAAATCTGACGGACTCCAGCGGCACATTTTCACGCCATGCGTGCACCATCGCGGGCGGTTGCCACGTATTGTCCAACGAGCCAATGATTGGCGCCGATCCAAGTGAGTGCCTTTCTGCTTCGCCGTGAAGCCAGCGAAAAACGTTCGGAATCTCATTCCAGAACTGCTCGAGGTCAGGTAAAACGGGCAACTGATGGGCAAGCATGTCCTCCCACTCAGCGGCCAGCTTGATTTTGGCGTCCTCACGCAGCAGACTTTCGATGGTCGGAACAGAGATGCCCTTGAACGCACATTTTTCCTGCAGCGTTTTCAGCACCACAGCACGATCAGGCCGAATCTCATCATGCCTGTACAAATGCACGACGTCGTACAAATCACGTGGACGCTCCCGCTCTGCCAAGGCTCTCATCTTCTCGGCAAAAACCTCCTCGAAGCAGTAGCTCAAGACATGGATGCCATCAACCGGACAATCGCTGTACGGATGATGAACCATTCTTTTCTGTGGTGGCAGTACGAGTTTCTCCTTGCTAGTCAGGTCGAACTTGATCCGCGCCAGGTTGCGCTTCTGCATGAGAGGGCCGACGTAATAGACACGTCCTTCCGCGTACCGGCCCCCTTCGAATACAGACAACTTGAACCGAATTTGCTCTCCTGGGATCTCAATGCCGCTCTGTTCATATATCCATTCCGCCATTTGACGGAAGGCCTGCAGCAGGTACGCCTCATCGAGTTGAGCCTCATCGGTCACCGTGAAATCCAAATCCTCGGAAAATCGATACGTCTCGAAGTAGCATTTCTTCAAGCACGTTCCGCCTTTGAAGACCCAGTTCTCCGAAAGGTCGAGATCCGCGGCAATCCCTGCCAGCAGCCAACCGAGGACGTAATCCTTTTCAACGACGTGCAGATCCAGCGAAAGTTCGCGCGCCAGCTCTGATATTTCCTGCTTTTCGATCACTTCACACCTGCCTTCCAGTCGCGGGGCACCCATAGCCGCCACCGCATCACCAATGCCTCAGCAGGCATTTTTGGATCAATACGTGCGTTGCCCATCGTCAGATGGTGTTGGCATTGTTCAATTGCCTCGGCCTCCTGCGGTGCATTGGCCTCCAACAGAAAACCAAGGCGTTTGAATACCGCACCGTTGCCTAGACGCTCGGCATATTCCAATAGCTGACCGAGATTCTTTGCATCAGAAGCGAGGTAGTTTTTGAACATATCTTGGACTGAGCGGATACCGCCGCCAAGCTGGGGGTCGGACAGCATGTCCAGCATCGTTCTGGTGGGATCGGAAACAGAGACTTTCACCGAGCCACGCCAAACCGTCTTCAGGCCGAACATTTTTTCCAGAGCGATGGTGGAAGCCCAAAAAGCCGCCCCTTTGAGCGTGGGCTTTCTATTCCGTGGGCGGGTCGTGGTCATCACCACTGTCGTCCGAAAAATCTGTTCGGTCAGATCCCAATGCTCGGCCGCACTCCAGCCACCGATATAGCACGGCGAGTAGAGACTGGCGGCGATCAGCCAAGGATCATCGAGTGGCAAATCAGATCGTTCGGCCTCCAACGGTACGGGCACGTAAAGGCCTCGGGCTACTCGCGACAACCAGCCCTTCTTGCACCAGCGTGCCAGCAACTTCGATGCGTCAGCCTGATCAAGCTCCATGATCCTGGCAGCTTGCCCATTGGTAACCGTTCCCTTCGTGCCGCGCATGACGGCGGACAAGCGCTCTCGATCAAGCTTGCCCAGGCCAGAGAGGTGATAGCTTAAGTTATCCATAGCGCGATTAATCTCATAATGAGTGAATTATGGCGCTTGTAATGCACTTAGTCAATCCGTATAAGAGCAATTATTATCTTAATAGATGATTTTCTACGCTCTTACTGTACTCAATGACCTAATTGTCATTTCCAAAAACACATGAGAACCCTAACAACGGACGATACGCTACCCTTGGTGCTGCTCTCTGGTGGCGATGGTACTGGCGCTGCATGCGCCCGAATTTTTCAAACTTGGCGTTTTTCATCCTGCCACCCACTCCTGAACTGCCCCACCGGATTATGCGCACAATATAGCTACGCAGGGTACCGGCATTGGCATCCCTGTAGAAGCCCAGTCACGCCTGTTTACCCCCTTTGAACAAGCGGACACATCAACCTCACGCAAGTACGGCGGCACCGGGCTTGGCCTGACCATCACCCGACGGCTGGCCGAACTGATGGGCGGCGAGGCCGGCGTCGAGAGCACGCCCGGTGTCGGCAGCACGTTCTGGTTTACGGCACGGCTGGCCAGAAACACGAACAGGACCCCGCTCGACCAGGCTGAAATGACCGAGTCCGAAGAAACAATCCGCCAGCACCATCAAGGGCGACGCATTCTGATTGTTGACGATGAGCCCTTGAATCTTGAAGTGGCCCAGTACCTGCTGGAAGACGTTGGCCTGAGCGTCGGCACGGCCCTGAACGGAGAGCTTGCCATCAGCAAGGTCAGGGAAACCGCTTACGCGGCCATCATGATGGACATGCAGATGCCGACCCTGGATGGAATCGCGGCCACCAAACGCATCCGCGAACTGCCGGGCTGCCGTGAAACGCCGATTCTGGCGATAACGGCCAATGCCTTTGCCGAAGACAAGATGCACTGCCTTGAGGCCGGAATGAATGATTTCATCGCCAAACCGTTCAACCCGGATAGGCTTTACGCGATCTTGCTCAAATGGCTGGAAAGAGAATCAGCTTCATAAAGCGTATTCGGTTGCCGCAACGACTGTTCATCAATTGGTAGCTGCCACTTTGGTTGATCGCCATGGAATGGAGGCTGAGCCAACGTATGGTCGAATCGAGCGCCGAGCAGCTTGGCTATACTATCGTGGCAACGGTGACGCCAATCTCATTTGCAGAACGCGGCGAGACAGATTATTTCGCAATTTCCTTGAAATTGGCTGGGGTTTCTGTCTAGACTGATCCATAGAACAAACGGGTTATCGTTGGGGG
>JFJP01035215.1_pt1 | contig 11478 bp, 15 predicted proteins | sample 431651 | NCBI WGS metagenome assembly JFJP01 (sample SAMN02602958, study PRJNA72255) | Microbial mat metagenome, whole genome shotgun sequencing project. | biome: fresh water; feature: sink hole; material: water; isolation source: purple microbial (photo- and chemosynthetic) mats found in... | reverse complement strand
TGGCGCCGAGCTTGGCCTTGTTCTCGGTGCCGTCCAGGTCGATCATCGTGCGGTCGATGTCCACCTGCTCGGTGCAGTCGAGGCCGCAGATCTCGCCGGCGATGATGTTGTTGACGTTCTCGACGGCCTTGAGGACGCCCTTGCCCAGGTAGCGTTTCTTGTCGCCGTCGCGGAGTTCCACAGCTTCGTACTCGCCGGTGCTGGCTCCACTCGGAACCGCAGCGCGGCCGAGGGTGCCGTCTTCCAGAACGACGTCTACTTCTATGGTGGGGTTGCCGCGTGAATCGAGGATCTCGCGAGCCTCTACATATTCGATGATGCTCATAAGGGTCTCCTTGGAATAAAGGGGATGACGACAGACCGGCCTGAGCCGGATCCGGCGCACAGAAAGGTCTGTATCGATCAACAGTAACTTTTTTGGGGCCTCCCGTCAAGAACGACAAGCCCGATCCAGCCATTTCTGAGTATTTTTGTATCGAATCAGTGCTGGCCGAGTTCCTCAAGGATGCCGTCCGCAACCCGCATGCCGGATGCCCAGGCGGAGGTGATGCCGCGGCTGGTGCCGGCACCGTCGCCGGCGAGGTACAGCCGGGGAGCGGCACGGAAGCTGGCCGTATCCTGGAATACCGGCTTGTTGGCGTAGGTCTTGATTTCCGGGTAATACAGGATGGTGCTCGGGTGGAGTATGCCGGGAACTATCGTATCAAGCGACTTCATGGCATTCCACAGCGCACGCATCACCTTGGCGGGTACCGCCAGTCCTATGTCGCCGGGGCTGCAGGAAGCCAGCGTAGGCGCGAAGTCGTACAGGTCGCCGGTAAACGCCTCGCGGGTGGAGCGCCGGCCGAGGCGGAAGTCGCCCACGCGCTGCATGATCGGATGGCCACCACCGAGGAGCATGGCCTGGGCGCCGAGGGCGCGCGCGTAGGCCTGACCGCTGGCGAGCGGTTCGGTCAGCGCTATGGTTTTAAGCATGGCGAAGTTTGCCAGGCCGTTGGCAGGCCTGTCGGCCGACCACGCATGGCCATTGACCGAATACCACACGCCTGCTTCGTCTTCGTACTTTTCCTGCACCACATGGGCGGAGCGGGAATTGGTGCAGAAGGTGCGGACCTTTTTGGGGAACAGGAACTTGGGGTCGTAGTAGTCCTTGACGATAGGGTAACGGTCCTCGCGCAGCTCGATGCGCACGCCGACATCGACAACGTTGTCCACGAAGGGCACGCCGTTGGCGCGCATGACGTCCTGCAGGAACGAAAAGCCCGCGCGGCCGGGAGCCACCAGAACCGCACCGAAGGACAGCTCACGTTTGTCAGTGGTCAGTATGCCGCGCGCGGCATCTACCGACAGCACCGTCTCGCCGAGTGACGGTTCAGCGCCACGTGCGCTCAGGTCGGCCACGAGCCGCTTTATAAGCGCAAGGCCGCCGTCCGTGCCCAGATGGGCCTGCCGAATTTCCAGCAACCTGACGCCCAGTCGCTCGGCCCGGTGCGCGTACACAGCAACGCCCTTGCGCTCCATGATGGCCGGTTGCAGAAAGGACTCGACCCGCTCCAGGTAATGCCCGGCGAGTGACTGGTCCCAGTCGTCCTCCGGAAAACCCACGGGCCAGCTGAAGTTCATCTTGCAGTCGTTGCGCAGGCCACCCGAGGAATACTGGTTGCGGTCTATCAGCGCCAGCCTGATGCCTGGCCGGGCTTCGAGGAGGGCAAAAGCCGCGCCGAGTCCGGCCGGGCCTGTTCCTATGATAGCTACGTCGTAGTGTTCCATACCCGCTCCTACAGTAGTTTAGAGCGCCTGACGGCTTCTTTGGCGAGGGCGGAGACCTGTCCCTTGGCCTCGGGTGCGGCGAACAGGTTCAGAACCTGCAACATACCGGGGGTGGGACCGATGACGCCGGGCCGGTTGAAATAGCGCACAAAGGTCATCACCTTGCCGTTTACCGTAACGGGGCAGAAATAGAACGATGTAAAATGCTCGAATTCGGCCTGGTCGATGCTCCTGACCAGGCGTGAGCGCGTACCGACGGCTCCAGCGGGCAAGGTCTCACGAACCGTCTCGAAAATCGACTCATACTCAACACCCAGCCCCATGAACTTGATGCCCACGTTGTAGTGGAGCTGCCAGCTCGATTCATCGGAGGCGAGTATGCTGGTGCTCATTATTCTGGGAACATAGCTTGGGAACGATTCAAAATCGAGGGACACCGCGACCAGTTGCTCGAGCGGAATGTCGAAAACGGCATGTACTTCAGCGTATCCGGCCAGGCGGCGCTCGTTGCTCGCAGGATCGTTGAACAGATAATAGAAGGTACTGGCGAGCTTTGGTTTTCCGACCAGTTTCTCGAGGTCAACGCCAGCGGGAATGCCGTACAGGTGCATGGCCGCTGCCTCCGGTGGCCGGGGCTTGTCATCGGGAGCTGCCCAGAGCGGAAACGCGAGCGAAAATGCAAGCATGGCTGCCGACAAGGCAAACAAGCGCGGGCGTGCCCTCATCGTCCCTGCCCTGCTATAAGTCCAAAAACCCGGTCAAGATCATCCATGGAGAAGTATTCTATGGTGATGGAGCCACGGTTTGCACTGCCCTTGATGGCTACCTTGGTACCCAGGTGGCCGATGAGCCCCTGCTCTATCGCGGCCAGGTCAGGATCGAAGTGCCTGACATCGGGCGCTGTTCGCTTTGCCTGTTTTGGCTCGGAGCCCCTGCCGCCGCGGTTGTACGATGACGCGAGCGCTTCGGCCTCGCGCACCGAGATTCCGTCGTCAACGGCCCGGCGCAGTATGACCTGCCGGTCTGCCGGATTGACGGCGGAGAGTATGGCGCGTGCGTGCCCCGCGCTGATGACGCCCGAGCGCAGGGATTCCATGGCATCGGCAGGCAAACCAAGCAGCCGCAACGCATTGGCGACGGCAGGCCGGCTCTTGCCTACCCGTTCAGCCACCTGGTCCTGGGTCAGCCCGGTAGCCTCCATCAGCTGACGGTATGCTTCGGCCTCGTCTATAGGATTGAGGTCCTCGCGCTGCACGTTCTCTACAAGGGCTATTTCAAGCCGTTTCTCGCGGCCGTATTCCTTTACGATGGCCGGAACCTCGGAAAGCCCCGCTACCGTCGCGGCACGCCAGCGGCGCTCGCCCGCCACAATGCGGTACCCGCCCGTGCCGTCTTCCTCTACCACGAGCGGCTGAATTACACCATGCCGCTTGATCGATTCCGCGAGCTCCGCTATGGACTGGTCATCGAAACGCTTGCGCGGCTGGTCAGAACTGGGCGTGATCCGGGCCACCGGTATCTCAAGGATGCCGCCATGATTGCGCGCATCGGCGGATTCTGAAGGATTTTCAGGAAGCAGGGCCTCAAGCCCCCTTCCCAGTCCGTATTTAGCCACGCGCTAGAACCTCCGAGGCCAGTTTTTCGTAACTCTTGGCGCCGATGCACGCCGCATCGTACAGACACACCGGGACACCGTGTGAAGGCGCCTCGGACAGCCTCACGTTTCGGGGTATGATGGTGGTAAACACCTTGTCGCCAAAGTAACCGGAGACCTGCGCAACCACGTCCTGCGCCAGTCTGGTCCGGGAATCATACATGGTGAACAGTATACCCGCTATCTTGAGCCTGGTATTCATGCCCTTCTGTACGAGTTGAATCGTCTGCAGGATGAGTGAGAGCCCTTCAAGCGCAAAATATTCACACTGAAGCGGAATCAGCACCTCGTCTGCCGCTGAAAGCCCGTTGAGCGTCAGCACGCCCAGCGACGGAGGGCAGTCTATCAGCACAAAATCATACTCGTCCTTGACCAGCGCCAGCGCGTTCTTGAGGTAGTGGTCGCGGCCTTCCTTGTCCACGAGCTCCACCGTGGCACCAGACAGGTCAATGGAAGAGGGAGCCAGATACAGGCCTTCAACTTTGGTGGGCTTGATGATGTCGCGCATACTAGTCTGACCGGAAATGACCTCGTAGGCGCCCTTGGCCTTCTTCGCGCCACCGACGCCGCTGGTCAGGTTGGCCTGCGGGTCGAAATCGACGAGCAGCACCCGCTTGCCGGCGCGGGCGAGGTAGGCTCCGAGGTTTATGACAGACGTCGTCTTGCCGACGCCGCCCTTTTGATTAACGAATACTATTGTCCTGGACATCGCTCGTCCTTGGCTTTCAGGTGTGCTGCACGATAGCACGGAAAGGCCCGCAAGGGCTATGGCTCCGGCTTTGCCGGAGAGCGCAAGACTCCTGCATTCAGCCAGTGCTGCAAAAACTCAGATGGGTTCATTACTTTGGGGTGGACGGGAAAATGTCCGCGATTGCCGGTGATCAGGGCATTGGCATCACCACACAGGCAGACTTCGAAAAAGACACGATCATCCTCGTAGACAAAGTGATCCGCGCAGGGTTCTGCTCCGATAGCCTCGCCTTCGGTTTCTATATATTCGAGCAACGTCGCTACCGAAGCTGGCTCGAACGCAAACTTGGGGCGAGCCAGAACGGCCCGGTATTCAGCCATGATGGCAGCATTGAAAAGAGGACAAAGCTTTCCGCTGAATACAAGCGCAAGCACCCGGGCAGGATTCCCGCCAGGGTTCAGGATGCCGGAAACCAGTACATTGGTATCCAACACAACCCGGGTCAGGGTTTGCCCCTTGCAGACCTGATTTCAGCATCGATTGCCTCGGGAGCCATCGTAACGAACCCGGATTTACTTGAATCAGACTGCAATCGGGCCAATGCTTGCTGGGCACGAGCCCTTCGGATCGCCTTGAGGCTGGATTCCAGGTTGAAATCCGCCAACGGAGTCAGAAGTGCTATTGGCCGGCCGTTATTGGTAATAATCATCTCCTGTTCGACAGGCAACTGCTTCCAGATCGAAGCCGGACTCGTTCGGAGATCCCTGACCGTGATGAATTTCATTGCAATACCTCTGGGTATAAAGGTACCATGTTGTCACTCAATCGTCTACAACATCACAAGACGCCGGTCTCCCAGGATTCAAGTTCCAGGTCGTCTATCCTCGCAAAGTGCTGTCTGTTGTTGGTAACCAGCGTAAGATCCATGTAGATGGCGGTTGCGCCGATCATGAGGTCCATGTCGTCGAGTCTGGTACCAGCCATCTCAAGCCTTGCTTTAAGGCCGCTGAATACCTCAATGATGCCCTTGCCAAGGTCTAGCACAGGAAAAAGCTCGGCCACCCGGTGGGCTGTGGCGAGGTTCTTGTCAGGATGCATTGATTTTCTAGCCCCATAAAGCAATTCCCCATAGCTGATGACCGACATGAATTTGGGAATGTTCTGGTTTGCCAACATCCAGTTTTGCACTGCGGGATTGCCTTTCAGGCTGTAGATGATGACGTCGGTATCAATCAAATAGGCCATCATCAGCCCCGAAACGCCGAGATGGACTCCTGAAGTCCCTGATATCTCCGATGATTGCCTCCGCGGACCTGTCATCTTTCCACGCGCCTGACATGGAGAGGAACGCCAGAGTGGAATTTGCGACTGCGGTTCCTGGTGAATTCAGGTATCGTTCAATCATGGTAATCACCTCCTGACTGATGGAACGGTTCTGCTGCCGTGCCGAAGTCTTCAAGAAATTGTATAACCGGTCATCAAGATCACGAACCTGCAGGGTAGCCATGTGGTGCCTCCCCTGCAAATATACCCTTTCGTGCATGATTTTGCAATCATAATGCATGAAATATTCTGCGGAAATCATGGACTGTAACCCACCATCACCATGCTTTCAAAGAATTCCAGGGTAATCCACTGCGACAGGTCCTCGACAACCTCCCGGCACCCGGAACTGCGCTGGCGCAACCCGCACCACTCCCAGTCCTCCTCGTTGGTGACAAGTCCATCCCTGACAGGGTGCTGGTCGATGCGGCTGAAGCATAGATCCAGATCATTGAAACCGGTGATGGGCCTGGAGTGGTACCGGCTCTCCCAGAAATGGCCACAGAAATCGAATGCGTGGTTGTAGTTCATAGCGTAGACGCTCAGCAGCCAGGACATGGTGGCCGCGAGGCTCGAGTCCTCCGCCGGTGTGATGATCAGGTGGAGGTGGTCATCAAGCACGACGAAGTTGTCGATCCGGCAACTTTTTTTGGCCTTCAGCCTGGCCAGCGTTTCAACGAGCATGGACTTGGCAAGGGGTGACGCGAGGTATTTTGCCCCGCCATTGGTTCTGGCCGTCACATAGTATGACGCGCCGGGTATGATGATTCGTTTGCGTCTCATGCAGACTGTACGCGGGACCGAGCACGGGCGCTTTCGATTTTCCAGGAGAATTCTGGGGAAAACTCGATGCAACGGCCTATTCTGCCCCGAGCGCCACGAGACTTACGCGAAAATAGGTGCCAGCCTCGCAAGAACTTCATTGAGAATTGTGGGGGGCACTCGTTCCAGCTTCCTCGCTGAACGAGCTTCCAGATCCAGAGCGCGCGGTTGATCACAACGAATGACACCCGTCGTCGTCGTACCTGCACCTGTCAACGATACTGCGAACCCTGCGGTACGGGCCTTGGTAAGGCGGTTGAAGGCACCTGGCGATACGACCAATACCGGACGACGCCCCTGCTGCTCATGCCCTTCTGAAGGATCTAGCGAAACCAGCCAGATTTCTCCACGCTCCATTTACAGCAACTCTCTGCCAACCGGCACCGCATCGATCCAGTCGCGTTCTTCCTGCGATACATCAAGCGATTCGCTGCATTGTGCGAGCAGTTCAGCGAGGGTATAACGCGGGTACCCGAGTGGCTCTACAACCAGGCGTCACCAAGAAGAGCAGGCGGAACCGCAAACATGAGCGAACCACCAACCTTTCGTAAATTCGTCGTGATCATCTCCGCACCTCTATTATACTTTAGTATAATATCTTGGTTCGGTCAACAATTCTGGAATGACGCGCCAGGGATGATGATTCGTTTGCGTCTCATACAGACCGTACGCGGACTGGAGCAGGGGCGCGTTCGATATTGTTGAATATTCTCCATTTAAGGGCAGGCCCCTTGGGAGGGATCGTAAAATTCGGTATAGTTATGATTGATGAACCTACTTCAAGAATTTCGTATGGTCGTAACCGAATTGGATGGTGCCGGCATTCCCTATGCCATCTGTGGGGGGATGGCAATGGCCGCATACGGCAATGCGCGCGCGACTCAGGATATTGACGTGCTCCTCACCAAATCTTTTTTAGATGATACGCTGGCGATCCTTGCTCGCCTGGGATACGTGGAAGCGGCTCGTCTTACCGTAGGCAATGGGCAGGTCAGAATAGTTCGGACAATCAAGGCACTGGGTGAAGAACACCTGATGGTGGATCTTCTTGAGGCCCCTGATGCGGGCGAGGAAGCATGGCTGAACCGCCATACAATTGAAACAGAATTCGGACCGGTGTGGTTTGCATCGAGGGATGGGTTGATAGCCATGAAACGACGTAGCGGACGACTACAAGATTTGGCCGACATCGAACACCTGGAAGGAGGCCCCGCATGACCGTGGACATGTCTCCCCATGCCGTAACCGGGCGGCTTAGACTCGTCAGTGACTTGCGCGAGGTTTGCCTGGCCCTTGCAGCCCGCCGTACCCCTACAGAACGCAATGAAGCGCCGATTGCATGTGTACATACCGGTACGAACCCGATTCCAGCATCCAGGTACTAGAAGCATGGCCAAGATTGGACGAAACGAACCTTGCCCCTGCGGTTCGGGCAAGAAGTACAAGCATTGCTGCGGTCGCGATTCGGCTACCATCATCCCTTTCCCTCCCGCCCGGACAAGCACCCCGGGAAATGCCACCGACGACCCTTTCAACGAGCAGACCTTCATGGAGCGACAGGGAACACCCAATATGGCGACCGACCTCCTACATCAGCTGAAAGCCGAGCTGGGAGACCGCACCTTTTCGTCGAAATCGGAACTTGAGGCGGTATTCGGAGCCTTTGTCAAAAAAAAGCGAACTACTGCCATCGATGATTTCCTGGGACTGTCACCTGACATGATGCACCGCATACTCCACGGAACCTTCGATGACATCAGCGACATCCTTGAACTTGGCGGCCATATTCTTAAAACCGAAGTCCCGTTGATTCCACTGCTCGATATAATTTCAGCACTCCTCGGCTTCCTTGCGGAATCGGGTCCGGTGCCAGCCACAGCAAAAGGGAACCTGCCCCGCGCGTTGGTACAGCGCTGGTGGGATGAAAAACTTGGACCTCTGGAACCGAATGAGCGGCTGCGCGCCATCATGCGACCGAACAATGAAATGGGTGCCTGGACACTCCACATAGCCAGGGTCATAGCCGGCAAGGCGGGGCTGATCAAGCTGCACAGCCAGAAGTTTTCAGTTACTGTCCGAGGACGAGCACTGTTCGAAGCCGGGGACCTGGACGCGATGTACCGGTCCATGTTCATTGCCATGGCCTGGGGCATAGACTGGAATGACGGCAAACGGGACTATCAAAGGGTTCATCCGTTTACCCAACGGAGCTTTGCCTTCAACCTCCACCTGCTCGGGGCCAAAGCCAGGGATTGGATGCAGCCGAGCGCCATCGTCGAGGCATACCTGAAGGCATTTCCTGTTCTTAGGAACGACTATCAAGGTGAGGACGCAAGAACCACCCTCATCTATATGCAGAGCGACTTGACGTATGGACTGACGCGTTTCCCCATTGAACTCGGCCTCCTCGAGCACCGGGGCGGGTGGGGCGAATCGAAACCCGATGAGTACCGCGTAACACCGTTCTTCGACCGACTGCTCGACTGGCATATCTAGAACAGGATTGACACGATAACATCCCCCCGAAGGCTTCACGCAATACGCACTTCAAGCCGTTTGCCGAGAGCGCGGGCAAGACGTTCAAGGGTCTTGATGGTTGGATTCCCTTTGGCCGGGTTTTCAAGGCGTTGATATGCCTGATAGGTCAATCCGAGCCTGGAGGCAATTTCCGACTGGCTTTTCTCACCACGGAGCTTGCGTATTTGCCAGGCGACGACGATATGAGTGGCCACCTCTACCGGATACAGTCCATCACCCGGGCCGGTAGAAAATTCGGGCAAGGCTCCCCGCAGACGTCTGCTATTGCCGGTTCATCCCTTACAAGGAAGCCAAATCCAGCCCGGTGATTCTTGCAATGTCCTCAAGGTGCAGGTCGGGGGGCAGGGCTACTTCCGGCAGGCCGGACACCTGGGCAAAGTAGTCGTTGAGCCACATGGAAAAAGCTCTGACTGCCTCCCTGTCTTCATTTTTCAATATAGCGGCAAAGCCATCCAGCTTCAAGGCTAGCTCTTCGACAGGAAGGGTCTCAGCCAGCATGAGGAGGCTGGCTATATTACCCATGGCTTCCAATACCGCCGGGGCAAAGCGACGTTCTTCGATGAGGGAATAGGCCATGTGGGGGATGTAGGCTGCAGGTAGAACCGGGTCAATGAGGTCGGCAATGTCTTTGCTGGCAGTCCAGTGACGTTGCTTAGAACTCCGCTACGTACTGGAGCAGGCGGACCGGCATACGGAGGTCGACACTGCGCAGTGTCTCTAGGGATGGGATCTGACCCCGAGGGCGGGGGTTAATTTTTTCAGAATTTTGGATCCAACCCTGCTTGTTTACATAGTTTGTTTGCCGTTATACGATCAATATGAGTATGACGTTTTATCGGTATCGTTTTATTACCATCCGAATAAATTGAATGGTTCCCGCCTTCCCGAACAAGTATGAAGTTATTCTGCTCAAAATACCGTACGATGTCTTTGCGTTTGACGGACATCAGACTTCCACTGCCATCGCTTCCGTAAGAACCCTTGTTACTGGAATTTCTTTTCCGGTTTCATGGTAAGCAAGTACCATTTCATGCAATGCATCTTCAAGCATCGTTCGGCAATCTTCGAGATCCGATCCTTCGGTAATAACCTCTGGCCACTCAACTAGTTCGCCCATATAACCGCGATTAATTTTTGTGAATCGGGCAGTAAATGTTGCAATCATGCATGACTCCTTGCGATAATCCATAAATCTCCGCCAGCTTTCATGAAAAATGCTTATCATAAAATGTTGTGCCATAAGGAGCTGAACCAAACAAGATTATCAGGTACAATATACACCTTTACTCTAACTTATACAATTTACGGAATGGCGTCTGTCCCCATGTCAGTCAATCGATAAAAAGTTTCCGCGAGGCCAGATTTGGTAGAATTGACGTTTACGACCAAGCCGCCAACGGAGATGGCTTTATTATTGCGCGAGGGTCAGTCCCCATGGAAACAATGTGGCAAGAAAGTTCAAAGGTCTCCAGGGGTTGGGGTATAACCTGCGGGATCGTCAGACCCTGCGGAATCGTACCCACCCCAGCCTTGAGTGCCTGCCCTATCCCGGTACGGATGCCGGTGCTATCAAGCCCTTGCGAGGCAGATTGCGTTCACGCAGTCTGCCTCGCAAGGGCTTGGCAAGGACGCCCATCGCTTCCAATACCGCCGGGGCAAAGCTACGTTCTTCAATGAGGGAATAGGCCATGTGGGGGATGTAGGCTGCAGGTAGATTGTCCGGTCCCTGAATCGGACGCTCCAGATGACATCGCATTCCCTGCGCAAGTAGCGCCTGGTGACGAGCTTGGTTTTGTACGGCTTCAGGGTCGAGAAATCCAGTTCGCGGACAAAGTCCTCATGAACAAAGTGTTCTACCAGGCTGCTGACAAAGGCTGGATGCGAAAAGAGGTCGGTGTAGCGGCTGTCGCTGTGGCGGGATCGTGGCATGGAGAGGTCCTCCTGCCATGGGTACGCGCGGAGGAGCAGGGGCGATTATGGCATAGTGCCATCCTGGAAAACATGGCAAGGCATAAACCCAACCCGTTGTACCCCGCAACAGGCTCGGCTACACTTCCGGCATCGTGGCTTGGCCGGTGGTACTGGCAAGGTGGAGTAGTGGACAAGGCAGCATTCAGGCGTTTCAGTGCCCTCCGGGACGAGTTCCGCGACCGGGTCGCGGGGTGGACAGCCGCCCTGCCGGGCCTCGCGGAGGCGCAGCGCGCACTTGCCCGCGAGGCAGGCGACGACTACGCCGTCGAGACGCCGATAGTGTACAACCGCGCGCTGGACGAGGTCAGCCAGGACAGCCGCATAGCCTGGGTAGTGGTGGCCGACAATCCCGGGAAGCGCGAGCAGGAAGCGGCCATGAACCGCTACCTTGTGGGCCGCTCGGGACTGGTCGCGGAGCGGTTCTTCGCGCGGGAACTAGGCGTTGACTTCAGGCGCGAGGTGGTCATCATCAACAAGACACCCGTGCACACGCCCAAGACGCTCCAGTTGAAGAAGCTTGCAAAACTCTACCCGAAGTCCCGGAAAATCCTGGACGAGAGCCAGCGCTTCATGGCCTCAATGGTGCCGGCACTGCAGCAGTGCTTCGGTGCGCGGGTGTGGGTAATGGGGCTCTCTGAAGTGAAGCCAAAGGGTCTGTTCGAGCCATGGCAGCACGCGCTCGCCCAGGCATATGCAGCCGAGGCAAGCT
>JFJP01027518.1_pt1 | contig 11479 bp, 19 predicted proteins | sample 431651 | NCBI WGS metagenome assembly JFJP01 (sample SAMN02602958, study PRJNA72255) | Microbial mat metagenome, whole genome shotgun sequencing project. | biome: fresh water; feature: sink hole; material: water; isolation source: purple microbial (photo- and chemosynthetic) mats found in... | reverse complement strand
TATAAAAGCAAAAGAAAGAAAACGGTGAATATTTGGAAATCGAAGTAATTCAAAATCCTCAGCGTTATATATTCCATTTGCTTTATTCCGAAACATTCAAAATTCCTGTTATTTATTTCAATATATATGACATACAAGAGAACGCTCCTAAAACAAGGTAAATATATATTTTTTTGTGTTATATAAAGCAAATCTTATTTATTTTTCAGTGAAGAGATTCTTTCAAAATATATTCTTGAAATTTTTTCTAAAACTTCAATAAATTCTCTTCCTTTCATTGTGCAAGAAGTATTTTTATAAACATAAATAGACATAAAATTTAACATTAATATATTTTATAAAAATAGTATCATCCAACATTAGGCTACCCAGCATTCACATTTCATAATTGCTATATGAAGGATTTTCTCAGCAATCTTTCCTTTTCAAAAGAGTCTGATTCTTTCCTTATATTATCTCTTCTCTCCATATATTTAAGAGTCTTTAATATCAATGTTCCTTTAAAAATTGCTCAATTTCTTCTATCAAATTAAAAATAAAAACAAACGAAAATTTTTCAAAAAAAAATAAAAAAATCCATAATTTATTTTTTCAAGATTTACCAAAAAACTCTTTCCAATGACTGAAAACCAACCCGAAGTGCTTCCAGTTCCTGAAAAAGACACCAAAACTACTGAAGAAGTGCCGAAAGTCGAGCCAGAACATCATGATAAAGATGAATCTTCATCAGATGATGAACATCATCATGAAAAAGGTGAAGGCCATGAAGGCCATGATCATGCAGGTCATGATCACGAAGGTCATGATCATGAAGGCCATGAACACGGAGGAGACAAAAAAAGCAGCAGAGGAGAAAAGAAATTCAAGAAGGCAATGACTAAATTAGGAATGAAACCAGTCCCTGGAATCAATAGAGTAACCATAAAGAAAGCCAAATCCCTTTTATTATATATTGATGACCCAGAAATCCTGAAGAACCCAGGCTCTGACAACTCTTATATTATTTTCGGTTTGTTTTCTGTTTTTTTTTATTTTGAATGAAAAAAAAACTTTTTTTATTTACAGGAGAAGCAAAGATTCTCGATTTCCCTGCTAATTTGGCTAATGAAGAAGCTAGCAAATTCAAAAAACCTGAAAAACCAGAGGATTTAGAACAATTAAAACAAGCTATTGAGACAACAGCAGCTGAAGATAAGAAGCCTGAAGTACAAGAAGAAGAAGGTGAAGTCAGTGAGGAAGGTTTGAACCCTGATACCATAAAGATGGTGGAAGAACATTGTAAATGTAGCAGAGCCAAAGCTGTTAGAGCATTAAAAAAAGCGAATGGAGATGAAGTGAATGCAATTCTTGAATTAACAGGAACTGGTTAAAAATTCAATGTTTAAAAAAGAAAGAAATTCCATTGCTTAATTTTATTTAAAAAGAAAACTTTTAATGATGAAATAAATCATTAAACAAAAATAAATTATATAACTTTTTTGAAGTGAAAAATGAGCAATAAAAACAAGAATAAAAACAATCCAGATGAGTAAAAAGCCTTTTCTTAAAACCCATTCAATAATTTATTCGGTTCTTTAAAACAAAGCGCTCTGCTGCAAGAAAAAGCATGGCAAAGAGACAGTTACCATATGACATTAACTGAAAAAGCCCTGCATGAGAGATTAGTGAGATTTGAAGAAGAAAACAAAGCGCTTGTCGAAAAAATCAAATCTTTATCAGACACATCTGCAAAAGAAATTCAAGATTTGGTTTCGTTTTTTTCCCAATTTTTCATCTTTGAAAAATCTTTTTTTTTAGAAAGATAATATTGAATCAGTAAAAGAAGAACGTGAAAAACTTAAGAAACAGAAATCAGAATTTGAAAAGGACGTTATTTTAAAATCGAAAAAAATTGAGGATCTGGAAGAACATCACAGTATTGCCCTAATATATTAATATATTTTTTCTCTTTTTAACCCTTTTTTTTATACATAAAATTATACAGAATTTTTTTATTTTAATAATTTTTTTAGTATGAAATTCTTTTATTAAACTACTATTTTTTTTTGCAAGAGAAATTATTAGCACATAAACAAGAGGAATTTGATTTCGAGAAATCGGAATTTCAAAAGCAAATCGATAATTTAGAAGTTCGTCAAGAGAATTTTGATTTTTTTTTAAAGAACAAAACCGAGCTTGAAAACGAAAAACGCTCGTTAAAAGAGGAATTAGACCATTTATTGAAAGAAAAACAAAGAGAATTAGCTGATAAGGATAGAGAAAGGGTTCAAGCGACCGATAAATTAAAAAATGATATGTTGCATAAAATACAAGAGACTAAAACAAGTCTTTTTGCATTAAAGAAAGAACAATTACAAACTACTACTAGACTCACTGTGCTACAAAATCATCAATTGACCACTGAATTGGAATATCAATCAAAACAAACAGAAAAATTATTGTTCAAAAATTCGAAATTACAAGAACAAGTCACAACTTTGAAACGAGATGTGGAGATACATAAGCAAGTTGAGCAGGAATTGGCTAAAAGATCGCATTTCTCACAAAAATTAATCAAGAAATTAAGCGCGAAGATCAAAGATTTGGAAGAAGAATCAGAAAATCAAAAAAAAAATCAAGAACAAAATGGTGAGTTTTTTTTAAAGGGAGGGAGTTATGCTTTTTTATTGGATTTAAGTCCTTTCTTTTATGTTTATTTCTTGAATGTTATTTATTTGTTTCTTGATTGTTTGATTTTGAAGGATTTATTTTAAAATTATATTAAATTTTTTTTTTTTAATTGTTTTGTTTCTAGTTGTTTTATATTATTAGTTGATTTTTCTTATGTTTTTCATTGTTTGATTTACATTTTTTATTTGAGTTCTTTTTAATTTTTTTTTTCTTTCTAGCATCAAATGGCCCTCCAAAAAACAAAATCAAGGATTCCTTTCAAGAAGAGAAGACAAAAGATGAGTTAATTGGTTTTTTGGAGAAGAATCTTGAAACAATTGAGAAAAAGCTTGCTAAAATGCAAAACGATTATGACATCCTAAAGAACGAAAATCAATTCATCCAAAAAAAACTTGATTCAAAATCTGATAAATTTGTTAATTTAGCAACAATGTTATCTGAAGCCTATGAGAAAACAGTTAAAGAAGATCCAGAAAAAGAACTTGCAGGAAAAACCTTGGAATTAGATCTTAATGACATGTTTTAATATTTTATTAAATTAGCATTTTTTTAAAATTTGTTTTCATGTGGATAGAGCAAAGAAGGATTTCAATGATCTCAATTATGAACAAAAGCAAGCTCTTTTAGTTATTTTGTTGGCTCAAATAAAACCTTTCATCAAAAAGAAAAATCTCAATTTGCCAGAGATCAAAGGAATGAATATTCTTATTATCAATGAAAAAAACCCGAGCATTTTGCCAAGTAAAAAAAAAAAATACAAGAAAAATTTTAATTAATTTTTATGGCTTTTTCTAGAAATCCAATCAATTGACCAATTGCCTTCGAAAAATGAGGAAAAAAATGTAAAAGTTTTTTATCTTTCAAATTTAAATTTTAAAAAATAAAAGAGATTCAAAGATGTTCCTTTGGACATCAGCACAAAAGTTATCAGAAGCAAGGTCGGTCCATATGACACCAACATCCTGAACAAGGCCTCCAGAATTTCTAATAAACTGTTTTAATCTCCTTTATCAAAGAAAAAAAAAATCTTTAATATATATAAATAATAGATTTTGTTTCTAAATTCAAAATTAATTTTTTTCACAAAATACAAAACATGAACAATCCATTAGCAAGCACAATCATTTCAGAGTCTAGAACTCTTTGGATCGGAGATGTAGAATCCTGGATGGATGAATCTTATATCGCATCTTTGTTCGGTTCAACAGGTATTAAATCCAAAATATTTTTTTTTTGATACAATCCAAGGTTCAGTTGTTAGCGTAAAGGTAATCAGAGATAAAAATACAGGTTTGCCTGCTGGATATGGCTTTGTCGAGTTCAGTTCCCATGAAATTGCTTCACAAGTATTAGCTTGTTACAATGGCGCACCAATTCCAGGAACCAATAAGAATTTCAGATTAAATTGGGGCATTTTTGGCGGAGGAACTAAAGCAACCAATTTATCAAATAATAATATGCCTGTAGCTGCTGCCTCTGTTCCCATGCAACAACAACAACAAAAAATGATGGGAGGTGGAAGTGTTCAAGGGGGATCAAATCCAGATTATTCAATATATGTTGGAGATATCGATGCACAAGTGAATGATTTGTTTCTTATAGAATACTTTCAAAAAAGATATAAATCTGTGGTTTCAGCCAAAGTGATTGTGGATCCTATCACTAAATATTCCAAAGGATATGGTTTTGTGAAATTTTCCAATTTTGAAGAATCACAAAGAGCTATTAGTGAAATGCAAGGATCTTTATTAAAAAATAGACATATTAAGACGAGTCAATCGTTTTGGAAATCAGCCAACCAAGAATCAAATTATATTTCAGGTATGGGAATGGGCTCAGGTGTTGCTTCCCCACAAGCCCAGAGTAATCCAACCAGCACTTATCCCACAAACCAAGGTAATCCCAATGCAAATTATTATTTAAATTATTATAATTCTTTGATGGGAAATAATCCTGCAAATAATAACTCCTTATCATATTATGAAGCAATGTTGCCTTATTTGCAGCAACAACAACAAGGGTATCAGAATAATTCAAATATGGGCGGCCCACAAATGGATCAAATGATGGGTTATGGAGGAAACAATTATATGGGAGGAAATGCGAATATGGGTATGGAGACTTATTATCAACATCCCCAACAAAATTTAGGAATTAATGCAGTTGTCAATAATCAATATGCCCAATCCAATATGATGTCAACTGCTCCGCTTCAAATGAATAATAGTAATCAAGCAAATGCTTATTCTGCAGCAAATTACCAAACAAATTATCAACAAACAGTGCCAATGCCACAAAACTTTTCAAAAAATCCTAATGCAGGAAACTCATTGCAAACACAAAACCAAAATTTGTCAAAAGGTGGAAATAATTATCCCAATAATCAAACATTTCATAACTATAACACCAGCGCTAATCAAATAGTCCAACAAGATTTGATAAACAATGCGCAAATTAGCACGAATTATGGTAGTGCAGCAATCAATAACAATGAAATGAATAGATATGGTACTGGAGTAATGGCAGGAAATTATTATGGTATAGGAGGTTTTCTAGGAAACAATGGCAATGAAAATTCATTTGAAGCAAATAGACTCAATATGAGTAAATTTAAATTTTTATTAACGAGTTATCGTAAAAAAATAATAAAATAGATCTTGGAGGGGCCATTCAAAGAAATGGAGATAGAATAAATAATAAAGAAGCAGCCATTGAAAGCACGATGAGCATTATTTCAAATGATAACAAAATAAATGAGATGGCGGAAATAAACAAAGTAAAAGATTTTAAATATTTGTTATTAATAAGTAGGTTTTTTGGTAAAAGAATGTTGAAAAAGACCTGGAGTTTATTGAGTCGCATTATGATTATATAAATAGAAAGTTTAGCACAGATATTCAAATTTTAATTTAAATAGTTTAAAAATGAAAAAACTCTCAAATAAATTTTTAATTGATATTTTGAAAAAAAACTCAATATCTCATCATTTTTTTTATAAATTTGAAAAAAGAAGCATTGATTATAAAAAAATCCAATTAAAGGCCCGCATTTGTTAATAAAATTGTATTTTCCCTGTCTATTGAATATTTGTATATATAAATAACGTGTCTCCATTTTAACTATGTCAAAACCTAATCAACCTTTCCAGCATCCAACTCCAAAAGAAAAAAAGGATGAAGAAATCAATTTAAATGCCTTTTATAATTTTTGTAAATATTTTTTTCTTTCTTCTTTTAAATTTTTTTATTTCAAGTAATTGATGACAACGATAGGAAAATTGAAAGACCTATCAGTGCTCCACCTCCAGGACTTAGTTCAAATGATCAGGTTTTATATAAATAAAATAAATTTATTTCTTGCATTAATCTAAATTTTTAAATTTTTGTAATAATATCAAAGTTTTTCACTCCTCCGACTGAAGGCATTGATGACCGCTTATATGATTACAAATATTATGTTTATTATTATTCCCAAAAGCCTTTGGATCCTCGACTGCCGAAACCATTGCTCCATTGGGACAAAAATATGACTGAAGGTTATTACAAAGCCTATGTGAACGCTTTATTAGAAAAGCAAAATCAAATGAATCAATCCCAAAAGGCTAAGTTTCATTTCAAAGACGATTTGGCTGAAGAGTTCGAACAAAAGGCAAAAATCAATGAGGTGAATGAGAACAGCAGTGAAGATAACAATTATCATGATTTCTTAGATGATGAGATTCATGATCTAGATTCAACAGGAGCCAATAATAATAATCACAATGAGAACATTCAAATAACTAACATAAAACCAGTTCAACCTCAGGAAGTAAACAACAATCCTTTCAATTATATTGCCAAACCTCAACCTCAAGTACCAAATTATAATCCAAACACAAAGCCGATTAATACCTATCAACATTTTGGTTATTCTCAACCACCAGCCAATCAATTTCTTCAAAAGTAATATCAATAAAAAAAAAATTTAAATTTTATTTAAAAACATATCTTGTTTAGTCCAAATAATAACCACAGGATGCCACCTCAAATGCAATCTGGAGCCCAACAAAATTATTTCATAATGGGAAACAACCCATTGATGAATCAAATACCCTCGTTACAAATGAATCAAATGGGGCAAATCGGTCAAATGGGACAAATGGGCCAAATGGGGCCATTGAACCAAATGAATCCTATGAGCTCATTAAATCAAATGAATTTCCCTATGAATTCTTTTCAAAATAATCCAAATTTTGTGAATCCCTACCAACAAAATCTCAACAAAAATATAGGCATCAGACCTAACACTCAATCTTTTCCAAATAATAACATGAACCCACAAATGTTTATGAATCCATATCAAACTCCATGCAATTTTCCTCAGAATATGATACCAAACAACCCAATGTTCATGAATAATAAACCTGGATTCTTATTTCCAGGAGGTGGAAACAATCAAATGAATTCTCCAAAAATGGGCGTATATGAAATGTGTCAGGACCAAAATGGATCAAGACAAATCCAACAACAATTTGAACATGGAACTGATCAAGAAAAAGAAAACATTTATAATTCCATTGAAGAAAACATTTTGATTCTGATGAAAGATGTTTTTGGAAATTATGTTGTTCAGAAAATGTTTGAAAAAGGTTTTTTTAATTTATTTTTAATTTTTTATATTTAATGTTTCAATTTATTTAATCAGGAGACTTCAAAATAAAGAAGCAAATTCATGAGAAAATCAAGCCTTTTATTATGGAGTTGAGTCTGCATATGTACGGTTGTCGAGTTGTTCAGAAATCATTAGAAGTGTTTAGGGATAATTATACTTTCCAAAGTGATATCATAGTTGAGCTTAAATCTAATGTCATGAAACTGATTCAAGATCAAAATGGGAATCATGTCATTCAAAAATGCTTTGAAACTGTTCCTCCGATCAAATTAGAATTTATTGTTGACGAAGTTATTGCAAATGTAAATTAAAATTTTTGGTATCATTATATATAAACCTTTAATAAAATAACAAGATTGATAGTTTGGCTTTTCATGCTTTCGGTTGTAGAGTCATTCAGAAAATTTTGGAATATTCAAACCCGCAAAAAGTTTTTTTTTCATTCATCAATTCAAAAATTTTAATATATTAAAAAGATTGCTCCCATAATGAAAAAATTAATGGATAATATCATCAGACTAAGCGAGTGTCAATTTGGAAACTACATCATCCAGCACATCATTGAGAAAGGACCTCCTCTTGAAAAGGACAAGGTATTGAATACCATAAAGCAAGGATTTGTTGATTTGAGCGTCAATAAATTTGCAAGGTAATTTTATTCAATATTAAATTACGAAGAAATTTTTATAATTATTTTAAATTTTTAATAAAATTATAGCAATGTGACAGAGAAAGCTGTGATGTTTTGTTCTGATGACTATCGTAAGGATATTTTAACGATTTTGTTCAAAACTTCATCAAATCATGAGTTTAACTGAATATGAATTAAAAAAATAAATTGTATGATTTTAATTAGAATGGGAGTGTTAAGAATGATGAAAAATGCATTTGGAAACTATGTAGTGCAAAGATTGTATGAATATTGTGATGAGGAGTGTAAAAATCGAATTTATAACAAAATTAATCAGACAGAGATTTTGAATGAGCTTCGAAAAAATAATTATGGTTGAAATTTTATTTTTATCTATTTAATTAATTTTAAAGGAAAACATGTGCTGTCATTTATTGAGAAAAACCAAATGGAAAAGCATTAAGAGTCTAAAAGAAAAAAGAAAAATGTCAGTTTTTTTATTTTCAGGCTATTATGTCTCTTTTTTTTTATTATAAACTCCAATTTCTAAAAAAAAAAATTAATTTAAAGTTAAGAAAAATTTAATTTTATTTTACAGATAAAAAAAAAAATTCTTAGCAATATTAAAAAAATTTACTCCATAATATTTAAAATTTTAATTATTTCATGGACGATTTATTGCACCAAGAGAATTTGTCCTCAGAAAGCCGAAAAAAGCTTTTGAGTTTTATCAAAATCTTAGATGAAAAAGCAGAATTAGATGAAAACTATGCCAGTAATCTCGAAAAACTGAGTAAATCCTTAACTCTGCTCATAGATTCCAGGCAACCTTTTCTAAAAACACTAATTTTCATTTATAGGCCAATGATTTTAGCTCTATTTCAATATGTTATGCTGGTTTGAAATCTGATTTTATGCTAATTTATGAACATTTTCGCAGATTGGCTTATTTATCAAGGAATGAAAGTGAAATTTTAAGAGAAGTTATTAGCAAACAAGCCAACGAATGTGAAAAAATAATAAGTGAACAAAAGAAAATCGAAAAAGAACTCAAATTTTTGGCTGCTGAAATCGATTATGTAAGTTATTTTTACAATTAATTAATGAAAATTTTCGCAATTTATATTTGATTTAAAGAGCAAAAATGTTTTCAACAAGGCGAAGAGATCAGGAGAGGAAGCTGAGTTATGTCTTTTTAGTTTGGAGTTTTTCAATGGGATTGAATCTGAAAAAATTAAAAAAACAAAAATAAAGTTTATATTCAATTTTTGCAGTTTTCTTTTCTATTTTATTTGTTATTTTTTTTTCTCTCAAAAAGAATGGGAAATTCTATTCTTGAAAAAAACGAGAAACTGCAACAATATAAAGAAAACATTGAGAAGTTCAATAATTTCCTTGATGAATATCAAAAAAAAAAAGATTTAAATCAGGAAATATTTTTCAACCATGACTTGAATCGCAAGAACCTTTTAAAGGTTATTATAATGAAATTAATAGGAAATGAAACCAGTTCTTTTAAGCATTTAATATTGGATTTAGAAAAAATTCTCAAGGTTTTCTTTCTTTTAGTTTAATTCTGATTTCATTTATAGATTTTATTTAAGAAAATTGAACAAATGGACTATAAATTTGATGTTTTCAAAACCCAACCTTTAAATTTAGAGGAAAAAAGCTCTTTGTACAAAGTAAGTTTCGAGGATTCTTTGAGTTTTTTCGAGATGGATGAAAAAAATGAAGATAATACACATTTTAAAGAGCTTGTTTCAGGTAAAAAAATTACTTTTTAAAAATTAAATCGAAAATTTGATGATTTTATGTTTTTTTTTGAAAAGGTTTTGAGAAATTCAATGCAATGTTGATAAATAATCCCGAATGTACACTTCAAACACTCAAAGAAAAATTTCCTTTAGATAATCGTGCCTATTTTTTGTCTGAAACTCTGAAAAAAGCATGGAGAGGTTCAGCTCTTTTAGACAATGAATTTTTTGAAGTGAATTTCTCATAAATTTTAAAGAAATTTATAAAATTTTATTTGCTTTTTTGCTTTTGAAGCTCAGTTTTCAGAAATCTTAGAAAGCAGCTGTTTCAGAAAATTATGGATCGTGGCTTTTCAGGAATATCGTATACAATCCAAATTTGAAATCCATCGAAATGGATTTTTTTCTATTGTTCGTCTAATAGAATCTTTGTTAACAAAAGTATGAATATAAAAACTATTTTATTTCTTTCGTTTTTTTTTTTTTCATTTATATAAATTTTTATTTGAGTTGTTAATAATAATTTTTTTATTTTTTGTCAATGGAGATTTTTATTTGACTTTTTCTTTTTTTATTAGTGTCTAGATCATAAAGATTTGAATACAGCTTTAAAAACGATGATATTAACATTAACTTTCTATTCCATTGAAGAAAAAGGATCTGAAATTGAGAAGGAATATTTACAAGGATATTTGGTGGAGAATGATCTGTGGAAAAACCTCGATTTCTGGAAATCTTCGATTTATAATTCGATAATTAATGAGACAAAAATGCAAAGAAATTATTATTCTGGAGGGAATGAAACCGGGATCGAGAAAAATCTTCGAGAAAAAAACATTGTATTTGGACAATTAGCCGCCTTTGGACAAAATATGCTGATGTTTGGCATTGAAAAGAAAGTGATTTTGCTTATCATCAGCAAATTTTTTGATTATTTTGAGCTGGAAGAAAACCAAATTGACAATTTAAAGGTTTTATTTAAGTAATTTAAAGAACTTTCTCAATTTTTTTGAATTAGAAAATTATTGAAACACTTGAAAATACTGGAGATTCTATAAAAACGAAAAAAAAGTCTTTTCCTGAGCCAATTACACATGAAAAAAACGATAAGAAAAGCATTTTAGAGTATTTCATGAATAAACCAAAGAAAATAAACCAAAATGATTTGAATGTAAAAACGATGCCACTGACGAAAAAAAAGAGTTTCATTTATAAATCGCAGGATAATTTAATGGATTATCATCAGAACAATGAGATTAAAAATCCGAATAAAAACTTCTTCAAAGGAAAAGGGATGGTTAAAGAAACACAAACTCCATTAAGAGGAAAAAATTCCATTTTAAAGAAATCAACAGATATTTTAGAATAAAAAATGAAGGTTAATTAAATAGAAAAAATACAGAAAAAATTAATTTATCAAAAATTTGAAACATTTAGATGATTAATATCAAAAAAGAGTTTTACTTTTCATTTATTTTCCAACCCCATTAAAGAAGTTCTTAAGCTACTCTAAAATTTGTAGATTTTTGCAATTATTTTAATTATCCGATGATTGAATTCCCAAAAAAATAAAAGGCAAATGATTTTTCTCATTAAATTTTAAAAATATTTTTATTTACTAAAAGCTGCATTGCAGACCCTAAAATGGCGTTTGATGAGGCAAAAATTGTGAAATGTTAGATTTGAAAATCGTTTCTAATGGCAAAATGTCCAGCTGAAGTTTAAAACTTCACCTAAAAAAACTATTCGAAAAAAAAAAAATTAAATATTT
>JFJP01040303.1_pt1 | contig 11482 bp, 10 predicted proteins | sample 431651 | NCBI WGS metagenome assembly JFJP01 (sample SAMN02602958, study PRJNA72255) | Microbial mat metagenome, whole genome shotgun sequencing project. | biome: fresh water; feature: sink hole; material: water; isolation source: purple microbial (photo- and chemosynthetic) mats found in... | reverse complement strand
CTCAAAGAATGGATAGAAAGTAAAAAGAACTACAATGTAAACTATCTTGATTTTAACTATGCCAATTCTAATTATCAAACCATTATCAGAGATAAAAATGCTAGTACTGAAGTTTTGATCACGAACTACATTCCAGCACAGCCTATTAACCAAAGATTATTCTAAAGTGGATAAAGCAATATATGCGGTTTATAGGGAATAAAGAAAATCTACTTGATAAAATTTATCAAGTGATGCAAAACAACGAAATTGAAGGTAAGTCTTTTTTTGATGTGTTTTCTGGAACGACGAATGTAGCTAGATATTTTAAGAAATTAGACTATCAGATTTTTTCATCTGATTTACTTTACTTTTCATACGTCTTGCAAAAAGCGTATATTGTAAATAACAATGAAGTGCTTTTTAGTTCTCTTCTAAAACAAATCAATGCCGGAACAAATCAATTACTCCCTTCACCATTGTTTCAGGTGGTGGAATATTTAAATAATATTGAACCGTACGAAGGGTTTATTTTTAATAATTATGCTCCAACGGGAACTAAAAATTTAAAAACACCACGAATGTATTTTACGGATGATAATGCTAAAATTATAGATGCTATAAGATCGAAGATAGAAAAATGGAAATCAGAAAAATTAATTTCTGAAAGTGAATATTACGTACTTTTGGCTTGTTTAATCGAGACTGTACCATTTTATTCAAATATCACTGGAGTTTTTGCTGCCTTTCAAAAGAAATGGGACGTGAGAGCCAAAAAAAGACTCCTTCTAAGACCTATTGAGGTAATTTGTAATTCAAAAGAAAATTTTGCGTTTCATATTAACTCAACAATAATTGCTGGAGAAATTACTGCTGATATTTTTTATTTGGATCCACCATATAATCAACGTCAATATGCTCCGAATTATCATATACTTGAAACAATCGCAAAATATGACAGCCCTATTATTAAAGGTATTACTGGGATGCGAGACTATTCTACTCAGAAATCGGCTTTCTGTAATGCTGAAACAGGTATTGCAGAACTCGGAAATATCGCAAAAAATGCTCGATGTAAAACACTATTACTAAGTTACAACACAGAAGGCATAATGTCTCAAGAACAGATAATTTATACACTAGAGAAATATGGGGAGGTTAAACTAGTGGAATTTGACTACATACGTTTCAAAAGTAATAACAACGGTGAAGCTAAACATAAAAAAATTATTCAAGAACAGCTTTATATTTTACAAAAAAAATGAAAAATAATCTCTGGATCTTAACTGAAGAGAGACCTAAAAAAATAGTTCTACAGACCATATTCCAAAAATTTTCTCAAGATAATAATTTTGCCGTTTTTATAGACACTATAAGAATTTTACCAATCCTTGAAAACAGTAAGTTTACTTTTACATACGAAGTGACTGGTTTTAGATGTAAAAATGTAGACAAGGTTTATATTAAGACGATTTCTGGTAATTCTAGCTTTACAGATTTTCTTATTTTCTATCAAGTAAATCAACCTACAGCCAAAGATGTTCCGATTTATGCCATCGAAGAGACGAAGACAGATGATAAAGAAAGTCGTAATACTGGTGTATATCAAAGAGCTTCAAAGTTTGTCTTTATTGATAATTATTATCCTGATGTAAAGAAAGTAATGCTCTATAATTTACAAATAGAGCAAAAAATAAAGCCTACCTCGACATATATTTTCGGTACCCGTCTTTTACTTACTCTCGGTGTTGAGATTTTGGGTAAAAAATTGGATCCAACAATCTTTCAGCCTTTCAGTACTGTAGATGAAGTCATTAAACTAAAAGAGGATATGCGTAAGGCACCAAAAGGTAACGTCCCAATTTTACTAACAAAATTTGAACAAAAAATCGAAATTTCAGGAAGACTTTTTAAAAACAACAGTATTTCACACGATCCAAATATTGGTGCATTAAGTGCTATTTCAGCAGTACTTAGAAAACTTGGTTGGAAGAAAGAAATTGTAATAACTAAACATGGTTTATTGCAACAACATTTGGGGGTATCAAATAAATTTGTACAAATTGCAACTAAGTTGAAAATTAGTTTAAAAGGTCTGCTTATACCTAGAGCAAAAATGAATGGGGTGTATTGGAAATACGATACTGATGGTGAAAAATTGAGTACAATTTTTACACATTTAGTTGTAGAAAATTTTACTGAAGCATATTCAATATTTGAAAATCATGCTGGTTGTGAAAAAGGGTATTTTATTACTAAATCTGGTGATTATATCCCACTTGCCAAATATAAAGATAGATTGAAATATAAAGCTGGAAACAAAAATGAAATTATACATATTCCTGATTTAATTTTAATAGATTTTGGAAAAAATGAAATATTAAATGTAGAGGGAAAAAAATATAAATTTCGTGCTGATGGAATCAAGGAGTTAAATAACTATACATTTATTGAAAAAAATTATATTTCAAAATACTATCCTAAATTTAAAATTTTTCGAACTGTTGTTTTGTATGGTGGAAAAATGGAAAAAATTGCTGAAATAGAGGTAGGCTTTCTGTTGAATGAAAACGGGAGTTTGATTCTTGGTGTAAAAGCTCCAAGAATATTTAAGGAAGCAATAAAAAATCTCTTAGATTTTTGGAATTAAGGCGTTTAATTCAATTTTGGTTGTGAGGAGTCTCAATGTTATACTTTTGTTATATGATTAAAATCACCACCAGTAAAAAGTCTTTAGGGGAATTATCCGTGGATTATTGTCGATTAATTTTGACAGAAAAGGACAAGTCTCATCATCGTTTTGTGGAGACTGTTTCTGGTATCACTGAATATCGAATGGGGGTTGGGAATAAATCAGAAATTAATACGAGAGCATTTCGTACCTTGGTCCGTAATATTGTGCAATCGGCCAAAAGTCACCATATTGAGTCATTGGCAATTGATACTTCTGAACTAATTTTTCCCAAACTCGCAAGTTTTAATGAAACTTGGTTTTATTCAACTCTAGTTGAAAATATTCTTCTTGCTAATTACGAATTTATTACTTTTAAAACTAAAAAAGAAAATCAAAAAAAATTATCAGAAGTGCTATTGGTAGGCAATTTTTCTAAAGAAGCAGAAATAGGAATTAAGCGTGGTCAGATAGTAGCTCAATATATTAATGACGCTCGTGACATTGCAAATACTCCAGCTTGTAAAATGACTCCAACAGCACTCGGAGAATCAGCTAAAAATCTTTTTAAAGGACTCAAAATTACCGTCAAAATTCTTGGTGAAGTAGAACTAAAAAAATTAAAAATGGGTGCTTTGCTGGCAGTTGGACAAGGGACTAAAAGTGAAACAAAATTTATCATTGCGGAATATTGGGGAGCAGGGAAACCAGCTACCAAAAACACAAAAGACAAAGCACCAATTGTATTAATTGGTAAGGGAGTGACTTACGACACTGGTGGACTCAACGTCAAGCCTAGTGGTTCAATGCATGATATGCACCTTGATATGTCTGGCGGTTCTTCAGTATTATCTGCGATAGCGATTGCTGCTAAACTTGGCCTTAAGAAAAATATTGTAGCTTTGGTACCGACTGCCGAAAATGCCGTTTCCGATGACGCAATGCGTGCAGGGGATATTGTCACCTCTATGAGTGGAAAGACGATTGAAGTGTTACATACCGACGCTGAAGGACGAATGATTTTAGCTGATGCATTTACTTATAGTGAACGATATAATCCAAAAGTAATTCTGGATGTTGCTACTTTAACCGGTGCTTCATTAGTAGCACTCGGTCAACAAGCCAGTGCCATTATGACCACTGATGAGTCGCTTAGTCATACACTGATCCAATTAGGTGAAGAAAGCGGGGATCTGGTCTGGCCACTGCCACTTTGGGAAGAATATAAACAAAGTCTAAAAAGTCATCGTGCTGACATTAGTAACATATCAACCAGTTTTTCACGTTTTGGTGGCTGTGTTGAGGGTGGTACTTTCCTGTCATTTTTCGCACCGAAAAATGTGCCGTGGGTTCATATTGATATGGCACCAAGAATGGATAGTATTCCGAGCGACAAACTCGCCAAAGGAGCTACTGGAGAACCAATTCGTCTTTTGGTTGCTTTTTTAGAGCAATCATAAAAATACAAACAAGGTGGTGAAGAGTATCTGAATCAAGACAAAAGTTCGTGCTACAATATGTAGATTATGCCACCACGTACTGTATCAAATTTTTCAATTAAAACAAAAGTTTTTGAAGGTCCGCTTGAGCTTCTGCTTGAACTAGTTGAAAGACGTAAGCTTTTAATTAACGATATTTCATTAGCTTCTGTGACTGATGAATATATGCTCCATATTAGTACAATGCAAGAAATGTCACTACCTAACACTACTCAATTTATTGCCTTAGCAGCCACATTACTACTAGTAAAATCAAAATCTCTGTTGCCGGTTCTTGAAATCACTGAAGAAGAAAAGGGTAGTATTGAAGATTTGGAAGAACGATTACGTAAATATCAAATCTTTCGAGATGCATCAATAAAAATCTCCGAACAATTTGGTAAAAATTGCCAATACGCACCTCAATTTTCTCCACCGCAAGAACCTATTTTTACCCTGGACAAATATTGTAATCTCAATACATTAAGACTAGTTATGGAAGGCGTCTTAAATGACTTACCCAAAAAAGAGGAGAAAAGTAAAGGTCAAATCAAAACCACAATATCACTTGAAGAAATGATGATTCGGTTACAAAACCGTATTGCAGAAAATTTTCAGGTAAAATTTTCTGAATTTAGACAAGGAGAAACCGAAAGGAAAGTCGTAATAGTTAGTTTTTTAGCTATTTTAGAGTTATTTAAACAGGGAAATCTTTTAGTAACACAAATTGAACGTTATTCTGACATTGAAATTGAACTCGACCGCAGTCAAACTCCTTCATACCTTTAAGTAAGTGTATAAGCTAGTAAAACAGTGAAGAAAGCTTATGATATAATATATTAATGCCTATTGATGTACTTATAGAGGGATTACTTTTTTATAAATCTGCTCCTCAAAAAAAGCAGACTGTTTTAAAATTGTTTGAAATAACTGAAGATGAATTGGCTATTGCTATACAAACATTACAAATTCGTCTAGCAGATGGTGCTACTCGCTTAATTGAAACTCTTGATGAAATTCAATTAGTGACAGCTCCTGAATTTGCTCCAATTATAGAAACCTTACGTAAAAGTGAATTAAAAGCTGATATAGGTAAAGCAGGTGCAGAAACACTCGCAATAATTCTTTATCAGGAACCCATCACAAGAGCGGAGATAGATCGTATTCGTGGCATTAATTCTTCTTTTATCTTAAGAAATTTAATGATTCGTGGACTTATTTGTCGCAATCAAAATAAAAACCGAGGTAGTTATGAGTTTACCATCAGTCCGGCTTTATTGGCACACCTTGGAATTACCTACAAAGGACAATTACCAGATTTTGCACTGGTTGCAAATGAACTCGAACAATTTTCATCTAATACAAAAACTGAAAATTCAGAGTCGGTTGATATAGTTGAATCTCTAGATATACCTACAGTATGAATGATGACCAATTTATAAATCAAGAGGGAAGTGAGCAAACTGATCTTATAAACGAAGCAAGTAACAAAAACAATCGTTTTCCAGTTAGAACTCAGTTAATACTTCTTAGTCTACTACTTATTTTTATTTTTGCTGGTTTGGTTATACCAAAATCATTAGCACTTTTAAGAACACCTGTACAGACAGTTATTCTTCCTGCTAATAGTGTCACAACCTCAAATGCAATTGTTGAAAAAAATATTAAACTCCCACAATTATTACTTACAGCTAAATCTGCTTTTGTTTTTGATCTAAAAACCGGTAAAGTGTTATTAGAAAAGAATGCTGATGAAATATTACCACTGGCTTCAATCACTAAACTTATGACGACACTCGTCGCATATGAACTAATTCCAGAAGAAACTTCTATTACAGTTAGTAATGAAGCAGCAAATCAACAAAGTGGAGGTCCTTTAGAAGCAGGAGAAAAATTTAATGCCCGAGATTTAGCTAGTTTCGCTTTAATTTCTTCATACAATAGTGCTGCTCACACTTTAGCAGATAGTGTAGGTAGACTTTTAGGGAATAATGATCCTGTAACTCAGTTTGTAGCAGCAATGAATATCACAGCTAGAGAATTAGATTTAAAGTCATTAACATATAAAAATCCTACAGGTCTTGATATTTCAACTACTCAAGCAGGTGCTTATGGTAGTGCTAGGGATACTACTTTTTTATTAAAATATATTTTAGAAAATCACCCAAGTATTCTTACTTCCACGGTCTTGAAACATACCAAACTTTATAGTTTAAATGGCAATTATCACGAAGCTTATAATACTAATGAAAGTATGGATCAAATACCTAATTTACTTGCTTCAAAAACTGGTTATACTGATCTAGCTGGGGGCAATTTAACTATTGCCTTTGATACAGGTTATAATCATCCAATATTAATAACAGTCCTTGGTTCAACTTACGACGAACGTTTTTCTGATATTGAACAGATTGTAAGAGCAATTACAAAAGAGATGAACATTATTGAATAGGAGAGCATAATATGGAAATTCTCATTATAAAACTTTTTTTGCCAGCAGTAGTTACTTTTTGTATCGGTATTTTAATTACACCACTTATTACACACTATCTTTATAAATGTAAAGCTTGGAAAAAAAGAGGTGGAAAAATCGCTTTAGGTGGACACGTTGCAACAGAATTTAATCGCCTTAAAGGTAACACTGAAACAAAAACACCACGTATGGGTGGAATAGTCATTTGGGGAAGCGTTCTCCTCTGTATGTTATTTCTAGCTATATTGGCTAATTTTACAGACTTTACATTTTTTGATGATTTATTCTTCTTAAGCAGATCGCAAACTTGGATTCCTTTTGCAACCCTTTTAATTGGAGCTTTATTTGGTCTTGTTAATGATTTTTACGACGTTCAACACGATGGAAAGGGAGTGAGGTTATCTGTAAGATTAATAGTCATTAGCATTTTAGCTGGTTTTATTGGTTGGTGGTTTTACGCTAAATTAGGAGTAGACAGCATCTCAATACCATTTTCAAATCAACTTTATTTAGGCATTTTTATTATTCCTTTTTTTATTTTACTAACAAACACCCTTTACGCAAGTGGTGTAATAGATGGTATTGATGGTTTAGCTGGGGGTGTTTTTGCTATCATTTATGCTACTTATGGTGGCGTAGCATTTATTCAATCACAATATGACTTAGCAGCTTTTTGCTTAATGATAACAGGAGCCATTATGGCGTTTCTTTGGTTTAACATTCCACCAGCTAGATTTTGGATGACAGAAACTGGCACAATGCCACTTACTCTCACTTTGGCAGTGGTTGTATTTATGACTGATTCATTGGTGAATGGCTACGGGATTACACTTTTGCCGATAATAGGTTTTCTTTTAGTAGTCACTGTACTCTCAAATATTATACAGATTACTTACCGAAAAATAACTAATAAAAAATTATTACGCATCGCACCGTTACACCATCACTTTGAGGCCATTGGTTGGCCGTCATACAAGGTAACAATGCGATATTGGGTAATAGGTATGATTACTGCCATTGCTGGTTTAGTTTTAGCTGCATTACTATGAGTCAACGTCACCCAAAATCTATTGATACTGTATTATTAACGCTAATATTTATATTAGTTATTAGCGGTTTTTTTATTTTTAGTTCTGCTTCACTTGGACTTTTAGCACGTGGTGGGGCTAGTTTTGCTGATGTGGCCTTTAGTCAATTTTTCTTCGGCGTCATAGGAGGAGGAATTGCTATGCTTATCACTAGTTATGTTTTTTATAGAAATTTGCGTCAATACGCTTTTTATATTTACACCGCTACAGCAATTTTTACATTAGCCGTTTTTATTCCTGGATTAGGTATGAGTCACGGTGGAGCAACTCGCTGGCTTGACCTTGGCTTTACTACTATTCAACCTTCTGAGATCTTTAAAATCGGTTTCGTGGTCTATGTAGCAACGCTTCTTTCTGGTACACACAAACAAATTGAATCTTGGAGGTACGGAGTATTACCATTTATAGGGGTACTAGGTGTAACAAGTTTAATTATGCTTAAACTACGAGATACTGATACTTTTTTAATTATGGCAACAGCTGGTGCAGCAATGTTTGTTACAGCTGGTGCTAAGATCAAACACATTCTTACTTTGGTTTTAGTAGGAATTATTTTTATAATAATTGTCGCCTTCAATCGCCCATATATAATGGAAAGGATTATGACTTTTACTAACCCAGAAGCCGATCAACAGGGAAGTGGTTGGCAAATCAACCAATCACTAATTGCTATTGGTTCAGGAGGTTGGTGGGGACGTGGTTATGGTCAAAGTATTCAAAAATTTGAATACTTACCTGAACCTATTGGCGATTCAGTTTTTGCTGTTTATGCTGAAGAATTTGGTTTTTTTGGTTCCTTTATTTTAGTTTCAATTTTAGCAATTTTTACTTTTCGTGGTTTTAGGATCGCCACTCATTCACAAGACTTATTTGGTATGCTTCTAGTTGTTGGTTTTATGACCTTAATTGTAAGTCAAGCTTTTTTAAATATCGCTGCTATGACTGGAATAGTACCCTTATCCGGTTTACCCCTTCCTTTTATTAGTCACGGAGGAACAGCTCTTCTGACAACTCTTGCTATGTTAGGCATAGTTCTTAATGTATCTAAATATGGAAACCAATCATTAAGGACGTGATATAATTTTTTATATGTCAACTAAAATTTTATTAGTAGGTGGCGGTACAGGCGGACATTTTTATCCGACTATTGCTGTTGCGGAAACACTTAAAAATATAAACCCTTCAATTGAACTATATTATATGGGCCCAGACCAATACGATAGTATTGCACTAGCAGAGAATTCAATTAAGTTTATCTATTGTCCTGCTGGAAAAATGCGTATCTATCCATCATTGCGTAACTTCTTTGATTTCTTTAAAAACATATTTGGTATTTTTGTTGCTGTTTTTAAACTCTACGCTATGTATCCTGATGTCATATTTAGTAAAGGTAGTTATACAAGTGTTCCAGTAATTGTGGCAGCAATTTTCTTAAGAATACCACTCGTCATTCACGAATCAGATACAGTGCCAGGTAGAGCTAATCTACTAGCTAAAAAGTTTGCTCGTTATATTGCCATTTCTTACAGTGAAGCTTCGCCGTATTTTGACACTAATCGCACTGCACTTATTGGAATTCCAATAAGAAAATCTATTATTCGTATTCCTGAAAATCCATTTACTGAATTAGGCATACCAGAAGATTTACCATTAATTTATGTCACAGGTGGATCGCTAGGAGCTGAACGAATCAATAATATTATTATAAAAAGTTTAAATGAATTACTTCCTTATTATCGCATTTTTCATCAAGTGGGCGGTCACCGAAAAAATGAAATTACTATTACCGCCAAGGCGGTAATAAAGGATAAAAATTTATTGTCACGTTATTTTGTAGCCGATAAACTCAACGCAGATTCTGTATCAGCGTTACTTTCTGCTGCATCAATCATAATTACACGAGCTGGTAGTACTAGTTTATTTGAGATTGCACAGCACGGTCGACCCAGTATTGTTATTCCTATACCTGAAAATATTAGTCGTGACCAGCGAAGTAATGCTTATGCATATGCACGATCTGGTGCTGCTATAGTTATAGAAGAAAATAACCTTACTGAAACCATATTAAACAATGAAATCAGTACCATTATGAACAACGAAAGCATTTGGACAAATATGAGCTTAGCAGCAAAAAATTTTTCTGATTCCGGTGCTTCTGAAAAAATTGCAACAATTTTAATCAGTATTTGTGAAGAACATAAAACTTAATTTTTTATATATAGAACAGTATTTTATCTACTCTTAAATAATTGTGTTCATTTTACAATACTTATTTAGACAATTCTTCTTATAATGATGTGTATGCTAAAATATATAGATGATGAGTATAAAAAATCTTAACGCTTTACTGATCGGCTTTTTAGTTTTTCCATTTTTTGCACACTTTGTGCAACCAGTTTTGGCACAAGGTAGCGAAATAGATAAACTACAGCAAGATATTATAGATAGGGGAGATAGATTAGCTGAAATTGAGAAAGAGATTAAGAAATTTGAAGCTGACCTTAAAGTGGTTGGGGCAGAAAAACAAACTCTTCAAAAAGCTATCAACCAACTGACTCTTGAAAGTAAAAAAGTTCAAGCAGAAATTTCCAAGACTTCAAATCTTATTAGTTCAACTGATCTAGAAATAAGTAAATTGATTCTAGAAATATCAAAAACTGAACGTGCTATAGAGCAAAACGAAGCTGCAATTGCACAAATAATAAGAGCAGAATATCAAGCACACGAAACAAATTTAATTGAACTACTTCTTACAAAAAATCAACTATCTGACTTTTGGAGTAGTTTTGAAGCTTATGATGCAGTACGTGAAAGTATGGCAACAAAAGTTTCTGAATTAAGTTTACTAAAACGAGTGCTTGAGGATAAGCGTGGTCAAAACACCAATAAACGTTCTGAGTTGCTTTTACTAAAAGATCAATATAATGATCAAAATTCAGCTTTAGCTAGTAATCACGCCGAACAAGCTGATCTATTAGAAGTAACCAAAAATGAAGAAAAAAATTATCAAAAACTCTTGTCTCAAAAACAAATAGCCCGTGAGCAAATTATAAAAGATTTGCGAGATTTTGAAGCAAAACTACAATTTATCCTCGATCCAAACACCATTCCTTCATCAGGTACAGCAGTATTTGATTGGCCTTTAGAAAATGTAGTTATAACTCAATATTTCGGAGGAACAGAGTTTGCTAAACAAAATGCCAGTGTTTACGCTGGCCGTGCTTATCACCCTGGTATTGATCTTGGTACACCGAGAGGAACAGCTATTCACGCACCATTAACAGGTACGGTAAGAGCAACAGGGAATACAGATTTAGTGTCAGGTTGTTATTCGTGGGGTAAGTGGACACTTTTAGATCACGCAAACGGCCTCTCAACACTTTATGCTCACCAAGATGTTATTAGTGTAACAGTTGGACAGAAAGTAAATACTGGTGACATTATTGGTTATTCAGGAAATACTGGATATTCAACTGGACCACACCTACATTTTACAGTTTATGTTAAAGCAGGAGTAACTATTCGGGCATTTAATGAAATCAAAACGGTGACTAGTTGCGGTGCTGCTACGACGCCAGTAGCAGCTACCGATGCTTACTTAGACCCTATGTTATATCTAAAGCCACTTTAAAATTTTCTTAATAATTCATAATCTCAGACATTATTATAAATTCTTGAAAAAGAGGGAATTAACTTAATCAAAAGATTACAAACAATATATCTAAAAAGATAACAATTATAAAAGATTTGCGAGATTTTGAAGCAAAACTACAATTTATCCTCGATCCAAACA
>JFJP01027517.1_pt1 | contig 11484 bp, 15 predicted proteins | sample 431651 | NCBI WGS metagenome assembly JFJP01 (sample SAMN02602958, study PRJNA72255) | Microbial mat metagenome, whole genome shotgun sequencing project. | biome: fresh water; feature: sink hole; material: water; isolation source: purple microbial (photo- and chemosynthetic) mats found in... | reverse complement strand
AACAAATTTTTTAAAAAAAAATAAATATTTTTCAATTTATTTTATATCGGTCAAAAAATTTAAATTTCTTGTATAAACTCACCAAAAAGTCAAATTACAAAATCATCTTCAATGTTTAGCCAATTTTTTGAAAAAAAACATCTAAGGATTAACGGAACATTCAAAAATCATTCCCAAACCCAAACTGCATTATTAAACGAGCAGCATACTCCCAAATCGTCTTTAAAATCTCTGACAAAGCTCACCTGTCAAAGTTCTCAAAAAATGGTCTCCACTTCCCCTTTCGCCAATCGATCAAAAAGTCCAATCATTCAAAATTATCAAAAGAATTTGATAAACACTCCGAAAAATGCTGCTGAATTTTCCCACAAAGACAAAGAAACAGATAAATTGATGGGTTAGCTTCTATAAATAATATTAATAAGAAATAAATTTTTGAATTTTTTTTAGAGAAGACACCAAACTCAAAAATAAAGACTCATTATAAAAAAGAAGAGAACCATTCAAAAAATGTTATGGTAGTCAATCTTTCAAAAAAAAAGAGTGTTTTGAAAAAAAATCAAATCAGCAATAATTTAACGAATGCAACAAATATGAGGGTTCAAACATTACCTGACACCAAAGGTTTAAATTTTGAAACTCTGATGAAATATCCCAATCGCTTTCAACAAAACACCAAACCCATCGAAAAAAAATACAATACTTCTAAAGAAATTGAAGAACTGAATTTAAAAAAAGTGTCTGATTCTTCACATTCAAATCTCAAAAGGTCCAATTTAAATCAGCATTTTTCGGATTATGTGAACAGAAATAAAGATGAGAATAAAAAGATTCCTGCTGAAAGAGATTTAAGTAATCATAGTGCAAAAAGTAGCCATAGTGTGAATGTTGCCAAAAAACCACTAGCGAAAAATCCAAATATAAATGATAAAACTGCTAATTATACTATTCATATCGCAAAAGAAAAACCCAAAGAAAATGAAGGTTTAAATATAAATGTGGATGAAAAACTCTTATTGTATGTAAAAATGAATGAATATGAAAGATGTTTGGAAGTGCTAGAAAAAAACAGATCAAATAAACTTCTTCTGAATATTAACTATAAAGGCGAAAATGATTGGACACCCTTGCATTATGCTTCCTTAAATGGAAACCTAAAAATTCTAAATGCTTTGCTTTTCAATGAAGCTGTGATAGATAGTGAAACCTCTTCCAAATTAACTCCTCTCATGATTACATGCCAAAAGTAATTTTTGAAACATTTCAATAAGTTTCTTTTAAATTAAATCAAATTTTAAATTTTAGAGGTTTTGAAGAAATGGCTGCTTCGTTAATTCGAGCTGGAGCTGATATAAATCTTCGTGATTTGACTGGTAATACAGCTTTGCATTACGCAGCTATGAACGGTATTAAATTTTAAAAAGAATTAATTTTCGAAAATTAACAAATTTAGGACAAAAAAAAATTGTTGAGCTTTTGTTGAAGAAAAATTCCATCGTTATCAACAGCAAAAACACCTTCAATAGAACTGCTAAAGAAATAACAACTGCTGTGGAGATTGTCAAATTATTTGAAAATTTTGAAATCCAAAAAAAACCAAAGGAAAACTCACATAAAGTCGTTATAAAAAGTGTGAAATCTGAGCAATTTCAAAATCTCTTCAAAAAATTAAGCACCAATCACAAAGAAAACAAAGAATGCATGAAAATCGCTAAAAATCCAGTTTTCGTTTCTTTTTAAAATTGTAGTTTCATATTTATTGTTTTAAAAATTAGAATGAGAATTTTTCAAGCACAAATACAACAGCTACAAACAACAATTCCAACAATATCACACATAATACTTTGAGTTTTATCAATAATAATGAAGATGAAAATCTTCATGAAAGTGAGAAAGGTCTGGCCGATGATAAAATCACTTTAGATTCATTCATAATTCACGGGTTGATTGGCAAGGGCAGTTTCGGAGAAGTGTATTTGGTCGAGAAAAAAGACAATGAATCAATATTTTATGCTATGAAAGTTCTTTACAAATCAAAGATAACCAGTTAATACCTAATTTTTTCTTTAATTTTTTTTTAATATTTTAACTATTTTTTTAGAAAATAATTTGATAAAATATGCATTAACAGAAAGAAATGTTTTAAGTTTGACAAATCATCCCTTTATCGTAAAATTAATACATGCTTTTCAAACCACTGATAAATTGTTTCTTATAATGGATTTTTGTCCTGGTGGAGATTTGGGTCAGCATCTTCAAAGAGAAAAAAAGTTTTTCACATAAAAAAATTATATTTCAAAAAAAAAAAAAACATAGGTTTTCTGAAGAAAGAGTGAGAATTTATGTGGCTGAAATAATTTTGGCATTGGAAGATTTACATAAAAGAGACATAATTTTCAGAGATTTAAAGCCAGATAATATAGTTCTAGATAAAGATGGACATGCTCTTTTAACTGATTTCGGTCTTTCGAAAGAAGGTGTTGAAGATTCTGCTCAAGGTGCTCGATCTTTTTGCGGGTAATAAATATTCTTGAAAAAATGATGGCTAAAAAATTAAAAAAAAAAAAAGATCTGTTGCCTACTTGGCTCCTGAAATGCTTAAAAGAACAGGACATGGGAAATCAGTGGATTGGTATTTATTAGGGGTCGTTATGTATGAAATGCTTGTGGGCATTCCCCCATATTACGCAAATAATAAGTCAGAAAAAGATGAAAAAAAATTAAAATTTATTTTGTTTTTTATTAAGGGAAGAACTTTTTATGAACATTGAGAAGGCACCGTTGAAAATTCCTACTTATGTTTCTCCTGAAGCCAGCTCTCTCCTCAAATCTGTTTAAAATTAAATATTAAAAAAATAATAATAAACTTTTCAAAGCTTCTTCAAAGAAATCCTTCAAAAAGACTTGGATCAGGAAAAGGTGATGGAGAAGAAATAAAATGCCATCCATTTTTTAAGAATTTAGATTGGATTGATGTAGAAAATAGGTTATTTTTTTAAATATAAAAGTTATTTTACCACAGTGTTTTTTTTAAGAAAATTGAAACCTCCAATTCCACAAAAAAAAGTAAAAATTAATACAAATGTCGGATTTGAAATGATGATAAATGGGGCTAATTTCATGGAGGATAAAAGTAACCATATTTCTGGTTGGTCTTTTGCAGTGGAAAATAAATGATCATTTGTTCTGTGCAATTTAACATTTTTGAGACTTTTTTTCTTTTTTATTATATTTTCTGTTCATATTTTTTTCAATTTTTTGAAACAAACAAAGAAATAATAACAAACTGTATTTTTTTATTAAAAATCTTGTTTTTTCCCACAAAAACAATAATTTTTTAAATTTCTATAAGAATTTGATCTTAAAATTCTCACAGAATTTGATCTTAAAAATAATATATCATGCAATGTTTATTCATTGAAACAACAATTTTTGAAAAACAACATAGACAGCTTTTCCAATAAAATATGATGAGGGGTTTAATATAATAAGAGATTTTGAATTGGAATTAAAGAAAGCAGGCTTAAAAAGAAGAGTAACATAGAACAATTTTAAAAAGACGGAAGTAACAAAATCAATAAAAATTTATTTAAAATAATGAATTTTTTTAAATTTTGTGAAATAAAAACAGCATCGTTTTTTTAAATTTTATTAATTTGAAAATTAAAAGCCTAACATATTTTTAAATTTATTTCAGTTGCAAATTCATTTATTTATAAAAATAAAACTTAAAAATATATTAAAAACTTTAATATTATATAAATAATTATTGCCAAATGAAGCAAATTGTCCTGCAAAAAAACAAGGGCTTCCAAATCCTTCCGAAATTTCCTTTTTCTTTTTGCTTATCCTCGCTCTCTCAAAGCACCATTGATGATGAATTTTCAAAGGAAAATTCTTTTGAAGAAAAAGAAGAACAATTGCTTCATTATTTAGAAGGCTCCCCCAATCAAATCACAAAAATCACTCAATTTCAAAAATACAAAACAGAAATTTGCAAAACTTGGCAGGAAAAAGGAGATTGTAGTTACAGAAAGAGGTGTTTGTTTGCTCATGGAAAAGAAGAACTTATGAATAAAGGTTTGAATTCTTATAAATCAAAAATGTGCAAATCATTTCATCTGAAATCATATTGCCCTTATGGGTCAAGATGCTTGTTTATCCATGAAAATAGGAAGTTGAATCAAATAACAGAGAAAAACTTTTACATGAAAAAAATTAATTCAATTACCGGTAATTGCAATAATCAAAATAAAAAAAGGTTATCAATTTTTAAGGAAATCACCCAAAAATCAGAAAAAAATCTCATAATACAAAAACAACTATTAATTTAATTCAAGAGGCACAATCCTGAATACAGCTAAATGATCAAAATTTAACTATTATCATTAAATATTTTTATTTTTTTATTTATTATGAATTCGTTTTTCGATAATCAAAAGTAATAAAATTATATTTCATAAACAAACAAACAAACAAAAATTTTGAAAAAAAAAACTTAATTTGATTTTTGATTCTTTGATCACGAAATAAAATTATCTAAAAACTGCTAAAAACTAATAATTTTAATACATTTCAGAAATGTACAAAATATCCCTGAAAGCGAAGATAAATTTTTCTGGGTATAGCCTCTTTTTTTTCCTAATCACATCAACAATTCTTTTCAAAGCAAAAGATTGTTCAATATCCCCCAAAGAAATATCATAAGCCCCGTTATTCTCAACACAGATGCTCGTCATGCAAAATCCAATCTTGTAATTTTTTTTCTCTCATTTTTATCAGACAGAAATTGTTTATAAAAAAAGTTCCATTTATATGGGGAAGTCAATGGTAATACAGGAATCATTACTTTGAACAGAGATCATAAATATAATACATTAAGTCCAACAATGATCAAGGAATTAACAAGATTTCTTAAGGTTGAAACTTTATTTTTCTTTAAAAAAATGTTCATAAATTTTAAAAAAGTCATTTGATATGGAAAGCAGCATCAGAGGCATATGGCTGACTTCGAAAAATAGTGATATTTTTTCAAAAGGAACTGATTTTAAATGTAAAAAAATAAGATTTTTTCAAAAAAATTACAAATTTTTCATAGTGTTGCATCAGTCAATTTTCAATAAAAAACCAGAAAATGCGTATAATTATTTGAGAAACCTTTATGATTTCGGTGTTTTTCTCGGAAAATATAATAAACCTATATTATTGAATCTCAAAGGAGAAATAAGTAAAAAAAATTTCTATTAAATTTTTTAATATCTTTAATAAACTTTTGTCTTTTTTTACACATAAAATCATTAATTTAAGCGAGTTCTGCTGCTTCCATTTTTTCCACCTTGCCCTTTATGGTTGCCAATAAAAAAACCGTTTGGCATCTCAATGAAACTGGTCTTGGCTATATTCCAGATAGTGGATCAAGCTACTTTTTATCAAGACTTGAAGGAGAGTTAGGAACTTATTTAGCTTTGACTGGAAACCCTTTATATGCAGAAGATTTAGTGTAATTTTTAAAATAAATGACGTAAATAAAAATGAAAATAAGTCTTTCAAATTTGGCGATACAGAAAATTTTTGATGAAAATGACACTAAACAAAAATTTAAAACGCAAAACCATGATGTTCCTTATCCTTTGGTTTTGATTTTAATTGATTTTTTTTTATTAAAATTCATTATTGACAGACTTCTTATGACACTTATCAAAACCCAAATTTAGATAAAGAGATTGATGAGATAATTGATAGAGAAAATTTTGATTCCGCTTTGGAAAGTGAATTAAAATCGAGGATAGTAATTTTTAATGCAAATTTCTTTTATAATCCTTAAATTTTATTTGATAAAAAGGAACAAAATGGTGAAAATCCAAGAAGAGTTCTTGCAGAAATAATTTATAAAAAAAAACTTTCTCAATATGCCAATCAATCTGATAACTTTAAATACTTAAAACAGGAGGTTTTTATTTGAATATTATAATTTTTTCAAAAAATTAATAGCCTCGACCTCTTGTCAATCATTTATTGCGATATAAAACAGATATTCTCGATGTTATTATGCCAGAATATCAGAATGAAACTGTGAAGATGTCTAATTTGCCAATAGATGCTATCAATCGTTGCTTCAGCGGTGAAACTATGGAAGAAATTGAAGAAGCTTTGAAGAAAGAAAACAATGAATGGTCCAAAGAAATTCTAAAAGACTTTAAAACGAAATCATTGCTTTCTTTAAAAGTGCAAATAAAAATTTAACGTTCATTTTAAATTTTAATCTGTTTTTGAAAAAATTAAGCTCACTTTAAAATTGATTCGGGAAGGAATTAAAAGCAATTGGGCAGATTGCTTTACAAGAGAATATCGAGTGGCTTGCAGGAGAATTGTCATTATTCTTTTTTTATTATTATTATTTTTATGTAATTAATTTGAAATTATTATTCTAAAAAAGAACGATGATGAGTTCAAAAACGCTGTAAAAGACATGCTTTTCGACAAAAAAAAGAAATGCTATGATTGGAAATTTAAAAAATTTAAAGAGATTCCTCAAGCACTTGTAGATGGTTATTTCCGTCCTTTGGAAGAAGATTTGAAAATCCCGGAATTCATCCCTGATGTTAAACCGAATGCTTTGTATCCTGTCAAAGTTTTTAATCTTTCGATTGATTTTTTAATATTTTTGTAATATTTATAAGGATTATTACGAAAAATTACCAGACACTATCAGATTTTTTTTAAATGAAGAAAGCACCTATGACCTTTATTTGAGAGAGGATAATCCTTATGCAGTAAAGACATTTTTAGAGGATCGGTATTTCTTTAAATGAAAATATTTATAGTAGTAATTAATGATAGGTTTTTCGATTATGAGAATCCCAACTATTCCACAGCTCAAACCAGAGAAAAAATATATAAACTCTATGAATATATCAGGAGAGTTGATTTAGAAAGTAATGTTCCTTTTAAAATAAATTTTTGTTTTAAAAAACTTTGTTGTGAATGTTTTTTTTTATTTGAAAAATTAATTTTTTGCACAAATAAAGAAATTTTTCTTTATAGAAAATAGAATAATTCAGTTGCTTTCCTCAAAAATAAGTCTGGAAAACTTCTACGACACTCGCAAAGAACTAATTGCTGAGAAATTCACCAATGAAGCTCTGATCAAAGAAATGATCAATAAATCAATTTCAAAAATCTTCGAAGAGAAACTGACCCACAAATTCGAGAAATTCAAAGAAAATTGCCAATTAACACACTATCAATCTCGCAAAGACTTTTTCCTCAATATGAAGCATCTTGTTTTTAACCAAAATTTCCTTTATAATCAGCTAGATGACCAAAAGATCAGGGAAATTGCCAAAAACTTATCAATCCCTTTATTTTTCCCTGAGAAAGACACTGAAAGCTTTTTAGATGTTCCAAACCCTGAATTTTCTCCAAAAAACTTTCCTCCAGCCAGATTGGCACAATTTATTACAAAGACAGTTGTTGATGATGTGAAACAATATAAAGTGGCTAAAAAAGAAGAAATTAATAAATATTTCAAAGAAAATCAAGAGATTTTCCAGAAGAAAATGGATGAAAAAGATTTATATTTTAAGCCGACTGAAGAAAGTATTAGATTTAGAGAGAAGAATTTAGAGTTTATGCGAAGATATAATATGGGAAAGAAAGAAACATTATTCCGAGAGAATTATATTCAAGAAACATTAGGTTCAGCATTGAAATTATATAAGATTCATGATTTTGTGTTCTCTAAGATGAATACTGATTATAACGAAATTTTGTTTGGTGATCGAAAGATGAAATATCAGGATATTGCCAATGAATTCCTTGCAGAAATGAGACTCAAAGAGCATGTGACAAATCAATTGCCCTGTGCGGATGAAGAATTGAAGGAAATGAAAATAAAAATTGAGGCTATGAAGGAAATTAAAAAGGATTTCAAACAGGATTCAGGACAAAGAGTTGATTTGCAATTGGAAGGAGATTTGAGGTTTAATAAGTTCAAGAATTACAATGAAAAAAATCTGATGGAACAAGTGATGAATTTCATTGAGAGTGATAAAGAATTCTCAAGATTATTTGAACCTTTAGTCACTCGGCTCAATGGAAAATATTCTGAGAGTCTGAGAGATAAGTATCTAAAATTGTTCTTGAAAATTTATGAAAAACACATTGGCGAGATTTTGATTAAAGAACACAATGAACTTAGATCAGCAGCACCAGTCTTGACTAAAGATGGCAAAAACTCAATTCTAACAGAAAAAACTGATGAATTTATGGAGATATTTGATGATTTCATACATAGATCTATCAGTTTAGATTTCCATAAACTAATTATGCAAGATGTGCTCTATATTTTCAGTTACTTTTGTCTAATTGAGCTCGAGAAAAGAGTTGCTTTCATTTCGAGAATCGCTAGTCAAATTGAAAGAACTTTGAAACCTCCAGCTCTGAATGATATGATCCCGAATTATACAAGAAGATTTCAAATGTATGAAAATGATACAGTGAAAATGTTCAAAAATTTTAGTCTTCCTTTTGATAAATTTGAGGATATCAGCGAACTTGTGAACTTCATGAATAACATATGTGAGAATATGGGAGGGATCTATTCAATAACCAGACAACAAATAAAATTTCCAAACACAAGATTATATAAAAACTATCAAGAAAAAATCAATGAGAACTTTAGAGAACATGAAGATTTCATGGAGAAACTTGCAGGAAATTATGAATTCAAGACTGATATGGAGAATCGATTAAAAAAACTTGAATTGGAAAAAAAAGAAAAACGATTTAGTTCAAATAATAACTTTGAATTCAATTTGAGTGCATTTGATCTGCAAAGTTTTGCCAATAAAGAAAAGAGAAATTTCGCTTATGATGTGATTTCTGATGAGATTTCGCTGACGGATAGAAAAACTTTATCAATAGGGGTTTTAGATTATTTTAAAAAATTAGAAGGATTGACTGCTTGTGGAATTCATGGAAAATCTAATGTATTTAACAATTATTTTTTATTAATTTGGATTAAATTTTTGATTATTTCTTAGTTTGCAGTAAATGATTATGATATACCAAAGGAATTAGAGAATATGCCAGAGTATTTCGGGTTTAAGGATCAGAGACAATCTGCACAGAAATGGCTTGAAGATAAGGTTTATATGATTTTTATACAGGAATTTATTTGAGTTTGTTTTATTTTTTAATAATGAAAGATCTATGAATATTTGAAGAAATTCTTTGAGATTAGATTCTCTTTAGAAAGAAACATGACCAAAAATGAATTGGTTATTCTCGATCTCGAAATGTTGCAGAATTTTTCACCTGAACAAATCAAAAAAGCTGTAAGATTTTTTCTAATATTTTTTCTATTTTTTATTAATTATCCAAAGCTTGAAGATGAGCTGATTTTTGAATTTTCAACATTGAAATTAATGAGTGAAAAATATCAATGCCAAAAAACCTTTCAAGAAAATATTGAATTATTTGCTTATAAACCTCCAGATCTTTATAAAACTTATGCTCAAAGAGTGAAAAACCCTGAAGCTTTGAATAAATTCCTCGCGTTCGCAATCAAAAGCATAGACAAATCGAAAAAAGAGTATATGATGAAAGTCGAACCTGAAGAAAAATTAGAAGATTTGAAAACTTATTCAAGAATTTCAAAAGAAATTTTCCAAACACCAGAAATTGAAAACTTTTCACAAGAAAATAGAGACAAAGCTTATTTGGAATTGAAAAGTGTGGGAGTTCAGAAACAGCAAGAGAAGGAAGAAATGAGACCTATAAAGGATTTGAAAGAAAGAGTGAGGTTAGAGTTGAAAAATGAGGTCAACACCATTTTAGCTAAAATAAAGGAAAGTAAAGAATGCGCGACAAAATCAATGCAGGGAGATATTACGGAATTTTTAGAAAAGTTTCAATATTTAAAATAAACCAAAAAAACTAAAAAAAATATTCTCAAAAATTTTTAAAAAAAATTCATTTTTTTTTTATTTTAAATTATACTATGGAAAAACCACTTTACAAAATGTGTTTTTAAATTTTACATAAAAAAATAAAAACAGAAAACCAAGAAAATTTTCAACATCAAACAAATAAAACATAAAATTTCCATTTTCTTCACTTTCCCTTGAAAATAAGAAATAATAATAAACTCCTAAGATTATGAACAACTCTTGAATATGATGGACGTGATTATCAAAATAACACTTACTCTTCCGACTCCTTTTATTTGTTTTCAATCTTAATCATAATTCTCATTTCTTTGCTATTCATTTATCTTGTCTTTGTCATGCTTTTCCTCATGGTGTTAGACCTTGATCTTGACCTGTTTTTTTTTTATGATGATGGTGCCAGAAATTGATTCATTCAAGCTAATTCATAAAAATATTTAAAAAAGAAATAATCGATTGTTAAGTACTTTCTTTTTAAAGGTTTAAATTAAAAATCCAAATTTTTTCTGAATGAACGAAGGAACTCTCCATAGTCTATGATTATTTTTAAAATCATTTCTGGTTTTTATATATTTAAATGTTTTCTTGATTTAATTTTATATGAAATGAATAATAAATAACTCGAAAATTACGAATTATTAAAAAAAAACTATTTTTAAGCATAAGCTTAATTTATTTGGCAAAATTAACGAAATTTGTATTTGTGCAAAAAAAAAAGGAGCAATTTTTTTAAATCCTTCTGAAAGTAAAAATAACCACCTATTCCTGGTTTTTTATAATTAGTCAAACTTTTATATTAATTAGAAGTTCTAAGGTGGGTTTTTATAATTGAAATATTTACATAACATGAATATTTTAAGATTTGGTTTAAAGAATGCAGCCAGCAGACTGATTATTCCATCAGTTACCATTTCTTTTGCAGAGGAACACCAAATCCCATCTTTTGAAATAAAAGATATCCTCATTGACACAGGTACATACCTATTCACATTAATTAATTAAATAAATAAGATTAGGCTACAATGGGCAAATTTTAGTGCCATGGAATTTTTTTAGGGAAAGAAAAGAAAAATATGCCTTTTTTTCAAAGAATTGTAATGGATTTTTGGCAGAATTTGCTAATAAAAAGACAGCTCCTGGTTATTCTTTCGAAGAAAAGTTTTTTTTGGAGATTCCCTCATTAAATGGGGAAATTTTAAAAAAACCTTTATTTTCTATGTCATCTTATAATGGAAACACAGAAACTATTATCGGGCTCTTAGGAATGGAAATTATCAGGTTTCAATTCTCCAAAGATTTGCATTACTTGATTTATGATAAAGATGTATTTCAGTGCATTGGTCCTACTGACCCAAAAACTTATGATTGAAGTTGGTATTCAAACCTTTTTATTTTATTATTCTTTAAATTTATAAGGTTGAATTAAAGTTTTAGAGCATCCTCAACCAGAGAGACAGTTTTCTTTTTAATAGATAAACTGATTTATTAAAAAAAAAATTATTAAAATTTAAACATTAAAAGGAAAAAAATATAT
>JFJP01024701.1_pt1 | contig 11484 bp, 1 predicted proteins | sample 431651 | NCBI WGS metagenome assembly JFJP01 (sample SAMN02602958, study PRJNA72255) | Microbial mat metagenome, whole genome shotgun sequencing project. | biome: fresh water; feature: sink hole; material: water; isolation source: purple microbial (photo- and chemosynthetic) mats found in... | reverse complement strand
CCAATCGGTCATCCAAAGCACCGCTCCCAAGTCGCAGATTCCAGAAGAAGCTCGCATCGGCTTGGCAGACTCCATCCTCGCCTTCGAAGGCGACGAGTTCATCCGAGCGATCCTCGACTGGAAGCTCACCAGCATCTTCTGCGGCAACCTCAAACTCAAAGACGTGATGCTGCTCTTCGAAAGGTTCGACGCGCTCTTCCTGGAAACCACCAGCCAGCTCAGAGCAGCAGCAGGCTCGAGTCGAGGAGTCAAAGAGTTGGAGGACAGACTCGAACAGCTGCTCAAGGCTGGCATCCAGCTGCTGGACGTCCTCAGAGCCGTCAAGTTCGTCTCGTTCTTCAAGTCGATCGACCTGCTCTGCGACGTGTTCAGACACTCCACACGCTTCTCGAATCTGGTCCTCGCCACAGAACTCCTGGTCTACTTTTTGAAGGCTTTCCGGAAAAAAGAGATCGTGCTGGACTACCTCCGAGACAAGCACTTCGAGCTGATCACCTGCGTCTACGTCTGCGCGCTGCAGTTCAACGTTCTCTCCAGCGAGCTCAAGTTCTCCCTCGAAGACCTGCTCCGGTCCGAGAAGCAGCTGCCCAAGCGGCTGCAGGAAGTCATCTCGAAGCCCGAAGCCTGCATCGACCTCGAGCGAGAGTACCACCAGTCCTTCAAGTCGCTGGAAGACTTCGAGCACTCCGTCCGGAAGAACGACAAGACCTTCAGCATCCAGGAGATGGTCAAGAAGCCCATCCACGAGCTCGACGCGCTGCTCTCGCACTTCGCAGAGACGCGTCTAAAGTCCCCGCTGGAGCTGGACAGTCCGCTGCGGTGCGCGCTGCGGCTGAAAGTGATGATGATCAAAGACCTGGCGCAGAACGGCCACGCGCTGAACGTGGCGCACTTGAGTCTGCAGGCGCACTCGATCATCTACATGGTCTCGAACGACAAGACGCACCTCGGCTTCATCGTCCTCAACGAGAAGCTCTTCTCCCCGCTGCTCACCTCGGTCTCCACCGACGCCCTCGAGAAGTGGCTGCTCTTCCTCCTGCCCGAGAACATCCACGTCTCCGTCCTCACCGCGGCCTGGACCAAGATCCAAAGCGAGCCCTTCGACCCGGCCCAGGTCAGCCTGATGCACAAGCTGCTCTTCCAGATCATGCGCAACATCCAGCGACTGCTCACGAAAGAAAAGAACGACTCGCTCGCGCCGGACCGGGTCCAGCGGAAGAGCTCTGTGGACCACATCGAGACGATCGCGCAGGCGGACGCCGACGGAGAGAGTCGCTCGCTCTTCGCGTCGACGAGCGAGACGTACATCAACGCGATCGTGGAGCTGATCAAAGAAGTCTTCATCTTCGAAGACAACAGCGTCGAGACCGGCATCCAGACAGACTACTCCCAGGTCTTCGACCTCATCTCGGGCTACCTCTACTTCCTCGTCGACGACTCCCTGCCACACTTCAAGTACAGCCCCAAGTTCGTCAGCCTCATCTTCGAGATGCTCAAACTCGACATGGGCGTCTGTCCCTCCATCGTCCGCAAACTCCTCGACCTGCTCCGCAAGCTCCTCGCCAGGCCGCTGCTGCTCTACAGGCACCCCTCCGGCGAAGTCAAAGAGCTCAGCCAGGAGCGGCTCAAAGAGTACATCCACGACCTCATCGAGCTGGTCGACTCGCTCTTCGTGGAGCCCACCAAGAACTACTACATCTCCATGCTCGCCCAGTTCGCCCGCGAAGCCGCAGAACACCCCATCTGGTCCGAGCTCGCCTCGCTCCCCGAGTGGATGGCGCAGGTCTACAACCCGCTGGTCGTCTTCGTGGACGACATCTTGACCGAGATGCCCGAGAACCTCGTCAACCCGACGCTCAAGTCGCTCTCGGACAACGGCCTCTCCGACATCCTCATCAACCACTTCCTCTCGGTCGACAAACTCGACTTCGAAGTCACCGGCTTCTTCATCCAGTTCCTCAGCAAGAACATCAACTCGCCCTTCAAAAAACCAGACTTCGACCACAAGCTCGAGCTCTGTCTCGCCAAAGCGCTCAGCTCGGTGATCCACCGCAAGTTCATCAAGCAAAACATCTGTCGCTTCGCAGGCGCAGACTCCACAAACTCCCTCGTCGTCCTCGCAGAAGAAATCATCGACCTGGTCAACATCAAGAAGTCCACCACAGACATGGTCGTCGACATGATCGGACAGACCCTGCGCAAGACGCTCGCCTTCCTCCAAGAGATCTGGAAGTTCATGCCCCAAATCGTCACCTTCCAGTCCATCTCCCCCAGCGACTCGCCGCTCCTCGCAGAAACCGGCTGGCTCTTCGAAGAGAACATCAAAGACAACTTCATCATGCTCGACAAGCTCTCCCAGAACCTCGTCAAGCTCTACATGAAGTTCTACGACGTGCAGCGCACAGACCTCCACAAAGACTTCGCCAAGTTCGAAGGCCTCAAGCTCTTCTTCAAGGCCTGCGTCACCCAGCCGCTCTTCGACGCTCACTTCATCAAGCAGAAGCGCTTCCTCACCACCACCTTCCAAAAAACCATCAACATGCTCGGCAACGAAGCGCAGAAAGATGCAGCCCTCGGCTACTGCTACGAGCTGCTCGAAGAACTCTGCCAGGGCTACCTCTCGCACATCCGCCAGCTCTCCCCCAAAGAGAGAGAACGCATCAGCTACTTCCTCTTCAAGCAGAGCGACAGCATCGTCTCCGTCCAGGTCTTCAAAGAAGAGACCGACCACGAAAAGATCCGCCACACCCTGGAAGCCATCAACAAGTACTACGGCATCATCATCGTCAGCGACCTGCTCAAAGTCACGTTCAAGCTCAACGCAGCCACGCTCGAAAAAGAAGAAGAAGACAAACTCCGCAGACTCGTCCCGATGCTCATCGAAATCGAGCAGAGCATGGTCGACGTGAAGATCAGCTACTTCACCAGAAGACTCAACGACTGGCCCCAAGAGATCGCAGCAGGCAAGACCGAGATCACCTTCGACAACTTCTCCGACTACACCTTCGGAACGCTCGAGATGTTCACCAACGAAACCACTCCCAGAGCCATCGAGAAAATCGTCAAAGGCATCAACTCGCAGTCGAACATGGACAACAAAATGCACTTCGTCAAGTTCTACGTCGAGTCCTGCGCCAAGATCCTCACCGAAGCCAACCTCTCCGAAGAGATGACCTTCGATAACGCCTTCAGGTACTCCAAAACCATCCAAGCCTTCGCCTACCTGCTCTCCAACTTCGACGGCATCACCGTGCTCATCACCATGAGCGAATCCGGACTCCTGCAGTTCTGCTCCAAAGCCATCCTCTTCGGCCTCAACTTCATCAAGTACCACAAAGAAGACATCATGAAGCTCAAGTCCATCCGAGAGACCAAGAAGCAGGAGACCAAGTCTGCCAGCAAGCCAAAGTCGAGCGTCAAGGTCAGCAGCGAACTCAACAACCTCAAGTACGTGTTGGAAACCCTCTGTCCGAAACTAGGACTCTGCTGGAAAATCGTCGGCGAGTACTTCAACCTCCAGCGAAGTGAGAACGGAGTCTTCACGAAGGAACAAGAAGAAGAGAACAAAGAGAGGTTCAACGCCTCGAGGTTCGCCGCGCTCAGCACTCTCCGCGACATCATCTTCGGCATCCCTGTCGACATGGTGGAGATCCTAGACAAGAACTGCTTCATCGACGATGTAGGCGAAGAGGTCACCAACCCCAAGCTCAAGGTCGTCCTCGAGAACGTCACCAACGGACACGAAACGCTGCGCAACATCCTCTCCTTCCTCCAGCAGTCCGTCATCGGCTCTTTCGACCTCATCCCCAAATACTTCAACATCATCCACAAAGTCGAGAAACCTGCGACCAACAGAGCCAGCAGCGAAGACAAGCGAGCAGAGACCGTCGAAATCAACGAAGAAACCATTGGAGACACCACCAACAAACAGAACCTCTCCAAACCCAAACCCACAGGCATCGAAGAAGAAGTCATGAGCGAGTCCGAAAAAGAAACACCTGAACAAGCTTTGCTCGACAGAATGAACAACGAAAAGTTCCTCACCGAAAGCAAGAAAGTCATCAAACGAATCCTCGACTACACTCTCGCGAACAAACTCAATCTCTTCGAGCAAAACACAGAAGCTTTCTCCACGATCTTCATCAACAGTCTCAAGAAGCTCGGGTCGAACCCAAAGAAATCTCTGCATAAGCTGATGATGAGACTCGATGCTCGCATCAACGAACTAAAAAACAGCTTCTTCTACAAAAACGACCAGAAAGAAAAAGGCACGTCTGCCTTCAAAGAACACTCGGCAGCCAGCAACAAACACAGGATATCTCGAAACCTCCTCAAAGACTTCAAGTCCGGCAACTTCCAGATCTTCAGACACCTCAAAGTGCTGCTCACGCTGATGACCTACGCAATCAACCAAGACGACGACCGCCTCTCGCAAGCACCTGCCGGTCGAGAAAACTTCACCGTTCTTTCTTTCCTCTCAGACATCCTCCAGTCCTTCCACAAGCTGACCGAGATTAAGCACCTTTCGATGGACCCCGAGCAGTTCAGGAGACGCTATTCGAAAGTGCTGGAGCTCACCGAGCAGCTGCTGGCAGTCGCTGTGACGAACGCGAAGAAGAGCCAGAAAGCAGGCAAAGACGAGTCGAAAGAAGACCCGGTCCAGTCGAACCGCAAGCAGTCGAACAAAAAGAACCCTCGACAGAAAGACCAGTCAGCACTGGACACGCTCAAGCGAGACCTGATCCTGGCCTTCTCGAGCTACCTCGGATACTACCCTCACTTCATCAAGCAGCGAGTCGCCATCCTCAACTCTCCGCTCATCGCGCAGTTCTGCAACCTGCTCTACTACTACAGCAGAGACAAGCCTGACCTCAGAGAACTCATCAAAAACGAAGAGATCGTCAAGAAGATCTGCAGAGCTGGCGCGGTCTCCGAGGAAGCAGACAGCTTCATCGAAATCTTCGGCCTGCGAGGCTTGCTGTCGCTGCTGGACAGTCAGGTGCGGACGGACAAGCTGGTCGAGGAAAGCCTCAAGCTCGAAGTGAGACACTACTTCGCAGTGCACGAACATGTGGTCCGCGAGAAGGAAGAAAAGAGCCAAGAAGACTCTGCAGAGAGCCAGCTGTTCGACGTGAAGAAACACGTCCCTCTCCAGCAGTTCGAACGCGACTTCAAGAAGGTCTCCGAAAGCCACAAAGACCTGCTTGTGAAGATCGTCAAAGAGAGGTGCGAGATGCACTCCCAGAAAGACACCTTCTACATCGCGATGAAGCAAGACAAGAAAGAGAAGGAGTTCTCGCCCGACCTGGACTCCACCGGCATCGTCTTCACGCTCATGAAGGAGATCATAAGGACGGCTTCGAACATCCTCATCGACAGGATCAACCTGCCTGCAGACAAACAGCCAGTCCGCCCTCTGGTCAACCTGACGCACCTGATCGAGTGTCTCAAGTTCGTCTGTCTGCGGTACCCTCTGCTCCTCAAACACGTCGCGAACTCCAACATCAGCAAGATCGTCAAGAAAGTGAAGAACGGCTGGATCAAAGAGGTCTTCGACCGAGAGTTCAAGGACAACCTCAACATCAACTTCATCCAGTTCTACGTCCGCATCATCCTCTTCATCGACCCCAAGAACTTCCAGGCCTTCATCACTGCTTGCTGCAAAGACAGCTACGTGACCATCTTCGAGAAGACGGCAAAGACCGGCGCCTACTCGTCGATCAACAGCGTCATCCGCAAGATCTACTTCAAAGAAGTCCTCTCGCAGCTGCACGTGCTGAAAGACGAGATAAAGCTGATGATCTCGCAGAAAGGCTTTTCGAACCAGATCATGAACGAGCTCGGACTGCCGACCAACTACTACATCCTGAGACTCGCCTCGGCCTACTGCTCCAGCGCGCAAGAGCTCGGCACGATGCTGCACCACCTCAAGTACATCGACAACAGCGGCGAGGTCAACCTGTACCTCTTCCAGAAGCTCTTGTCAGACATCTTCGAGTCCTTCGACCTCCAGACCATCGTGCTCCACAGCGAGATCTACGACGTGGTCGGCAAGTCGCTGTTCATCCTCATGAAGATCAACTTCCTCTGCCACGCGAACAAGACCACCATCACCGAACACAACCACTACTGCAAAGTGAAGAAAAGCCTCTCCCTGGCCTCCAGCGACAAAGGCATCAACCTCATCGACTTCGAGTCTTTCAGGTCGAGGTGGCCGGAGAAAGAGTCCAAGTTCCACAAAGGCAGCATGCTGGTCTTGACGCGAGACATCGACGAGGTCGAGAAGTACAAGGAGCTGAGGGAAGTCACACGCGAAAGCACCGACCTGCACTTCGACCACCCGACCCAAGACGGCATCGTGATCGACGACGAAGACCTCGAAGAAGAAGACATCGAAGACATCGAAGACATGGAGATCGAAGACGACCACCTCTTCGAAGACGACGAAGGCTTCAACGACGGCTTCGACGGCGAGCAAGACGACAACCCCATGGACAGCCAAGAAGAAGGCTTCTCCGACTCCGAGTCCAGGTCCGAGTACTCAAGACTCAGCGAGTTCGACGAAGGCATCGAAGACGAGTACCTGGAGGAGTTCGAAGACGGCGAGGGCGAGGAAGAGCAGGCCGAAGAGTTCTACGACCAGCAGAACCGAGGCCTCACCGCAGAGCAGCTCATGAGTCTCTTCGACGAACTCGAAGCGCACCAAGGCTCCGGCAGAACCAGACACAACCGGCTCCACATCGAGCCTCCGATGCCCGTCCTCGGCGAAGACCAGGAAGAGTCCGACTCGAGCAGCAGCCAGCAGTCCGAAGACGAACGCGAGTTCTTCGACGACGAAATCGTCATCAGAGAAAGCTCTCCCTCGGACTCGGACAACCAGTCAGCCAACCGCAGCGACCGCGAGAGCAGGCCGTACAGCATCAGCCAGCCGAGCACCTGGACGCGCCAGAAGAAGCACGAGTGCATCCAAGACTCTCTGTCCGAAGCGCTGCGAGTGTACCCTTTCTACATGCAGCCGGACTTCGCGGGACTGGTCACCGCGGTGCTGATCGACCACCAGATGATCGAGTACCTGAACAGCTTCGAAGCGATCGCCTCGGCCTGGGAGGCCAGCCACAGCAAAGAGAAACACGCCTTCCGCCCGAACATCGAGTTCATCCAGAAGCTACGCGAGCTGCACAAGAAAGAGGCCCTCGTGCTCAAGAGCCTCTACCCCGGCCTGACCGCAGCCTCAGCCAGCAGACACCCCAAGCCGCACCTCAGTCTGAACCACCGCATCTTCGGACTGGGCATGAACGGCATGAACCCCTTCGACAACCCTCTCCGCGCGCACCTCAACGAAAACAGACTCATCATCCGGCCCCCGCAGCTCGGAGCCCCCGGCAACATGGGCTTCCTCGAGCTGATCAACATGCGCAGCCTCGACCAGCCCATGGACCTCGGCGAACTCGTCCTCGAAAACATCGCCTCGCCCCGCGAACCCTCCATCCGCAACTTCAGGCCCCTCTCCGCCTCCTCCGACTCCAGCCAGCAGGCCCGCAGGAGGCGCGGCAGGCTCGACCAAGACAACCTCTCGCGCACGCTCGTCGAAGAGATGCCCGTCATCCAACACCAAGACCCCAACAGGCCCGACCTCGCCACAGAAGACGACCCCCTCGGCATCGCCAAGATGCTCGAGCCCCAGTCCACCTTCGACTTCCGCGACTTCGGCCTCAAGTCCAACTTCCTAGAAAAACACCACATCGACCCGCTCTTCTTCAGCGTCCTCGACGAAGCAGCCAAACACGAAGTCTTGAAAGGCTTCATGACCGAAGAAGAGAAGGCCGTCTTCAACAGGCGACTCGCGAACAGACGCCCAGACCGCAGAGAAGAAGTCCGAACCCCCATCCGCTCCGAGTTCCTCGGCCAGCCCCGCGACCGCAACCCCCAGACCCTGCAGAACAACATGCAGCTGCTTCGATTCATGTACGACATGACCCTCGAGCAAAACAGAAACGAAGGCCCCAGACTCTTCCACAGACTCGAACAGCTCGCTCCCCAGCTGGCCCTCGAGCCCCCCAGGCCCGCCCCAGACCAGCACCTCGCGGCTTCGGGCGGCCGCTCCGACACAGCGACGAACAGCAACACGCGAGCAGAAGACTCGGGCCAGCGAGACCCCAGCGAAAACTACGATCGCTTCATGCACAACGTCATCGCAGAAGCAGAGCGGCGAGCTGTCGTCCCCGAGCTCGGAGAAAGGCTGCAGGAAGAAGTCCTGCCCCACCCAGACCCCAGCCAGCCCCGCGAGAACAGTCCCGGAGTCGTCGTGCCGTCCCAACCCATCTTCGAGCTGCTCATCCCCGAACCAGCCCGACCCCGCTCTCGCTCGGGCGAAGAAGGACCGCGCCCTGCAGCCCCCGGCGTGCAGCCGAGCCAAGAGAACATCGACTTCATCAACAGTCTAGAACCGGGCCTGCGCATCGAAGTGCTCATGACTTCCCCCGCAACCTTCATCGACTCTCTGACGCCCGAGATGCGCGCAGAAGCCCAGCAGCTGCAGGGCAACCGCAGAGGCGACTTCTTCCGCCTCGAAGAACAGCTGCGCCTCCTCGACGACGGCGGAGACTCCACAGAAAACGACATCATCAACATCTTCAACCGAGACGCGCACATGCCCGAGGAAGAAGAAGACGCGACTTCCTCGGCCTCCTCGGACCAGAAGCTGAACCAGCTGGACATCTCGATCTTCATGAAGATCAACAAGATCCGAGAAGCTTTCCTCGAGAACTCCATCTCGCTGCTCTACGCAACCCTGCCCAACGCCGCGGCGAACTTCAACCTCATCAGCGTCGTCATGGCCAACTACACGAACCAGGCTAGAGTCTACGACTCGCTGCTCTTCATCCTCGAGCAGCCGAAACTCGACAAGCTGCTCAAGAAGAACCACAGGTTCCCGCCGAAGTGCTACCTCGTCTACCCGAACACCGTCAACGCCTACTCCGAAGTCTACAAACTGGTCTCGGTGAAGATCCTCGCAGTCGTCAACGAACTCGCCGCAGACTTCCACTCCTTCTTCCTCAGCCAGATGACCGTCGCTTCGAGCAAAGGCTCCCCGACCCTCAGCGAGATCCAGAAGATCCGAAACGCGCACGGCCTGCAGGTGCAGACGAACGGCTTCTGCCGGCTGATCGAGCTGCTGAGCGTGGAGAAACTCGTCGAGCAGAAAGACGCGGTGCGACTGACGCTGAACATAATCCACAGCATCCTTTACACCTCGAAGAAGAAGCGCAAAGAGTTCGACCTCAACTTCAAGCTCAACAGGGTTCACGTCAACCTGCTCTGCCAGATCCTCGGCAACGACGAGCTGCAGGACTCCAGCCTCACGACCCTCTCGAACATCATCTCCATCCTCTGCTCCGAACCCAACAACCTCAGCGGATTCATCGAAGAGATCAAACGCGCGCTCCAAAACCTCGTCGATCCCATCAACCAAGACAACACCAAGCTACTCTCGATGATGAAGGAAGCCAAGAAGCAGCAGCTCATGCAAGACCCCGACTTCTTCAACCTGCTGGTCTTCCAGCTGAGCCACAGGAAGAAAGAAAAGCGGCTGCTGAAGGTCTTCAAGACGATCGAGCAGCTCTTCGAAAGCTACTTCCAAGTGTTGCACAAGCACAAGAACCAGGCCATCAAAGACAGCGGCATCGAAGACGTGAAGCGCGACGACGAGAGCTCGATCGACTTGCTGGTCAGCGAAGAGATGAACAAAGAAGTGCGCGAGAAGTTCAGCACGCTGCTCGAAGACCAGAGCATGTTCCACTTCTGGCTCGACCTCATCAACATCCTCATGTACATCAACTCGGAGGGCGAGGCCTTCATCAAGCTCATCCACCCCCACACAGACCACCTGCAGCCGCTCTTGGAGTGCTTCTTCCTCAGCTTCAAGATCCTCAAAGACGACGACCACATCTCCATGATCAGACTCAAGTCCCGTCGCTCGAAAAAAGACAAGAGAAAGAAAAGCGTGCAGATCGCGAACCTCATCGACGAGATCGACGCCGAAGAAATCGACAACCTGGACCAGACGGACTTCGACGACCTCAAGAAGAAAGACCTGACCTTCAACGAGCTCTTCACGGTCATGTGCGACCTGAACAAACACTACATCAACCACATGGTCGAGAAAGACACCAAGCTGCTCTCCACCTCTTTCTCCTGCATCCTCAAGGTAGTCTGCCTTCACCAGAAAATGCCGCGCTGCCTCACCTTCGAAAACAAGCGCGTGTACTTCAAGAAGTGCATCAAGAAGTCGAACAAGAAAGAGTTCCTGCTGCCGATCAGAGTGAGACGCAAAGAGATCTTCCAGGACAGCTACAACCAGATCATCAACAAGTCCTCCGAAGAGCTCAAGGGCAAGCTGCAGATCGAGTTCATCGGCGAAGACGGCAACGACGCAGGCGGCCTCACACGCGAGTGGTTCCTGCACCTCTCGAAGGAGATCTTCAACCCGAACTACGCGCTCTTCCAGACCTCGGCCACCGGCGAGACTTTCCAGCCGAACCCGCACTCGAAGATCAACCCCGACCACACCAAGTACTTCAAGTTCGTCGGCATCATCGTCGGCAAGGCGCTCTACGACGGCTTCCTGCTGGACGCCTTCTTCACGCGCTCTTTCTACAAACACATGTGCGGCGCGCCGATCCACTACACAGACATGGAAGACATCGACCCGAGCTACTACAAGAACCTCGCGTGGATCCTCAACAACTCCGTCGAAGGCCTCGACCTCACCTTCTCCTACGAAGCAGACGACTTCGGCCAGGTCGTGGTCAAGGACCTCAAAGAGAACGGCCGCAACCTGTCGGTCGACGACGAGAACAAACCCGAGTACGTCAACCTGATCTGCTACGCGAAGATGGCCACCGAGATCAAAGAGCAGATCGAGGCGTTCCTCGAAGGCCTCGAGATGCTCGTCCCGCGCGAGCTGCTGTCCATCTTCGACCCGAGAGAGCTGGAGCTCATGATCTCCGGCCTGCCCGAAATCGACTGTAGACTCGGCTGACCAGTGAACGACCTGAAGAAGAACACGGACTACATAAACTACACGAAAGACTCGCAGGCGATCATCTGGTTCTGGCAGGTCTTGGAGGCCTTCACGGCGGAGCAGAAGGCGAACTTCATCCAGTTCGTCACGGGCACTTCGAAGGTGCCGCTCGAAGGCTTCAAGGCGCTCAAAGGCATCGGGGGCCAGATCCAGCGCTTCCAGATCCACAAGGTCTACAACAACAAGCTGCTGCCCACCTCGCACACCTGCCTCAACCAGCTCGAGCTGCCCGAGTACGACTCGAAGGAGAAGATGAAGAAGAACCTCGAGATCGTGCTCGAGATGGGCAAGGAAGGCTTCGGCTTCATGTAAATAATTCTCGGCGAATAGCGGCTTGAGGCAGGGGTTTGGGGTTTGGGGTTTGGGGTTTGGGGTTTGGGGTTTGGGGTTTGGGGTTTGGG
>JFJP01006184.1_pt1 | contig 11484 bp, 8 predicted proteins | sample 431651 | NCBI WGS metagenome assembly JFJP01 (sample SAMN02602958, study PRJNA72255) | Microbial mat metagenome, whole genome shotgun sequencing project. | biome: fresh water; feature: sink hole; material: water; isolation source: purple microbial (photo- and chemosynthetic) mats found in... | reverse complement strand
CCAGGGCGGCGCGAGCCCAAGCCAGCAAATTCAAAGTGGGCTGTCAATGCGAATCCAGGTGGTCTTGGTTTCAGTGTATTTGTCAAACGCGTGAAGCGACTTGTCGCGCCCAACACCACTTTGCTTGAAGCCACCAAACGGCACGGTGATGTCGTCCTCGTCGTACTGGTTGACGTGTACCGTGCCGGCGCGCAGCGCACGCGCGATGCCGTGGGCGCGATTGATGTCGCGTGTCCACACCGCCGCCTGCAATCCATAGATGCTGGCGTTGGCCAGGCGCACCACTTCCGCTGCGTCGGTAAACGCCATCACCGACAGCACCGGGCCAAAAATCTCTTCACAGCAAATCTTCATCTCTGGCTTGACCCCGGCAAAGATGGTTGGCTGCACATAGCAGCCACCGCTCTCAGCGCGCGCTTGCTCGCCCCCAAACAACAGGCTCGCACCCTGCGCTCGACCGCTTTCAACGTAGCGAAGCACAGTGTCCATTTGCGTCTTGTCAACGATGGCACCCATGATCGTGTCAGGGTGCAGAGGGTCGGCTGGCATGAAACGTGGCGCCAAGGCCACAGCCTTCTCCAGAAACTTCTCGTGAATGCTGGCCTCAACAAAAAGGCGCGAGGGTGCGTTGCAGCTTTCGCCCTGATTGAAAAAAATGCTACCCACCGCTGCTTCCACCGCCTGATCCAGATCGGGACAGTCGGCAAACACGATATTGGGTGACTTGCCACCCAACTCGGTCCAGGCGCGCTTGAGGTTGCTTTGTCCAGCCATGACATGAATCTGCTTGCCCACGCGCGTGCTGCCGGTGAAAGCGATGCAGTCCACATCCATGTGCAGCGCCAACGGCGAACCCGCCTCAGGGCCATATCCCGGCACGACATTGAAGACGCCAGCAGGGATGCCGGCCTCAAGCGCCAACTCGGCCAAGCGCAACGCACTCAGCGGCGACTTTTCGCTCGGCTTCAAGACCACCGAGTTGCCCGCCGCCAGCGCTGGCGCAATCTTCCAGGCAGCCATGATCATCGGGTAGTTCCACGGCACGATGACACCCACCACACCGACCGGCTCACGTTGTATCAATGCCAGCGCCGTGCTCGCTGTTGGCGCAATCTCGTCATAGATCTTGTCCACGGCCTCGCCGTACCAGCGAATGCAGTTGGCTGCACTGTTGACATCGACCGCGCGTGAATACTTGATCGGTTTGCCCATGTCAAGGGTTTCTGTCAACGCAAGCTCATCGGCATGCGCAAGCACCAGATCTGCAAACCTGATCATCACCCGCTTGCGCGCAGCCGGCGCCTGGCCCGCCCAGCGCCGGTCTTCGAATGCAGCACGCCCTGCAGCCACGGCGCGGTCGATATCAGCTTCGGCGCAGCGCGCCACCTGCGACAGCAGCCGGCCGTCCACAGGTGACAGGCAATCAAAGGTCTGACCGCTGTGCGCGGCCAGGCGGCCACCGTCAATCAGGGCGCGCCCGTCATAGAGAGTGCTCACAATAAAACTCCTCTTATAAAGAATGGACGAGCGACCAACCAGGCCAGTGCGCCAGTCAGTCCGATGCGCCAAATCACCTGGGTTGAAGCGCCGCCAACTCGGCACGAGTCGCCGAAGCGATTTCACGCTCACGCCGGCGCGTCTGGCGCGCCACCCAGACGCTGTAAACCACCACCACCACCGTCACCGAGACGATCAGCAGAGTTGCAGCAGCATAAATCGTGGGGTTGATGCCGCGACGTGCATAGCCAAAAATAACTTGCGGCAGGGTATTGACACCCGGACCCGACAAGAACTCCGAAATCACCACGTCGTCAAAGCTCAAGGTAAAAGCCAGCAGGTAAGCCGCCAGAATCGCCTGAAATATGTTTGGCATGGTAATCAGAAAAAACACCTGAAACGGTCGCGCACCCAAGTCCATCGCTGCCTCTTCAAGAGAGCGATTCATCTCCAGAAGCCGACTTTGCACGACCACCATCCCATACGCCATGCCCAGCAAGGTATGGCCCAACACAATAGTGAGCATGCCACGCTGTGGCCAGCCAAAGGCGTTTTGAATGCCCACCATCAGCAGCAGCAACGACAGGCCAATCACCACCTCGGGCATCACCAGGGGTGCATTCACCATGCCAGAGAACAGTGTACGGCCGCGAAACCGCCGATAGCGCACCAACACGAAAGCGGCAAAAGTAGCCAACACTGCCGACGCCACGCCCGAAGCAGTGGCAACCTGTAGCGACAGCCAGAATCCATCGACAATTTTGGTGTCCTTGGTCAGTGCCTCGTACCAGCGCAGCGAAAACCCTGTGAACTCAGCGTCCTGGCGCGTACTGTTGAACGAAAACACGATCATGAACATCAGCGGCAGGTACAAGAACAAGAATGTCAAAGCCATCCATGTCTTGCCAAAATAGCGCATCAACCAGTTGTTCATCGGGCGCTCCTTTAGTGCCGCGGCTCTGCCGCTTCAGCGGTGTAGTGGTAATAAATGGCCAACGGGATCACGATCAGACCGATCATCACCACAGCCAGCGCCGATGCACGCGGCCAGTTGTTGCTGGTGAACATCTCATCCCACACGACCCGGCCAATCATGATGTTTTCCGGCCCTCCGAGCAGCGAAGGGATCACAAACTCACCGACACAGGGAATGAAAACCAGCATGAACCCGGCAATGATGCCCGCCTTGGACAACGGCACCGTGACCAGCCAAAACGCTTTGAAAGGTGTTGTGCCCAAGTCGTAAGCGGCCTCCAGCAGACGAAAGTCCATCTTGACCAAATTGGCGTACAGCGGCAACACCATGAAAGGCAGGTAAACATAGGTCATGCCGACCAGCATCGACACATTGGTGTAGAGCATTTGAATCGGTTCGTTGATGAGGCCCAGTCCCAGCAGCACCTGATTAATCACCCCCTGATCCGCCAGAATGCCCTTCCAGGCATAGACACGCAGCAGGAACGATGTCCAGAACGGCAGCATCACCATCATCAGCAAGGCCGGTCGCACACTGGCTGGACTGCGGGCAATGAAGTACGAAAATGGATAGCCGATCAGCAAACACAGCAAGGCGGTCGCAAGTGCATACGCAATCGAACGCAAATAGGCCTCGATGTAAATGGTCTGAAACAGGCTGCCCGAACCGTCCTCCGCACGAAAAATGCTCCAGTAGTTCTCATACTTGAGTTGCAGCAGCCCTGTCTCTGAATTCCAGAGCGGTTTGAAGGGCGAGATATCGTTGCCCATGTCCACAAAACTGATGTAGAGCAAAATCAGGAACGGCAGCAGAAAAAACACCACCAGCCAGGTATAGGGAACGCCGATGACAAAGCGGCGACCGGGCAATTTGAAGGCAAGACTCTTCATGGCGATGATGCTGGTTCAGGCACGCAACAGGACGGCATCGGTGTCGTCCCACCAAAAAAATACATCGTCTTCCCAGGTGATGTCCAGCATCTCCAGATGCGAGCCGTTGGGCTCGGTGATCTTCATGCGCCGCCCTTGCGGCGTGACCACAATGTAGGTGTTGTAAGAACCAAAATACGCAATTTCTTTCACCCGACCCTGGAACAGGTTGCGGTTGATGCCCGCGGGCACCTGCTTGCCAATGCTCACCTTTTCTGGGCGCACTGCCACTGCGACCGGCATACCGAGGGTGCCGCTGATGCTGTGTCCGACATGGATCTCTCCAATATCCGTCTGCGCTGCACAATGGTCTGGTTCGTCCACACTCAAAGTGCCGTCAAGCAGATTCACGCTGCCGATAAAGTCAGCAACAAAGCGGTTGCGCGGGTATTCGTAGATTTCTTGCGGCGAGCCGACCTGCAACACCCGTCCCTTGCTCATCACGGCAATGCGGTTGGCCATGGTCATGGCTTCTTCCTGGTCGTGCGTCACCATGACACAAGTCACACCCACCTTCTCGATGATGTTGACCAGCTCGAACTGAGTTTGTTCGCGCAGCTTTTTGTCCAGCGCACCCAGCGGCTCGTCCAGCAGCAACAGCTTGGGACGCTTGGCCAGGCTGCGCGCCAATGCCACGCGCTGCTGCTGACCCCCTGATAGCTGATGCGGCTTGCGCTTGGCGTATTGACCCAACTGAACCAGGTCCAGCATCTGGTCAACACGGGTCTTGAGCTCGTCTTTGGGCACGCCTTCCCGCTTCAGGCCAAAAGCCACGTTTTCCCAGATGTCCAGATGCGGAAACAGCGCGTAACTCTGAAACATCATGTTCACCGGCCGCTCATACGGTGCCAGGGGTGCCACATCCTGCCCACCAAGCAGGATGCGGCCGGAGCTTGGTTTTTCGAATCCGGCCAGCATGCGCAACAAGGTTGACTTGCCACAGCCAGAACTGCCCAGCAGGGCAAAAATCTCGCCCTTTCGCACCGCCAGATTGACCTCATCCACTGCCAGCGCTTCGTCAAAACGCTTGACCAGGTTTTCAGTTACCAGATAGTGTTCTTCGTCGATTGTGGCCATCGCAGGCTCCGCAGAGTCAGTGGAAAGTCAAAAAAAAGGGCTGTTCATACAGACGTACGAACAGCCCTGCCATTGGTGCCGAGAGTCGCTTACTTGCCTTTCTTGAAGCCGTTGTAGGCAGTGGCCATGGCCTCGCGCGCCTCATTGGTAAAGCTCGACGGTGCAATCATCTTGGGCATGTAGTCAGCAGCCACAAAAATGGTCGGGTTGCCAGCGATCTCCGGCTGAATCTTGTCCTTGGCCGCCAGGTTGCCGCTGTTGTAGCTCATCTCATTGGCCATCGCTGCACCATTTTCCGGGCGCATGAAAAAGTCAATGAAGGCATGGGCGTTTTGTGGATGCTTGGCGTCTTTGGTGATGGCCATGGTGTCAAAGAAGCTGAGCGCGCCAGTTGACGGCAACAGGGCCTCGATCACGTCCTTGGACTTGTTTTCCTTGGCGCGTCCAGCAGCGATGTTGATGTCGCCCGCCCAGCCGATTGCCACACAGGCCTTGCCACCGGCAATGTCGTCGATCATGGTCGAACTAAACAGGCGCACGTCCTTACGCACCTTCATCAGCATCTCGGTCGCAGCCTTGTAGTCCTCGGGGTTATTGCTGTAGGCGTCCTTGCCGATGTAATGAAGCGCCACCGGAATGATCTCGGTGGGCGAGTCGAGGTAGGCAATGCCACAGCTCTTGACCTTCTTGGTGTATTCAGGGTTGAACACCAAGTCCCAGGCATTCTCAGGCATGGGGGTCTTGCCCAGCGCTTTTTCCAGCTTGGTCTTGTTGACACCCACCGTGGTGAAACTCCAGGCCCACGGAACCAGGTGCTTGTTGTCAGGGTCGGCCTTGGTCAGCACCGACATCACCGCCGGGTCGAGGTTCTTGTAATTGGCCAGCTTGGCCTTGTCCAGTGCCTGGAACATGCCGCCCTCAATCTGCGGTTTGGCAAACACCGAGCCAGGCACGACGATGTCATAGCCAGTGTTGCCCGCGACCAGTTTGGCATGCAGCGCCTCGTTGGTCTCAAAGGTGTCGTAGTTGACCTTGATGCCGGTTTCCTTCTCAAACGCAGCCACCATGCCTTCAGGGACATAGTCGGGCCAGTTGTAGATGTTGAGCACTTTCTCCTCTGCCGGCGCGGGCGCAGGCGCTGAAGCCGGGGCACTGGCCACCGGTGCCGGTGCCGCTGCGGGTGCCGGCGGCTCTTCTTTCTTGCCGCAGGCCGCCAGCACAATCGCCGACAACGCAAAGGTCGCTACATACTTTTTCATCATGAATACCACTCCATCAAATTAAAAAAGGAAAGACCGCAGAGGATCCGGGCAAGCCGCGAGTTTAAGGCTAGCAAAAACCAGACCATACGCCTTCGCGGCAGAATCTTCTCAGTACAAACCCTTTTGTTTCAGCTCTTGCAGGGTCAAATCGAGTGCTTGATGGATCAAACGCAGCAATTCATCGATGTCAGCGTGCGTCAATGTCAACGGGGGGGCAATGATCATGCGATCACCCACGGCGCGCATGATCAGTCCATTTCTGAAGCAATGACCCCGGCACAGCATGCCCACCGCATCGTCGGGGTTGAAGCGCTCTTTGGTGACCTTGTTTTTCACCAACACCAGCCCGGCCACAAAGCCGCAGGTCTCGGCCTGCCCAACCAGGGGGTGATCATTGAGCTCGGCATAGCGCCGGGCAAAGTAGGCACCCGCCTCGCCACGCACCCGCTGCGGCAGTTGTTCTTGCTCCATGATCTCCAGATTGGCCAGTGCCACTGCGCACGCCACCGGGTGCCCGCTGTAGGTGTAGCCGTGATTGAATTCGCCACCCTTCTCGATCAGCACCTTGGCCACACGGTCACCCACCATCACGCCACCCAGGGGCACATAGCCACTGGTGACCGCCTTGGCAAACGTCACCAGATCGGGCTTGTAGCCAAAACGCTCATAGGCAAACCAGTGCCCAAGGCGACCAAAAGCGCAAATCACCTCGTCGCTGATCAACAAAATGCCGTATTTGTCAACGATGCGCTGGATTTCTGGCCAGTAGGTGGCAGGCGGGATGATCACGCCACCGGCGCCCTGAATCGGCTCGGCAATAAACGCCGCCACCTTATCGGGGCCCAGCGCCAGAATTTTTTCTTCCAGCCAACCCGCAGCACGCACGCCAAACTCGTCAGCCGATTCGCCCGGCTTGCCGTCCTCGAAAAAGTAAGGCTGACCAATATGGGTGATATTCGGAATCGGCAAATCGCCCTGCGCGTGCATGCCACTCATGCCGCCGAGCGAGGCACCGGCCATGGTGCTGCCGTGGTAGGCATTGTGGCGGCTGATGATGATCTTGCGCTGCGGCTGACCCAGCAAATCCCAGTAGCGGCGCACCATGCGCACATTGGAATCGTTGCTTTCAGAGCCGCTGGATGAAAAGAACACATGCTTGAAACTGCGGCCATCCACCGTGGGTGCCAGCGAGGCCAGCTTGGCCGCCAGTTTGACTGCCGGCACATTGGTGGTCTGAAAGAAGCTGTTGTAAAACGGCAAGGTCATCATCTGCTGATAAGCCGCGTCAGCCAGAGCCTTGCGGCCATAACCGACATTGACGCACCACAGGCCGCTCATCGCATCAAACAGCTTTTCGCCCTCGGAGTCCCACACATAAACGCCCTCAGCGCGGGTGATCACGCGCGCGCCACGCATGGCCAGATCACCGTGGTCGGTAAACGGATGCATGAAATGCGCGCTGTCTTGCGCCTGGATTGCTTTGGTGTCGCAATTGGCAGACGGTGCAGTGGCAGACGGTGCAGTGGCGGTCATTGGTTCTGTCCCTTTGTATAAAAAATAAGGTCGTAGCGCTTACCAGTATTGCGCAAGCAGCTATACATGCAATAGCAGATGCTCACGCTCCCAGGGCGAGATCACCTTCATGAACTCCTCAAACTCAAGCTCCTTGATCTCGGAATAGACGGTGATGAATTCCTTGCCCAACACCTCGTGCAGGTCGCTCTCGCGGCGCAACCAATCCAGCGCCTCACCCAGACTGCGCGGCAGCGCGTAAGCCGACAGATAGGCGTCGCCTTTCATCTCGGGCTTGGGCTTGATCTTGTTTTTCAGCCCCAGGTAACCACAGGCCAGCGTCATGGCCAGCGCCACATACGGGTTGGCATCGGCACCGATCACGCGGTTTTCAACCCGGCGCGCCTGCGGGCTAGAGATTGGCGAGCGAATGCCCACGGTGCGGTTGTCATAGCCCCACTCGATGTTGATCGGCGCTGCGGTGTGCCGCGCCAGACGGCGGTAGCTGTTGACGTAAGGTGCCACCAAGGCCATCGCCGAGGGAATGTAATGCTGCAAACCACCGATGTAAAACCCGAATTCGTCGGACGCCGAGCCGTCCGGGTTGCTGAAAATATTGCGCCCGGTGGCGGCGTCCACCAGACTTTGGTGCACATGCATGGCGCTGCCTGGCTCGCCCTCGATCGGCTTGGCCATGAAGGTGGCATACATGTCGTGTCGCAGTGCTGCCTCGCGCACCGTGCGCTTGAAGAAAAACACCTCATCGGCCAGGCTCAGTGGCTCGGCGTGGAAAAAGTTGATTTCCATTTGGCCGGCGCCAATCTCATGGATCAGCGTATCCACATTGAGCTCCATCTTGTCGGAGTAATCGTAAATTTCCTCGAACAAGGGGTCAAACTCGTTGACCGCATCGATGCTGTAAGCCTGGCGCGACGTCTCGCTGCGGCCACTGCGGCCAATGGGTGGGCGCAACAAGGTGTTCGGGTCGGTGTTGCGCGCGGTCAGATAAAACTCCAGTTCGGGCGCAACGATCGGCTGCAGACCCTCTGCAGCATACAACTCACAGACCCGCCGCAGCACGGTGCGCGGGGCAAACGGCACCAGATTGCCTTGATGGTCGAAGCAGTCGTGAATCACCTGCGCCGTCGGGTCGCTGGCCCAGGGCACGATGCGCACCGTGCTGGGGTCCGGGCGCAACTGCATGTCACGGTCGGTCGGGTCAATCACATCGTAGTAAGGGCCGCTTTGCGGAAACTCGCCGGTCACACCCATGGCCACCACCGACTGCGGCAGGCGCATGCCACGGTCTTCCGTGAACTTGACCCGGGGCAGGATCTTGCCGCGTGCCACGCCGGTCAGGTCGGGCACCAGGCACTCGACCTCGGTCACACGGCGCTCATTGAGCCATTGCTCAAGGTCGTTGAAATTCATGGATTTTTTGTCATTCATTGGATTCTCCTGGCGGCATGGCGTTGGGGCATGCGCATTGGACCAGAACTTCATTGTGCAAGCGAATTGGTTCACAATAAGAGCCATTTAAATCGAGTCCATGGTGCCACTTTGCACACCCGCCCGGCCCTGAGCTGCTGGGCCACTTGTTTTCACCCAAAGGAGCGGCCATGCTGTCAGAACTCTTGCTGACCGAACTCAATCGCCAGCACCAGGGCAAATTGCCACTGCACCGTCAGTTGTACGAGGCCCTGAGGCGCACCATCCTCGAAGGCAAACTCGCTGCCGGCGAGCGGCTGCCTTCCAGCCGCAACCTGGTGCAAGACCTGCACCTGTCACGCAACACCGTGGTGGCAGCGCTGAACCAGCTTGCCGTGGAGGGTTATCTGATCAGCCACGTTGGCAGTGGCACCTTTGTCAACGACGGTTTTCCCCGAAGCCCGATTCGCCGCAGCGCCGCCACCACGCACCAAAACAGCCCGTTATCGCACCGCGGACAGTCGCTTTGCACCCAATTTTGTGCATCACAACTGGAGATACAGCCGTTCACCCCCGGCATTGCCGATTTCAGCGCCTTTCCGGTGGCGCTGTGGCAGCGACTGCAAAACAAGCACTGGCGCATGACCTACCCCGACATGCTGGACTACAGCAGCGCCGGCGGCTATGCGCCGCTGCGCCGCGCCGTGGCAGATTACCTGCGCGTGTTTCGCAGCATGCCGCTGGACGACGCCCAAGTCATCATCACCAGCGGCACGCAAGAGTCGCTGGAGCTGTGCGCCCAGTTGCTGGCCGACCAGCAGGACACCGTGTGGCTGGAAGACCCGGCCTACTGGGGCGCCGTCAAAGCCTTCATGGCCACCAGTCTGCGCCTGCACCCGGTGGCCGTCGATCAGCAGGGCATGCGACAGCGACACACCACCGAGGCTGATCTATGTCACCCCCTCGCACCAGTACCCGACCGGCGCGGTGATGTCGCTGGCGCGGCGCCAGCAAATCCTGACACTGGCACGCCAGCACAGTGCCTGGGTGCTGGAGGACGACTACGACAGCGAGTTCCGCTTCAGCGGCCCGCCCATCGCGTCGCTGGCCGGGCTCGACACCGAAGGCCGCGTGCTTTACATGGGCTCGTTCTCAAAAGTGCTGTACCCGGGCCTGAAGCTCGGCTACCTGGTGGTACCGAAAGGCCTGTCAGCGGCTTTCAAATCGGCCCACTACGACCTGAACCGTCCGGGCCAGATGCCCTTGCAGGCGGCGCTGGCCGAATTCATCGACCTCGGCCACTTTGCCAGCGCCCTTCGCCGCGCGCGCCAAAGCTATGCGCTGCGCAGGCTTTGCCTGCTGAATGCGCTGCAGCCCTGCCTGGGCGAAGACGCCCGCATCACCGGGGCCGAGCAAGGCTTGCACTTGTGCATGCGCCTGGCCGACACGGCCGATGACCTGCGGCTTGCACAGCAGATACGCCAATTTCGGCATACTGCCTGAAACGCACCGATGCACGCGGGCTGGTGATTGGTTATGGCTATGCGCCGCTGGCAGAAATTGAGCGCTTTGGGCCAGTGCTGGCGCAGGCGATTGCGCAAACACTGGGTGAGCCGCGCTCTAAAACCCAGAACTGATCTTGCCCACCACCATGGCACATCGCTTGAGCAGCCTGTCTCAAGGGTCAGGGGCCGCAACCACCTGCTGGATTGACGTGGCCTGGGCCTGGTACACCACGCGAAATCGCACGCACACCACCAGCAGCTGCCCATCAAACGCCGAACGACTCCTCCCGCAGGCCTCGCCTTGCGATTGGCTTGCGGCCGCTACAAACGATCCCGCAACTGATGAAACGCCATTCCCAGCACCAGGCTGGGCGTGCGCAAGAGTGGGCCACCCGGAAACTTGTGGTGTTTCAGACTGGCAAATACATCAAACTTTTCTGCCTGGCCGGCCAGCGCCTGCGCCACCAGTTGCCCGGCCAGCCCGGTTAAAGCCACGCCATGACCGCTAAAGCCCTGCAGGTAATAGATATTGGGGGCGATGCGGCCAAAGTCGGGCGCGCGGTTCATGCTGATGTCAACAAAACCGCCCCACAAAAACTCCACCGGCACGCCTTTGAGCTGCGGAAACACCGTGGCCATGCGTTTGGCCATCAGGCGACGCAGGTTGAGCGGGGTTTTGGTCGAGTAGCTGACGCGCCCGCCAAACAGCATGCGGTGGTCGGCGCTGAACCTGAAGTAGTCCAAAATGAAATTGTTGTCGCAGGCGGCGGCATTGCTGGGGATCAGTTCGCGGCACAGCGCGGCACTGAGCGGCGCGGTACCGATCATGTAGGTGCCCACCGGCATGATGCGCGATTCAGGCAGCGTGCAGTTGCCCGCCAGCACACAAAATTTGGCCTTGATGCTGCCCTTGGCCGTGCTGGCCAACACGGTGTCACCACGCTGCAGCGTCACCACAGCCGATTGCTCGTACACCCTGACACCCAGCATCAACGCGGCACGCAAGAGCCCCAGACCATATTTGAGCGGGTGCAGGTGACCCGAGGTGGTGTCGAACGCCGATGCGTGATAGATCGGGCTGTTGATATGCCGTTGCACGTCGGCACCGGTCAGCAGCTCGGTGGCAAAGCCGTAGTCGCGTGCCATGCCACTGATTTCCTCTTCCAGCGCGCGCGCCTTGCGCGGCGAGTCGGCCACATGCAAATAGCCTTTGACCCAATCGCAGTCAATGCTGAAGTCGCGAATGCGCTCGTCGATCAGGTCCAGCGACTGCATCGACATGTCCCACGCCAGGCGTG
>JFJP01044722.1_pt1 | contig 11486 bp, 9 predicted proteins | sample 431651 | NCBI WGS metagenome assembly JFJP01 (sample SAMN02602958, study PRJNA72255) | Microbial mat metagenome, whole genome shotgun sequencing project. | biome: fresh water; feature: sink hole; material: water; isolation source: purple microbial (photo- and chemosynthetic) mats found in... | reverse complement strand
TTTACAAACGGACAGTACTATGAGTCAATGAACCTTGCTCTCAAGAGGTTAAACAATGGCTACACTATGCTACATTATCCTTATTATGTTAGTGATAATGACACTTTCGTTGAAGCACAGGCAAACCTTACTGATTATTGCATTTCGCTGGTTGCCCCTCTTGAAAACAGGGATGTTCTCGAAATAGGATGCGGAAACGGAGTACAGGCACTTTATATATTCAGAAAGTATAATCCGCACTCAATAACAGGCATCGATCTTAATCAGGCCAATATTGATATTGCACTTAGTGAAAAGAAGGGTTCAGACGGCGAAAATGTAAAATTCCTTGTAGATAATGCTCAGAATCTCACACAGATAAAATCTGATTCCGTTGACTTGCTTCTGAATATCGAAAGTGCATTTCACTATCCCGATAAGGCAGCATTTATCAGCGAAGTGCACAGGGTTCTCAAACCGGGAGGACAGTTTCTTATAGCTGACCTTCTGACAAACAGGGAAAAAAGAGAAGGTATAATGAAACTCTGGGGCAAAAAGATGGTTCACCATTTCTGGCATAAAAACCGCTATCAGGCGGAATTTGAGAAATCAGAACTTAGCCTCACCTATACCGAAGATATATCAGAACAGGTAAGAAAAGGCTGGTCTATATACCGCAACTGGCTCCCTGCAATTAAGAGGAAGGCCTTCTTTCTTAATGTTGCATTCAGAATATTTTATGTCATAAATGCAAAATTGAATATCCATTTTTTGCGTCACCGTCAGCAGTATTTCATATTTGTGGGAAATAAACCCTTAAAATAAAAATCATGCTTAACCTTCTCAAACATCCGCTTCTTACTCATAAACTTACACTTCTGAGAAGAAAAGAGACCGGCACAAAAGATTTCAGAGAGACACTCGGAGAGATTGCCGGACTTATGGCCTATGAGATAACACGCGATCTTCCTCTTAAAAACACTACTATTGATACACCTCTGGGAAAATGCAATACCCAGGAACTGGCAATCGATGTCGTACTTGTACCTGTATTAAGGGCCGGTCTGGGTATGGTTGACGGAATTTCAAACCTGTTGCCGACTGCGCGAATCGGGCATATAGGAATGTACCGCGATCATGTGACGCTGAAACCAATGACATATTATTCAAAGTTTCCGGAGAACCTGCCGGAAGCCATAGTCATGGTTCTCGATCCAATGCTTGCCACGGGAGGAAGCTCAAGTGATGCTATTAAGGTTCTGAAAAAGATCATCCCGATGTTCAGATCTACCTTGCTGCTCTCGATGAAAAACTAAATGAAAACGGCTATATCGTTCCCGGGCTCGGCGATGCAGGCGACAGGCTCTTCGGCACAAAATAGCCTGATAGCGCCTTGGTCTTTGCTCTGTGCCCTCCGCTCTTTGCCCTTTCGCCCTTACGCCTTTATGCCCTTGCGCCTTAAACAATTCTTATCTCCCATCTGTTCCCCTGAGGTATGACAATAACGAATGTAATTGAGGTAAAAAACGTCTGGAAATCCTTTAAAACTGTCCAGGCAGTAAAGGGTATTGATCTAAATATCCCTGAAGGTCAGTTTGTTGCAATACTTGGTCCCAATGGAGCCGGAAAGACAACCCTTGTTGAGATGATAGAAGGGATTCAGAAACCCGATTCGGGTGAGATAACAATAATGGGCAAGAGATGGAAAGGTAATGAGGATGAACTCCATAGAATTATTGGTCTCTCACTTCAGGAAACACACTTCATTGATAAACTCAGAGTTACAGAAACACTTCAGCTTTTTGCAGGCTTCTTCAATCTTGGAAAAGACAGGGTTGATGAAATAATTGATCTCGTGAGCCTCAATGAAAAGCGAAGATCATACGTGGTAAATCTTTCAGGCGGACAAAGGCAGAGGCTTGCAATTGGAATTGCACTTATAAACAAACCTGCAATACTTCTTCTTGATGAGCCCACAACAGGATTAGATCCGAATGCACGAAGGGAAATCTGGGATATCCTGAAGAACCTTAAGGTACAGCTAAAGACCTCAATGATACTTACAACTCATTATATGGAGGAGGCCGAGATCCTGTGCGATTATATAGTTATAATGGATAACGGCAAAATACTTAAGGAGGGAACTCTTGAAAAACTGCTTGAGGATGTACCTCCGAGAATTGAATACAATCATAAAACGCTTGATGATCTTTTTGTTTCACTGACAGGAAGGAAGATAAATGAATAAGATCATCAGGTTAAACCAGCTATGGCAGCTTATAAAAGCTCTTTTCAGGGAAATTATCCGTGAACCGGGGGTCCTTTTCTGGGGTATACTCTTCCCTATTCTGATGTCGGCAGGACTTGGGATTGCCTTCACAAAGAAGGCAGATGTTGTAAGAAAAATAGCCGTCATAAAACATTCTGAAATACTAGATACAACGTTGCTGGGCTCATTTCTCCACAAGAGTTGTGAAATGAATCCTGAACCAGAATCGGGTGACTGGAAATGGAAGTACTCAATAAAGGACGAGAAACTCGGCAACTCAATATTTCTGTTTTACGACATGAAGTGGGATGATGCAATGATACTGCTAAAGAGGGGATCTGTGAACGTTCTGCTGGCAGGTACAGGAAGAAGTATTGACTACCATTTCGATCCGATGAATGCCGATGCCGAGCTTACCTACCTGAAGCTGAGCAAAATTCTGGGCAAAGGTGATGTTATTCAAACTGAAAACACTGCCGAGATAAGGCCGCTCACGATTACCGGCACCCGTTACATTGATTTTCTTGTGCCTGGTATGATTTCATTGGGAGTAATGATGTCTTGCATGTGGGGTATCAGCTACGGGATAATCGAAAAACGTTCAAAAAAACTGCTCCGTCGTCTTGTTGCAACACCAATGAAGAAATCGCACTTCCTTATTGCCCTTATAAGTGTCAGAATAACAATGAATTTTATCGAATCGCTTGTTCTTCTGCTATTCGCTCTCTCTGCATTCAAAATGACAATTCAGGGAGATATAGCTTCACTTGTACTTCTTTTTATGGCCGGGAATTTTGCATTCGCTGGAATCGCTGTTCTTGTTTCATCACATACCTCAAATACCGAAGTGGGAAACGGGCTTATAAATTTCGTTGTCTTCCCGATGATGATACTCTCGGGAATTTTCTTCAGCTATCAGAATTTCCCCGAATGGACGCTTCCTGTTATAAAGAACCTTCCGCTTACAATGCTCACCGATGGGATGAGAAGCATATATAATGAAGGAGCAGGACTCAGAGAGGTTGCCAAACCAATACTCATTCTTACTTTAACAGGACTTGCATTCTTCACTGCCGGGTTGAAGGTTTTCAAGTGGCATTGAGTAGAAATCCATTAACCGCAAAGGTCACAAAGTATCTAAGCAAAGATCACAAAGGCGTGTCATACAGAAATTTAACTTTGCGCCCTTTGCTTCTACTTTGCGAACTCTGCGGTTAAAAAAACTTTTTAGACACCCTAGAGTTTTTTTTATACATATCCCTAAGATTTTTTAAGGTTACTGATAATCCCCGAAGGCGAGAGGTGGTGCCAGGGCAAATAGATTTCCAAAAATATTTTTTTCTGAATCTGCAACATTCCGTTTTTCTTCATGTCTTTTTATCGTAAAGAGTCCGAAACAATTAATATAGAAGAAATATGAAAAGTCTGAGAATTTTATCAATTGCACTTGTTGTACTGAGCATTACCCTTAGCTTGGAAGGACAAATTAGAAGAACCGTCTACGGCGACAAAAATGTTGTTACAAAAGACCGCAAGGCATCATTTTTTGAAGGAGTAACCGTAAGCACCGGAATAGATGTCTATCTGAAGCAGGGCAACAGTGAAACCATTTCAGTTGAAGCAGATGAAAACCTTCATGAGCATATTATAACGGAAGTCCGTGGCGGTGTTTTACATGTATATACCGATGCAAACATAAGGTCTGCCGAACGTAAAAGGGTTTATGTAACAATGAAGTCAATAAGCTCAATAAGAACAAGCAGCGCAGGAGACGTAATCGGCGAAAACCCAATCAGTTGCGATAATCTTGAGCTTTCGGCAAGCAGCGCAGGAAGCATTAAACTCGATGTTACAGCGAAAGAGATTGAAGCCGACATAAGCAGTTCAGGCGACATTACTCTTACCGGAAGCGCCGACTCTATTGAGGCTGATCTCAGCAGTGCAGGTGACCTCAACGCTTACGAACTCAAAACAAGAATTGCTGATATTTCTGTTTCAAGTGCTGGCGATGCCGATGTGAATGTAACCGAGAAACTAACAGCAAGGGCTTCGAGTGCAGGTGATATAAACTATCAGGGAGATCCTAAATACGTTGATGCCCGCTCATCAAGTGCAGGAGGAATTCACAGAAGATAATTTCACCACCATATATATTCCCATCATTATTTTAAAAGCCATCGGGTCATTTCCGATGGCTTTTTTATTAGTTTTGTGTTCTGGTAACTTAACAGAACTTTTATTCGGAAAATAACAAAAAACAAAATGAAGGAAAATCTTAGCATCAATCTGAAAAACACTGCAGGCTTTATATCTCAGGAAGAGACACTTGCTCTTGCGCAACTCTCTGTAATGCATCTGGAATCACTTAACGCAGGTACCGGACCCGGCAACGATTTTCTGGGCTGGCTCTCCCTTCCCGATGATATTCTTCCACAACTTGGCAGAATCGAAAAAACTGCCGAACACCTGAAGAGGATCTCAGATACAACAGTTGTAATTGGCATCGGTGGGTCATATCTGGGGGCCAGAGCTGTTATAGAAGCTCTTTCCCATACATTCGCTCCCCTGCAGAATAAGAAACACCATGATATTATTTATGCCGGTCAGAATATTTGCGAAGATTACCTGGCTGATCTTCTTGAAATACTCGATAACAGGGAGTATTCAATAATTGCTATCTCCAAATCAGGAACAACAACCGAACCTGCAATAGCTTTCAGGATTCTTAAGAACCATCTGGAAAATAAAATAGGAAAATTAAAGGCTGCCGAGAGGATTATAGCAATAACAGACGAAAAGAAAGGCGCCCTCAGGTCGATGGCTGAAACAAATGGTTATGAGACATTTATAATTCCTGACAATATCGGAGGAAGATATTCTGTACTTACTCCTGTCGGACTTCTCCCGATCGCAATAAGCGGCATTGATATAAGGGCACTTGTAACCGGAGCCAAATCGATGGAGACAATTACAAGAAACAATAAACATGCTGAATCAAATCCTGCCCTGTTGTATGCAGCTGCTAGAAACCTTATTCTCCAGAGCGGAAAACCGATAGAGGTTATGGTTGGCTTCACACCACGACTCCATTTCTTCGCTGAATGGTGGAAACAATTATACGGTGAAAGTGAAGGGAAAGACGGAAAGGGAATTTTCCCTGCAGCAGTTGATATGACAACCGACCTTCACTCAATGGGTCAGTATATTCAGGATGGACAGAGATTGCTATTTGAAACAATTATTTCAGTAAAAAGTCCATCAAAAAAGCTTACTATCCCAACAGAAAAAGATGATTCTGACCAGCTTAACTACCTTGCAGGCAGAAGGCTCTCAGAGGTAAATCACAATGCTGAACTCGGTACCACACTGGCCCACAATGATGGTAATGTTCCGATTATAACTATCAATATTCCCGCACTCGACGAATTCTATACAGGTCAGATGATATACTTCTTCGAAATAGCCTGTGCAGTAAGCGGCTACATTCTCGATGTCAATCCTTTTGACCAGCCCGGAGTTGAAGCTTATAAAAAGAATATGTTTGCTTTGCTTAATAAACCCGGATTTGAAGAAGCCGGCAAAACTTTGAGAAAAAGACTATAAAAACCAAATAAATCAAAAAGGAGGCTGAGGGCCTCCTTTTTTTATAAATATCCTTTAAAATGGCAGGGACTATTTCTTCCCTTTCAGCTTGAATTTCTTTATAAACTCATCAAGAACCTGGGTAAGATTAGGATCACCTATTTCCTGAAGATCATAATAAACCCTTGTATTAGGCTTCTTGATTTTAATAATACGGTTAAGGTCTATAGGCGTTGCAATTATAACACTGTCGCAATCTGTATTATTAATTGTTGTCTCAAGGTCTTTCAGCTGTTCTTTTCCATAACCCATTGCAGGTAAAAGGGTTCCGATATTCGGGTATAGTCTGAATGTTTCCGAAAGTCTTCCAACAGTATAAGGGCGTGGATCAACAAGTTCCGCAGCCCCGAATTTACGTGCGGCAACAATACCTGCACCAAGTTTCATTTCGCCATGTGTGAGTGTCGGGCCATCCTCAACAACGAGTACTCTCTTCCCTCTGATAAGCGAAGGATCATCAACTTTAATTGGTGAAGCTCCGTCAATTACAATAGCTGAAGGATTAACCTTATCAATGCTTTCTCTTACTATCTGAATTGATTCAGGACCGGCACTGTCCATTTTATTAATGACAACAACATCAGCGATGCGAAGTGTAACCTCTCCCGGATAATACCTTAGTTCATGTCCGGCCCTGTGAGGATCGGCTACTGTTATCATAAGGTCGGGCTTATAGAAAGGAAAGTCGTTGTTTCCGCCATCCCAGAGTACAACATCACAACCATCGGGATCTTTTTCAGCTTCACGAAGAATAGCTTCATAATCTACACCGGCATAAATTACGTTTCCCCTTACAACGTGAGGCTCATACTCTTCCATCTCCTCAACTGTGCATTTATGTTTTGCAAGATCTTTCACTACTGCAAACCTCTGCACTTTCTGTGCATTAAGGTCACCATAAGGCATAGGATGACGAACAGCAACTACTTTAAGTCCCTTTGCCATAAGAAGTTCTATAACCTTTCTTGAAGTCTGACTCTTACCGCAACCTGTTCTGACAGCACCAACAGCTATAACAGGTTTTTTACTTTTCACCATTGTGTCGGCAGGACCTAAAAGTACGAAGTTGGCACCAGCTGCATTAACGATAGCGCTTACCGACATCACCTTCTGATAAGTAACATCGCTGTATGAAAAGATACAATCGTCAACGTTGAATTTTTTAATAAGGGCAACCAGATTCTCCTCCGGAAAAATCGGAATACCATCGGGATAAAGCTTACCAGCAAGCTCTTTAGGGTATTTTCTTCCATCAATATCGGGTATCTGTGCTGCAGTGAATGCAACAACATTATAATTACTATTGTCCCTGTAACAGGTATTGAAATTATGGAAATCGCGACCTGCGGCGCCGATTATAATAACATTTTTTCTCGACATAAGTCCTCCTTCTCTATTTAGAAATTTTTGCTGAATGAATTTTGATTTTCAAATGATACAACAAATGTATAATTTGCATACCGGAATTCCGAGCATTTCATGGCACATTTTTTTCATGTCATTTTTGTACTCTATCTTCCTTTATATTAATCTGTTAACACCCTTTTTTGAGCAAAAGGAAAACATGTTAAAGAAAATGTTTTCGATATAAGAATGTATATGGCAAATTCTTTGTACTATTATATCAACTTATGAATGTTCTGGCCCACATATACCTGTCCGGTGATTCTGATAAGATAATTATCGGAAACTACATAGGCGATTATGTAAAGGGTCGCGATTACCTTAAATATCCGGAACTTGTCAGAAAAGGGATCATTTTGCACCGTCATATCGATGGGTTTACCGACCGTCATCCTGTCGTTCACAGGAGCAAAATTTTCTTCACAAGGAAGTATCATAAGTATTCCGGAGTAATCACAGATATAATTTATGACCACTTCCTTACCAAAGAATGGGATCTCTTTTCAAGACGACCACTGGAGAGTGTTACATACAATTTTTACAGGGCTCTGGTTAATAATTACGAAATACTTCCTGATAATGTGAAGGAGATGATGCCCTTCTTTATAATAAATAACTGGATTGAATCATATCAGACCCAGAGCGGAATAAAACATGTACTTAATACCCTCAGTAAGAGGTCTACTCTTCCTAATGAGACAAGATTTGCCATGCATGCGCTGAAGAAAAACTATTCCTCACTTCAGGATGACTTCATGGAGTTTTTCTGATTATACAAGGTATTCTGTCCTGCTGGCATCGAGCCTTAGAAAAATAAAAAGCAGAATTGTAAATCCCCACAACGAACTCCCGCCGTAACTAAAAAACGGCAGCGGGATACCAATAACCGGAACAAGTCCGATAGCCATGCCTATATTAATAAAGAAGTGAATAAACAGAATCGACAGAACACCATAACCATATATCCTTGAGAATACAGATCGTTGTCGTTCAGCAAGAAATACGAGTCTCAGAAGAAGAAAAACATAGAGCCCGATAACTACAAGAGATCCCAGGAAACCCCATTCCTCACCTACTGTACAAAAAACAAAATCAGTGCTCTGGGCCGGAACAAATTTGAACTTTGTCTGGGTGCCCTGTAAATAACCTTTCCCTGAAAATCCACCGGAACCAATAGAAATTATTGACTGGTTAACGTTATATCCCGTTCCATGCGGATCAGACTTAAATCCCAGCATAATATCAACACGCTCTCTCTGATGAGGTTTCATCAGATTATTGAAAGCATAATCGACAGAATTAATAAACAGCACGCTGCCAATAAGAAAGAGAAGCATTACAAGTACGGCTGCGGCCTTTTTGCTATATATATAATATGCAGAAGAAAGTCCTGTAAGAAGGAGAGAGATAGTTATAATCAACTCATTACCAAGTGTTTTAAATACATAGTGATCAAGAAGATACAAGATTAGTCCTATAAATATAAATATTAACGACCCGGTTAGTACAAGTTTCCACTTTCTTGTAGCCAGCCAAAGGAGCAAAAGAGCAATGACTATCAGGGCAATAGTCAGATATAGGTTATTAATAAGGAGTGTAAGAAAGAACAGGATTATCATAAGCAGCCCGGAAACAAAAATATAAGGGCTCATACCCTCCCTGAAGAGTACAATAAAAAGAGCGAAGAAAACTATTGTTGAACCCATATCAGGCTGCATTGAAGTCAGCAGCGCCGGCAGCAAGATAATTCCAAGAGCCGGAATAAATACATTCAGTTTTGTCAGATCCTGTCTCTTTGTATTAAGGTAACCTGCAAGAGCAAGGGCAGTGCTGAACTTGGCAAACTCTGAGGGCTGAAGGCTGGAGCCTCCGAACTCAAACCACGATTTTGCACCATTTATCTCAGTCCCAAAAACAAGTACTGATGCAAGGAAAAGCATAAAAATCCCGTATATAAACCAGGGGAAAAAGAAGTAGAACCTACTATCAATAATAACTACAAATATTGCCAGTACAATAGCCGCAATAATCCATACAAACTGTTTCCCGTATCGCTGCGACATGTCGAGAAGGGCAGGTTGTTCCTCATTAAATACCGCAGCATAAATATTGAACCACCCCAGGGTTACCAGGAGCAGAAACAAGACAATTGAGATCTTGTCGAGGCCATTCCATATATTAACGCTCCGTTTCACTTTTTAAAATTTTAGCCTCAAGATTAAGTTCAAGCATCCTTTGCTCCATTGCTTTATTCGTTATTTCTCCCTTAAGATACTTTTCAATCATCAGGCTTGCTACTGGAGCAGCATAAGTTGCTCCAAATCCTGAATTTTCAACATAAACGGCAATTGCTATCTTCGGGTTGTCTTTTGGTGCAAATGCTACGAATACTGAATGGTCATCGCCATGATTATTCTGGGCAGTACCGGTTTTCCCGCATATAATAATATCTTTAAGTGCTGCACCTAAGGCAGTCCCTCCGGCTCCTCCATTTACAACTGCTTCCATACCTGTTACAATAGTTTCAAAATGGGCAGTATCGATACTAATATTATGTCTTGTCGTAAAACGTTTGTCGATATATCTTTCAGCACCCAGTCCCTTTACAATATGAGGTGTATAATAGAATCCCCTGTTAGCTATTGCAGCAGTCATATTCGCCATCTGAAGAGGGGTTGTTCCAACTTCACCCTGACCAATACCCATTGATATTACTGTAAGTGCTTTCCATCTGAATTTATGTATCTGGTCAAAGTAGGAAGCCTGAGGAATAAAACCGGGAAGTTCATTTACAAAATCAGTTCCCAGTTTACTGCCGAACCCGAATTCATCGAGATATCCCTTCCACTTATCAAAGGCATCAGTTATAGTACCATACTTTGGATTTTCAAGAATCCTTCTGTAAGTCTGTAAAAAATATGAGTTGCATGAGTTTTTAATCCCTCCTACGAGGTCAAGAGGTGATTCGTGTGTATGACAGGCAACGAACAGATATCCGTTAGCACATGAAAATTTGGTTTCCGGTACAATTACGCCCTCCTGCAAACCTATCAATCCTATTATCGGTTTGAATGTTGATCCTGGAGGATAGGATGCCATTAAAGCCCTGTTAAAAAGAGGCAAAACAAGAGTATCGGAATTAAGTCTCGAATAATTTCCCGAACGAGCCCTTCCTACAAGTAGTCCGGGATCATAATTAGGGGCAGAAACAAGAGCCAGAACCTCACCCGTTGAAGGTTCAATTGCAACAATACTGCCTCTTTTATTTTTCATCAGAAGTTCTCCGTATTCCTGCAGATCAAGATCAATTGATGAGATAATATCAGAACCCTGAACTGCAAGGGTGTCGAGCCTTCCCTCTGCATAAGAGCCTTTTATCCTGCTGAAAACATCAACGAGATAAATCTTAACTCCACGTTTACCCCTCAGCTCTTTTTCATAGGCCTCTTCAATTCCAAGTTTTCCAATATAATCACCTGATTTATAATAGGTATTTTTTCTGATAAGCGCCTCATCAACTTCACTAACATATCCCAGCAGATGCGCTCCTACAGGTTTTGAATATTTTCTGAGTGTTCTTGGCTGGACATAAAAACCCGGGTAGAGGAACATTTTCTCCTGAAGCCTTGCATATGTTTCATTGGAAATCTGCTTGAGAAAGACAGATGGCGCACGACGGGAATAGTTTATGGCAGCCTTCATTCTTTCGTTGTAAAGACTGTTGGAAATCCCGAGTATATTGCACAAACCTGCTGTATCAATTGTTTTTGTAGTCTGAGCCGGAACCACCATCAGATCATAGGCGGCCTGATTTGTTACTATCTGTTTCCCGTTTCTGTCATAAATTAGTCCGCGAGCAGGATATTGAGTAACATATCTGAGGACGTTATTATCTGCCGAAAGTCTGTATGAATCCTTAACTACCTGAATAATAAACAGCCTTATAATCAATACCAAACCGGCAATCATAATGATTGCCATTATTAGGTATTTCCTGTTTATAAATGAATCTTTCATAGCTTCTGTATTATTTCCCTCTTCTGTAAAACTCTCCAAGAAGAATAAATGTCAGCGAAAAGGCTGAACTGAGAAGGACGCGAAGCATAGTTCTGAAGAATTCTGATAGCCTGAAAACTTCAAGATAAAAAAGTGCTGTATGATGAATAAAGATAATCGTAACTGAATATATAAG
>JFJP01040302.1_pt1 | contig 11486 bp, 10 predicted proteins | sample 431651 | NCBI WGS metagenome assembly JFJP01 (sample SAMN02602958, study PRJNA72255) | Microbial mat metagenome, whole genome shotgun sequencing project. | biome: fresh water; feature: sink hole; material: water; isolation source: purple microbial (photo- and chemosynthetic) mats found in... | reverse complement strand
TCAGAATTGATTTGAAATGACAATTCCAAATTCTTTTGCATGGCTTTGTATCGAAGAATTTTGATGACTTCGTCAATCTCGTCAGACAAATTGAACCGTATTTTTTCAAAAGTAATCTGGCCTGCTTCAATCTTCGAAAAGTCGAGCACGTCATTAATAATCATGAGTAAGTTCTCTCCTGAAATACCAATAATTTCAATGTATTCTAATTGTTCAGCAGTTAATGAAGTTCGTTTTAAAATGTCAATCATTCCGATAATTCCGTTCATCGGAGTTCTTATTTCGTGCGAGATGTTGGCCAGAAAGATAGCTTTTGCTTTGGCTGCAGCTTCAGCCAAATCCTTTGAACGAATCAATTCATCCTGTGTTTTACGAAGCGTGAGGTGAAGGTTAACCCGAGCTAAAAGTTCTTCTTTACTGAAAGGTTTGGGAATATAATCAACTGCACCTAACTGAAAGCCTTTAATTATGCTGGCATTTTCTTTTTTTGCAGTTAAGAATATAATGGGAATATCTTGTGTTTGGTGACTTGATTTCAGGTGCGAACAGACTTCAAATCCGTCGATATCAGGCAAAACAATATCCAGCAAAATCAAATCAAATTTATGAGCTTTAGCCTTTGCTATGGCCGATTTTCCATTAATTGCAGTAGCAATTAGGAATCCTTGTGCTGATAAAATTTCTTTCATCAGATCAAGGTTCATTTGAACATCGTCAACGATCAAAATTCTTGAATGTTGATTATTTTCTCTCATCGAACAGAAATGATTTATTTAACCAATTTACCAATTCATCCGGGTTTCCAATCATTTTGGCGGCATTTAACTTTATTGCTTCTTTAGGCATACCAAATACAACCGAAGATTTTTCATCCTGAGCAAAGGTCATTGCGCCTGATTCGTATAATTCAAGCATTCCCTTTGCACCATCAGCACCCATACCTGTCAAAAGAATTGCACTTATATTTTTACCCGGAAATTTACTCGCCGACTGAAATAAAACATCAACTGAAGGACGATGCCTGTTTACCAACGAACCCATTTCGAGATTGCATTTGTATAGTCCATTTTCTTTGATTAGCCGCAAGTGATTAAAACCATTGGCAATATACACAAAACCATGTTGAATAATGTCTCCTTGCTCTGCTTCTTTAACATTTAGCTTACTTTCGGTATTCAGTCGTCGGGCAAAAGCTTTTGTAAATTCGCCTGGCATGTGTTGTACAATTAAAATTCCGGGAAGATCAGTTCTTAAATCTTTCAGTATTCGTGAAATCACTTCAGTCCCTCCGGTTGAAGCACCGAGCAAAATAATTTTTTCAGATGGACCATTAGGAACTTGCTGAATATGCTCTGTTTTTTGATTTTCTCCTTTATTCCAAGCAGTTTTAACCCGAATTCGTGCTGTCATTGCTGAGGCTTTAATGGCATCGGTAATCCGTATGCAGTATTCCTCAAACTGCTCCTGATCCGACATTTTAGGTTTGGTTATAATTTCACTGGCTCCAAGTTGCAATGCTCTGATTCCGATGTCGGATCCTTCGATAGCAACTGATGAAATTACAACTACAGGAATTGGATGTTGCTTCATCAGTTTTCCTAAAAAGGTAAGTCCATTCATTCTGGGCATTTCAATGTCAAGTGTAATGACATCTGGAATGTTTTCAGCAATTTTCGATACCGCCTCAAACGGATCAGATGCAAGTCCAATAACTTCGATTTCCGGATCATCACTGAGTATTTGCATCAATGCATTTTGTACCGAAACTGAATCGTCAACAATCAAAACTTTAATCTTTTGAATCATTTTGAGTCGTTTTTAGCAGATACTTTTGCAAGACTTCGCCAGTCGCCGTATTAAAATAGATTTTTCTTCCGAGTTTCCCACCGGTGCTTGAACTCCTGATCGAAATACCCATTTCTCCAATCATTTTGTAGGCCAATTCTATATTATTACGTCCAACGTTATAGATAGAATACTGTTCACCCAAAACCTCACCGCCTCCAAATATTTTACATATCATGTTTTCTTTTTGTGCGCCAAGCTCGAGCATTTTCTGAAACAATTGTTGAATGGCCACATTTCCATATTTTGGAGACTCTAAACCATCTCCATTCCATAAAGGTAGCATATAATGATTAATTCCACCAATGTCTCTTTTCTGATCAATGAGGCAAACTGCCACGCACGATCCAAGTACCGTGGTGATCCATTTTGGCTCTTTGCTGACACAAATCGTTGATGGGTGAAGAAAATATGGAATTTGCCTGTCTACGCTCATTTAAAACTTGCTTCAGAATCGAGAATAAAGTCTTCTAAATCATCCCAGCCATCGGTTTCAATCCCTTCAGGAATTGAAACCATCAATCGAAGTCCACCGCCAATATTATCATTTAGGGTTACTTTTCCTCCAAGCATTTCGGCAAATGACTGTGCAATGGAAAGACCAAGTCCATGACCGGTGTTTATCGAATTGATTTTCTCATCCAACTGCTTAAAACGGTCGAAAATGATCTTACGATCGCTGGCACTTATGCCTTTTCCATGATCGGAAACTTCCATTGTCAACTCACCATCAAAAAGGGCTATGGTGAGTTCAACAGACGAATTTTCAGGGCTAAACTTGATTGAATTGCTGATCAGATTCTTCAGGATGAGGTCGATTTTATCCTTGTCAGAAATAAAGGAAATTGGCTTATCCGGATTTAAAGTATTGACACAATGAATCATCAGCCGAATATTTTTTTTGAGCAAAAAAGCTTCGAAATATTGCCCAAGTTGCTCTCCCAATTCATCGGGTACAAATGTGGTACGTTTGATATCTTCTATTCCTGCTTCAATCATTGCCGCAGCAAAAATATTTTTGAGCTGAAAATCGAGTTGAAAAGCCTCCATAAAAATCAGGTCGGCCATTCGGTGTGCCTGGATGATATCACCCTCCTTCAGTTGTTTTATGTTTTGAGCCAAAGCAAGAACGCTCGAAAACGGATTTACAATTTCATTGGTGATATTACTTAAAAAATGTCCTTTTAACCGTTCCGAATCATGCAGCTTTTCATTGACTTTAATTAAGGTTTTGGCCAATTCTTCATGATCTTTTTCAAGCTGTAAAATTTGTTGTTTGCAAATTTCCAACTCATTCTCGCATTCAGTTTTTAGATTCATTGCCTGTCAGTTTTTGTTTTGATGTAAACACTAGGTGCAATTGATTGAATGGGTAAATTCATATTAATCAACGACTCAGAATGACCGATAAAAAGATAAGCTCCGGTATGTAAATTATCCAGCACTTTAATTAACACTTTACGTTGTGTTTCCGAATCAAAATAAATCAAGGTATTCCGGAGAAAAACAAGATCAAATTTTGAGTTAAACGCAAAAGAATCGTCCATCAGGTTTAGGTAAGCCAACTTCACATGATCTCTTATTTCCTTTATAACCCGCACTTTCTGTTCATTCAATTCTTTGCTTTTTAGAAAGTAACGATGTTTGATTTCTACCGGAATTTCACTCATCTGCGAAATCGGATAAATAGCCTCCCTGACCGCTTTTAACATCCGGACAGAAATATCAGAAGCAAATATCGAATAATCGAACCGAGGCCCTTTTGAACGCATGAATTCTTCCAATGTAATGGCAATCGAATAAGCTTCCTGACCACTCGAACAACCAGCGCTCCAGATTTTTAACTGAGCTGATCCGGATATTGAAGAGCGCTTCAAAATTTCAGGTAAAACCTGATCGGAGATAAAATTGAAATGTTCCTTTTCTCGAAAAAAATCGGTTTTATTGGTTGAAATATAATCAGCCAAAACATCAAATTCATGCGATTCACCATTTTCGCTCAACAACTTCTTGGCATATTCTTCAAATGAATAAATTCCAAGTTCGCGCAAACGCCTCTGTAAGCGAGCCTGAAACATGATCTTTTTATCAGGCGGCATTTTAATGCCATACCTATTGGTGATCATTTTTCCAAGCTGAAGAAAAAGCTCATCGGATATTTGGATGAATTCTGAATTCAAAGTTTTCAGGTAAATAATTAGTAATGAATATCAATTTTCTAAAACCGCTCAAATTCTTCATCCAGATTATCCGGTTCACCCAAATCAATTACAACACCTCGTTTTACAGCTCTTCCGGATTCTGGTGCTGTTTGTTGATGATTCCCTTCATCTTTCTTTATTGCTTTAATTTTTCTCGAAGACTCTGAGTTACTAATCTTGAAGAATGAAATAATATCCTGAAGTTGTTCTGCCTGAGCCGAAAGCTCAACGGCATTGGTCGACAACTCTTCAGAAGTAGCAGCATTTTGCTGAGTAACCATATTTAGTTGCTGAATAGCCAGATTGATTTGATCGGCGCCAGCACTTTGTTCATAATTTGCTGCCGATATTTCTTGAATTAACTGGGAAGTTTTCTGAATATCAGGCACAATATCCTTCATCAGTTTTCCAGCTTCTTCAGCATTAAAAGTACTTGTTTTGGTTAACTGGTCGATTTCAATGGCAGCTAATTTACTTCGGTCGGCCAGTTTCCCAACTTCCGAGGCCACAACGCCAAATCCGCGTCCGTGCTCACCAGCTCTGGCAGCTTCAACAGCAGCATTTAAAGCCAGAATATTCGTTTGAAAAGCAATGTCTCCAATAATGGATATTTTATTGGCAATCTCGCGCATGGCATCTACCGTTTGAATAACCTTTCCACTGCCGTTGTATATATCTTTTCCGGCCTTTACGGCAATAATTTCGGTTCTTTTTGCATTCTCTTTGTTTTGCTGAATATTGGCTGCCATCTCTTCGATTGCTGCGGAAACTTCTTCTGCAGAAGATGCCTGTTCGGATGCTCCCTGTGAAACCAATTGTGAGCTTGAACTAAGTTCGAGACTTGCCGAGGCCAGATTTTCTGACGTATTGGCCACATAGGTGATTATTTCCCTGATGCGGTTGTTCATCTGTTGAAGATTATCGGCAAGCATCCCAATCTCATCTTTCTGATTGACATCAAGCACTGCGGTCAGATCGCCCTTCGCCATTGTTTTTGTAAACTCAATTCCCTGCATCAGAGGTTCGGTAATTTTTCGGGAAATGTAAATGGCTATTCCGCCAGATAATGCAAAAGCAAATAATGAGATAAATATTAACGTGAAGAATGATGATCGTATTGACTGATCAAATTTATCAGCAACTTCTACAGTATATGCAGTAGCAGAAATACGCAGATTGTCAGAGTTTTGCTTTAGCTTATTTGAAATTGTAGTATTTGTAATTCGTAATTCTTCAAGTTTTGCTTTTTTATCAGCGAGCTGTAAACTTATAACTGACTTATTATCAAGAACAACCTTCTCAACTGAATTCTTCACATTCTTTTTCGGCTTTTTCTTCGTGTCAACAGTGGATGATGCGGTTTGAGCGAATCGTGATTGTTTCATTTGCAGGCTATTAATTTCCTGAACTGTTTTAAAAGCCATCATAATTGTTTGCTCATATTGCGGGATCAAAATGCTTGCCTCGCTCAGATTCTGCTCCAGTTTTGATAGGTTTTTTGAATTTTCGAGCAATTGGATCCCTTCGTTCAAAGTATTTTTCAATGAATCGAGTTCAAACCTCGCCAGCTTGAAATACTCAGGCTTCCCGGTTAAATAATAACCTTCCATATTAAAGGCCACGACCTGGGTTTCATTACTCAATCTGGACGAGAGTTCAAGTTCAGGAAGAAACTCTTTTGAAAAAGCATTTATATCCTTTTTGAAGAATAACAAGGTTGTTACAAAATAAACAACCAAAATAAATCCAATCAGAATTAAAATCCCGAAAGCTCCAAAAAGTTTGGTCCGAATCTTCAAGTCAACAAATCTCATAGTCTGATAGTTAAAGTTGTTTATTCCAAATTGATTATTAGGCTAATTTCTTCTTCGGAGAAAATTTTCTCCAGATTCAGAATGATGACAAATTCATCATTATAGGTTGTTATTCCATTAATGTATTCATTATTAAAACCTTTACCAACTTTAGGTGCAGGTTGAATCTGCTCAGGTTCAAAGATCAGTACCTTTTCCACCGAATCAACAATAATTCCTGAACTAACAACCTGATCGTCCAATTCGAAAACAAAAACAAGGATGCAGGTATATCGTGTATTTTCTGTTTCAGGAAACCCGAATTTCAGGCGCCCATCAAATACCGGCAAAACATCTCCAAAAAGGTTAATAATTCCTTTAAAGTATTTGGGCGAGTTTGGTACACTGGTAATTTCAGATAGTTCCAGAATTTTAGTCACATGACCAATATTCACAGCAAACAGCTCGTTTCCAAGCCTGAAGGTAAAATAAGAATTTAATCCATGTATAATTTCCGCTTCCATTTTTACGAATATTTTTGAATCATTTTATTGGTATCAATCACTAAAGCCAGCTGACCGGTACCCAAAATACTTGCTCCGGAAAACACATCCTGGGCTTTTAAAAGCCGTCCCAACGGCTTAATTACAGCTTGATATTCCCGGATTACTTCGTCGACAACCAATCCGAATGACTGATTTTCAAAAGAAACAACCACCATAATTTGTTCTTCGGGCGCATGATTATCACTTCCAAATTCTTCGTGCATGTTGATGTACGGAAACTGAATTCCATCCAATTCGACTACCTGTCTGAATTCCTTCTTCAGAAACTCGTGTTTCACGGAATAAATCTTTCGGATGACTGAAGTTGGAATAACAAAGAACCTTTTGTCAACCGAAGTCAACAATCCATCGATGATCGACAACGAAAGAGGCAATTTGAGCGTAAATCGGGTAAAGTGTTCTTTTTCGGTACTAATATTAATGGTGCCGCGCATTTCCTGAACTCTTCGCCGGACCACATCCATCCCAACTCCACGGCCTGAAACATCTGTAACCAGTTCTGAAGTCGAAAAACCCGGTTCAAAAATTAGCTGATAAATTTCCTCGTTGCTAATTGAAGACTGTTCTGAAAGGATACCATGGGAAATAGCTTTTTCTCGTATTCTTGTCAAATCCAAACCTGCGCCATCATCTTCAATGATAATTTGAACATAACTACCAACAGTCGAAGCTTTTATCAAAATCGTTCCAACTTCATTTTTTTTTCGTGCTAATCGCATTGTTTTGCTTTCAATGCCATGATCAAGTGAATTGCGGATGATATGCAAAATTGGCTCTATCAGTTTTTCGATGATATTTTTATCCAGTTCGGTCTCCAATCCTTCAGTAACCAGAACCACCTCTTTGTCAAGCGATTTCGACAAATCATGAACTAACCTTTTGAACCTGACAGCAATACTTTCAATGGGTATAAGGCTCATGTGAAAAGCATTTTCGCGAAGCTGTCGACTTAATTTTTCGAAGGTTTCGGAAATATGCTCCAAATCTGCATGTTTAATTCCGGAAGAAATTAAATCGAGTCTCGATTGTGCAGTGATTAGTTCGCTGACCAGATTCATGTATTGGTCGATCTTTTTAGAATCTACACGAATCGAATCCACTGTTGTTTGCGCAAAAACTGCATTTTTGGAGATCTCCGACGTTGATTTCAGCAGTACTTCAACCTCTTCCGTTTCTTCAGCCACAAAATGATCTTCTGTTTTTAGAACTTCCTCTGAATCCGAATCATTCGTATCCCAACGCTCTTGATTTGATTTTGCATTCAGGAAACCAGCTAAAACACTCTCATTATGAATCACATTGGATGAAGAAACCTTTTCAATTTGTATTTCCGCCTGATTGGCAACAAAAATGAAAACATCGTGCAACGTTTCCACATTTTCGGTAGTAGCAATAAACAGATACCAGGAGAGATAGCATTTGTCCGGATTAATTTCAGATAATTTGGGAAGCTGATCGAACGAAACCTGGATGTTACATTCGCCTAATGCATGAAGCTCATCAATCAGATAAAGCGGATTGGTACCATTACTGAGTATGTCTTCATTCGGAATAAATGAAATGTAATAGGTGACCTGGCTTGATTCTGAAAGTAGCAAAGCGCTTCCGGAAGTTATTTTTTGATCGATACTATTGATTTCAGTATTGGTCAAACGGGCAATGAGCTCCTGCGTTTCCTTTTTCATTTTTTCAGCAAGCAGAAGATGCTCACTTTCAGGCTTCTGAACTAAAAGATTACGCAATCCATCAATTGAATTTAAAGTAAAAGTGATTACTTCAGAATCTATTTTCTGCTTTTTTGTGCGAAACAGATCGTACAAAGATTCCAAATCATGCGTAACATCGCTGATTAAATCGAATCCGAACATTCCGCCGCTGCCTTTCAAGGAATGCATAATCCGGAAAATCTCATGAATGACCTGATCATTTTTAGGATCCTTCTCCAGAAGAAGTAATCCTGACTCCAGGCGTTCGAAATATTCCCCAACTTCCTCTTTAAATTTTTCAACAAATGAGTTCATCAACGAATAACTTTTCGTAAAGTCTGCAATAGTTTTTCGGTGCTAAATGGTTTTGTTAACCAGCCTGTCGCGCCCGCATCTCTGGCTTCCTTTATGATCTGATTCTGACTTTCGGTTGTCAGAACCAAAATCGGTAAATATTTATAATTTTCAAGTTGGCGGACCCTCACAATCAATTCGTGACCATTCAAATTTGGCATGTGATAATCAGTAAGCAGCAAGTCAATGGTACGACCGTCAAAATAGTTTAAGGCTTCCATTCCATCACTAGCCAACAACACCTGATATCCGGCATTCATAATACTAAAAGCCAACACCTCGCGGATACTTTCCGAATCGTCAGCAATTAAAATTAGTTTCGACATATTAATTGTTCATAAATAATTCATTACTCAGTCCAACATGTTCAAGAAGGGATTTTTGATCAGCATTAATATTCCAAACAAATTGATAAGCTACATTCAATTCATCCATGCGTTTGATAAATGCGACCAAAAGCTGTATGAAAGAAATATCCAATTCTTCAGGCTCCGATATTGTAATTTTTACCTGATTACTCAGCATACTTGAAATTTTAACAATTTCTTCTTGAATTAGTTGCGCGTTATCAAGCACAAGTAATCCGCTAATTTCAAGACCGACAATCCGGTTTTGGTCATCCGATGTGAAGTGAAATTTAACGTTCTCCATTCTCCCTTTTAATGAAAAAATTAAAGATAATCGAATTTCTTAAATTATGAATAATTTCGAAAGAATTGATACTTAGAAGAGTTTTAAATATTTCGAACAAATTGCTCCTTTTTCCGGAGTTAAAAAGTGCAGGCCAAAGCAAAAGATTTATATCCGACCATAGGAATAAAAGATACTTTCTTTTTGTCTAAATGAATCTGAAGTTTCTTTAACGGCTCCAACTGATACACCACATTCGCTGTTAAAATACCGATTCCGGCCCCAGCCACCACATCAGGCAACCAATGGGCATTGTTGGTCATGCGTAAACAACCAGTTGCTGTCGCAATTACAAAACCGCTGTAAGCAATCCAGGGCTCGGTATCTTTAAACTCGTGAAATAAAACCGTTGCATTGACAAATGCAAAAGTGGTGTGACCTGAAGGAAAAGATTCAGGAGCTCCAGTTGGACGCGTAACATCTGTTATTTTCTTAAGGGAATGGGTGATGATACTTGCGGCAAGCTGAGATATGAGTAAATACTTGGTTTGATTGAATACCGTATTTTGATGTTTAAAACCAATCGCATCAAACAAGTACATTTCTGCTGCCGGAACATATTGCAAATAATCGTCGATGCTGGTATTGGTCATCGGAGTATGATCATGAACTGTTTCTTTGATGTTTCCGATGTTCAGTAATGTTCCGGCTGTGATAAGGCTTAAAGGCAGAATTTGCTGTTTCAAAAATTGTTTGGTAGTTGGTTTTTCAGAACGAATGCTATCGGTTTGTGCAAAGCCTGAAAAAATACAGAGTCCACAAAGGAAAATAAGGAGTAGTAACTTCATTATTAAAATTTTAAACGGTGCACCATAAAAACCGTTCATCTTATTCTACGAGCAGGATTTGTTTAGACAATTGGATCTGATCACCGACCAATAAGCGACAAAAATAAATACCCGGAACTACTGGAATATCCGATTCATTGCGGGCATTCCAAGGAATTGAATGCATTCCTGACAGCAATTCACCATTAATTAAGGTTCTGATCTTTTGACCCTCGAATGTAAAAATTTCAAGAGTTACTTTTGATTTTCCTGAAAGTTCAAACTCAATATTCGTCAATTTTGAATAGGGATTCGGATAAATTTTTAATTGTCCGGTATCTTCAGTCAATGCTATTAAAGAACTGGTTGGCTGGTAATTGAAATCGTTATAAGTTGTAAAGAAACTGGCTCCCAAATATTCAGGCAATGCTGCCAGTCCGAAAAGCATAGTAGAAAAGTCAACAGCCTGAACATACGAAGTTCTTAATGAGGGTTGATTCAATTTGTATCTCCATACAAACTCGCGGTTAGTTCCGGGTATTTTATAGACTCCACTTCCTTTACCTTCGGCAAACAAGGCAACTAAATCGGCCTTTACGTCCGTTGTTGAAGGGCTAAACCCGGCAATGATATGAGGCGAAACAATTCTTTGAGAATTACTATTGACAGCATCAGCTGAATATCCTCCTCCGGGAATTTCGCCGGCACCGCATCCCCAGGCCGTTTGCTGACCAACGGCAGTCTTCCACCAGCTTTTATCGGCAGTAGCCATATTGTTGAAGTACATCATATAATCAGTACTATTGCCAAAATAATTGCAATAATAGAAGCAGAACTGAATCTGAAAGGAAGACTGAGCAAAGTTAGTTGCCCCGCTCAAGGTTGGATTTCCAACAGGATAACTATACTTCGGAAGACTGTTGGGATTGCTGAATTTACTATTCCAGTAAGTTTGCGCTCTGGTATATCCGGGAAAGGCGGAATTCGAATTTTTAGCAAACCATGCCAGAATCAGGTATTCATTAAAAGGTGATGTTAATGCCGAACCTTTTCCATTATCATCTAAAATCATATACATATTATTCCCTGTTGGAGGAATAGCAGCAGTAAAATCCATCGAGTTCAGCAAAATGGTCGTTTGGGAAACAATTTCAGGATTGGTATGAAAGTAGTTTTTACAGAATAGAAATCCGGCCGCCAGAATGGCATTATCGATGGTGCTATACTCGGTGACCCAAACCCAAGAGCCATCGCTTGGATTGAAATAACGATGAAATAAACCGTTCACATTGGTTGCTCCTTTTGTATTCTTAAGTCTGATCCATTCATTGATTGTTTTCAGCGCTTTGCTTTCAGCATTTGCATCCCAATTTAGGACATCCCCGGTTTTTTTGTACATGGCATCGGAAATACACAATGAGATCAGCCCAACCCCATTCGCATTGAGCGCGGCAGGTTTGGCGCCAGCGCCGCCAAGAGCCAGTGCATCCAGATAAATACCTCCAGGTAACCTCATGGCATCAATCACCTTACAGCTGTTTTGAAACAAGGTGGTAATTGTTGG
>JFJP01040300.1_pt1 | contig 11486 bp, 18 predicted proteins | sample 431651 | NCBI WGS metagenome assembly JFJP01 (sample SAMN02602958, study PRJNA72255) | Microbial mat metagenome, whole genome shotgun sequencing project. | biome: fresh water; feature: sink hole; material: water; isolation source: purple microbial (photo- and chemosynthetic) mats found in... | reverse complement strand
AGTCAACACCTAAAGAAAATTTATTTAAAGTTTTCTTCAACGGCCTAGGCTGGCCGCAAAGCAAAAGGCTGAACCACAAGAGCATTCTTTAAGAAGGGATGCACCAAGTGGTTCAGCGGGGGATTCATCTTACTTTAACAACTTCCAAACTGCGACAACTGCGCAGCCAATAGCACCGCCTATAGCCGCGCCTTTCTTTCCCGCTTTAACAGCTCCAGCAATAACTCCTGCTGTGGCTGACCCTAAGAAAACAGAAACGCTATCCCAGGTCATTTTACACCTCCTAGAAGTGATGACCATCATATTATTATAACACCAAATGGCCATCTGTTTAAGCTACAAAAACGATGAAGCGTCCTCTTCCAAATCTGTCAGCCCAGCTACTCTAGGCATATCACACAGCTCTGGAATGCACCGCCATACAATTAGCGCAGAACGTTTGTGCGCAGGTTCTATAGACAACACAGTCTTGCCTGTATCCTTATAGAACCCTACTCTGAATAGATTATTATTTGCGTGCCCGCGTCTACTGTATATACCTGTAGGCGGTCCTGGAAGATTGCCAGCAGCTTGCGCTGCAAATACCTCATTCATCGAAACATCCATGATACCTTTATCATGGAACTCACTTCGAAGAAAATCCAATACCATTCTTTGGTACTGGATAGTTTCAGGATTAGTTGGTTTTTTCAATTGCCTTGTTGTGAGTTAGGAAGCAGTGCAGTTGCTTTTAAAATATACGCGAATGCGACACCAGCAAGCCTGTCTGCTTCTGTTCTGCGGTCTCTATACCACCTTAAATAAGTTGAAAGCAACGCGTCATCTTGATCCTGTGTCACTTCAAACAAAGAAGCAAGCTTCTCTTTATTAGCATTGTTGATTCTATCGTACGCTCTGTACAGCGAGTTCACAGGCTGCTTATACACCTCGATACTCCACTCGGCGCCAAGTATAGCGCCTTCAAGAGATAAGAAGCATATACAGTCTTTAGCCAAAGGAATAGATACCTTGGGATCCGCTGTGGTTACTTTCGTACCGTACGAGATCTGCACAGTATCTGCGTCTAGTAACTTCAATGTCCATTTGCGCTGAATAGGAAACTCGAGATTACTAAACTCTTCTTCAGCACGTGAGATGACTACTGTAGGGCTCGTCTTACACTGATTGGCTTCTGTATTAAGCGCAACAATGTTCGATGGAAATGCAAACGCTACAGGCTTCATATACACGCTAGATACACGGCTGTCTGGTTGACTGTTGTAGTCCTCATACCTCTGATCAAACAGCACAGACAAGATCTCTTCAGCAGCATACGTTTGATTCAGCCAAGCTGCTGTAGGAACAAGTAGCTGCCTGGTATATTCGAGATGACTAGGAAGCTGGATAGGTTTGAAACTACCCATAAGCCTCCGCCAGGGAGTTGTGTCGTTCTCTGGTGGCAGCTGATTGAGCAGTAAACAATAGAAGTGATTTAACACTTACTTTACCTTTCCATTCACAACCGTAAGCCTACGCTGAATCTTAGGCGGACGATTGATAATAGCTCCATTCATACGCAATGATGGGTCAGGATTAGTCCTGACAATAAGCGGCTTGTCCCTGTCTTTAGGCAATGCTACGTCCGTTCCATCTGTTGCATACGTAGCAAGAATATCACTCAATATTCCAATAGCTAAACAGGGCGTTCCATAAGCGTTGGTTTTCATGGCGTCTAGGACACCAAGCGCATATTCTTTCTGCGTGGAGTTCTTATGAGCCGCTTCCCACGCGCTGAAGTCGAAATACGGTAACTGTATCACCTCTCCTCTAGGATCCCACCTTGTAGCTGGAGCCCAGTCTCGCGCAGCACCTTGTTCAATAGCACTGCACAACCCAATATGCTGCATCTGAATAGCAGGCGTAAGCACTACGGCTGCACGTCCTCCACCAGCTGTAAGCCGATGAGAGAACGGGCCATAAGTGCCTTTACCATCTTCACAGAAAGGCCTATACCCAGCCAACTGCAAGAACTTAAGCATCTTAGGATTGATCGCTGTAAACGTCTCCATAGGACTGCACCCACCTGACCGCTGAGCGATCTTATAGCCATCAACAACTCTCTCCCAGGCAAACGCATTAGGTCCACGCATATGCTGCCATACAGCCTGACCAGCCAAAATCATCACATTGTCATCTTCCATCTGCATAAGTAAAGATGCCAAGAGGTTGTCTGTCTTATCACCAATCAACACATCATCGTCGATCTTGATGATAGCCTCATACTTCTGCACAGCAGTAAGACCGCGAATCAAGTTGTCTACATTAGACCCTGTGTTCTGAACATCTCCATCAAGCAGATAGTGCATGGTGACCAAATCATTATCCTGAAGCGCTTTGAGCATATCATCAAGGCACTTAGACTTCGGCTTCGCTGTCCTGTGGAAAGAGTAGTATACATGTACGTCTGTGTCCTGACTCTTGTTGAACAAAGCGTGTGCTAACGTTAATGCTGTGTGTATGGGGCGATCATACGTGAGAACACCCAAACCAATCTTCATGGCACGGTTACTCCGATTATTGTGGCGGTTGCCCTTGCTGAGCTTGCTGCCTAGCTTGCTGCACACCTTGTCCAGCAGCTTTAGATTCCATTAACTGCAGCTGTCCCTTAACAGCAGACCAGAGCACTTGGTTGCTATTCCTAAGCTGATTAAGCTGCTGTCTGCGAGAGGTAGAATCCATACCCATAAGCTGCTGCGCACTTTGCTGCGCTGTTGCCAGCAAGTCTTGTGGCGTAATTGGACCAGTTCCAGCACCTGCCTGCACCATACCAGGACCACCAGGTTGTGGCGTACCTTGCCCACCCTGCTGCTGTTGCATAGCCTGTTGTGGCTGCGCCGCGCCCTGCTGCTCTGTTGCCATCGTATCCTGCAGCTCCTGACGCTTCTTCTGCACGTCCTCGAACTCTTCCTGCTGCTCTTGCTGTTCTTTGGTTTCTTCCATCATACGCTTCTGCTCTTCGAAAGGATCTATGCCAATACCTCCGAAGGCCGTTTGCTTAGATACCTGCTGCGCACTAGCCATTTGGAGCAACATGCTCTTACGTTCAATGTTATCAGCCAAAGTAACCTTCTCAAGGTGAATGTTAGCTTCCGGCCAGCCATACAACGCAGCAACAGACTTACCAACCCAGTTTAGCCAGCTATTAAGGGAGGATACGAGATGCGGCCAAGAAGACTCAAACAACCGCAGCGCTACTGGCGCCGATTGGAGGTTTAGTGTGCCTTGAAACAATTCAACAGGTACACCTAACGCGTCCATAAGATCTGAGGTGCCTTGCTTGATAAGCTGCCAAGGCGCAATCTGCTGTCCTTCACCACCAAGTACTTGATACTCAATAGGGAATGGCGCAGTATGATACCCAGCAGGATCCTTCCTGTGAGCAGCAAGCAAACCCTTCATAGACCCAGCCCATTTACCAAGATCGCTTTGCATGAGCGGATCAATACCAGGCGTGTTTTTTGGTGTCATGAGCCTAAACGGAACAATGAAGTCTAAAGCAATCGCTTCATTGAACCGCTTGAGCACCTGCACATAAAATATTTCTTTGTACGCCGACAACATCCTAGGAATACCCCAGCCACGGCTGCGTACACCAGCAATGACAGGTTCTTTCATATGAAAGACAACGTCTTTGTTGAACCTAAAGTATGTACCCTTCGCAATAGACTCTATCACTTCCCACGGCGTACTCTTAATGAAAAACATCTTCCCAGCCTTGATGTTCGTACGGTACTCCTGGGTGATATTCCACATGTACTCCGTATCACCCGAAATGTAGTTGTGAAGTATCTGTATTTCATGTGGGTTCCATCGGATCATGTGAATACGCGATTCATCAGTGCTGCGTAAATCTTTATGTTCGTGCTTAAGCTTTTGTTTACAACGAGGGCAATATGCTGTGAAGTGTAAGTTCTTAAAATCTATTGAAACTTGCTCATCTTCAATTTTATCTATGTTGCGTACAAAATTACACTTAGAGCAAATCAGAATTCTATCGAATGGTAAATACAATGAAGTGAAAGAGTTGCCGTAGCAGAGAAAGTCATCAGCTATTTCTGATAGCTTGGTCATGATTCCTAACGAGTCATTGAAGAACTCTTCGTACTTTTTCTTTTCTGTATCAGAGACACCATCAAATACTACCTTAGTCAAAAAGTACCGACCAATACGCTGCATGGCCATCTTATACTGACCAAGGGAGTTTAACCACACCCACTCGCAAAGACGGAGTACCTGCTCAATGCTGACAGGCATCTGAAGGCTACTGTACATGACATACGGATCAGGGATTACGCCGCTAGCCCCATTAGAGCTTGTCGTACCCGAAGACGTTGGCCCAAAGAAGTCAGAAGCTGAGCTCATTTTTTATGTACTTTCGCAAGTGTTTCAATATCAGCAATCGACGCAACCTCAGAAGCTGTCTTCACCTGCGGTCGTGTTCCACATTTGGAACAATCACAAAATGTGGCGTGCTTCTTGTTGCAAGGCGTTCTATCAGCCGCTATCTCATTACGCTTTTCCATAGATTACCCCATCAAATTAGGCACAGCAGGTGCCTCTTCTTCGACCATTAGGACAACGAAATCATAATTATCAAGTGAAAATTGAATACCTATAGGAACAACTTTCATCTTGCTCTCCCGCTTGTCTTCACCTGTTACAGTGATGTCGTAGCTACCGTGCACAAGTTTTTCTGGATCTGTTGGATCTTGTACCTTGAATGGCTTAGGTGCAAACTTGTTTCTAGCAGGACAATTCGCGTCAGATACCATCACTAACCAAACGCCACTCTGTCTAACTTTGTGGTAGTAACAAGAGAACGTGCCATACGGTGTTGAATACGCTACTTCAATCTTAGGCTCTTCCTTCTTCACTTGCTCAACAGCTGGCAATGGAGCGCCTCTCTCTAACGCTGCCAGAAGCGCAGCATTCGCGGCGGTGAGCTGATTAAGCTCCGTTGAAGACGTAGCAGTATCACTTTGAATAACGTTAGGAACAGCTGGCTTACCAACAAGAGAGCCAGTAACATAACCCTTACGAACATCCCCAAGAACTTGAGGGCCTGCATAAGATGTTTGACTCCCTTCTAACTTGACCGCCATGTTGCCAGATTCTGATTTAGAAACCTCAAGATCAGGACGATTAGCAGGATGATCTTTTGGATATACTGGCTTAGCTCCCATAGGTGACGTCTGCGCTGCTCGGTTGATCTCCTCTTGCGTAGCAGCTGCAGCTATCTGCTCATTTTGGGAATACTCAAACGACTTCTCAGATCTAATAAGAAACCCGTCAGGTGTTGTTTCAATTGTCTGCATAGGCGGCAGAATAGGTCTACCTCCACGTGAAGCACCCCCAACATCAACAGTAGTCATAGACATGGCACAGTCTCCGTAAATAGGGGGCTTCTCGTACTGTACGAGAAGCCCCAAATGTTCAAACTACCAAGGTAGTTCATCTCCGTTAAACACGACAGCATCCTGCGCAAAGTTGGCTGCACCGCTCAAAGGCTCAACAGAAGGCTTGAACACCGCAGCAGAAACAACTGTCCTTGAAGTAAACTTGTTGTTTGCCTCAAAGTGTGAAAAGGGCTCGCCACCCATTTCTACGAACGCATTTCTAGGCACAGGCTGACCAAGTTCAAGCTTTTTCATATTATTTATATCCGTTGAAAAAGCAGGATTGATCTTAGACTTGTTTGTCGCGAAGAAGAACGCCTCACCCAGTGTGTAAGCACCATGCATGACTTCCTTGTTCCTAGACAGCGTCATAAGTGAGTTCCACATATCCTTTCGCCAAGAAAGGAAAGCTGCGAAAGATTCACCTCTGCGCTCCTTAGCCTTCTTAATACCAACCCGCAAGCAAGAATCATCTGTATAGAACAGAGACCCATACTGCGCATCAGAGTTGCGTGGTACAGCAAAGGAGTTGCTCTTGCTGTCATAGAACATGATACTCATCCGCTTAATGCGAGTACTCTTGACAACATATCCGCTTGGCGTTTGCTGACCTTTTGTACAAGACATCACATCTAAGATCGGGTGCCCTGTCTTGTAGATCTGGTCAATCACAGCAAACTTCTTATCCCCAAGCTTATCCTTCAGCTTGGCAGCCATGTCTGCGTCCATAGGTGTTTTGCGCCCTTGCCCTGGTGACAGATCAAGTTTCTCCATCAATGCATACAGCCCAGGCACATGCTCAATCTCTGCTGGCCGGAATACACGTTGATTAAAAACTGATAACCCCACAAGCGCAGGCCCTGAAAACCAGTTCTTCAAGTTGTCAGGAAGTACAGGTTTCTCCACAAGACTTACAGTAAGCGTGTCATTCATCGCTACACCCTCCCCTGGGTTATACCCAGTTCAGTTTACTATTTGAACTTTACCACGGAAACACTGTCCCGTGATCCCACCTCAATAACATTCCCTGATAATACCACAATCTTTGTAAGCGGAACATGCATAATCATGGCAATAAACGCGGCTGCTTCATCTTTAGTATTGAACCCACACCGCATTAAACTATCTGACGTGTGATCGTAATAAACCACATGTACTTGTGGTTCTACTTTAGCCTCTGGAACAACGGCTGGTGTACTATCCGTCATCCGGTGTAGGCTCCAGTTTATCAACTGCCATCTCAACAATAGCACTACTACGTTCAATGTTGAGCTTGCCGTTCTTACAACTCACAGAGATGAAACCCCTGTCAGTTACAAGACCAACATCATTAGTACATTGGAAAGGTACCAGTCGTACGTTACGCTGACCCTTCCTTGTTGGAATAGGCTTAACCGTAAGTATGCCAGCAGCAGGATTAGTGCCGTTGCTTAACACCTGCGTCTCGAATGGAGATGTTCCTAGGAAAGATACTTTCATTGCTTATCCTTATGCAAAAAGCGCTGCACACGCAGCTTTGATTCGACCCCAGAAACCTTTTGGCTTCTTTGACAGGATTTCCACAATGGTTGACAGCTGATCTCTGATGATCTCAAGCCCGCTAGGTGAGCCTATACCAAACCCAGTTGACCATGTAAACTCACCAGACGTAATTCCAAGACGTATGTTCGTTAGATACTCTTCAGTTTCTCTAATACGCCTGTCAATTTCCCCATCAAGCCTACCCTCACTATCCTTCAAACCTGGAATACTCTCTTCCGGTTTTCTCGTGGCTAACAACAAATTAGTTAGCTGCGTCAGCAATACGTCTGCTCGATTAAGAAGAATAATAGCCTTCTTCTCTTTGGATGTAAGCTCGTCAATCATTTCACACCCTTCTTCAAAAAGTTGTTTAACTGTGGGTTCACACTATCAAACTTCACGATTGAGAACCTGATAGCGCCTGACGCATCAACTGCTGGAATAACTCGATGTGTGTCACTGATAGGCGTAAATACACCCAACGTGAATTTACCGTGCTTCGCGTCTACCATCTGCACCTCGTGCAGTTCAAGATTAAACGCAGCAGGTAATCCACTTTGCTGAGTTCTAGTAAACCCAGTTTCCTTAAGGAACTGCTTCAAGTTATCCTCAAACTTCACATCCACTGCCTCAAGCATGTTCTCCCAACCTGGAATATCAGGAGTAACAGCAAAAGGTACTTTGTATCTGTGTATCTCCGCACCAGCTCCATACTTCGACTTTAAGAACTCCTCACAAATATCGAAGTTGACTCGTAGTGTAAGATACACAGGCGCAAGAGTGAACCAGTAGATAGAATGACCAGAAAGACTAATGTCAATCTGTTCAGCTACTACAGCATCCGCTGGTCTGGCGTCAATCTTGCTCGTCTGCTCAGTCTCATTGACCGGCTCAAAACCTTTGACAACAGAAACAGGTTTAATCCTTTTCTGTAAAGCACTTATGTCAAATGATGGGGTGTTCTGCTGGCTTGTCATTTTGCGTTTCCTCCTCTGGTGTAGGCTCGCTCGTACTGTACGAGGAAGCAGATTCAACACCTTGTTTGTAATCTCTGAGCCAATCCGCGATAGTACCACGAAGATCCTTACGCAGCTGATTAGTGGTAAACGGAACACCCTGCGCTCTGGTTGATGTATATGACATAAACGCAGCCATCTCTTCAGGAGTCATCTTGTCACCAACAATGTGCTCTAGCTTAAGGCGCGCCAGGAAGTACAACTGAAAGGAAGCCAAAAGAACTTCCACACACTTGTTGCTGTCCGCACTTCCAAGGACAGCCTCAAGCTCACCAGCCTTTGTATCAGCCTCGGTCGGCTGTACTGGCTTACCATCAATGCCAACGATCTCTCCCATTTTTTAGCTCTCCTGTTTATTACAAAGGCCGCGTAAGTCTTCGCAGTTATCGTGTATTGTATTCAACTCCATCTTCTTATAGTCTATGTGCTCCGATATGCAGTCATGCGCGGCTTGTACTGGGTTACTGCTACGCCCACGCAGAGCCGCTATCAAAAGCTGCTCGAATAGGAACGTCTCTGCTTCGGTATCATGAAGCGTGCTTAAAATCTTTTGTTGTGTACAAGCTATCTCAACGCAACTGTCTTCTTCTGTACATATTTTACAAACTGAAACACCGTCTATTTTACCTGAGCAACTCATTGTTGTTCTTCTCCTTCTTCAGGTTCTGGTTGTTTAAACGCTGACACGTTCTCAAGACTTATTAACAAGTCCTGCTTAAGACGCGCTTTGTCTTTTGTCTTCAAATACGGGCCATACATCTCCATAGCAAGCTGACAAATCCACATTGCGTCTGCAATGTCATCGTCATGATTTGACTGCGCCTCAGAGTTGTTAAGCAGTGGCTGTATATCAAAGAACACATTCGCCGCGTCAATAACAGGGGGCTTCTTTCCGCTACCTTTGCCAGTAGCACGTTTCTTAATGTCACCCGTACGTACTGTAGAGTACTGTACACCATGCTCTTCACAATACATCTGTATGCAGCCTACGATCTGATTATACACACGAGAGGCATCCCCGCTCTTTTGTCTGAACTGCACTTCCTCATATACCACAAGATCAGGATTTACCTCTTCCAAGAACTTGCGCAAACGAAGAAGCCGCATACCTCCACCTTCAAACCTGTTGTTGTGCAGGTTCCAAATGCCAGCCTGAGATCGACTGACTTTAGCAACAGATGCTGCATTAGCTGCAACATCAACCCAACAGTAACCGCAATCTGACCCAGGATCAATACCAAGTATCCTGGGCAATTGATTTACATTGCTCATCATGGCTCCTTGTGATTTGCTTTAGAATCTACTTTCAGATTTTCTGCTGCTGGCAACATACGCAAGTTGATGTCCAATGCGTAGGTCACTGGAATTATCTGCACCGTGTCGCTGTGTGTAACGATAATATAGTCTTTGCCGTCTATGGTGTGCTTAGCCACACCATAATCGTGTGTCCAGTTGCTCTTGCCATTTGCGTACAGTAGTGAACGCTTACCTTTAACTGGCTGATCTGGACTGTTGTCATATTCACCAGCATCTACGCTTTTTGCCACCGTACAGCTTATAGTCCGTGAACCAAGCGCTGCACCTACATATAAAACACTAAAAACAAGCACCAACACCAAAACGCCCTGCGCAACCTTCATTTTTTTTCTCCTAAAAAGGTGTCTCAACCGTTTGCGTGCTGTCCAAAATAATCTTGTTCAACTCCTGTATCACCAAATGTGTCAGGTAACAGTCATACCCAGCATCATGTGCTTTCTCTGAACTGATATTATACTTCATACCAAGCCCAAAACGCTGTACACAATAGTTAGCCAAGTTGTACCTCACACCCTTCACAGGAAGACTCATTATACGCCTGCAGTATTCGTACAGACGCTCAGTGTCACCAGGTATACTACCAACCTGCATGCCTTTGACGAATACGCCTGTATCTAATACCTCTTCCTGTTTCACATTTAGGTCAAGATTGTAGTGAGCCATTTCTATCTTCAGGTAAGGTAAATCAAACCTGAATAGGTTATGCCCCACAATCATCATGCCTTGCCCCTTCGCCCAACCAATAATGTCTGCAACAATACCAAAGACTTCCTTGGGATCCACACCTTCCTTCTGGGATCTAGCAAAGTCAATACCATGCACCTTGATAGCTTCCTCATGCCCCACAAAGGCCTCCTTCGGCCACTTGAGTACAAGCTGTGTGTAGTCTTCACCCCAAAGATCATGAACAGGTTTACAGTCACGTACAGCACACATGCCCACCTGAACAACATGCCCATCGTGCGCACTAAGCGCTAACGTCTCAAGATCAATAACGAGATAGTCACATGGCAAATGAGGCCAGCGCCACTTCTCAGTAGCAGCCAGCCTCTTCGCGATATCGATCAACGTTTTGTTTTCGTAAGCTGTCTTATCCACCTGTAACCTGCTTCAAGAGACTATCATACACAGACATTGCTCTTGCTGTCTCTGTGAGGTCAGTTGGATCAGTAACACCACCCTTTGTATCTGTAAACCTGAACGTTCGATACGTACGATTGTACGTACGCAAGACCATGACGCCTAAAGCCTCCATGATCGCTTGAAAGACGTCCTCGTCAACTCGTGAGCTATCCAGTACTTCTTCCAATGGCGCAGACCTACAGCTATGAAGCACCCCAAGCAAATACTCAAGGTGTGTACGAATAGCCTTTGAAGCCCCTGGTTTACGACGCTCTAAGTTCTGATGCGGTGAGCTTTCTGGATCTGCAGCAAACACTGCAGCCTTCACTAAAAGCTCAGGTGTCAGTGATAGAATATCACGAGCCTTAGACGCAAACGGATCACTACTGCCCTTAGGACGAAAGCCAAAAAGATCTGTCATTTCACCACCTTTTCCGCCAGCTTCCTGGCTTTATATTTGTTTAAACACCGTATGCACGACTTGTGTTCATCACCCCGCCTAAACCAAGCATTGACATCCTCACAAGAAGGACACTCATGGATCTCATAAGTATCGTAGTGCGTAGCCCTGTGACAAGTATCAATACCAATGTGACAATCAGTACATGGATTAGAAAGCCCCACTACACAAGGTCTGCTACGCTCTCTAATTAGTTGCTTGTTGTCTTGCTCCAACGCCTTAGTTATTCCAAACTCAGAGAAACTCAAATCAGTGAACCTTGGTTCTAACTTTACCCACGTCTTCAAACCAACTAACTCACTCGCAGCTCGATGAGCAGAAAACTTTGCCAACCCAAACATACGTGTCTTCATCACGTTGATGAATTTGTTGACACAATACTTCTTGAACTTGTACGTCGCAGGACGACCACCAAGACAAATGAACGTCATCCACCCACCTTCACTCTCAGGAGAATAGTCTTTGGAGTAGTCCAATGCTTTAACGGGTACCCACTCACTAACAGTAAGCTTATCAAATGGCATCAAAGGTTTACCAGAAACCAAGTCGCCTTCGTTAGCTGCCATGATGTAAGCCGCAGTAGCGTAGTCTTCCTTAGTTGGATACCCACTCTTA
>JFJP01024700.1_pt1 | contig 11486 bp, 14 predicted proteins | sample 431651 | NCBI WGS metagenome assembly JFJP01 (sample SAMN02602958, study PRJNA72255) | Microbial mat metagenome, whole genome shotgun sequencing project. | biome: fresh water; feature: sink hole; material: water; isolation source: purple microbial (photo- and chemosynthetic) mats found in... | reverse complement strand
AAGATATAATCGAAAACATAGAAACTTTTTCAAGCTCCATTGGCAGTCCGAAAGGCGGTGTCCGGGTTATGAGTTACATTCGACCAATAGACCCTTGTGTAACTTGCGTAAGAGCTCACGATCGAGCGAGAAAAATGCGATCGCTAGGATAGAATCGAGACTGTTCGACCAAAGAGTCGCAGGCGCGAAATTCAAATTTGAATTTGATCGGGGATTCATGATGCGTCCAAGACAGTGCCAGTGCGAGGTCTGCAAATTTATTTATTCGTAAGGGCGATATTAAGCATCCGGTTCATCTTCTCGACCCCTTCGTCGTCGTTCCAGCTCTTGTCGAACTCGTTCCAGTCGAAAGGCACGGATTCAGTCATGAAAGCCAGGTAAGTTTCGTGGTGTGTCGCGGTGTACAGGTGAGCGAGTGCCATCATCATGTCATATTTGAGCGTGTCGGTCAGCTTCGACAGGGTCTTGGAAAAATACTGCACAATGAAGTATGTCTCTTTGCGCAGCTCTGCTTCCAGGGCCTTGAGGCTGTAGTTTGGGTCTTCGACCAATTTGATGACCTCCTGCGTTCTCTGGTCGGCCGATCCAACTTCTTCTTTGATCTTGTCTTTGAGGTGCGAAAAAAGCTTGGTGTAGAGGACGTTGTCTTTGCCTTCGAGCTCGTCCAGCAGTTTCTTCTTGTCGGGCAACTCGGTGAACTGCGCGAAGCCTTCGATGCAATACTTGTCTTCGCTGAGCCTGAGAGATTCAATGGCGATTTGGTTCATGATGATGCCTTTCCTGAGGAGCATGATGGAAAGGTACATCAAGCCGTTAGCGGCTTTCTTGAAGGTGTCTCGCTCTTTGGCGAGGTTTCTCAGCTTGCGGCAAGTGTACATGAAGAAGACTACGGTTTTCTTCTCATGTGTGTACCTCGCGATCACTCTGGCTTTGATTCTTTCGAGCAATTTCTCGGGGATGGTGACCACCGGACCTGGCTTGTCGACGCTCGGGTCTAGCTTGATGTCTTCAGGCTCCATCGTCAAATCGCTCTCAGGCTCGTTCTTGGTTTTATTTTGGTCGAACAACTGCTGCACCTGGTCTTCGTTGTTCCTGAACATGACTGACTGCCTCATGTTCAATGCGTTTTCCTTCTGTTTTTTCTTTTGTTGGTGAGCGGAGAAGAGTTTGTGGTGGAAGAAATCGTCCCACTCTATTCTCTTCTTCGGGTCGATCTCCAGCAGCTTGATGAGCAAATCTTTGCACTCAGAGGAGACCACGCACTTGTCTGAAGGGAACTGAAGATTCTGGCCAGACTGCTCCTTGACTTTCTGTTTGAGGTCGTCGAGGTCTACGACGTCCCAGGGCAATTTGCCAAAGATCATTTGGTAGAAGCACACTCCGATGGACCAGAGATCGGCTTTGTTGGTGTACTGCAGCTTCGAGCCAGTGTTGAGCAGCATCTCAGGGGCCATTGTGATAGGCGAGCCGAGCTTGGTCGAGGTCATGTCGACTCCAGTCTTGGCGAACCCGAAGTCTCCGATGATCAGTTTATCGTCGTTTAAAAAGATGTTGGCCAGCTTGAAGTCTCTGTGCATGATTTTGTGCTTGTGCAGTTCTTTGAAGCCGTTCATCACCTGCATAAGAAAGTATACGGACTCTTCCTCCCCCAGAAACTGGTGCTTTTTGAGGTGCGTCTCCATGTCTCCGTTGTTGCAGAAGTCGATGACGAGATAGAAGTTGTTGTTGGTTTCGAGGTACTCGTACAGGTGGAGAATGTTGGGGTGTTTTATTTTGGACATGATGTGGATTTCCGTATCGAAGAGAGTTTTCAGTCGAGCGTTTGCCTGGATGCTTAGTTTTTTGACTGTCTTCATCGCGAAGATATCGCCTGTCTCTTCTTGCTTTGCTTTGTACACCGTGCCGAACTGGCCTTTGCCGAGCTCTGAAATCAGAACATAGCCTCCGACTTTTTTCATTGAATTGATTGAGAGCAGGATGGAGAATTAATAAGGCATTGAGGCTTCGATTCAATAGTAAGTTAGTTAGTAGATCTGGCAGCCGAGGTCCTGGCCCATGGAGATCATCAGCTCGAAGTGCGAGGCAGACTGGAACCTCAGGTGGATATCTACTCGCATTGTGTTCTTCAGAGACACTGCTTTCTTCCGCGTGTGCAGAATCAGGACGTACTCTTTTAGAGAGATGCAGAGTCTGGACTTGTACTCTTCTGCGAAGAACACCAGGATCTCTTCGTTCATCATCATCAACTTGCACTGCTTCCATCCACTCTCGTACTCGACATTAATTTCTGCAGCCACGAGACTCATCTTTTGGCCGATGCGAAACTTGTTGTCACTTGCAGAATAGATGGATGCTATCTTGTCCGAGGGGCTGACGAATTTGAGGTTGAGCAGAGTGTCCAGCTGCTGCTTGATCAGCGCTTTTTCGATTTCTTCGAGTTCTGGCCTTTTGCCCGGATCGATGTCGAGAGCTTTCTTGAAGATATCAGAGATCGAAGTGAAGTAGTCAGTGAAGCTTTGTCGGACATCTCCGTTCCGGACTGACTCGATGAGCTTGAGGGTTTCCATCTGCGTATAGGTGTTGATGAATAGCCGATACATGGTGATCACGAGCGAGAAGATGTCGCTTTTGTGGTCGTACTTCGAGCCAGAAAGTTGTTCGGGGGCTGCGTAGAGCTTTGTCCCGACACTTTTCGTCAACATGCTGGCTCCGAGACCACCATGCCTGAAGCTGTTGTTTCCTAGGCTGATCCTGAAATAGCTTTTGTTCAGACTGCTTCGATCCACGGTCATCTGGTCATCAGTCGAAATCTATTAGCTAACAAATCCGTACTAAATCGGTCTCTTCGAGTGAGAAATCAGCGTCTCCGTCCTGGTCGTAGTCCTTGGGCAGTCTGTTTGAAACTATTCTACTCAGCTTCTCTCATCAGAGGAGATGTCGGTCTCGCGTGTTTGAGCTTCTTCACCAGTCCAAAGTCTCCAAGCTTTAACTCAAAGCGAGATTCTCCATCAAAAAGAAATTACTTTTGAGGTTCAAGAAAATGTTTGTTGGCTTCAGGTCCCTGTGGATCACATTCTGCTTCGAGTGGATGTACTTCAGAGCACTGATCAACTGGAAGCTGATAGAAAAAGCTTCTGAAATCAGACAAGGATTCATCTCCAAATCGACTCTGTAGAGATTCCCAGAAGCAGATTCTGCCTTCTGTCCGATTTTGATAAGTCTGCCTCGCTCTGAAAGGTACTGTTCGAGGTTGAGGTCACAAAACTCTGTTTGGATGTACAAGACATCGTCGGTGTTGTTGGGGGAGTTCCTGTTGTCTTCGTTGTTGAAAGAACCTTCTGACTCAGTTTCTTCATCGAGTTCGGTGATTCCGAGCGGAAAAGATGACCTTCCGAACTCTCTATAGGGATCGTCATCTTCTTTGCTCTTGTCCTTTTCCTCGCTCGACATCTGGACGCTCCTTCTGTTCAGGTTGTTCACAGGGCTGATCTTATCCAGCGATGCGTCGCTCCTTAGTCGAAATGTGAATTGGTCGAACTTAATCGAACCTGAGGTTTTCTTCACATCGGGACTGTCTAGGTCACCGTGAATCCTGGACTTCCCATAAAAAAGCCAAGAGCCATAGTACCTCAAGATGTTGGGATGGTCGAGCAAAGACAGCGTGCGGCACTCTTTGAGCACCTTCTGGGTTTCTTCATCATGTTCAGCGTAGTCATTCTCCAGCTTGATCTTTTTGAGCGCATATGTCCTGCTATCCAATCTGTTCTTTACTTTGTATACTGTCCCGTATCCTCCGTTGCCTACCTTCTCAATAACTTCAAAATTTTCCTCATGCTGTTTGAAGTTGATCATTTTATAAACTTGTTTTCCCGAAGATGGTAGCAATCGAGATTGACCTAGGAAGCAGACTCGAGCCAGAAGCCGACAGTCACTTCATATATAGCTGCAGGAAGGAGAAGGCTGCACTACAACTATCCAAACGGAAGCGATATGGTAGGCTCTGGGTTGATAGGATTGAAGAGTACGACATAAACTCGCACGAACTGATCAGTAGTCTCAGATGACCACAAGGCAGGCGATGGAAAAAGAAAGGAAAACTCGGCGAAACCGAAGAGTGGGAGATTGGAGAGCCAGCAAAAAAGAAGGGCAGTGAAATCGGTATAGAAGAGAGCAGTCTAAACGTATTCTCAACTCATCCAGCCGATCTTTTCGAGAAAGGATTCTGTTAAGGAGTTTGAGTTTCGAGTGAGAAACCTGCCCTATGCATCAGATAACTTCGAGATATCGATCGATCAAGACAAGCAACAAATCGTAATCAGAACAAAGAACAAAAAGTACTTCAAAAGGTAGACCAGCGAAACTCAGAATCGACATTCCAGACATCCGAAGGCTTGACCAATCCTACACTCTCGAAAAAGACAAGCTAGACTGGTCGTTCAAAAATAATACTCTCGTGGTATCAGTATGAATTCTATTACACAGTATGAAAAGCCTGATTTCGTTCTCGAGTACGAAGCAACGATTCGAGAAGAGTTTAAAAAACTCAACAAGAAAAGTCCCAGAGAAGGCGAGATTGAGTGCACGTACCAATAATAATTAATCAAAATGATTGATACAAATAAAAATGGCGGAAGTTCAGTTCAAGCTCTCTGCTCTGAAAGCAAGCGAACTTTCAACGATGCTGGGAAGATCACTGATGAGCAAATACAAAGCAGACTTCTTCCTCACATTCACAAGATCGAGCACTTACCTCTATACCTACGATGAGGCGATCAACGAAGTCAGACTCCTCTTCAAGCTAGAAGCAACCTTCTTCGATTTGTATCAGGTAGGCAGGACAGCGACAATAAAAGTAGAAGAAGTCAAAGATCTCTACCAGATAATCGAAAAGAACAGCTACAAAGTAACTGCCGCTGATAAGACTCAACAACTTTGGATAAACGCGAGTTTGGACGAGACGTTTGTCGAAGAGAACGCAAACGACAGAGAGCTTAAGATCGTGAACATCTACGAGAGCTTCGAAGTAGCCCAAGTGTACAGTCTGTTGATTCAGTGTCCACTTTATCGAGGTAGAACCACCACTTGTGATCGAGACGTACATTCAGAAGAAGGTCGAGCAGAACAGGATCATGCTTTTCAGGTGCGTGACTAACAGCGTTGAAATGCTGGAGACCGTGAAGAACCACACGATGTACATGAAGCTAACCGACGGCTACTTGGAGGTAGTTCTTGCTTACGAGATAAAGAAAGACAGCCCTTACTCTCCTGAAACGATCACCATCTCGAGAAATCGGTTCAAACAACTCGATGTAGACTCCTTCCAGTGGATACTCGGCTCCTACACCGCTATCGTGTTGAACGGTCTCGCCACGAGCCAAGCGTTTTACGCAGCGAACAGACTGCTGCTGCTCGAGGTATGCCTGTCTGACCCAGATGAGCTGCTACGTTAGTCCCAAGCCTTTCGAAGGGCAGCTGGGAGTCTACCTGTTGGGCAGAGGCTTGGACAAGACCATGCTGCACTGGCACGCGGCAGGAGTGTGGAAAGAGCAGACAGGGTACGACCTTTCAACGGCAGCGTCGAGCAAAACCAAGCTGTTCGAGGAGGACATGATGGCGATCAGCCGGTCGATCGGCGAGTTCGATGAATCAAGGCGACAGCTGGATAAAAGGCCTCCTTCAGATGTGTAATCCTACACCAAACGTGTCGCAGACGCCTATTAGCCTCCATTTATTGTTAATTACTAATGGAAACTCTATTATCAAATCGTTTTCTCGGAAGCACTCGTTATGAGAAGCAACACGATCGTAAACAGGATGGCGTTCAAGAAGCTCCACTCAATAGAAGCCATCGTCAGAGCGATGCGCGATACAGGACCCTTCGGAGGCGCTTCGATCGACTCGATCAGCATCGCGGCCATCATCAAAAAGGCTGATGAGCAAGCAGACCGGAGCGTCCGGAAGCTGGGTGGCGAGGACGGATTCCAAAATTCGTGCAAGGTGTTGAAGGTTTACTTCGAAGACAAGTACGAAAAGTCGAACAAGATACTGGTCGAGGAGATAATCAGCGAGGTATTACAAATCCCAGACAACGTCAATGGCTTCGAGTACCTGTGTCACCCGTACCTCGAGAAGGAAGAGAACCTGCTCAAGTACTTCAGGTCCTGGCACTGCACGACCTTGATGAGCACCTACCACTTGCTCGAAAACTCCCCGCTCTCCGTCTACTTCCTCAATCCAAGCAGCATGGAAGAGAGAGAAGTGGCAAACGAGCTCAGAAGGAAGTACAACCTGGTGGTCGAATGCCAAGAAATCAACATCCAGCTCTCCAATGACGCGCCAAAACCGGACTCCAGCCTTGACATCCTTATAAAAACCCGCCACTACGTCAAGAACCTTCTCTTCAAACTCAAAATCTCCAACCTTCGAAATTATTCGCAGATTATCGAAGACCTCAAAGTGGTGAAGAAAGAAACGAGCACGGTCTCTCACAAGCGGAACAGGTTCTTCTCTGAAGACCTGCCCGAAAACGCCATCGTGCCTCGCAGGCTCTATGTCCAGGACCTCTCTGGCCCTGGAGGAAGGCAGTCTACCGAAGACTCGAACGTCAACAGTTCGGAGCTTTCTGGCTCCTTCCGGTCGAGCAACAGGCCGTTCAGGATTCAAGAGTCTCTCCTCGAGGAGAGAGCAGAAATTTCCAAGCGCAGAATGCTGTCCGGAGGAGACCAGTCTTTTTCGGTGATGTTTCGAAAAGGTAAAGCCGACTTAGCGCAGATAGCTGCAGAGACGACAACCTCGAGTACATTCTAAACCAAATCGACGACGACTCGCAGGCAAAGAAGCCGAAAGTCGGTAAAATAGCCAAAAGCATCAGCCAGAACAGCGTCTACCAGTCCAACGAGCTGCTGCAGCAACAGGCGAGCAAGGTAGAGTTCAAAAACATCGGCTTGGCCAACATCGGAACCACCGCCTCGATCGAAAGCGCGCTCGCAGGAGAGGTGTTCGAGATGGACGAGGACGATCGGATGATCGCCATCATCTCCGCAGTCCAGGACGCGCGAGCGAAGCTCAAATCTCCTCAAGAGCCACAGCTCGAGGACCAGAAACCATTGCAAGGGACGCCGTTTATTCCCGCAAAGTTCGTGGTCAACTTGGGCTCGGCCTCGAGACCAGGCATCTCCGAGTACCTGAGTATCGGGGAGTGGCTGGGCGACCTGAAGAAAGCTTAATCTTTAATGCATCTCGGTTCATAAGCACTACTTGAACATTTTACTCATGCTGGCTTTGAGTTCCTGGTCGGTTTCCTTCTCCTTCTTCTTTATCTCGGCGAGCAGCGCGTGCGCGTCTGGGTTCTGCGGCTCGGCTTCCAGCACTTTGGTGATGTGGCTGCGAGCGCTGATCGTGTCGTTCGTCTTCAGCTTCGCCAGACTCAGCCTGAACAGCGACTTGATGTTCTTGGGGTCCGAGGTCAAGATGTCCTGCGAGAACTTGATGACTCGGTCCCACTTTTCTTTCTGGATGAAGATCAGACACATGTTGCCGTAGACCGAGCACTTCAGCGCCAGCAGCTCCTGCTTTATTTCGGCAGGCAGCTCCTTCGTCAGCAGAGGCTACGCCCGTCCTGGCCTTGATGAGCTCTGCGGCCATGCCGTCGGCCACCTGCACGTCCATCGCTCGGATGCGCAGGAAGCCGTCGTAGTATCTTTTGAGTGCCTGGTCCAGCTGCTGCGACTTGAAGAGCTCGTTTGCCTCAGCCTTGATCGCCTTGATTTCTGCTACTGAGGGTTAGGTCGAGGTTACTCTCTTGAGCAGGTGATTTGTACATTACAGCTGCGAGTCGCGGAGATAAATCAGAGACGGGTAGCCGAGGGTCGAGCGAGCAGGTCGGTAGTAGGAAAGAAGTTAGTTATGCTGGTCGATCGAGAGAGACTCCTCGTCCATCTGTCCGGGAGCTGCTGGCCGGCTCGGTTCGGCCTGCTGGTTCGTCTTGACTGTTTTTCTTATCTTGTAGTCCAGGTCTTCTTCGGTGATGTGTCTTTCGAAGGCTCTGTCTTGGTCGACTGCTGGGTTGTAGTCTGCCAAGGGTTTCTGTGGTGCGTCAGCCTGGCCGAGGGTGTCGGCCTGTCTCTTCTGCGGGGGGTCTACGGTGAGCGTGGGTCTGTTTTGGTACGCGGTTTCCTCGAAGAGCTTGGTGAGGGGGTTGAGCGTCATCCTGCCTTTGTGGTATTCTCTGAGCTGTTGCATTTCGGTGACTACTTCTTTCTTCTTGCCGAGCACCTGCGTGCGGTCCATGAAGTAGTCGAACTCGTATTTCGGCGCGAGATTGAAAGACCACTCTTTGATCATGAGGATGTAGTCTTTGAGGGCTTCGTCTGGTTTGAGTTCGGCTTTCTTCGAGATTTTGTCAGCTTTTTTTTTCATTTCGTCGTAGAGCAGCTTGAGGCCGATGTCTTTGTTGAGGTAGTCTTCCATTTTGATGGTTTTGATCGGTTTGCGCTTCTTCTCGTTCTTCTTGTTGTCTTGCATCTGGTGCACGATCAGCGGGCCTGGCGTCTCGTCGTCTTTGGCCTGCTGCGGAGTGCCTTCGTCGAAGCTGTCGTCGTCTTTGGCTGCTTTTTTCGCGAGCATGCGATCAATCAAATGGAGATCCGGGGGCGGCGGGGTAAAATAGAACCGGATCCTCCGTTTATATGGAACCGGCCTAGCTAAGTTGCCTTGGCGTGTTAATTAGAGGTTAGCGAGTGGCAGTTATTCTTCGTAGAGCTTTTTGACGTCGTGCTGGCCGAACTTCCTCGCGCAGAAAGGACACTTCCTGTCTCTGTTCTCCAAGCAGTTCATGAGGCACTTGTTGCAGAACCTGTGGTAGCAGCTGGTGATGATCGAGTCTCTGTCTCGCTTGTTGCAGACCGTGCAGCGGACTTGTCTCTGGCGTCAACTGCTGCCTACCGTGAGCTTTTCGTTCTCAGCTCGCAGAATCATGACCTCTTCCAGGTCGATTTTCATCAGCGCTGGGTCTGTTTCCAACTTGAGGTTTTTCTTGATGCTGTCTTGGAAGTTCTTTCGTTTCTTGGTCAGCGGATGGTACTGCAAGGTCGCCCTGCGCTTCCGCCAGGTCTTTGGTTTTTTGCTTGATGAGCTGTTCGGTGTGTTCGGCCTTGGTGATGTTGACCTGCAGGTCTTTCTTGATGTTCTCGAGTTCGAGAAGCAGCTTGTTCTTTTCCTCCATCACTTGGTCCAGGATGTTTATTTGGGTGGTGTAGCTGTCGTTTAACTTAATCTGCGGTCAGTCGCGCCTACGAAAGCTCGCTCGCGTTCGGCGAAGCTTGTTTTGAGGTCGTTGATTGTGGTCTTCAAGATCGGCATTTGCTCTTTGAATCGCTTGAGCTCTTCTCGAAGCTTCTGCACTTCGGAGTCGTAGGCTTGCTTGTCTGCCGTCTTTTCTTTATACACTTTGTTGAAGTTTGAGTTCAGCTCTGCGTTCTCCACTCGAAGCTGGTGGATCTCTTTGAAGATCTTCTCGTATTCTTTGGTGGTGCTGGTCATTTCTTTGAGGAAGGTTTCGTTTTGCTTCTTTTCCTCGTTGAGACTGGCAGAGACCTTCTTCCAGTCTTTTTCGATTCTTGTGATTTTGTCTTCTCGGGTCTTGACGTACTTGACCAGCTCGTCGATGTCTTCTTTGAGGTTCAGCTGTTGTTCGGCGTTGAGTTCGTAGAATCTCTTGAAGGTTTTCTCGTACCTGGAGTGTCTGTAGGTCATGTTCTCGCACTGGGCGTACTGGTCGAGCAGCTGCTGGTAGAAGGTTTCTTTGATGGTGTGCAGCTCTTTTTCGAACTTGTAGGCGCGGTTGTGTTCGTTCCTGGAGACCTCTGTGACTTTCGAGAGACTCTCTTCGAGGCTGGTGACTCTCGCGGTCAGCTCGATGATCCTCTGGGCATCGAAGGCGGCGTTGTACTGGTCTTTGTTTGTTTCGGTGTTGCGGAGGATCTCTTGCGCCCTGCTGAGCTCCGAGTTCCTCTCTTTGTAGCTGTTGAGGTCTTTCTGCAGCGAGCTGACCTGCGCGTAGAGCTTCTGCTTTTCTTCGTTGGTCCTGTCGTAGAGCTCTTTGAGTTCTTGGGTGCGTTTTTTTTGGATGAGGTCTAGGTTTTTCTGCGCGGTGTCGAGGTTTTGTTTGAGGTGCATCGAGTAGTTGATGACGTCGAAGAGCTGCTTCGTGAGGTCTTCCATGATGCCTGACTTGAGGAACTTTCCGTCGAGGTAGGCTTTGTCGAGTTTGATCTTGTCGACCTCGAGCAGCAGGTCTTGGTTTTTTCTTTCGAGGTCTTGCACGAGGTTCTCGAGCAGCCTTTCCTTTTGCGTGCCGTTGGAGTGGTCGTGTTCAGGCGCGACTTCGACAGCGGGTTTGTAGTCTTGGAGTTCACGCTGTTTGTTTTGGATGAATTCGAGACTGAGCTGGACGAGTCTGCCACCGCAGATGCAGTTGTCTGGGTAAGATCTGCTTACAGTCGTTGGTGTGTTCGTTTTCTTGCAGCAGTTCTTCGACTGTTGAGGTTTGGTACCTGCACAATCTTTCGAATCGCTGTGCGTAATTTTCGAGTTTCGTTTTTAAATTATGCGTTTCGTTGAGCGAATGGAGGACCTGTCCGCTCTGCAGCTTGAGCTCTGCGAGCTGCTGCTTCAAAGACTCGTTTTCGATCAGCAATCCGATTTTTTCCTTTTCCAATAATTCGCACCTTTCTTTTAACAGATTGTCTATTTAGGTGGAATCTTACCTTGTGGCGGATCCTTGCCGGCCAAGATCTCGTTGAACTTGATTCTTTCGCGCACGAGCTCCTGGAAGACCGTCATAGCCTTCATGGATGAAGCTTTGATCTCCTCTGCGATCTCTGGCTTGGTGCCGTTGGCGAGGGATTGCTTCAATTTGCGGCTGATGGATTCGACGGACTGGACATAGACCTCCACATGCTGGCGGACCGAATCTGCGAGTGAGCCGAGCGGACCTTGCGCAGAGAGAGAGATGAAATCCTTAGACTTAAGAATCGACTGGTACAACTCGAATTAGCTGAGTTTACTTGGCTCATTCTGTTCGAGAACATCTCCAGGGCCAGCGAGCAATTTATTTGCTGTGGCAATCTGCCTTCAGCGTCGGCTTCGGCTGCTTTGAGCCTCGATTTGAGGAGGTTCAGTCTGGAGACGAGGGCTTGGTTTTGGGTTTTGAGCACTCCGAGGCTGAGCTGCGTCAGGCGAGGGTACCTTCTGGACCTCCAGCTCCTTGTTATCCATTATAAATTTTGGATATTTTTTAAACGAATTGCGACTGGAGGCGAGGAGAGCCGGCCAGGCTTTTTTCTTTGCTTTTTTTGGCTGCTGGCCTGCGATGGCGAGGTGCGGTTAGCGATTAGGAGACGCGGGAGGCTTGTGTCGGCCGGGCTGCGTCTGCGAGGTGCGTGTGCCCGGGGCCTGGAGGCCGGGCCGGCCTCGAGGCGAGGGGG
>JFJP01059094.1_pt2 | contig 11487 bp, 4 predicted proteins | sample 431651 | NCBI WGS metagenome assembly JFJP01 (sample SAMN02602958, study PRJNA72255) | Microbial mat metagenome, whole genome shotgun sequencing project. | biome: fresh water; feature: sink hole; material: water; isolation source: purple microbial (photo- and chemosynthetic) mats found in... | reverse complement strand
AGAGCGCCGCAAAGACGCCCTCGGAGGGGAAGGAGGATTTCATGAGCCGGTGTGGGAGGGGAAGTGGAGGTGTGATTGGCAGCCTGGGGCAGGCTGAGTGCCGGGGAGGCGGCAAGCGAAGGAGTGCGCTACTCCACGGGAGGACCGCTGAGGGGCGTGACGGTCTGGCCGCCGACCTTGCGAATGCGGATTGCCATGCCCTCGCGTCCCGGGAGCGGCACGCTGCGACCAGCGGCGTCCAGGAAGTGATAATTGTCCTTCTTCCTCGTGACGAAGAGACCCTCGACCGGGGTGACCGTCATGTGCCAGGTATCGATGACGTCGACCTTGTATTCGAGTCCATCGGTCACCCCATTCTTGTAGAGCTGAAACGGCCAGGAATCCGGAGTCTCGTGGCCGAAGTACAGGAGGTAGAACTCGCCCGCCTTGCCGCCCATGTAGGGCTTCTGCCATTTGTCGACGGGCTCGATGCCCTCGACGGGGGATTCGTCCATGATGCGGCGCAGGAAGGCGAGACGTGCGGGGCTCTCGCCGTGCAAGGCCACACCCTGTCCCAGCCAAAGCACAGAGTCGGGCTTCTGGAAACACTCGCTGTGCCCGACATAGGTGCCGGCGACCGTGCCACACCAGAAACGGTGCACCATTTCCCGTCCGCTGAGCTGGCCCCAGCGGGAGCCGACATCACCCTCGTACTTGACCTCATCGAAGACGACGGGCTTGCGCCAGACATCGCGGTAGAGCTGGGCGCTGTGAACGTCCTCGACGGCGCAGCCGTTTTGGATGCTGGCATGGGTGACCCAGGGCTTCCGGTGGTCATAGATGTTGAAGCCGTTGTGGATAGAGCGGAGGTGATGGTAGGGATCGGTCTCAACCAGGAGCTGAAAGTAACGATCCATGTCCGCCTCAGTCTTGGTGCGGATGAAATCGTACTCGTTGGCGACGGACCACCAGACATTGCGATAGGCGGAGAGACGGGCCACGAGGTAACGCAGGTAGTGCTCATCGTCGGCGGCGCTCATTGTATCGAAATTCCAGATTTTCCCGTAGGGATGAAACAGGATCAGGTCGGCCTCGATGCCGAGCGCGCCCAGCTCCAACACACGTTTCTCCAGGTGCCTGAAGAAGTCGGGATTGAAGCGGGAAAAATCCCAGCTACGCGGGGGAGTGCCTGCGTAGGGGTAGCGGGCAGGAGGCGCCTTGTCGGAGCCATGGTCCTGCGGAAACACACACATCCGCAGTTTGTTGAAGGGGGCGGAGGCGAGAGTCCTGAGCGTGGAAGCCTCCATGGATTCGTCGCGGTGATGCCAGGAATAGGAGGTGGTGCCGACCTGGCGGTAGGGAGTGCCGTCGGCGTAGCCGAAATGGTAGGTGTTGCGCACGCGCACGGGACCATGGTTGCCGGCGGACGGGGCGATGACCGTGAAGAGACCATTCTTGCCTGTGAGAGGCCAGCGGTTGCTGCGCGTCTCGTAGCTCCATTCGCCCTGCAATTCAGGCATGAAGCGCACGCGATAGACACCCTCGCCGTCATAGAAACCCTGCACCTCGACCGAGCGGTGCAGGTGGGTGAAGACCGCGGAGAAGCGCACCTCGGTGTAAGGATTGCCCTCCGCCGGACCCTTGAGTTCGAGCTCGAAGACACCCCACTGCTCCACCGCCTTGGTCGCTGGGGCAGCCGCGGGCGCGGCGCCGAGGAGGCGGGCGGGCAGCAGCAGGCCCAGGAGAAACAGGGCAAGCAACACAGGCAGTGGGGAGCGGCGTGTCAGGGTCATGGCAGTGTATGGACTATTTGGATACGACGATCCAGAAGGCGGAGGTGTGTCCCGGGCGGGTTTCCAGGGAGGGCTTGGAAAGGCGCGTGCGCTCGGGAAGGAGCAGGCCGGTCTTGAGGTCGATCTCGCGCACCTCACAGGCCCCGGTGATGCCCGGCAGCGAAAGTGGACCGCTGCCCCCGGCAGGCAGATAGACGAAAGCCTGGCGCCCGAATTCGGAGAGGAGCCAGCCCTTGGATGAAGCCACGGTGATCGGACCCTGGGGGGTCATGGCGGGCAGTGCCTTGAGCAGTTGCTCGTCTGTCGTCGGGGGCAGCCTCGGAATGGAGCCACCGGCGGCGAGCGTGGCCCAGCCGTCGGCCTCGACAAAGACATTGGTCACGGCCTTGGCGGGGAAACGGCGCCTGTAGTCCCAGACCATGTCCGCGATGGTGGCGGCGGAGGGACGCCCGCCCTTCCACTCGCGCTCGAACTGGCGCGGGGCAAGGCTCTTGCCACCCTCGGGGGCGAAGAGCCCACCCTGAGCCCTCCACCAGTACTTGAACTCAATGACGTCGAAGAGCGGGGCGCGCAACGGATCGGCGAGGAGTGCGTCCTGCACGTCCTTTGTGGTGCTCAGGCAGATCAGGCTGCGCGACTTTTTCTCCTGTTTCCAGGTGCCGACCACATCCGCCCAAAAGCGGGCGAACTCGAGGGGGCCGGTGTATTCGTCACCGAGCGTGTGGAGGACATTGGGGCGGCCCTCGAGATTGGAGAGACACTGACGGATGTAGGCCTCGTGGAGGGGACGGCGCACCGGGTGGGTGGTGTCATAAAAGGCCTCGGCCATGAAGATGCGCTTGCCGCCCGCGAAGGGAGGGGGTTCCTGGAAGCCGGTCTCCTGCAGGGCATTGGCGGGACGCCAGGGAAAATCCACCCAGTGGGCGCCGGCCTCGATGATGTTGTGCTGGAAATACATCTCGTTGACGAGGACCAGGCCGCGCTCACCGGCGAGGGTGGCGAATTCGCGCAGGCGGCGGAAGTACCAGGGATTATAGCGTGTCAGGTCGTAGCGGCTGAGGCCGTTCCAGGTAGTGCCCTTTCCACTACGCGACCAGGGGAGCTCGTAGAAGGGAGGCCAGACCTCGGCATTGGGGCGGCGGATCATCTGATGGTCGTCACGTCGGCGGTCGTACCAGAGACCGTGATGGTGGCGCAGCACCGAGAAGCTGGAGGCGGCAATCGTGTCGGCGAGTTGCGGGAGCTCGTCAGTGAGGCCGCGCCCGTAGCGATTCGGGGCGAAACGCGTGAGGCTGATGTCGACCGTTGTGGAACGGGCGGGATTCATCTGGCCGCGCCACCAGGCCGTCTCGAGCTGACCGCCGCGAAGAAGACGGTCGCCGACAAGGAGCCAGCCATTGCGCAATGAAAGCGGCTTGGCGACGAGGGCGGGAGGCAGGAGCGAGTCGGCCCCGGGCTGCACGGAAGCCACGGCCTTGACGGAGGCTTCGAGGGTGGCGGGCTGGGGCACGGGCTCGACCCAGGCGGCCGGTGCAGCGAGCGCCTCGAGAGATGCCTTGCCCAGACGTGAGGAAAGTTGGGTGCGGTAGAGACTCTCCGGCTGCACGAAACCGTTGCTGTTGTGCCAGGTGCCGTCGCCCTCAAATTGCCCCCAGACGCCGATGGCCCAGTTGTTCGCACCCGGAGGACGGCGATTGACCACGACGGAGGCGGAGCATTGCCACAGCACAGAATTGGCGGCGTTCCAGCCCGTGCCCTGGTCGGTGATCTCGAGGTTGTCGAAACCGAGGGTGCCGCCATCGACGACGACATTGTCGAAGAGCAAGCCCGAGGCCCAGCTGCCAAGGGAGCCGCTCGCGCCGGTGGAACGCAGGGCGCGGCAGTCCAGGAAGACGATGGGGCCGGTCGCACCATAGCCGGCGACGAAGTCGTTGCGCCCCTGCTCGGCGATGCAACGCAGGAACAGATGCTGCTGACCGGCTGCATGGAAGGTGTGACGACGATAACCGGCCACTTCCGACACCGGGGAGAGGCTCATGCAGTCACTGACAGTCACGCGACGCGTGTCGCCGCCGAGGTGCACGAGTGACCCCGCGAAGTGCATGCCCCGCACATTGCGCACCCAGGCATCGCGCACAAAATCGAGTTCGACGGCGGTCCAGGAATGCTCCTCGTCGAGAGGGTTGGACTTGTCGTATTCGGAAATGCAGGTGAGGCGCTCGACACCGACATTGCTGAGCTGACCGCTGCTCTGCTGCACGGCGAGGGTGCCGCCCTGGGCGTCAATGGCGGTGGTGAGCTGGGCGTCGAGTTGCACACGATTGCCTGCCACGGCGACGAGCGTGCGCGACCAGTGGAGGTCCACCATGCCCGGGCGCCATTGATAGGGTGTGGGGCCGGGTGAGAGGTTCATGCCGACGGCGGCAATCCACTGCTCGGTGCCGGGGCGCGAGATCATGACCTCATCACCGACATTCAGGCCGGTGGTGTCGGAGAGCGTGAGAATGTTGGCGCCCACGGGGACGCGCGCATCCATGATGCGGCGCTTGTCGGCATTGGGCACCTGGGCGGAGGCGCCACGCACGCGGATCAAAGGACGGCGGTCGTCGCCGGTGGCCAAGAGGATGGTGCCCTTGGCGGAATCGCCGGAGCCCCGCAGGACCACGCCGCTATGGCGCAGGAGAAGCGACCCCGAGATGCGGTAGGTGCCAGGCTCCAGAAGGACGGCCCCGCGCCAGCCCGTGACCTTGTCGGCGGGAAGAGAGCCCACCAGGTCGAGCGCCTGCTGGAGGCGGGCGGTGTCGTCGCGGCCGGTGGGTGCCACACGCACGCGGGCGGGAACGAGGGGAAGGGCGACGCCACCTCCCATGTAGCCGGCGGTGGAAAAGTCAGGAATGCGGTCGCCACGCTCATCAGTGGCGAGCAGCACCTTGCCCTCCGGTGTCAGCTGGACCAGGGGTTTCTTGACCTCGATCGCCTGGAGGTGAAACGAACACAGCAGGGCGCTGGCCAAAAGGGGGAGCGGGCGGAGAAGAGGATTCATGGCGCTGGACTGTGGGGGGAAGATCCTGCGGCGGCGGTAAAAATAGGGAGGGAGAAGCGGCCGCGCCGGGGGCACAGGGAAGGACGTGAGGCCAGGGAAATTGTTTCAGCTGAAATACACTTTTGTATAGCTTGTGTTTCATGAAACGAAGCTGTCAACGAGAAACACCTCAGTGGCCACCAAGGAAGAGGATTACAGCCTTCTGCAATGACTAGCAGGGAGTTAAGCATCCATAGACGTGCAGCTCCTCTATTTCATGAAAAATGACTCGACATCATTTCCGCGCGCTTTCAGATTCATTGAAGTTAGCTGAATGAATGCCTTGTTTCATGTCTAAATGATGCAATTGCAGACTCCCCCGAAATGTTGAAAAAGAGCCAGGCCACGATCACGGATGTAGCCAAGGCCGCCGGTGTGGCGGTGGGCACGGTTTCGCGCGTCCTCAACAATCACACCGACGTCAACGCAGGCATTCGCGCCCGCGTCTGGGAGGCTGCACGCACGTTGAGCTACTCGCGCATACGCCAGCGCTCCACCCGCCGCGAGGAAAGCGTCGAGGACCCGCGCAGCGAGGCGCTTGCGGCAGTGTTCTTCGGCATGGAAGACACGCTGGTGCAACTGCCCGTGGTGAGCACGGCGCTGCAGGGCATCGAGGGGGCGATCGCGAGCAAGGGCAGGAGCCTGATGCTGGCCAACATCCCCAAGGGCGACCGCGTCCCCCCGTTCCTGCTGGGCAACCACGTGGCGGGCCTGATCATCAAGGGCCCCAACCAGGGCGAGTTGCCACCCGTCTCGGAGAACAGCCTCCTGCAGCACATTTTCCGCTTTCCCCATGTGTGGCTGATGGGGCGCCCCGCCAACGCGACGGGAGACCATTGCAATTTCGACACGGAGGCGGCCGGCCGCCTCGCCACCGAGCACCTGGTGGCCAAGGGACACCGCAGGCTGGCCTTCCTCAATCCCAAGCCTGGCCAGATTCAATTTGAGAAGCTGCGCCAATCGTTCCTACAGCATTGCTGGCGTCTGGGCGCGACGAGCCTCGTGCTTGAGCCGCCGCCACCCGAGAACCTGAGCTGGCCCCTGCCCGCGATCACCCAGGAAAACACCGTGCGCACCCTGCTGGAGCGCTGGCTGGCCACCCCGGCGGAACTGCGCCCGACGGCGCTCTTCGTGCCAAGCGACCGCGCGGCGGTGCAGGTGTACTCCGTGATGTCGCAGCTGAACCTGCACATTGGCACCGACCTCAGTCTGATCTCCTGCAACAACGAACGCTCGCTGCTGATGAACCTGCACCCGACGGTCACGACCGTGGATGTGCATGCCGAGACCGTGGGCCGCCATGCGGTTGACCAATTGCTCTGGCGCATCGCCAACCCGCAGGAGTCGCGCCCCGTCCAGGTGCTCATCGAGCCGACGCTGGTCGAGGGCGAGTCGGTGGCCACGCTCGCCTAGCTTCTTCGCATATGAAGATCGCCGCCTGCCTGCTCGCCCTGCTGTTCATCCCCCTCGTTGGGATCGCCGCCGGGAACCGCCCACCCAGGGAGGAACTTCGCCTGGACGACGGCTGGCTCTTCAAGGCAGGCGCCGACGACACGGCAGCCACACTCCCCACGGCGGGCAAGCGCTGGCGTCCCGTGCAGCTGCCGCACGACTGGAGCATCGAGGGACGCGTCAGCATCCTGGCGCCCAATGGCAACAACGGCGGCTTCTTCCCGAACGGGGAAGGCTGGTACCGCCGCGAACTGCGCGTGCCAGCGGGCTGGGAGGGCAGGCAGGTGCAGCTTCGCTTCGACGGCATTTACATGAACGCCGAGGTCTGGCTCGACGGACGCAAGCTGGCGTATCATCCCTACGGATACACCCCGCTCGTGGTGGACCTGGGAGGCGGGCTGAAGCCGGGAGACAGGCACCTGCTCGCGGTGAGGGTGGACAATTCCAGGCAGCCCAACACGCGCTGGTACAGCGGCTCCGGCATCTACCGGCATGCCTGGCTGGTGGGCACGCAGCCCGTGGCCATCGCCCCCTGGGGCGTCTTCGCCAGCACGCGAAAAGCGGGGCCGGAGTCGGCCGAACTGGAGTCGCTCACGCGCGTGGCCAACAAGCTGGGCGAGGCCGCCGTCGTGCGGGTGACGCAGTCCCTGTGCGATGCTTCCGGCAAAGTGCTCGCCGAGCAGGCCTCGGAGCTCAACGTTCCCGCGGGAGCTGAGGCGGACTGCAGGCAACTGCTCACGGTGGCAAAGCCCGCGCTGTGGTCTCCGGAGTCCCCCACCCTGCATCGCCTGCTCACGCGCGTGTGGCGCGGCGACTCACTCAGCGACGAAGTTACCACGAACGTGGGCCTGCGCACCGTGCGGACCAGCCCGACCGGGGGCTTTGAGCTCAACGGCAGGCGCGTGGTGCTCAACGGTGGCAACGTGCACCATGACAACGGCCCGCTGGGCGCGGCCGCCTTTGACCGTGCGGAGCAACGCAAGGCCGAGCTGCTGAAGGCGGCCGGCTATAACGCGGTGCGCACCTCGCACAACCCGCCCTCCCCCGCCTTTCTCGAGGCGTGCGACCGCCTGGGCCTGCTCGTGATGGACGAGGCCTTCGACGGCTGGGAGAAGCGCAAGAACAAGCAGGACTACGGCGTACATTTCAAGGAATGGTCCCGGCGAGACCTGCAGGCCATGGTGCTGCGCGACCGCAACCACCCGAGCGTCATCTGCTGGAGCATCGGCAACGAGGTGTACGAGCGCGGCTCACCCGACGGGTACCGCATCGCCGCCGAACTCGCCGCGGGTATCCGAGAACTGGATACGACACGCCCCGTGACCGCCGGCATCAACAACGTGCCCGGCAACTGGGAGGCCACCGACCCCCTCTTCGGCCCGCTCGACCTCGCCGGCTACAACTACGAGACCGCGCGCCACGTGGCGGACCACGCACGCCTGCCCGGGCGCACGATCGTGCTCACCGAATCGTACCAGAACGAGGCCTTCGCCAACTGGGCTGCCTGCACGGATTTCAGCTATGTCGTGGGCGATTTCGTCTGGAGCGCCATCGACTACCTCGGCGAGGCGGGCATCGGGCGCGTGTACCCGCCCGGCGAGACACCCACCGACCACTGGGTGTCCGACCAATTTCCCTGGCACGGCGCGGCCTGCGGTGACATCGACCTCACGGGCTGGCGCAAGCCCTCCTCCCACTACCGCCAGATCGTCTGGGATGCAGGCCAACGCCTCTACGCGGCAGTGCAGGTGCCCAGCCCCAGCGGCAAACCCTGGGGACTCACCAAGTGGTCCATGCCCCCCAGCCTTTCCACCTGGAGCTGGCCCGGCTGCGAGGGCCGCGCGCTGAAGCTTGAGGTGTACTCACGCCATTCCAAGGTGCGCGTGCTGCTCAACGGCCGCGCCGCGGGCGAGGCCGAAACGGGAAGGGCGCAGGAATTCAAGGCGCTGTTCAGCCTGGCTTGGGAGCCGGGTGAAGTGGTGATCGAGGGACTCGACGCCTCGGGACAGGTGGCGGAGCGTTTCCGCCTGGCGGATGCGGGGCCGGTGGCCGCGCTGAAACTGCAGGCCGACCGCACGAGCTTCTCGGATGACGGCCAGGACCTGTGTTATGTCAGCGTGGAGCTGACGGATGCGAAGGGAACCTGGCAGCCTCACACGGATCTGCCCGTCACCTACAGCGTCGAGGGACCGGCACGCATCGCGGGCATCGGAAGCGGTGACCTCACCAACCCTGAGGCGTATTGGGACAATCCGCGCCGCAGCCATCAGGGTCGCGCCCTGGTCATCCTGCGCGGCACGGGCAAGGGCGGGAAGATCGTCCTGCGCGCCCAGGCCCCGGGGCTGCCCGCAAGCGAGCTGCGCCTGAGGGCCGAGTGAATGTAAGGGAACCCTGAATACACGGGCGGCACCGTTGCCGCCTGTTGCAGCGGGGCACGGACTCAGGCTGTGGTGAACTGGTAGGAGCCCGACTTCGCCTCGCACTGAAGGTAACCTGACTCCATTCCGATCACGCGTAGTCCGGGAACCTTGTCGAGCGTGAGGCCGCCCTCGCGCAGGGCCGCGGGGGAACTGCAGGGAATGCACACGCGCGCGGTGCTGTTGGCGGGGATCACCAGGTCCCAGGAGAAGCGCGTGCCATCGAGCCGCCAATGGCTGGAGACTTCGCCACGCATGGTGCGCAGGGAGGCGCCGGCGTGGCTCAGGCCGCGTCCCGGCCAGGGACGCAGCAGGAGGCGGGAATAGCCCGTGGCGACCGGATCCAGCTCGATGCCCGCCACATGCCTGAACAACCACTCGCCGATCGAACCAAGCGAGTAATGGTTGAAGGAATTCATGTGGGGGTTGAAGAACCCGTCTTTCTCGGTCCAGCCGTTCCAGCGCTCCCAGATGGTGGTGGCGCCATGGTTCACGGGGTAGAGCCACGAAGGATAACTCTCCGTGAGCAGGAGACGGTAGGCCACGTCGTTGCGTCCATTGAGCGTAAGGGTCGGGTTGAGATGACTGATGCCAATGAAACCCGTGCTCAGATGCCAGCCCTGGGCACGGATGTTCTCCACAAGGTGTGCGGTGGCGTCGGAGACGAGGTGCTCCGGCATGAGATTCATCGAGATGGCGAGCAGATAGGCGGTCTGCGTCTCCACCTTCATGCGGCCCGTGTCGTCGATGTAGGCCTCGCGGAAGGCGTCGCGCACGCGATGAAACATGTCGTCAAAACGGCGCGCCTCGACGTCGCGGCCCAGGGCGCGCGCCATGCGGGCCATCTTGGCGGCATCGTCGGCCCAGTAGGCCGTTGCCAGGAGATTCTTCATCTCCGAATGAGTGCGGAAGGTGGTATCCGAAGGGATGCAGAGCCAGTCGCCGTAATTGTTGGCTAGCTCATTGACACGAAGACCTTCGGGATTGGCGCGCTCCAGGTAGTCGAGCCAGGAGGTCATGGCGCGCCAATGACGGGAAAGGATGCGCGTGTCGCCATACACGCGCCAGATCGTGTAGGGGATGACAATGCCTGCGTCGGCCCAGCCCGCTGCGCCGCCGAGGCCATCGAGGCCCACGAAATTGGTCGTCTCATCGAGGCGGGGCGCGACATCCGGAAAGATGCCCTCGGGAGTCTGTGCATCCTCAACGTCGATCATCCACTTCGTGAAGAAGGCGGCGACATCCATGTTGCAGGTGGCGGTGCGCAGGAAGACCTGGGCATCTCCCATCCAACCGAGACGTTCGTCGCGCTGGGGGCAATCCGTGGGCACGCTGAGGAAGTTGTCGCGCTGCGACCAGACGCCATTCAGCCAGAGGCGGTTGACACCGGAGTGCGAGCACTCGAAGCGCCCCGCATGGGGCGTGGCGGAATGGACCACGCAGGCCACGACCGTGTCGGGAGTGAGCTCGCAGGGGAGGCCGGAGACCTCTGCGTACTGGAAGCCGTGGAAGGTGAAGCGGGGCTGCCAGCATTCGTCACCGTCGCCCCGCAGGACGTAGGTGTCGGTGGCACGCGCGCGGCGGAGGTTTTCGGTGTAGAGGGTGCCATCGGGGGACAGGCGCTCGCCGTGGCGCAGGGTCAGCACGGTGCCGGCAGGGCCGCTCACGCGCAGACGCAGCCAGCCGGTGAGATTCTGGCCGAAATCAAGCAGCCAGGTGCCGGGAGTGAGCTCGCGCGAGGACACTGCCTGAAGCTCCTCTGTGATGCGCACCGGTTCCGAGCGCTGCGCCACCAGGGGGGCCGCAGGCGCCTCGACCGTCTCGGCGGGCAGCCAGGTCGTAGTTAAAAACCCACTACAAGACCAGCCCTGCAACTCGCGGCGCGCATCGTAGTGCTCACCCATCATGAAATCGGAGGAAAGCAGAGGACCGGTGCCCGAGAGCCAGGAGTCATCGCTGCCGATGACGAGCAGGCTGCCATCGGAGAGCTCTACCTCAAGCTGCACGAGCAGGCTGTTGTCGAGCCCATAGCGCCCGCGCGTCTCCTGCCAGCCGACGTAGCCGCTGAACCAGCCGTCGCCGAGAATCGCGCCGAGTGCGTTGGGACCGGCGCGGAGGGCTGAGCTGACGTCGTAGCTGCGGTAATGGAGACGCTTGCGGTAGTCAGTCCACTCCGGGGCGAACTGGTCCTCTCCAACGCGGGCGCCATTGATGTGAAGCTCGAAGAGGCCGCGGGCGCTGGCATGCACGGTGGCGCGGCGAAAACCGGCAGGCACCTCGAAGTCGCGGTGAAACCAGGCGGGGGTGCCGGGCTCCAGCAGCCAGGAGGCGCGTGCGTGGGGATCGTTGGCGATGCACTCCGGGTTGATCGCGATCCAGCTGGCGGTCCAGTCGGAGGCCTCAAGAAGGCCCATGGACCAAGTGGCACGGTGCGAGCGTTGCTGCACCTGCAGGTCATCCCAGACAAAGACACACCAGTGGCAGAACTGGCGCGAACGCAGGGCCTTGCCCGCATAGGCGATCTGGCCGCACTCGCCACCCTCCACCTTGCCGCTATCCCAAAGGTCACCTACGCCCTGCTCGAGCAGCTCCGGCGTGGAGGCCACCAACACGCGCCAAGCGCTCTGTGCGGCTCCGCGGCGGCGGGAGAACATTTCCCAGCTGAAACGCGGACTGGTCTCGTCGAGGCCGAGGGGATTTTGGAGGTATTCGAGGCGGAGATTTTGGATCTGGAAGGCCATGGGGTAGGCCGAAGCTAGGATAT
>JFJP01040528.1_pt1 | contig 11489 bp, 13 predicted proteins | sample 431651 | NCBI WGS metagenome assembly JFJP01 (sample SAMN02602958, study PRJNA72255) | Microbial mat metagenome, whole genome shotgun sequencing project. | biome: fresh water; feature: sink hole; material: water; isolation source: purple microbial (photo- and chemosynthetic) mats found in... | reverse complement strand
CCTCGTGCCACAACAGCAGAAGCGTGAGCTGTGAACTTTTTGCCGACCATCCAGATCACAAGTGTCGGAAATTGTTGGAAGCGACGGTTTGTCATGTATTGGACCTGGTACGAAAGGGGGGTAGCCATGTGTTCGTACCGCTTCAGACACTGGTGGAACACGTTTGTCGGTTAGAAGCCGCCAGACCTTTTGCCATTCGCCACGGTATTATTCCCATTTTATTCGAGTGGCGCAGGTCACAGAACGGCCAAGACGTTCGTGCCGCACAATCTTGTCTGGAAGATTTACAAAGAGACCCGTACATGAAAGGTTGGATCCAATCGGAGATGTCGATGCTTTCGGTCCAGCGGAGTCCTAGCTCGGTTGGTGTTACTTCTCCGCAGCTCCGTCGGATGGCTGGGGCGACTTTGCCCCAAGAAAAATGGTCCGCAGAAGAAGTTGCCCTTTTCACAAGGATGAATTTTGGCGTTTTCGAAATTAAATTTTGGTAGGCGAACGAAATCGAATGACAAAAATGTCAAGATTCTCTTGACCGACGTAATTCATCGTAACACTGAAAACTGCAAAGTGCATCGTTTGACTCCACTTAATTTTGAAAATACACCAGAAAGCTGTCCGAGAAAAAAAGCAGAATGACCGAGACATGATAGAAGAGGTTGGGTACGTACGATGAGAAATAACTTAAGTTGCAAACCCTTAATATATTTTCTAGCATGTTCACAAAGATGGGAATGATAGTTCACAAAGATGGGAATGATATTCCTTCTCTCATCCAACAAGCAGTGCATCGCTGCCAAACCTTCGACGACGAAGCGATTACAGAGAATTGGGTTACAATGACCTTGAACTAGTTAGAGAGCAAAAGTTGAGGAGATGAACTTAAGGGGTTTTGGAAATGTGTAGTTAGTAAGAATTGAGTAAAGTTGTAGCTATCTGATGATCTTTGTTTTGTTGTTGTCCACTGGTTGTCTAGTATGGTAGGATGATGAATTAATAATACAGATGGACTCATGGGCAGGGCATATTAATCATGATCTGCTTCAATCTTGAGTATGGATCTAGTAGAAAGCAAGTTTGTTCCATGGTTTCCATCCCTGTTTCAATTTTGTGTTGGAATAAAATCACAGCCAGAAGATTGTCTTGTTTTCTTCTGTTGTTCTGCCTCAAGCTTATCATCCTCTGGCCTTTTTCTTTTACAGAAGGAAATATCAATGATTTCTCAGGTTTTAGCAACCCACTTGCGTTCTGGACAATCTCCATGCCTCCTATGCTTTTCTTGATTTTTTATTGCAACAAAGCAAGCAACAGCTGCAGCACTGGATTCTGGCATGGCATTGTTTTGATCAGCATTGGATGGGACACTATTTGTGGAGACAAGAATGTTTGTGATAGCATTGTCCAGGGCACCTGTACTAGTTCAGGGTGGCAGTTCTAGTTTGGGGCAACATCTTCGTTTGGGGTAACATCTTTGTCTGGGGCAGCATTGTTTGAGGTGCCAAAGTTCAGGTGTTTGAGCAGCACAGTTGGGGTGGTCATTCTTGTTCTGGATGTTGCTTTGGAGGCAAAATAGTAATTTGGTGTAGCATGACTTGGAGCATTCTTTGGTGCCTTGTTTGCTTGGTGTGTGCTTATTGGGTGGAGATACTGTAAGAGGGTATTGCTCAAGGGACATTGTTGAGGGCTGAGGGGACATTGTTAGAGGACATTGTTCAGGGGCCTGTTAGGGCATGTTGAAGGCATTGCTGGGGCATTGTTGGCATTTTTGGCAATTACCAATTACCTCTTACTGCTGTAGGACTGGTAATTTGATCAGAAATTGGTAAATACCTGGTAATTCCATGAAAGCAGTAATGAAAAGTAATCTCAATATTTATTTTTGCATGTAATGTGCACAATGTTACTACACAAAATAAGATTACCATATAATACATTCTGAAGGTTGCACTATTATAGTATCTGTTCTAATCGCTATAAGCAAATTTTTGGCAATATACCTGTGTCATAAGTACCATTCTGATACATACAATTGCTGTGTACTGTAAATGCAGTATTCAACTAGGTTAGACTGGACATATAATGATTCTGGACTACTGCCAGTTTCATGCAGTCATTCCCAAACTCAATTGCCCAAGTGGCTCAGATAGTAACAGCCTTGGCCTCAAATATATATATTTAAAAAACCTGAGCATTTATAGTGTTATATTTGTACTAAGAAGACCCACACTGGTTTGATTGTTATTTTTTCAAGTTATGGGGGGGTTAAGGGGTTTCTGTGTTTTTTGGTTGCATCCATCATCTATCTGGCTAGGGGTACTGCCTGGGTGGCATTTGGTGTGACTGCTTGTCAGCAGGGACTTTTGTATGGTGACATCACATCCGGGTTACCCAATGATGTCATCATAGATGTCGACTGACTGGGTCATGGACAGATGATCACTTCCAGGTTACCAGTGATGTCATGGGCTGTGACATCACAGTATGTACTTGAGAGGAGTTGAACCTCTGTGCCATCCCTGGTCAGCACTCCGTTAACCAGCTAAACTAGCCCGCCAGCTCAAATATATATATAAAGGGTATTCAATACATTTTCATGATTCTATGCTTTGGCTCATCTCCCTACATTCTCATCAGGAATCTCCTTCAGACTTTACTCAAGGCACTATGCCTCAAATTAGGGCTCAATGACCAATATTGCCCTGGACTGAGCTCCCTCATGTGTGTGCCATGCATGGGAATTGCAATCTGCCCACAACACAAACTGACATACCAGAAATTGCTCTGTCAAGATGCCATCTTACTAATGCAGGCATTCCTCACTCTGGAAGCCCCATCACCAGTATTTTGTGTGCAAACCATTGTCACCTATACCTATGTGTGCATCTATACCAAGGCAAGGGCATGAAAAAATCATTCATATGAAATATGGCTGAATATATTTCTATAATACAATAGATATGCTTATATAGGTATTTTTGTTGAGGTAAAGTACACTATTATGGAAATAAGCAAATTGAGGTATAACAATAAAATAATCTCCCAATTAATTGGAAAATGTTGCAATTGATGGCAATTTTGATGAAAGCATAGAGTGAATGAATATTTTCTTGACTGGTATAAACAAATCTACAAACATTTTTAATGTGCATAGCTATTTCCATAATGAAAACATTAGTAGAGAGGGGAATTCATTTTCTATTTTTTACAGAAACTGCAACTTGACAAATATAAAAAAGACAAAATTTAATGAAGATATAGTTGTAATTTTTAGACCAATGATGCATAATGAAGAAATAACTGCACATCATTTCCAATAAAAGAAGAGAATGGAACAAACAAAATGAATGATGATGACAAAAAGATTACTTGAAGTGTTCCTTTATAGCATGTGATAACGCCATTGCCCAGGATGATTGTTGTCCCCCCTTGCAAAGCACATCTCCTTTGTGTTGCATCAAATTGATGCTACTTTTTGTTGTTGTTTTTCTCCCTTGCAGCTTCATCATTGTCATCATTGTTGCAATAACAATGATGATGACAATAAATTCCAATGGGAATCAGCAGCATTGTCATCAGCATCAACAGCAGCAGATGACAATGACAACAATGCAACAACATGTATGCCACCTGATGATGATGACAACAACAATAGCAATGATGAGGCTGTGGAGCATTGCAGTGCATCTGCTTTTGTTATTGTTGTCATTGTCATCAACATCATCATTTGTGTTTCTTGTCATTGCCCATCCTGCAGCCACTGCCAATGCTGAATTGGAACAAACATAACAGGAAATGACCTTGACTGTGACAAGAAACAATTAGAGCAACAAGAACCAACAACCATGACAATCAACCAACAACAGTCAATAGAAGCCACAAGAACCAATAACTACAATAACCAACAAAGCAAAGCAAATCAACAACACCAATTGCAAGCAAAGCCCAATTAGTTCAAACTGATGAGGGTTAAATACTTCTCATAAGCCTGACTTGCTAATGTTTACTGTTTTTTGCTCTCCATTTTATATCCCCATAGCATCCCCTAGACCTAGTACCATGTAAGAATGGGAAATACCTAGCAAAATGGTCAATGATAGCATCAGCCTACTTTTAGGATAATAATCCAAAATACTTATTTTGAATTTTATATTGACTACTGGCAGTAAGTTAACTTCCATATTGGTACCAGGTACCAGGAGGATCTGCAAAATGTCCACTTAGCAACTAAGAGGACAGTTGGGTAATGACTGGCATGCTCAGTGTCATAGTAAAAATTCATTTTTGAAAATGCAGCAGCATGGCATACTCAAAAAGGTTGTCAGCTTTTCATACATGTCATCATGCAGAATTGTATGAAAACTGTGCATCTAAAGAAGTTTCTCTGACAAGCCTTTGTCAGAGTCATTGACATTTTCCTGTCTCCAAATTGTCTCCAATTTGTCTCCAATTGTGCCCAATGACCGCACTTGGGACAGAAAGAGACAAATTGGAGACAAAACTGGAGACAAAAATTGGGGACAGAAATCATTAAAGTTAGCAGTCCCAAGTATTTGCATATAGCCCTTAAAGAATGTTATTTAGCCCACCCTATTCATAGCTACGTAGAGGTTTTCAAGTTATGAAGGGGTAGAAGGTCATAAATAAAGGCCAGTGACACAAAACACTAAGGTTTATTGGACCAGAAATTTGTTGCTTTCTGTCTCCATTCTGTCCCCAATTTGGAGACAGAATGGGGACAGAATGGGACAAATGACTTTTTTGATAATTTGGTTACTCTTTTATTCCCATGAATAAAACCTGACAAATGTTGTTGGTTGGCTATGTGACAAAGCCATAGCCAATGGCCACTCAGCATGTGTCTTCCATGAAATGACATGCATGCAATGTCTGCAGCTAACTCTGCATATATAATAGAGTGAGCTGAACACTCCACATAGGAGTGAGTGGCAGGCTTGTAGTGATATTTTGCCAGATTCTCCAGGTAGGGCCTACCATGTACTGGGTCCTAGAGCCTATGAATACCTCCATTCAGATAGGCTCAAGAGGGGGTTTCCACACACCTGCCATCACTGCACTTGCTTCACCCTTTAGGCCCTCTAGGTACCTGTAGACCTACCTGGGAGGTATGTAGGTCATATAAGTGATTATGGGGCAAAAGGCTAGTTGCAAGTGCACTATCAAGTCTACATGAACTCAATATGACTTTTCATTCCTATTTTTGCTGGCTGAAAAACAATCAAATGACAATGATAACAATAGAAAGGTAATCACAACTAATAGCAATCCACAGTAACAATGGCAATGACAACAACAATCCCAAGCAACAATTAAATGATGGTATATAGCCCCAAAAGCAATTGATAGCACTAAGGCACTTGGAGGCATTAGTTCTCTGCCAAAGTGCTGTTGATTGCTGAAGGATGCAGATGTTTGGCAAAACTGGCTGAGGTGAGATTCCAAGCAACATTTAGCCAGCATCTACAACAGCCAACACTGCCTGACAACTTTGTTGCTGTCAATCACTACTACCAATCACTAACCACCCCCTTTTCTCTATATCTATTTCTGAAAGCAATCAATAGCATGTAGGCTCTGTGAGGCATTAGTTCTCAGCCAAAGTGCTTTTGATTGCTGAAGGAAGCAACTATTTGGGAGAACTGAGGTAAAATCCCAAGCCAACATTTGGACACTGGCAATCAAGTCAACCAACTCTTTTCCAAGGATAACCAGCCTATCCCCTCAATTTCAAATGTTCTATCTACACTTGTTCCAGGCACTTTTACAGTACCAATGACACAGATGCAAACCACCCAGCACATCCATGTCCTTCTTCCCATCCACAAAACAATCCCACCAATCACCCAACACCATGCATGCCTTGCTGCTACAATGATTAATTACACCTTGGGAACCATGGGAGGAACTGCTCTGGTATGATATTCAACCGCATGCCCACATCCACACATTACATGCACAGATCATCAATATGACACACATAATTATTGTGAGTGATGCTGCAGTCCATGCAGACAACTGTGGAACTTGTGCATGGACAATATGGTCCAATACCAAACTTTGGACTGGTAAAGGATTTGTACCAGGCAACCCTGACAATATGTATTCAGGATTAGCTGAAGCCTATGGGATATGCACTGCACTCAGCTTCCTCCACCAATACTGCATCTACTTCCACTGATTTTACAACAACAACAAACCATTCAAGTCTATTGCAACAACCAAGGAGTCATCAAACAAGCCACTTGGCAATCCATGGTACCTTACCCATGAGATGCAATCAGTGATGACTACCCAATCTTTGATGAAATCAACCAGATCATTAAGGCAATGGCCCCATTCCACATGAAAGTACACCACATACAAGGCCACCAGGACACTAAATCAGACAAACCCCTCACACTCCCAGAGAAATTAAACATTGATTGCAATGCTCAAGCATCAAAGATCTGCACCTCTTGGTCCAAGGCAAAGTGGTGATCCAACACTTCCAGCACACATTACTTGATGCCCCCCAAAGCCCAGAATACTTGACCTACTTACAGGATAAGTTCACATGGCCAACATGCCCATCCAAGTCCATCCAATGGCAAATACTGCAACTGACTATTACTAGATTCAAACAGTCAGAATGATGCATGATCATCAAAGTCATCCACAAATGGCTACTGTTACAAGACTGTTACTACATCAAGAGTTTGTCTGCAGACCAACTTTGCCCCTCATGCCAAGGTGCCATGGAGACAGCACAACATTTCTTAGTGTGCCCACACACAAACTGCCAAAAAATATGGAAAGAACTACATGAAGCCCTCCAGAAACATGCAATCCATCACAACTTCTTCTTGCTTTCAGAATGTACCAGGGATGCCAAAGTACTGCCCCTTTTCCCATTGATCAAAGCACACAAGCTTTCCCACAACTCTACCATGACCAACTGCAACTGGGATGGAAACAACTCTTCTATGGTCAATACTTCACCCTATGGAGTGCCAGCTGCTTGAGCATCCACCCCCACATCAACAGCACACATTATTACACCAAATGCCTCACCTTAACATGGCAAGCAGTTCTCAACATCTGGAATATTTGCAACAAAAATCTCCTCCAACAGACCCCACCCAAGCCAACCAGGCACAACTCAACACAACTGTCTAACAAATCTTTTATGATGTCCAGCAAGATCCAACCCTACAGGACATTCTTACTTATACAACGGCAGAATCCATCTGGCAATGGGTGAATAACTGCTGCAACCACATTTGCAACCACTCAAAGCAGCCAAGATTAGGGCCAAACTTTGTACACATGACATTTGACAGTACTGCATTCAAAATATTGGGCCCCAACCTAGCACCTCAGACACAAATTTACTGCAACCCCCCTAAAACATAATGTTGAACAACAGTGTGGGTCTTAGTCTCTGTTGCTCCCAATGGCTCTAGTGATAACACTATAAACCAAATTTCCTTTTTTGTTTCCAGGCACTTTACAGTTATGCTTACTATGCTTTGCTGGAAAAAATGGGACACTGCATTTTGCTCCACTGACCAAACCCAAGATGAATTCACCACCCATGTTCTCTTCTGCACTCACCCTTTCTAATCTGCAACATGGCAACCACAGTAAGTCAAGTGCCTGGATGACTGGCTCATGCAAGCCAATATAGCCCTTATTTTCAACCACTGCCTAACAACTCTTCCTTTGCAACCCACACACCCCTCTCTGCATCCATGCAGCCCAGGCACAGGATGCAATATGCATATTCAGTTTCCTGGTCAGCCACCTTGCCTCTGAGCAGCCTCCAATAAAGGAAAGACACTTTCAACACATTGGCAACTAACAATAACAACTCAAAGATTATAATTCAGTTTAAGAACTATGTCATAAGACTGTAACAATGCTCAGAGGGATCCTAGATACGTTGTGTCAGTGATTGACAAAATTGGTGAGGTCTACATTAAGTGCAAAGCTGTCAAAAAGTACTGGTGAGCATACCTTAATGGGATCAACTAAGGGCCAAGCTTGTAAAGTACTGTTGTAACAACTTTCTGACTTTGCATTCTCTCCTTCTGTTTTACTCAATGATGATGCATCATCCACCACACCAGCTGCAACATTTTGGACATGAACTTGTACCACTGGATGGGATGCAGCATGACTACTGCCTCCTCTTTGGACATTGGTGTGATCAGTCATAACCAGTGGAGATGAATTATTAGGACAAGAGGAAGGTGAGGGTGTATGTGATGCTTTGACCTGTTCAAATGATCTGATGTTAATGTCCTTGAGTGTTTAGATGGATTTCTTGTGGATATTTGATTTTGCAGTAGATGGATCAGTAGGAGGATAGATGCACATGGCTATTGTTAGACCCTTGTTAGCTTCTTGAAGACACATTCCTCTTGATTTTATCCAGCACTTCAGTCAATGAACATGACTTGCTTGCTGTGACAACCCTGGATGCTGGTTGTTCCTTTCTTCAAAATCTTCTGAGCCTACTTCTTCTTTATCATCATCTTCACTTTGTCTGGATGTGTTTGTTGAATTGTTTTTCCTTTTTCTGGAGGAAGCAGCCTTTGTCATATTGGTGTTCTTTGTTGAAAAAAGCATATCAGTGAAATGGGTATTTTTGCTGTGTCTTGCTGCAATTTATGACAAAGTGCCACACTACCATCTACATGCAAACAAGGATGGAAGTTGCATGTTACCCCAATTCTCTTCCATAAACATCTCTAAGGCCAGGCATGTTGCTGCCAAGACTGCGGCATGTGAATTTCAATATATCTATTGAATGTGAAATGTTTCAGTGAACTAATTAAATTTTTCCATGATCATTCAACTGCCATTCATTTTCAATGAATAAGACATCTTTTTTGGTTTGTTATAGAGTGTCAAGTCATAATTTTCCTGAACTGTTAAAGGTCAGTCTCAACATCTTTTTTACTTATGTGTTGTTACTGTAATTATGTGTTTATTGTTATCTTCCTAGTGTACACATAAGTGACTTACATTGTTAACATTGTTTGACAAATTTACTGTACTGTTGTTTTGCAAGTATAGATCCTTTCATTCCAAGTACAGAAAATGTCTCTTCCAGCTACTCTTGACATTGCTATGATACATACAGTTATGCCAATATATTTTTGTTATTCAGTATGACAGGTGCTCTAGACAATGTCATGTAAAAATAATACTGTACCAAATATGGTTATGGCCCTACTGAAATACTGGTATCAGGTACTGGAACTAATATACATAGTATGATTGGTGGTGTAATTCCCCATGAGTGACATCATTCCCTATATGACATTTTCCAAAACATTTGCTCTGTACTTGCATCTCAGTACTTGCATCTCAGTACTTGCATTGTTGCTACTATCCAACTAAGTACATTTCACAGCTGGCAACTTTACATTAGGTGGCAGCCTCCTCTGCTGTGTATATGATGTTGACCAAACTTTGCAATAACACATCCATTTGTGAACATATCTATCATCTCCCTTTGTTGTTGTTTTATCATTACTGTCTTTGTAATGGAATTGCATTGTCCTGACACAAAAAAGCCAGATTGGCAAAAAATGATGTTCAAGAATTGTGCAGCATCTTAACAGATCCAAATGTGTTGAGATTGCAAGGAAGAAATGTTTCTTTAGTTTCCATAAATGCAATGAACTCATTTGCACCAGTTCCTTCTGAAGATGATTGTGATGGCTCTACAAAATTACTTGAATGATCTGGAAAGATATATTGTTATGGACAGAAAGTGGTGAATCAGCAATTTTGGAAGAAGATGCAAGCTCAGTTGATGATAATGGTGATTTTGAAGATTATTCCAGTGATTCCTATGACAATGATATATCACATGATAATAATTCCAAGGAGTTGTATGGCAAGGGACAAAATGTTATGTCAGAAAAACCAACTTTTTCTAAATGTGTTTCTGACAATAATTACAGCCATATTGCATATGTTTTGGAATGCATAGAAGATGGATTAGGTGAAAAAACAATGAAGACTATGACAAATGAAGATATATTAGCAATGCAGACAATCACAACATGGGCATGGAATCCAAAAATGAGCTACAGTTTGGTAACTGTTTTCCAGAATTAGCAGCAATTGACAGTGTTGATGTTACTATAGATGATCATGGCAAGTTGGGCAAGAGAAAAAAAGCTGGAAATGAAATTGATACAAAGACTGGGACAATTGTGCATGCACCCCTTTCTGAATTTGATTTTTGCAGAAATTTCACCAGTGAGGAATATTTTATGGTAAGACTATGCCACATGTGTGATAAGGCAAATGTACCTCATCATGTTATTAATGATATTGTTTGTCTGTTGCAAGAATGCAAAATCAACAATATACAGATACAGCCAGAGAATCTTCTGAAAAGGAATAACTTTTTGAAACATTGGAAAAGCATTTTTGCAGTCCAGTCCCTCAATCAGCTGTTGTTAGTTTGGAAAGTTTTACAAGCAATGATATTCATCACATAAGAAGTTTCAGAAACTCAGCAGAAATAATCTGGTATGACTTCAAACTTCAGGCAATGGATTTGATAGATGATGTAAAAAAACTTAACTCATTACTTAACATGCTGTCTCACACAGCCACCTCACATGCTGTGCTTTTTCAAGTGCCATGTGGTACAGCAACCCAGACTCACATGGACAAATACACAAATTTCGTATACCATCTCGCTGGTAGGCAGGTTGACTTACCCCCATTGCATGTATTTAGCTCTGGTGGATGACATCACATCTGGGTTACTAGTGATGTCATCATGATGATGGTGACCTTGGCATTCACAAGTTAGTAAACACTTGCAAGAAAGTGATTTGATTCATAAAGCTTATTCTGCTTTGATGAGGACATGGAAACCAATAATTGTGTTGAAAACCTTGAAGATGACATGGATGTGATAGAGGAGCCTGATTGTGAAGATGCTTGATTTTGATAAGCTGCATGGGATAAAAAACTCCAGTGTGACAATCACATTGTTTGTCACACTGGCGTGAAGCAGACTAGCTGTTTGTTTCACTTTTATTTATTTATTTAATAAAATAAAACCATTTCTTGCGTGCAACCCACTCTTTTTGTAAAAGTAGGACCCCCTTACATATTATAGATAGCTACGTTGCTTCTAACCCAACCACATGTAGAAACATCAGGATGTTGTTTTTCCTTTTGTCTGGACCCCCTTATCAAAAGTCTGGACATCCTTATAAACAGTCCAAAACTCCTTATCAACAATCTGGACATCCTTATCAACAGTCTGTATCTCTGTAACTACAGTCTACACTCCCTGATTAGCAATCCGGACCTCCTTATTAACAGTCCCATATAGGCTTTGTTAATGTTGGTACCTTTCTTCCTACATCTGGTACCCTTTTTAATTTATAGCATACAACTTTATTATTTGTCAGTACATTTGACATTTTAACAAGGCAACTTTACTTATAAATGGA
>JFJP01040299.1_pt1 | contig 11489 bp, 3 predicted proteins | sample 431651 | NCBI WGS metagenome assembly JFJP01 (sample SAMN02602958, study PRJNA72255) | Microbial mat metagenome, whole genome shotgun sequencing project. | biome: fresh water; feature: sink hole; material: water; isolation source: purple microbial (photo- and chemosynthetic) mats found in... | reverse complement strand
CTTTATAATAAGCCCTTAGAGAAAACACATCTCCATCGACAGCAGCAGATGGCCATGTAACAACCTGAGCATTAGTTGTATTTGCTGCCAAAGTAGGAACTCCAGAAGTTCCAGTGGTTTGAACAACTGACCAGGTCCATGTTCCTGTTCCCGTTCCCACTGTATAGGTAATTGTAGAACCAGCATCAGCAAATGAAGCTTGAGTATTAGAAGGAGTTGTAGGTTGTGCATAAGCACTTGTAGAGATCAGCAATGCTGCTGAAAGGACGAACAGAAAAGATAAAATTTGCTTTTTCATTTTTGTAAAATTTGAGTTAAACATTTAATTATTAATTTTTAAAAACATTTGTTTTGTATTTGTCTTCGCAGAGGCGCAAAGCATGGTGTCTTTACATTCGCATTGCATCTCTGTATTTGTATTGCCATCTTTCGGTGGCCAACCATTTTCTGTATTGCAGAATTAGGTTCAGGGTGTTGCCTTAAAAAGGGCACGGTTTCATTTCGGTTTTTTAGCTACTTTCTAATCCTGAAATCGACTGTTTTTGGTTTTTAATCATACTTCCGTTTTTTTTAGTTGTTAATTTTTATCTGTATCTTTTAAAATTGTATGCTTGGTTTGGTAAATATTTTCACATCATCGGTATCGTCCGTCAAAATGGTTTCAGGGTTACCTAACGAGTCGGTTACATCATAAATCTCGAACTGGTAGTTCTTCTCACTTCCATCGCCTACAGCAACCGGATAGGAAATATCCATATAATCGGTGGCCGAAGTCGTTACTGTTTCGAATGCTGAATGATCTTGCAGCAAACTTCCATTTAAAAAGATTTTCCACTTAAACATCCAGCTTGGCGCCACCACCGAATTCGGCTCTGTTTTAACCCGCCAGATAATGGTAGTTGTTCCACTCACATCGTGGCACGCATCACCAAAATTGTCCATTTTCGGATTGAAGACATTAACGACTGTCACGTTCAATGTTGCTGTTGCCTGGCAATGCGTTAAATTATTATCCTTGATTACCGTAATCCGATAGTTCCCAGGCATAGTACTGGCACCCCAAATAATGCTGGCCGATGCTGTTCCCTGTCCGGAAATGGATGGGCTAACGGCACTGTAAGTGCCTGGCGATGTTTCTTTCTCAACACTCCAGGTATAGGTATAACCTGCTTCGGCAGTCACACTGTAGGCATGAGTAGAACCCTGATTGGGCGTAAGTCCCGATGCATCAGGAGTAATATTCGATAATGCAGGATTTTCATTCACCGTAATTGTAAACGTATGCGTTTGGCTGTTGCCCGACTGATCGGTTACGGTATAAACCACAGTTGAAGTTCCTAAATTGAACGAAGTTCCTTCGGCCAGATTACCGCTTACTGTAGCACCACCATTAATCGTGTAGGAAATACCCAGATTGGCAAATACAGTGCAATTATCAGCAACATCGTTGTTGTCTAAACTGATGTTGGTTACGCTTGCTGAAGTTGCTCCGTTTGCAACACAAATACCTGTTTGGCTGGGAGGTGCGTTGCTTGTAAATACAGGTTTGGTTACATCTAAAAATTTTAGTTCGTTGGAAATTGAAGTACATGCAACATTGCTAAAATCGGTTGATTGCGACACCAGTAAGCGATATTGGTCGCCCAGATTTGCTAAAGTTCCTGAATAAGTTGGATTGTCGCCACCAACAGCCGACCACGAAGAACCATTGTATGCTTTAAACTCCCATTGGTAATGTTTCGTACCGGTGTAGCTTGCACTCACTGCTGAGTTAATGGTAAATCCTCCTCCGGCGCATACAATATCGAATCCCGGCGAAGTTATTGTTACTGCCGGGAGCGAAATAACCGTAAATACCTGAGTACAGGTGGCGGTATTTCCAGAATAATCGGATATCTGGTAAGTTCGGGTAATTGTTGACCCGGAAGTAACTTCTGAAAGAAGACTAAAAGTACCTTCAGACAAACCGCAACCACTTGCTGCATTGTCGTTAGCACTGCCACCTGCCGCCTGAAATGCTGTAAAATTAGCATATGGCGCGGGTAGATTAGCTGCACAGAAAATGGTTTGGCCTGAAGGACAGGTAATGGTTGGCGGTATGGCCTCCCGAACCAAAACAGTAAAAGTACAGGAGATGGATACATTGCCATTATTATCAGTAGCTGTAAGTGTTACAGTTGTTGAGCCGATTGGGAAAGTTGAGCCAGTCTGACCATCACTGCGGGTAAAGTTTATTACCGGAGCCGAATCACAATTGTCGGTAGCCGAAACTGCCGGAGATTGGCCCCAGGTAGTGGTATTGATCAATGCTGAACACAAACCTGCATCAGGAGTAAAAGTAAGCGTTCCGGTTGGGCAATTCACCAGCACAGGTTTTTCTGAATCAATAGTTACTTCAACAATATTCGATTCAACAGTGCCGCAAACTCCATTAGTAACCCTTGCGCGATACGAAGTTGCAACAATTAAATCAGGTGTATTGTAAGTAGCGCCGGTAGCTCCTGAAATATCCTGCCACGAACCACTTGCATTGGTTTGCCACTGAATGGCACCAACTGAGCCCGCCAGAGTTAAAGTTGTTCCGGAATTGCGGCACACCTGGGCGGAGCTGGCAGATGCTGTTCCTGCAGAAGTGGCCTGATCAACAGTAATTGTAATGGAATTTGAAGTGGCAGGAGAACCTAATGAACAAGGCGAACTACTTGTCATGATACAGGTCACCACATCATTATGAACAGGTACATAATTTAGTGTTGCACTGTTAGAGCCAACATCGTTACCATTCACTTTCCACTGAAATATTGGACTTCCACCACCATTGGTTGGGGTAGCAGTAAATTCAACGTTTGTTCCGTTACAAACTGGATTTGAACCAGCAATGATACTTACTCCGGCAGTAAAACCAGGATTTACGGTAATGCTAACCGGATAATCGACACTCGAACAGGCCGGATAATAGGTTATTACTTTTAATGTAGCATTGTAAACCCCTGCAGCTACACTATATGGAATGTTGATGGGGATATTCCCCGGCGCTGCACCAAGAGCACCATTCTGTGGACTGCTAAATCCGGCAGAAATAGCGCCCGCATTAAATGTTAATATCCAATTGGCGGGATTCCCTGTTGTTGCAGAAAAAGGTAATGAAGTGGTCGTGGTCGTCTGGCATACTTCAGGATTACTGCCCAAAATAATTGTAAGGACAGGATTTACAACGACTGAAAATGCAGTGGAATATAAAGAAGGACAACTTCCACTTTGAACCAATGCCCGGTATTCCCAAGTTCCAGCCGAAGAAGGCGTTTCTGAATAAGTTGTCAATGTATTCGAAATATTCGCCCATGCTCCTCCATCTACCCGTTTTTCCCAACGAACAACATTACCCACATAACCTCCGCGCAGATTCATTGTTCCTGTTGATGAAGACATACAAATTGGGGTATTCCCGTCGTAAACTCCTCCTCCTACAGTGTTTACATCAACAACAACAGTCACTTCCGACGAATTTGCCTCGGGGCAACTGCCATTCTTCACCACGGCACGATACTGCCATGTTCCTGCCGAATAGGGATTTTCGGTATAAGTTGAATTTGTATTTCCTATATAAACCCAGCTTCCGCCATTTAATCTTTTTTCCCATCTTACTATTGTTCCTGAATATCCTGATAAAGTCAGCGTTCCGGTGCCTGAACCCAGACAAATTGGAGAAACTCCTCCCGAAACTGCTCCACCTACACTCTCACTAACAACAACTGTCACTTCATTTGAGGTAATCGCACTGCCGCATGTTGGCGTTGAAGTACATACTACATACCAGGTCCCTACTCCCAGGTTGGCGCCCGAAGGTGTAAAAGTTGAACCTGTTGCACCTGAAATTGCAGTAATTGCTCCTCCCGAAACCGAACGTTTTCCCCACTGACGAGAAATGACATTTCCTCCATTAGTTTCAGAAACGTTTAGCACCGTACCAGTTTCGTTCAAACAAAGATTTTGTTGCGTCGATGGTGATACTGCAACAGCCGAAAGATTTGAGGTTACTGAAACTAAAGCTGTTGCTGATCGTGTTGCACTGGTACAGCCCGATGTAGTGTGTGCTTCGGCATAATAAGTGGTATTTCCGATTGGTATTACCGGGAAGTTTGCCCCACTAGCCGAACTTCCGATACTTGTTCCTCCTGATGACTGTGTGTACCAGTAAATTGTATTACCGGCAGAAATGGCACTCAGATTAATACTTCCACCCACGCAAACGGAGGTCGCAACAGAAGGAGAAACAGCAGTTGGTGCAGAGGGGATTGAAGGCTGTGCATCAATCACAATATTTGAAGTTGCAGCAGAAGTACAACCTGTAGCCTCAGAATATAACTGAGATTGTGGTATGATTTGATTTGGCTGGCTCGCACTACTCCATGATAGTTGCGAAATAGCCTGCCCTCCGTTTTCATAGAATTCCAATACCAGGTCATATTTTTGACCACTTGTAAGTGAAATCGTCCCTGAATTATTGGTTGCACCATGGTCTGTCCAGTTATTGATGACTTGCGTACCATTTACCCAGAGCCTGATACCATCATCACTTCTTGTTGTAAAGGTGTAGTTTTCGCTGTAACAAGCTTGTATTTTACCCGTCCACCTAACCGAGAAATTATCATTGTTTATCGGACTACCCGGATTGCCATTCACCCAATCGAAGTTAACCGTAGCATCGGTACGTACTAAAGCAGGAGAACCTGTCAATATCCTGTTATTGAAATATTCTGCTTTTAACCCAGTTCCTGAACCGGGGCAACCAGAACTTAAATCTTCATTGATTACCGTGAAATTATATGTTCCCGGATTTAATCCACTTACAACAGTTGTCGCTCCGGTTCCGGTAGTTTTAGTTCCATCGGGTTGCCTTGTCAATGTCCAGATTCCTGAAGCAGGAAGACCGCTTAAGGCAATACTTCCGGTAGCTTCGGTACAAGTAGGTTGCGCAATGGTACCAACAACAGGTGCCGAAGGAACTGTATTAATAAATACAGTAGTGCTCCCTTCGGGGCCCCAGCATCCTGCTGATGACATGGATCTAAAATAATAAGTTCCTGATGTTGATATATTTTGGCTGGTTGAAGCAGATGCAGTAGAAGTGCCGCCGCTTGTGGTTCCCTGAAAATAAATGGTTCCGCCAGAACCTCCTGAAGCTGAAATAGTCGTACTACCACAAAAAGTACCTGCTCCACTAACTGTAACGGCAGCTGGTGCCGCATCAATCGTTACCGTTGCACTTCCTTCAGGACCCCAGCAACCTGCTGCTGATTGTGCCCTGAAATAATAAGTTCCTGAACTGGTAATCGTTTGACTTGTTGAAGCTATAGCTGTAGAAGTTCCGCCAATGGTGGTCCCCTGAAAATAAATTGTACCACCTGTTCCTCCTGAAGCTGAAATGGTCGTACTACCACAAAAAGTACCTGCTCCACTAACTGTAACGGCTACAGGTGCCGGATTTATGGTTACTGTTACACTTCCTTCCGGACCCCAGCAACCTGCTGATGATTGTGCCCTGAAATAATAAGTTCCTGATGAGGTAATGGTTTGACTCGTTGAAGCTATAGCAGTAGAAGTCCCACCACTGGTGGTTCCCTGGTAGTAAATAGTACCCCCGGTTCCTCCTGAAGCTGAAATAGTCGTACTACCACAAACGGAACCACCCCCACTAACTGTGACAATCGTTGGCAAAGGATTTATTGTTACTGTTGTTCCTCCCTCAGGGCCCCAGCATCCGTCGGATGATCGCGACCGGAAATAATAAGTACCAGAACTGGATACTGTTTGGCTTGAAGAAGGAGTTGTTACAGATGTACCTCCACTGGTAGTTCCCTGAAAATAAATAGTTCCACCTGCACCACCCGATGCAGTTAGGATCGTACTTCCGCAGTAAGTACCTCCTCCGCTGGCATTTACTAACGAAGGCAAAGGGTTTATGGTTACCGTTGCACTTCCTTCAGAACCCCAACAACCACCAGGTGATTGTGACCTGAAATAATAAGTGCCAGTAGTAAAAATTGTTTGGCTTGAAGAAGGAGTTGCTGTAGATGTTCCTCCACTGGTAGTTCCCTGAAAATAAATAGTTCCACCCGAACCTCCTGAGGCGGTTAAAGTTGTACTTCCGCATTGGGTGCCTCCTCCGCTAACGGTCACCTGAGTGGGTAATGGGTTTACAGTAACCGTTCCTGTGATTGTAGCAGCACTACACGGAGAAGCATGACCGCTGGTCGTAATTGTATATGTTCCGCTGGCTGTTGGAGTACCACTGATTGTTACTGTTTTTGCAGTTGTATTTACACTGGAACTTAACCCGGAGGGTAAACCACTAACCGCAGCATTTACAGCACTTCCGCCAAAGGTGTAAACCGTAGAAGGAATAGCTAACCCTGAACAAACGACAGGGTTTTGAGTACCACTGGTTAATACAATTGTTGAGATTGGATTTATAGTAACCGTTCCGTTGATTGTAGCAGCACTACACGGAGCAGTATGACCACTGGTTGTTATTGTATAGGTTCCGTTTGCTGTTGGAGTTCCACTGATCGTTACTGTTTTTGCAGTCGTATTTACACTAGAACTTAACCCTGAAGGTAATCCACTAACTGAAGCATTTGTTGCACCTCCTCCAAAGGTGTAAACCGTAGAAGTAATGGCAGACCCGGAGCAAACGATAGAGTTTTGATTGCCACTGGTTAAAACAATTGTTGAAATTGGATTAACTGTAACCGTCCCGCTGATTGCAGCAGCACTACACGGAGCAGTATGGCCGCTGGTCGTAATGGTATAGGTTCCACTTGCAGTTGGAGTTCCGCTGATCGTTACTGTTTTTGCAGTTGTATTTACAGCGGAACTTAAACCCGCAGGCAATCCACTAACCGTAGCATTTGAAGCACTTCCGCCAAAGGTGTAAACAGTTGAAGTAATGGCAGACCCGGAGCAAACGATAGGGTTTTGAGTACCACTGGTTAAAACAATTGTTGAAATTGGATTTATCGTTACCGTTGCACTTCCTTCTGCTCCCCAACAACCTGCTGCTGATCTTGCTCTGAAATAATAAGTTCCTGAACTGGTAATCGTTTGACTTGTTGAAGCAATTGCTGTAGAAGTTCCGCCACTGGTGATTCCCTGATAATAAATTGTACCACCTGCTCCTCCTGAAGCCGTTAAGGTTGTGCTACCACAAAATGCACCTCCACCGCTAACAGTAACTAAGGCTGGTGCTTGATTTATGGTTACTGTTGTGGTAGCTGTTTGGACTGAACATCCGCCAACCGCCGCCATTGTATAGGTTACCGTATAAGTACCAGCAGAACTTGTTCCTGTAGTAATCGCTCCAGTGCCTGAATTGATCGTCAGGCCGGCTGGAGAAGCCGAATAAGTACCTCCGGTGGTGCCCGAATGGGTTACCGACTGCACACCCACATTACTGCAATAAGGTGAACCTGAATAGGAAATGGTGGCTGCCGGAAGTGCAGTAATAACCACCGTACTTGTAGCTGTTACCTGCGCACAGCCTCCCGAAGCTGTAATGGTATTGGTAACGGTATAAGTTCCGGGGGTACTGGCTGCCAAATCAATCTGTCCGGTCAAATTGCTAACAAATACTAATCCTGAAGTTGAAGAAAACGATCCGGCAACACCCCCACCACTAAATGTTGGTGAAGGATCAGACGCATTCTTACAATAGGGAGTACCTGTATAGCTGAAAGTGGCAACCGGCAATGTTGTTATCGTTACTGTTGCAGTTGCTGTCTGAGCAGGGCACCCACCAGCGGCTGCCATCGTATAAGTTACGGTATAGGTACCAGCAGTACTGGTACTTGGCGTGATTGCCCCTGTTGTTCCATTAAGTGTTAATCCTGAAGGCGAAGCTGTGAAAGTTCCACCTGCCGTGCCCGTAAGTGAAACTGCCTGGGTTGTTGTTATCGTTTTGCAAAAGGGCGATCCGGCATAAGAAATAGTTGCAGACGGAAGAGTAGCTACACTCATCGTTATTACATTCGAGGTTGCAGTTTTCGGATTAGGGACACAACTTAAATTCGAGGTTAAAACACAAGAAACAGTATTGCCATTAGCTAAAGTTGAGCTCGTATAAGTAGGACTATTCGTTCCAACGTTTACGCCATTTAATTTCCACTGATAACCTGGAGCAGTTCCACCATAGTTTGGTGTGGCAGTAAACGTTACACTTGTGCCTGCACAAATACTCCCCGATGGACTTGAGGCTATAGTTACACTTGCTGACGGCGATACTGCAACAGCCACATTTACGGAGGCAGTTGCCACGCATGCCTGTTGAAAAACAATATCATCCAAAGCAAAGTCATTTCCTCCAGTCTCTGTATTCTGATTAATCAGGGATAAATAGGCTGTGGTACTGGAACCCGAATTCCAGTTATATGTAAACTGTCTCCAGGAACAGGTTGCCAGGTTTGCAGTATAAACAGGTCCGACGGCAACACTATTTGCATACAATTGTAATTCAGAAGGAGCACCTTCAACCACACTCTGAACCCAATAGGTAAACTGATAGTCAGTATTTTGAACAACATTCACGGTTTGATTCCAAATTGAAATATTGGCTGTTCCGGCACCATTTACGATCATTTGATTAGCTCCCGACGTTGAATGATCTGCACAGTTCGCAAAATCTGTGTGTACAGTACTTGGATCTGAGGTAACAGAATAAGTTGCCTCTAAACTTAGTGGGCCATAAGTACCACAGTTTGTACATGCCGGATCTTTGTAGGCATAACTACTACCAAAACCGGTATTACCCGATTCAAAATCACCATTTGCAACAAGGTTAATACCACTTAAGGCACTTCCTCTTACGGTATAGGTACCAGTCATTCCAACAGTTGCATTAGTAATAGAAGGATTTTGTAATAAAGAATAGTAGCTATTGGGTCCCGTCCAGTATTGAGTCGTGTAAGTTCCTGAACTAGTCAGGTCAATTGTTGACCCGGCACAAAACTGCCCACCACCACCAGCTGTTATTGTTGGTGGATTAATGATTGCCGCGGTAACGGCGATCCTTGGCGATGAAGTACAACTACCATTGGTTGCTTCAATATAATAAGTCGTGGTAGTTGATAAACTTGGAGTAGTAAAAGTTGTCCCGGTTGCTATGGAACTTCCTCCCGAAGATGCAGTGTACCAGTTTATAGTACCCGTAGAAGCAGAAGCCCTTAAAGCCACAGTTCCGGGACCGCAACGGCTACCTGAAAATCCGACAGGAGCAATTACTCCAACTGTTATATTCGAACCATTATCACTTCCTGTTACAACAGGATTACTGGAAATAACCCTGATGCGATACCCAGCTCCAGCAACTTGGCCGGAAGGAATTGTCGCATTAATTGTTCCCGCCACCAGCGAGTTCAATGTTCCAATACTAGTTGGACCGGCAAACGAGCCATTGGCATCAGATAGCTGAGCCGTAAAAACGTTACCTGAGGCAAAGGTTCCTGTAATTATAAATGGAACACTTACAGATGAACCCGGACAGTAGGATGTTGGTGAAATAGAACCAGTAGTGATAGTGGGTGGGATATATGGTTTGAGTGCTATTAACAATCCACCACTTCGGGCATTCCCCACAAGAGTTGCAGTACAAGTACCAGTTGAACCAGCAGTGGCTTTTATTGCCCATGCCGCACCAACAGATGAATCATCAACGTTTGCAGTGGTATTGTCATATAATTCAGTTAATGTCGCCGGAGAAGTTGCTACCCAATTAGAATAAGTTCTATTATCAGATAGTTGGGCCAGCATTATGACTGCAGCATTGTTAGTTGAAGTTGTTATACCTGTTGCCGTTACAGTAGAATTATTGTTACCGGGAGCATTTAAAGTACCAGGATCTACATCGAATGGACCACCAGCTGTACCATCCGCTTTAACACCACCCGTAACATCAACATTATAAAATGCGGCAATCGATCCAATGGCCATATCAGCATCAGCATCAAGATTAAATACAAAGTTGGCGCCTTCAGTTCCATCCGCTACTTTATAAAGAACTGTGCCCCACCATTGATTCGCACCTGCACCAGTACCACTGTCATAAATTAATCTACCATCAATTGGGGTCCAACCAGAAAGGCTTGCATTACTCAAATCATTATTAGTAGTTTCATTCTGTGCAATGTTCACGATCAATATATCTCCTGAGACCACACCAGAAGGTTTGGCTATTGTCAACGTATTACTACTAGTAGTATTTGCCGTTGTTACTAATCCTCTTTGTGTTATTTGAGCAAAAGAATTATGAGATAAAAGAAAAAGTGATAAAACAAATATAAAAGGCAAGAATACCTTGTATAGCTTTCCTGATAAGTATTGCTTATTCGGAAATTTTCGCAAGTTTTCTGAATTAATATCAATTGTAAAATTACGCAGGGATAACAAATGTAAACTTCTCATCATACGCTTTGGGGTTTAGTGTTGAGAGCTAAATAACCCAAAGCAAGAAAAGCTGTATTGTTATTTGGCAGTAATAGGTTTTGTGATTTTTGCAGGAGTAAAAAAAGATCAGGAAAAACTAAAGGTAGCACTACCATGTACTCTATTGGAGCATTAAAAACGTGGTGGTAATATAAACAATAGTCAAAAAAAGATCTCTTCATTCTTCCCTGCTCTGATAAGGCAGGATAAAAATAGTTTTATCCTTTAAATAATGAAACTTTAACATGCAAAACAGGCTATTTAATTAGCAAAACAGGTGTTTCAATTATCGTTTAAGCAAACAATTCTAATTTAGAGTTAGAAATAGTGCCCGAAATTAGAATTATTGAAATTTCCAGTTACGGAACTACTACTAAATGAGATTGATATATATCAATCTTTAATGATTGTTTTTAAAATAAAAGATATAAACATTCTATTTTCTTCTATTCTATCCTGATTTTAAATTCCATCACTTCCACCACATCACCATTCCGAAGTTTGGCTCGTTTTCTGAATTCCTGTTCGCCATTCCGGTAAACAATTCCATCTTCAACCATCATCTTAGCTTGTCCGCCAGACTCACTAATCCGCATAATTTTTAGTAGCTTGATCAGTTCGATGTATTCTTCGCCATTTAGTTCGTATGTCTCCGTTTTTTGCACTTTTCTTTCCATTATCTTTTTTATAATTTCTACCGTGTCAACAGTCTCACATAGCTTTCAATTCTTCCTTAAGCTTCAAAGGCAACTTATTGACCACCAATTGATACGAATGATCAACCAATTCCAGGATAAGCTTAGAACTTAACGAACCATCCATCGCAATAGTGTTCCAGTGTACTTTGCTCATGTGGTAACCGGGTCGAATTGCCGGATATAATTCTCTCAACTCAATAGCCCGATCCGGATCGCACTTCAGTGCCAGGCTCCAATCGCCATCCAAATTCGTCAATGCAAACATTTTACCCATTACCTTAAAAACCAAGGTCGTTTCATCAAATGGAAATTCTT
>JFJP01034861.1_pt1 | contig 11489 bp, 10 predicted proteins | sample 431651 | NCBI WGS metagenome assembly JFJP01 (sample SAMN02602958, study PRJNA72255) | Microbial mat metagenome, whole genome shotgun sequencing project. | biome: fresh water; feature: sink hole; material: water; isolation source: purple microbial (photo- and chemosynthetic) mats found in... | reverse complement strand
TCTCTTGCATGTATATTCCTTCATAACTTCACTTCTCATCTTCTCTGTGTCTCTGTGCCAATTACTCCAATAAGGATTTCCCGTGGCTAAGCGTGATTATTATGAGGTTCTGGGGGTTCCCAAGAACGCCACCAAGGATGATGTCAAAAAGGCCTACAGGAAGTTGGCCATACAGAACCATCCGGACAAGAACCCGGGTGACAAGGCCGCGGAAGAGCGCTTCAAGGAAGCTACTGAAGCGTACGAGGTGGTGTCTGACGACCAGAAGCGGGCAGCGTACGACCAGTTCGGTTTTGCCGGAGTGGACGGTATGGGTGGCCAGGGCGGGGCGCAGGATTTCTCCAATATCTACCGTGACTTTGAGGATATCTTTGGCGGTTTTGGTGACTTTTCAAGCATCTTCGACAACCTGTTCGGCGGGGGAGGCCGTTCATCCGGCGCAAGGCGCAGGGGCGAGGCTCCACGCGGTTCCAACCTTCGTTACGACATGGAACTGTCGTTCGAACAGGCAGTATTCGGCGCGACGATGGAGATATCCTTCAGCCACGAAGAATCATGTACGGTATGCGGTGGTTCAGGCTCGGAGTCGGGTGGCGGCCGCAAGGTATGCCCTACCTGCCAGGGATCGGGCCAGGTCAGGCGCAGTTCCGGATTTTTCTCGATAGCAAGTCCGTGCCCCACCTGCGGCGGAGAAGGCCACATCGTCGACAAACCGTGCAAGTCGTGCGGAGGGTCGGGGCTCTCCAAGAAGAAGCAAAAAATCAAGATTACCATCCCGCCGGGAATTGACGATGGCAAACGGCTGTCGGTAGCCGGGCAGGGTGATTCCGGTCCGAATGGCGGCAGGCCAGGCGACCTGTACGTATTCATCCATGTGAAGCCGCACGAATTTTTTGAGCGCGACGGTTATGACCTGTACTGCGCGGTGCCCATTTCCATAATGAAGGCAACCCTTGGCGGCGATATAACCGTACCCACGATTGACGGTAAAAGGGTCAAGGTGACCGTCCCCACCGGCTCCCAGCACGGAAAGATGCTCAGGTTGCGTGAAGAAGGTGTGCCTGGCGCTAATGGCAGCGCGAAACGTGGTGACATGTATATAAAGCTGATGGTGCAGGTTCCGCAGAAAGTTTCAAGAAAAGGACGCGAGTTGCTTGAAGAACTACAGCGGGTAGAAGGTGATGATAAAGAGCCCCGACCCATAAAGCTGTCGGAGCTCAAATAGCATTCAGGAATCAGTTGCCGGAGACAGCCGATTTTGCCGCGGTCAATGCCTTGGCATAATCGGGTTCCTGCGCTATTTCTGGTACCTGCTCCGTATAAACGACGCGGCCTGCGGGGTCGGCTACCACTACAGCGCGTGACAACAAGCCTTCCAGCGCGCCATCGATGATCTCTACACCGTATGCTGCGCCGAATTTCCTGTCGCGCAGCTCGGAAAGCATCACGACGCTGTCTATACCTTCCGCCTCGCAGAACCGTTTCTGGGCAAACGGAAGGTCGCGGCTGATGGTCAGGACGAGTGCTCCGCCAAGATCCTTGATTTTGGAGTTGAAAGCCCGTGCGCTGGCGGCGCATACTCCGGTGTCAAGGCTTGGTACAATGTTGAGTATCAGAACCTTTCCCTTGAAATCAGCAAGTCCAACTTCAGACAGGTCTGATTTGGTAAGCTTGAAGTCGTACAGTTTGGTACCAACTTTGGGTAATGCACCGCTGGTATGGATTGTATTTCCCTTCAGTGTGATGGTTGCCATAAGATCCTCCTGTATCAATGTGTATAAATCCTGAGTCAAAAGATACGAATATTGCAGGGTTGGATCAAGCCGGAACGCGCCGTCGGAACGCGCGCCATGCCTTTTAGCTTGCGGGCATGCGGGTACCGGCTTATTATCATTCTTTGCGGATGCTTGTCAGGCGCATCGAATCATATTACAGACAAGGTACGAAGGAGATCGTAGATGAAAAGTGGAATGCTTGATGGAAAGTTGTCTGTCCGGACCAAGCTGGGGTTCGGTGTTGCCGACCTTGGCGGCAACCTGTTCTTCACGGCAATGGGTTTCTGGTCGCTCAACTACCTTACCGACACCGTGGCCATACCGGCTGCAGCGGCTGGCGCAGCCGTCATGATAGGCAAGCTTTGGGACGCAGTGACCGACCCTGCCATGGGTTTCATTTCCGATAGAACGAGGAGCCGCTGGGGACGCAGGCGGCCGTATCTTCTGTTCGGCTCGATACCCCTGTTCCTCAGCATGTGGTTCTTCTTTACCAACCCCCATATCGGAAATCCGATCATGGCGACCATTTGGGCGGCTTTTGCACTATGTTTGCTCAATACAGCCTATACTGTAGTCAATATTCCGTATTCGTCGCTGACACCGGAACTGACGCAGGATTATCACGAGCGCTCGAGCCTCAACGGCTACCGTTTTGGTTTTGCGGTCATCGGGACCATACTTGGCGCAGGCGCCGTGCTGCCCATCATCGGCCTTTTCCAGACGCGCGATGCCGGCTTCTCGGCGGTTGGCGCAGTGCTTGGCATCGTGATGGCAGTTACGGCCCTCATCACCTTTGCGTCGGTCAAGGAGCCGGACCACAGCAAGACCCCAAAACCAAAGGAAGGTTTCTTTGAAACCTTCCTGGCCGTTTTCAAGAACAAGCCGTACGTCATCATCCTCCTCACGTACGCGCTCAACCTGACTGCCCTCAACTTTGTGCAGGGAATACTCGTGTATTACTTTAAATACCTGTACAACAATGAAGGTGCCACCACCCTTGCCATGATACTCCTCCTGGTCGTGGCCATGGTGTTCATCCCTGTTTCCGTAATGGTCTCCAAGCGGATTGGCAAAAAACGTACCTACCAGATTTCATTTTTGATACTGTCAACGGCATGCCTGGGGATTTTCTTCCTGGGGCATGTACTGGGCATGAATTTCTTTTTGGCCATGATGGTGTACGCAGGCATCGGTATCGGTTTTGGTTATGTGGCACCGTGGGCGATGGTACCCGATACGATCGAGTACGATGCCGTTACGACGGGCAAACGCAAGGAAGGCGCTTTCTACGGCATGTGGACTTTTACATCCAAAGTGGGTACGTCGCTGGCCATTTTCATGACGGGTATAATCCTTGACCTTGCGCGGTACGCTCCCAACATGGCAGAACAGTCGGACTCGGCGCGGCTTGCTATACGGCTCATCGTTGGCCCCATCCCCGCAGCGGTGTTCATCGCTGCCATCGTGCTGGTGCAGTTTTATCCGATAGACGAGAAGATGTATGCGGCGTTCATGGCAAAGAACGCAAAGCCAGGACAGGACTGACAGCTGCCGCGCGGTTACGCTTGTCAGCGTAACCGCGCGGCAGTACTTTTCAGACGATGCCGACACCAACATCGCTGGCCGCTGTGCTCTTTGTGGAGCTTGACGGCTTTACCGAATTGTTTGCCTCCGATGAAGCCGCGGCAGTGGGCTTGCTCAAGGATTACAGGGAAATAACAAATCCCATAGTTGCGGAACACGCGGGTGATATCGTCGACGCAACCGGGTCGGAACTGCTGGTGGTTTTTACCAGCGCAGTATCGGCGGTGCAATGCGGCCTGCTTCTGGTACTTGCGCTGCGCAATCTCTGCCAGCGGTCCGGCAGGCTTCCCTCCATCAAAGCCAAACTTGGGATACATCTGGGAGAAATCTGGCATGATGGTGAACGGGTGTACGGCAACGGCGTCAATGTGGCCGCCCGCGTCATGCAAACTGCGCTGCCTGGCGCATTCCTCATCTCCGAAGACGTGTACCGACAAGTGTCGGGCAAGCTTGACCTCGTAGCCCGAGAAATTGCATCGACATCGCTCAAGAATATTGAAAGGTCGATACGCATCTACGAGCTTGATGCTGGCTGGGGTTTTCTTGGTGAGGTGGTGAACCGTACGGAGCGCAAGGCTGCGACGTCCGGTCCCGGTCCCTCCGGGGTTGCTGCTGGCTCCCTGCGCGACCCGCTTCCGGAAAAGCCGCAGGGAGCGGCCCGGTCAACGTCAATGCTTGCCATGGAGCTTCGCGATTCAATAAACCGCGAGGTGAAGGAAGCGCTGGCCACGGCCCGCGTGACCCGCAGCAAAACCGGGCATGGCATTACCATCGATATCGGGCCGGATGCTTCGGCAGGGCCGGTGGCCGGACCGGTGACAAGACAGCCCCCACGGGCATCAGCGAGCGCCTTTCCGGTAGACAGCGCAGAGGCCAGGCGGGAGAAGGTTTCTGACCGCATCGCAGCCGCCACCAAGGCTCTCGTGATGAGCGGCGGCATTGCGGCGGGCCTGGGCTATGGGTTCATGGCGACCGGGAAGTGGCCATTGGCCCTCGGTGCGGCATTCGTCGTCCTTGTGCCGTTCCTGTCCAGTCTCAAGCGGCTCGTAACGGCATCATCGGAACTCAAGTTGATTGACAAACGCGCCAGGCGGAAGGCCGGCAAGGGCTGAGCTGCATCCAGCCTCACATGCCGCCGGAAAGAGCTTGCCCTGGCGGTCGCAGAAGCGGGTTTCTATGGTGCGCACGATGCGACTCTATCTGGTTCCCGGGCTCTGTCCCCGTGTACAAGTCCGTATACCATCAGGGCAATAAACTGTATGATGAAGCATCTCCCGCCGTAAAAAGCAAACCAGGATCAATCATTGACGCATAAAGACGCAGAAAATCCCGCGATACGCAATATCGCCATCATCGCCCATGTAGATCATGGTAAAACTACTTTGGTAGACGCACTGTTCAGGCAGTCAGGCGTTTTCCGCGTTGGCCAGGAAACGCAGGACCGCCTGATGGACAGCATGGACCTGGAGAAGGAGCGCGGCATCACCATAGCTGCCAAAAACTGCTCCGTTGTCTGGAAGTCCGTTAAGATAAATATACTGGATACGCCAGGACACGCCGATTTTGGCGGAGAGGTTGAGCGCGCGCTCTCCATGGTCGATGGCGCAATCCTGCTTGTCGACGCGTCCGAAGGCCCGCTGCCTCAAACCCGCTTCGTCCTCAGCAAGGCGCTGGCAGGAGGCTTGTCCATCATCGTCGTCATAAACAAGATCGACAGGTCCGATGCGCGTCCGGCAGAGGTCCTGAGCGAAATTTATGACCTGTTCATAGACCTGGGCGCGAATGACGCCCAGCTGGAGTTTCCCGTCCTGTACGCGATAGGCCGGGACGGTATAGCGCGGGACACGCTGGAAGGCGAGGGCGGCAACCTGCACCCGCTTTTCGACGCGATACTCCGTGACCTGCCCGCCCCTTCGTTCTCGGCAGCGGAGCCATTCCAGATGCTGGTTTCTGACTTGTCATATTCCGATTACTTCGGGCGACAGGCAATTGGCAAGGTTATCAATGGCCGGGCACATTCCAAGGACGGGCTCGTATGCATAGGCGAGGGCGGAACGCGGGAAGCCCTGAATGTGTCAAAGCTGCATACCTACTCGGGCATAAAGCTAGTAGAGGCCGACAGTGCCGAGACCGGCGACATCATCGTGCTGTCAGGCATAGAAAATGTGCATATCGGCGACACCATCTGTACCCGTGACGCGCCCAAGGCTTTGCCGCGCCTGATAGTGGACGAACCTACCGTCGCGATGCGCTTCATGGTCAACACCTCGCCCTTTTCCGGCATGGACGGCAAGAAGGTGCAGTCGCTCAAGCTTTTCGAGCGCCTGCGCAAGGAGACGCTCAACAATGTGTCCATACAGGTGGAAGAGGCAGTCGCTGGCGGCGGGTTCATGGTCCGGGGCCGCGGCGAGTTCCAGCTTGTCATCCTCATAGAAATGCTCAGGCGCGAGGGTTTCGAGATATGCGTCGGCCGCCCCGAGGTAATCTTCAAGCACCGGGATGGAAAAAGACTTGAACCGATAGAGCACCTGTTTGTAGACTGCGCGGAAGCTTTTGCGGGGATCGTTACGGACAAACTGTCTGCGCGCAAGGGCCGCATGCTGAGCTACGCCTGCCACGATGGCGGCCGGGTGCGCCTCGAGTTTTCAGTACCTTCGCGGGCCTTGATTGGTTACCGTGATACCTTCCTTACGGATACCAAAGGGACAGGAATAATGAATTCGTACCTTTCGGGCTACGAAGAATATCGCGGCGACATCATCAACAGGTTTACCGGCTCCATGGTATCCGACCGCGTCGGCGCAGCAGTTACCTACGGCCTCTACCATCTGGAACCGCGCGGACAACTCTTCATCGTACCCGGCGAGCAGGTTTACGAGGGCATGATCGTGGGCGAGCACAACCTGGATTCGGAGCTCGACGTCAACCCGTGCAAGGAAAAGAAACTGTCCAACATGCGCTCCGTGCTCAAGGATGAAGCCCTGACCCTGACGCCGATACAGCCCATGACGCTTGAACGCGCCATCCAGTTTCTGGCAGACGATGAAATGGTTGAAGTAACCCCGCACTTCATCCGCCTGCGCAAGGCGATACTGACCTTCCAGGACAGGAAGTGCAACCGGAGGGAAGCTTCCAGTTGACACGTTGACCTTGATCAGCAGCGTGTCGGCATGGGATGGTACCATATATGAAGCGCCCGGAATTCCTCCGAACCTATATAGCCTGCGCGTTGGCCATTTTTGGTTTTGCGGTACTCGCCGAGACCAGCCTCTTCACGGCAGGGCAACTTCGTTGGCCGCTGGCGCTGCTCAACCTGACATTCCTGCTCGTTGCGCTGGTGCCTGTCAGAGGGTATGTTTTTGTCGTCTCGATAGCCTGTATGGCAGGCGCACTCCTCATAGCGCTTGTTTTCAGGGTCCCCGCTTCCGGGCTTGCAGCGGCATTGAATAAAAGTGCTGGCATCATAGCTTTTGTAGCCGTTGTTCCCGCGGTTGCCATACCCATACGGATGGGCGGGTACGTCACTGCGATGGAAGCCTTCATTTCCCGCCGAAGCGCCGGCCCCGAGGTGAAGAAAGAAAACATCACCGGAATCATCGTTGATTTTCTTGTGCTGGCGGTCATGCACCTGCTGATGTCGATAGTACTCAACATAGCTTCGATACCGACATTCCAGCGGCTATTGGAGCGTTCGCGCCTGCCTAAAAAATACCTTTCTGCCATCTACTCGGCCGGTTACTCGTCGTACATGGTCATTTCGCCTTTTGACGGACTGGTCAACGCGATGGTACTGGCGGCGGGGACTACCTATGCCGGTTATTTTGGCCGGGGAATTTTGATGACCATGGCAATACTCTTCGTGTCATGCATTTTCATAGCGATTGACAGAATCAAGCCAAGGCTCAGTGTCGATGCAAGGCTGCGCGTCGTGCATATGGAAAAACTGGGCACGGCTGGTTTCAACGGCAATCCAGGATTGAAGATACTCGAACTGGCTGGTCATATTGTAGCGATGATAGTACTGTCCTGGTTGGCGGGTATGTTCATTATTCTTGATAATCCGGCAATAGTCACCGCGTTTGTGATCCTGTGCTATTCAGCATTCTGGTTGTGGCTGCTTAAAATCAAATGGGGGTCGTTGCGCGGTCAGGGCAAGGAATATGCAGCCGCACTTTCCGGATATCGCGCTTTTCTGCCATTTCTGGTATCAGCCGGTTTTCTGGGATCGATGACGGCATGGACACCTCTTGCCGATACGCTTGCTACGTTCATTACATCGATGACCGTACTGCCACGTTATTTTACCCTGCAGGCAATCATGCTGGCGACGGCTCTCCTCAGTCTGCTGGGTGTCCACATGATGATTACCGTCGTCGCAATAGCAACCGCGCTATCGCCCGTGATGCTCGGTCTTTCCGAGCCAGGTTTCGCGCTGTTCCTGCTGTCGTGCTGGTTTGTGGCAATGAACGTATCGCCCTTCGTGCCATTTTCAACCGTCGTGGCTGATGCTATCGGTGAAAAGACCGCTGTCGTCTCGCTGCGGTACAATTCGCGTATGTCGCTCGTCATGCTTCTTGTTGCCCCGCTGCTCATGTGGTAGGCCAGCAGGCGCTGATAACCCGTTGCATCATTCGACGAACAGTCTCTTTGACGCGTATACGGGGTCGGCCGTCAGGTTGACCCCGAGTTTTCTGAGCCCCGCCTCGTCGCCCGGTGTGGGCATGTGCGAAAGGTGCATCTGACAGCCGCGCAGGTCCTGCAGTTTGTCGACGCAGGCCTGCACCATGGGGGTGAGCGTCGCGCTGATCGACAGGGCAATGAGTGCTTCGTCTACGTCGAGGCTGGCGCTTTTCCTGCCCAGCACCTCGCGCTTCAGGCGGGCTACCGATTCTATTACCAGCGGCGACAGGAGGTGTATCTGGTCGGGCAGGCCGGCAAGGTGTTTTGCGCCGTTCAGCACGGCTGCGGTGGCCGCGTGCAGCATGGTCGAATTCTTGCCCGTGACAATCTCGCCCGAAGCGAGCTGGAGGGCCGCCCCGCAGAATGCCGAATCGCCGCCAACCGTATCCCCCGTATCGTCGCCGGAAGCGCCAGCTGTACCCGGCGCAACGCCGGAGCCTGTGGCTGAAACCCTGGCTTCCTCAGCGGCGTTGCGGGCGGCCGGCACTACCGTGCGGTACTCCGGCCCGATGCCGAGTTCCTTCATCAGGAGGTCTGCCTTGTCGAATGCCGCCTTGTCTGCCATGCCCATCATGTATTCGCTGGCGCACCGGAGGTACCTGCGGACTACTTCCTGTCTGGCTGCTTCGCGCGCGGCCTCGTCATCGATTATGGCAAAGCCGGCGCGGTTGACGCCCATTTCGGTGGGTGAGCGGTAGGCATCCGGTTCACCCGTTATGCGGTCGAGTATCCCTTTGAGGATAGGAAACGATTCCACGTCGCGGTTGTAATTTACCGAAACCTCTCCGGTGGCTTCCAGGTGGAAGGGGTCGATGAGGTTGAAGTCCTTGAGGTCGAGGGTGGCGGCTTCGTACGCTATGTTGACCGGATGCTTGAGCGGCAAGTTCCAGATGGGAAAAGTCTCGAACTTGGCGTACATCGCGCGGTCTCCCGCCCGTCGGTCGTGATACACCTGCGAAAGGCACGTTGCCATCTTGCCCGAACCAGGCCCGGGGCCGGTTACCACTACGAGCGGCTTGCTTATCTTGATCCTGGGATTTGCGCCGTAGCCTTCGTCTGAGACAATGCGCTCCACATCGGTAGGGTAGCCCCTGGTAGGCTCGTGCACGTAGACATCGATGCCGCGGTTCTGCAGCTTTGTCCTGAAAGCCTTTGCCGCGGGTTGCCCTTCCCACCGGGTAATGACTACTGCTGCCACCGCGAGTCCCCATTCTTTCAGGTCGTCTATCAGCTTCATCGCATCAGCATCGTAGGTAATGCCGTAATCAGCGCGAATCTTGCGGTGCTCTATGGCTCCGGCATGGATGCACAGCACGATTTCAGCGTCGCCTTCCAGTTCTTTCAGCAATCGTATCTTGACGTTGGGATCGTAGCCGGGCAACACGCGGGCAGCGTGGAAATCAGCCAGGAGCTTGCCGCCGAATTCCAGATACAGCCTGCCCTCGAACCGTCGCATCCTTTCGCGTATGTACGATGCCTGCTCGCTGATGTATTTTTCGTTGTCGAACGCCCTGTTGCCTGTCATAGAATGCCCCCCGACCGGCTTGCATCCTACCCTGAATACGGGCCGGGAGACCAGCAAATTCCACTAGCTATTTTTGGAGCAGCCAAGCCGGCGGGCAGTTTCTTCCAATATACGCTGTGCCCTATCGACGGCGTCCATGGGAACCGGATCGGCCAATCTGAGCATCGAGCGTACCTTGTCGGCCCGGGCTGCATCGAGTGCGGATAGAATTGCTGACCGCTCCTCTGGCCCCGCACCTTCCAATGCTTCCATGATGGTTTGTTCACTGAACCCGGACAGTATGTGGCTCAGTTCACCCGGTTTCAATGAGCTGAAATCTTCGAAGAAAACCAACGAGTCCACTATCTTTTCAAAGGATCCGGGGCGTATTCGTTCGAGATGTCCCTTCATCCGTTTTTGGCTGTAGTTGTCCATTTCGCCAAAGATGCCGGCAAACTGGTCAACGGCCAACTTTCCACCGCACCCTGCGATGAAAACGCCACCGCCCTCGACCTTCTCGATAGCTTTGATTGAATCAGCGCTGAATCGTTTGCCATCCAGGGATCCGATAGCCAATTCCGCCTGATCCGCAAGGCTTAGGCACTCCAGTATGGCAGCGCCTTTTTTTGACAGTTCATTGTCTGCCTTTGTCTCCACATGCATACCTGCCTCCTGGGTTCAAATGCTTGAAATGAAGTATAGTAAGAAAGATGAAATTTTTCCGCTCTCTTTGGATGGCGCTCATTTCCTCGCTGCTGCTTTGTTTTCCCGCATGCGGCCAGACACAAGCTGCATCGGAGCCCACGGTGTACCGCATACCCGTTTCCATGAAGCGTATCGGGTTACTTTCAAGCAGGGTAGCTGAGATGACCAAGGCTGTGGTCGAGCGTATAGTAGACGGCGACACGATCGTCGTTTCCATCCTCCCGGGCCTCGGGTTGGAGGCGAGCGAAAAAGTCAGGCTCATCGGGGTCGACACCCCCGAAACGGTTGACCCGAGGAGGCCGGTGGAGTATTTCGGAAAGGAAGCCGCTACTTTCGTGAAGGATCGGCTGCTTGGCCACACGGTGCGGCTTGCGTTCGAACCCGCACTTCGCGATTACTACGGCCGCCTGCTCGCGTATGTCTTCCTGGAAGACGGTACCTGCTTCAACCTCGCCATAGTTGCGCAGGGGTACGGCCATGCATACACCAAGTACCCGTTCATGTTCATGGACGATTTCCGGGCCGCAGAAAAAGAAGCGCGGGAAGGCAGGCGGGGGCTATGGGGAGATTGAAGTCAAGCTTTCCGTAGCCATGCTGCTGATATCGGAGTAGACTATGACAGGACAAGGTTCATGAATTTCAATCAAACCAGGAGTGTACGATGGGCTTGGCTATAACTATTGTAAGTGGATTGGTGGTAATTTCAATCATCGCCGTCATTGGCGACATAGTGACAAAAAACTTGCAGGTCAGGCACTCAGCTGATCCGGGTGCGCTCAAAGCCTTGACGGACAGGATAGAACAGCTTGAGAAGCAGGCCCTCGACCGCGACACCAGGATTGCCCGTATCGAAGGGGACGTCTCGTTCACGACAAAGCTGCTGGAAGGAAAGCAGGGCTGATTTCTGCAGCCGGCTACCTGATGGTACCAGAAACAGAAAGTGATGGAATGTAAAGTCATGCAAGACAAACGCATATCGGTATTGATTGCCGTCCTGGCGGCCATGGTACCTGCAAGCGCGGTCTGGGCACACCCCCACGTCTTCATCGACACGAAACTGGAATTCGAGATGCGGGGCCGGGAATGCCAGGGCATCCGGGTGGAATGGGTATTTGACCCGGTATTCAGCGCCGATGTGATAGGACAGTTCGACCGGAACCGCGACGGCGCGTTCGACGATGCCGAAAATGCTGTCGTGCAGGCCAAGGCCTTCTCGAACCTGCGCAAGTACGGGTACTTCA
>JFJP01046664.1_pt1 | contig 11490 bp, 6 predicted proteins | sample 431651 | NCBI WGS metagenome assembly JFJP01 (sample SAMN02602958, study PRJNA72255) | Microbial mat metagenome, whole genome shotgun sequencing project. | biome: fresh water; feature: sink hole; material: water; isolation source: purple microbial (photo- and chemosynthetic) mats found in... | reverse complement strand
ATCGGTAAATGTGATACTACCCATGGAGAAATAGCGTAAACTGACCCCGATTGTCTGATTTTTGTCTATTTTAAAGTATCCTGTAAGGTATGCCAAGTTGATATCATCAACCAATTGTTTTAACCAAGGGGTGTAACTTATAGTTGCTCCCATAGATTGGCTAATAAATGCCAGTTTGGAGGAATTCCAGTGTTGGGAATACCCATCGGGCGATAGAGCTGCACCGGCATCGCCCATTGCGCCGGAACGGGAATCAGGGGCAATCATCAAAAAGGGTACTGAAGTGGTTATGGCATTAAGCTCCTGACCAAGTATTGGATCGGTTTGAATAGTTTGGCCGAAAGTATTATTGGTAAAAAACATAAATGCAACTACTAAAAATCCTAAAACTATTTTTCTCATATATTTTTTTTAAAAATGCAAATTTAGAAATACAAACTGTTTTTATTCTATTTTATTATCTAAAAATCATCAATTTTGATGATTTAGATGTTTTTATACCATCAATCGTATTAATTGTTGCTTTGTAAATATATATTCCATTGGCCAATTTTGATCCATTATTGGTTGTTCCATACCAGGTAATGGGTTCAATTTGAAACCCTTGATTGGAATTCTTCTGAATAATCTGGGCTGCTTTATTACCCATTAAATCAAAAATATCAATAGTTACTTCAAGTGCAGGATAGGCCTGATTGTGGTTGAAAATAAACTGAGTTGATTCTTTAAAAGGATTTGGGTAATTGGCCAAGTCTTCTATAACAGCCTCTTCATTGTTAGTTACATAAAACTCAATGGAGGCATCCGAACTGTTATTCATGATATCCCAAGCTTTTAAATAAAGGGTATGATAGCCTTCGGATAAATCTTTTAGCGGATAAATAACTTCCCCACAATTGTATTTATCCATTTCGCCTTGATAATAATTATTTAAAACCAAGGTATTGTCTTGATTTTCATCAATTAATGCAGTTATATTATGCCCAAAACCATTTCCTGTGGTATTAATACCCGTTTCATCGGAAAGTTTGGCTAATAGAATAGGGTTTTGATCGGTAATTCCTCCGTTAACAAATAACGTATCGTTTAAAAACAATTGTATGATTGGCTCATTTAGGTCAATGACTTCGGTTTTAGCATTGCCACCAATAATTAATTGGTCGGAATAGCCCATAGCATCTATAGAGTCAAGTTTTGCATACAAGCTTATTTTCCCTTTACCGTACTTATAATTTATGTCCTTCGGAACAATAAAATCAAACTCAAAAAAGCCTGCTGTAATACTTGCCTGTCCTTTGTACAGAAGTTTATCCTGAAGCGAAAACATTAATCTTGGATTGTCTTGACCATAAGTAAATAGCGTATCGGGTTTATCAAAAACACTAATCGATAGGATTCCATCTTTATCTATATAATTGTCATTTTTATCAATAAGATATCCAGTTACTTTGGCTTTTGACAGTGCATTCAACGTATCAATAGTTACATTTATATCACCTTCAATCTGAACTGATGGCGTATTTTTTTTAATTTCTGTTGTGGTAGAATCCTTTATTGAACTTACATAATTTTTGTTTTCTGGAATTGCCAGTTTAAGTGCGGGATCACCCAATAAAGTAAAATTGCGTTTATTGGTATCACCGGGCGTGTTAACTTTTGCAATCCGGATTACATCGCCTAGTCGCAACTCGGTATTGAAAACCGTATTAAAAAAATTGGTATTTAATATATCATTACTTCCTGAGTAAACAAGTCGGGTTGTGGTAAGTGCTGCAATTCCGCCACCATTTGGATTCAGCAACATCCACTCGCCCAAAGAGGTCCGTGAGTAATCATCAAAACGGCCAACTTCGCAACTTGCCGTTACAAATATTGAAAGTTTGTTTTTATTTGTCCAACTTCTAACATCCGATGTTGATAAAACCTCTTCATGAGTTAAAATTCTTGGGTTTCCATGACCCACATAATCTATAATCAAAGCACCCTGTATTACCATATCATTGATAGCTTTGGTAACATCTGGAAATCGCTGGCCAGATGGGGTTGATATCTGAGGATAAGCATCCAAGTATATTTTGCCTATGTTATATTCCGGGTTTTTTGTATTAATTGATTTACTTATTATATCCGGTTGCACCATGTGAGTTCCACCATCTCCGTCATCGCCAATAAAACAGATTCTGGTTTGCCAATCGCCCATTGATTCAGGAGACAGGTATGCATATATTTTATCCAGCATAAGCTGTGCTTCTTCTTCTGTTTGAACGGGGAACCGTCCAATTCCCAAATCCAACTTTCCAAGATGCTCACCTTCTGACTCATCAAGTAATCCATAAAAATCATCACTTACATAACTTGTGGTTTCACTTAAGGAATTGATGCTTTGGTAGGTGAGTAAATAATTACTATTGGAATTGCTTACTGTTTTATTATCGTAAGAGCCATCACCAAAAAGCAATAAATACTTCGGTAAATCGGTTTCCGTTGATGCCTTGTCATATAGCATCCGCATGAAGTTTCTTAATGCGGCCACATCAGGAGTTCCTGAAGAAAACTCATTATATACTTTGTCGGGTGTCGTAACAAAAACACGCAAGCTATCTTTGGTTCGGTGCATTTGCGCCAATTCTTCAGCATAGTTAACAAATTTTGGATTCGTTAGAATAACCATATCTTGAGCACTTAATTCATGTAGGTTTTGATTTTCAATAAAACCTAAATCGGATCCTTCTATTATGGGATTATATACATCCGTTGCCTTAAATGCAGCATATTCAGTTAAGCTACTGGTATTGGCTAAAAAGCGTGTGTTTTGATTTACTTTAGTTGTATTCATCTGCATTGGAGATACGGGATTGGTAACATCCCAAATTGTTATATCAGTTTCAGCATATTCTACCAAAAATTCAGTAATATTGCCTTGCCCAACCGATTTAACATCACGAAAAAGTAGGGGTGAACCAGAAAATTTCAATTTCTCACGGGCATTCAAACAGATAAAATTTATATAGCCTTCAGATACCGAGTTGCCACCTCCAAAATCATATTTTAATTTGATTGAATTTTGTGGAGCTGTCAATTCCATTTTTCGGCTGTAATTGTAACCATAGATATATTCTGAATACGTATTAGCAATTTCAATTCTGCTTAACAAATTGTCTTGTGAATAAATATTAAAATAACTAATTGGAGAACTTGGTTCCCTTCTGCCAGCCACATCAGTATATATTTTAACAGATTCGGATTGTATAATTTGTGGAAAATCAAATAGAAAGGTTAATGATTCGCCGGGTCGGAATTTTTCGCCATACCAAGTTCTGCCGGATCGAATTAAGTTGAATGCTTCTTTTTCGTGATATCGGTAACTATCAAATGAAGTTGATGTTTTTGTGGGGTCACTAGTAATTAGTTCTTGATTGGGTATCCTCTTGCCACTTCCTAAATCATCAGTTATGAAAAGATACGTGTAGTTTGAATAGTTATGTAACTTGTTAATAAATAGTTGAAGATTGCTATTATAACTCCATGTAACAGGTCCTTGTGTGTAAAATAAAATATAATCACCTCCGTTAAAAGTTGCATCATTTCCTACCGACATAGAAATTGGCATTTCAACTAAATCATCATAATTAAGTTCGTAATTCATATAGGGCAACTGCTGTCCACCATGGCTATATATTCTGATATTAGCCGGATTGGAAAAACCAATATTGACTAATTGTTCATAGGTTAGTTTAAAAATACCGGTTGTATCCACTTTAATTTTATACCACTTACCGGAATTAAGCACTGATGAATTGCTGTACTTATTATTTAAGGCTTTTTTTATAGTATTTGTGTGGTATTGAATATCAATCACAAAATCAGTAATCTGTTCAATTGAACCCGTTTCGTTATTTTTTCTGAATGGAATAAATGAGTATTCAATTACCGGATGCTTTCTCTCAAATAACAAGGTTGTTTTAACCACGATTGTTTCAGAAATTTGTGAAAGTTCCAATTTTTCAGCCAATGTATCGCTGATTGGAATGTATTTAGCCGAAATAAAATTGGCGTTTACCGCCGAAATAATTCCTGGAATAGCAATTTGGCCGCTTTGTTTGGGAAAATCATTTTTGGAAATTTGGCCTGAATTCATTTGGTTTGCAATATTATTCCAATCAACACTTCCAGAAACGGACACTTGATTTTGTGTAAATGCTTGGAATGTAATAACTAGTGCTAAAATGAATAACAAAATAAACCTCATACGACAAGAGTATTTTAAAATAATTATGAAAATAACGCGTTAAACAAGTAATCAAACGCAATATATCTTATTTTTATTATCTAAAAAGGTTTTTAGCAAATCAATGATCATACCATTTATAAGAGTCTTAACTTTATTTATTTGTTTTCTCTCACTGGTGCTGTCATCAAATGCTCAGGATGTGCCCTATTCCCAGTACTATTCGAACTTAGTATATTTAAACCCGTCATTTGCAGGAACCAGAGCTGAAAGTAGGGTAAATTTGTTTTATCGAAACCAATGGCCAAAATCAAATGCTGGTTTTCAATCGTTTGGTATAGCCTATGACATGCCCATACAAAATTCAAACAGCGGAATAGGAGCCATGTTAACAAATGATCTGGCAGGTGGTTTTGTTGAGCCTTCTTTTGATCTTATTTATTCGCATCATGTAAAGTTTTTAAAGAAAATGTATCTCAGTTTTGCCTTACAGGCAGGAATTGTCCAAAAGTATGTGATGCCACTTGATTTTGGCGCTATACAAGAAACTTCAAATGGATTTAGCAAAATTTATCCGGATTTTGCCCTTGGAGTTTCTACCTTTTACAAATCGGTTTATTCCGGGTTATCAGTTGATCATTTGGCTCGTCCCTATCAAGGAACAAAAAAAACACATGAGGAAAGATTAAACCGTAAATACACTTTTTTTGTTGGGTATATTTTTCATTTAAACGAGCGATTGATAAGAGAAGAACGAATAGTTTCTCCGAATCTATTAATTCAGATACAAGGTATGCAGCAAAATATTTGTTTGGGTTCTTCGTTTCAATATGATAATTTGTTGGGCGGTTTATGGATGCGAAATAATTTTAGCTTAAATCCGGATGCTTTAATTTTTATGCTGGGATATAAAACAAAAAGCATGCGGTTTACGTATAGCTACGATATGAATTTAGGAAAAAAAACAATCGTACCATTGGGAGCTCATGAAGTTTCATTTTCTTTGTTGTTTAAAACCAAATCAAAAAAGAAATTCAATGCTATGAAATGTCCTACTTTTTTAATGTAAAAAGAACATAATTGAAGTTTTTAATTATATTTGTATTTCTAAAGCAATGCATAAAAAGTATATTATTATGAAAGTGAAAGTATTAATCACAATTTCCGGTTTTGCCATCGCACTGTTTTTTTCGGTGATTTTTATGAACAAGAAACGGGTCCAGGTTTAGTTTTTGTCGAAGGTGGTTCGTTTACCATGGGACGTGTAGAGGAAGATATTCAATTTGATTGGAACAATATACCAAGAACAGTTACCGTTTCTTCGTTTTATATGGATGAAACAGAAGTTAAGAATGTTGATTATCGTGAATATTTATATTGGATTAGTCGGGTTTTTATTGATTATCCAGAGGTTTATAAGAAAGCTTTACCCGACACCTTAGTTTGGCGTAGAAAATTGGCTTACAATGAGCCAATGGTTGAATATTATTTCCGTCACCCTGCATATGGAGAATACCCTGTTGTCGGTGTAAACTGGTTGCAAGCTAATGATTATTGTGCATGGCGTACCGATAGGGTAAATGAAATGATGCTCATCGAAAAAGGAATTTTACTTCCTGATCCAAATCAAGCCGGTGACCAAAACTTTAATACTGAAGCATATTTAGCACATCAATATGAAGGAGCCGTAGGAGTTGAAATGGAAGATTTAGATCCTAATAAAGATTTCCGAAAAGTAAGAATGGAAGATGGTATATTATTACCAAAATACCGACTCCCAACTGAAGCTGAATGGGAATATGCTTCTCTCGCTTTAGTTGGAACTTCAGTTGATGAAAGGGTTTACCAACGTAGAATTTATCCTTGGAATGGTGATGGACTCAGAAATCCAAGTGCTGCTGACCGTGGTAAAATAATGACAAATAGTGTTCGTGCAAGAGGTGATATGATGGGGGTTGCTGGTGCATTAAATGATAATGCAGACATCACAGCTCCGGTTCATTCTTATTGGCCCAATGACTTTGGACTGTATTGTATGGCTGGTAATGTGAATGAATGGGTACTTGATGTGTATCGTCCACTTACAAGCCAAAATGTGGATGAATTTAGACCATTTAGAGGGAATGTATTTGAAACTTTAGTACGCGATGAAGAAGGCAATATAGCTCAAAAAGATAGTTTAGGAAGGCTTCGTTACCGCGAAGTAACAGAAGAAGAATCTATTGATAGAAGAAATTACTTACAAGCAGATAATATCAATTATTTAGATGGTGATAAATCATCGAGTATAGTTTATGATGATGAAGATGCTTCTCTTGAGAGAGGTTCAAAAAGGATGTACAATACAGGTAAGGAAAAAACAGATCCTAGAATGACTTCCCTTGTTAGCGACCACACCAGAGTTTATAAAGGTGGATCGTGGAGAGATAGAACTTATTGGCTTGGAGCTGGAACCAGAAGATTTTTGGATGAGACATTAAGTCAGGATGATTTAGGATTTCGCTGTGCTATGATTCGCGTTGGTGGATCAAGAGGAAACTAGTTTACTTTAAAAATATATGAGGCCCCATATTTGGGGCCTTTTTAATTAATAGTGACTATACCATGAACACAACAGAATTATATAAAATATTTCTTGAGCATCCAATAATTTCTATTGATAGCAGAACCTCTGAATCAGGAGCTCTTTTTTTTGCATTAAAAGGAGACAATTTTGATGGAAATCAATATGCTGATGCAGCACTTCAAAAATGTTCTTATGCCATTGTTGACGATCCCAAAGTAGTTAAAAGTGATAAGTACATTTTAGTTGGAAACGTATTAGAGAAACTTCAGCGATTAGCAGCCTACCATAGAAAACGATTAGGAATTCCAATAATTGCTATTACAGGTACAAATGGGAAAACAACCACTAAAGAGCTTATAGCTGCTGTAATGTCAAAGAAATACAATGTAGCATTTACAGATGGGAATCACAACAACCATATTGGAGTTCCTTTAACATTGCTGCAAATGACAAAACAGCACGAGTTTGGCATAATAGAGATGGGAGCAAATCATATTGGAGAAATTGAATCGCTTTGTAAAATAGCTTCACCTGATTATGGAATTATTACCAACATTGGAAAAGCACACTTAGAGGGTTTTGGTTCATTGGAAGGTGTAAAAAAAGCAAAAGGGGAATTATACCGTTATTTGTATGAAAATGATGGAACGGCCTTCATCAATTACGATAATGAACTATTGGATGAAATGAATCCCCCACACAGTGTAATTTATTATGGAACGAAGGAGTTCACTCATTGCCAGGGAAAAATAGTGTCTGACGGGGTCTTTTTAAAGTTTCGCTGGATTTCGTCGGACGATGTTGCCGATGAACCTAGACAAGAAGACTGGAGTAGGAGAGGCAATTTAATATCCACTCATTTAGTGGGCAATTACAATTTTGAAAATGCCTTGGCTGCTGTTTGTATTGGAAATACATTTAATGTTTGCATACAACACATTCAGGAGGCTATTGAAAATTATGAACCCCAGAATAATAGAAGTCAATTAACCCAAACTGATACTAATACTTTGTTAGTAGATAGTTATAACGCTAACCCCTCAAGTATGAAAGTGGCAATAAGTAATTTTAGTCAACTTGCTTTCCCTAACAAAATTGTTATTTTGGGCGAAATGTTGGAATTGGGAGAGGCCGCAGTTAGAGAGCATGGCGCACTTATAGGCCAATTAAATGAATTACTATTTGAAGACGTATTTTTAGTTGGTCCTTCTTTCCTAAACTATAAGGAAAATCAAAAGTATCATTTCTTTTTAAATACTTCAGATTTAATTGATTACCTTCAAAAGCATCCTTTAAAGAATAAACAGATTTTACTTAAAGGATCACGTGGAATGAAGTTGGAAACTACCTTGGCCTATTTGTAATTTTATTGGCTCAATTACCTGCATTAAAAGCAAACGGGAGTTTTAGCTCCCGTATGTTATTAACCCTTAAAACCATGACGACAGAAATTGTCGATATTCAAAATTAGTATTTCTGTTACAAAATGCAAAGAAATGCTTCTCTTTAATTAATTGGATAATTTAAATGGTTTTAAAATTTGTAATTCGTGAAATGATATTTATTTTTAATAAAAAGTTATGATTTAAAAGAATATGGTGAAATTTAGTGTCAATATGATATGTAATCTGCTATTATATTTTAATAGATAATCATTGCATCGTTCAAAATATTAATTACTTTTGACAACAATTTTTAAAAATGAACAAGATTAAACATATTGTTACCATAAAACAGATAGAAAAAGCGGTTGCTTATAAACAGATTGCTATATTGAACCCTTGATTGCTAATAAATGAGAATATTGATTCAAAATACTAGGTCAGGGTTAAAAGCTCTGACCTTTCTTTTTATAAACATTTAAACTATAAAAAAGTGCAGGTATTGAAATTTGGTGGAACCTCAGTTGGAACCGCTCAGCGAATGAAAGAAGTAGCAAATTTGATCAACGATGGTCAACCAAAAATAGTAGTTCTTTCTGCAATGACAGGAACAACTAATGCATTGGTTGAAATTGCTGAATATCTTTACAAAAAAAACCACGAAGGGGCCAATGAAAAGATTGTTCAGCTGGAAAATAAGTACTATGGGGTTGTTCATGAGCTCTATGAGAGCAATGAGTATAAGGAAAAGGGTATTGAACTCATTAAAGCCCATTTTGATTATTTACATTCCTTTACACGCGATTTATTTACCCTTTTTGAAGAAAAGGAATTATTGGCTCAAGGGGAATTGCTTTCTACTGCATTGATGCAGTTTCATTTAGAAGAGCGGGGCATTAAATCTGATTTAATTTCAGCTCTTAACTTTATGCGAATTGATAAGGAAGGTGAACCAGATGATTTTTATATTAAAGAAAACTTAAAGCGGGAACTCAATCAATTGGGTGATTACTATTTAGTAATTACTCAAGGTTTTATATGTCGCAATGCTCATGGCCTTATTGATAATCTGCAGCGAGGAGGTTCCGACTATTCTGCTTCTATTATGGGAGCGGCAATTCAAGCGGAAGAGATTCAGATTTGGACGGATATTGATGGGGTACATACTAATGATCCCCGAGTAGTTGAAAAAACACATGCAATATCGGAATTATCATTCGACGAGGCTGCCGAACTGGCTTATTTTGGAGCTAAAATTTTGCATCCTACTTGTATTACTCCTGCTAAGATTGCAAATATCCCGGTTCGTATAAAAAACACACTGGATCCAAAGGCTCCTGGAACCTTAATTACCAGTTCCTGCAACAAACAGCGAATACGCGCTATAGCAGCTAAAGATGGTATTACGGCTATAAAAATTAAAAGTGGTAGAATGCTCATGGCTCATGGTTTTTTGCGTAAGGTTTTTGAAATATTTGAAACCTATAAAACATCCATTGATATGATTACCACTTCAGAAGTTGGAGTTTCAGTATCAATTGATAATGATAAGTATCTGGTTGAAATTATTGAAGATTTAAAGAAATACGGTACGGTTGAAGTGGATAAAAATCAGGTGATTATATGTGTGGTTGGAGATTTAATAGCCGAAAACAAAGGAATTGCTGCCAGTGTTTTTAACGCAGTTAAAGATGTTCCGTTGCGAATGATATCGTATGGTGGCAGTGACCATAATATTTCAATGTTGGTAAAGGCTGAATATAAGAAACAAGCATTGGTTGAGTTAAGCAAAAATCTTTTTAACGGATAGAAATATTTTCATTGATGAAGTGTGATTTAGATCAATTTAGAAAAATAAAAACCCCTTTTTACTGGTACGATTTAGGCTTATTAAATCAAACCCTTGCGGTTGTTAAAAAAGAGTCTCAACGATATGGATATCATGTGCATTATGCTGTTAAAGCCAATGCCAATGAGCGAATTTTAAAAACTATACGTTCCTATGGCTTTGGTGCCGATTGTGTGAGTGGAAATGAAGTACTGGCATCATTAAATGCGGGGTTTAACCCCAATGAATTAGTATTTGCCGGTGTCGGTAAATCGGACGATGAAATTAAAATTGGGCTAACTAATAACATCTATTGTTTTAATGTAGAGTCGATTCCTGAGCTTGAAATTATAAACGAATTTGCGGCAGCAGCTTCAAAAATTGCCAGTGTGGCATTGCGCATTAACCCAAATGTAAATGCATCAACTCACCATTATATTACTACTGGACTGGAAGAGAATAAATTTGGTATTAATATGTGGGAGATGGAGGACGTTTTAAAAGCGTTGGAAGCATTGCCAAATATTAAGTTAATAGGGTTACATTTTCATATCGGAAGCCAGATTACCGATTTACAGGCATTTAAAGGTTTGTGTATTCGGGTGAATGAAATCCAACAATGGTTTTTTGCGCACCATATAATTGTCGATCACATTAATGTGGGAGGTGGGTTAGGAGTTAATTATACCGATCCGGAAAAAGAGCTTATGCCTGATTTTGCAACCTATTTTCAAGTTTTTCATGATTTATTGGAGGTTCGACCAAAACAAACGGTGCATTTTGAGTTAGGAAGAGCCTTGGTGGCTCAATGTGGTAGCTTAATTTCCAAAGTACTTTATATAAAAAAAGGGGTTAAAACCAATTTTGCTATTGTAGATGCCGGAATGACTGAACTCATCCGACCGGCTCTATATCAAGCGGTTCATAAAATTGAAAACCTTACTTCCTCTTTACCTGAGGCAAAATATGATGTGGTGGGACCCATCTGTGAATCGTCAGATTTTTTTGCTAAAGCATTGATGTTGCCCGAAACCAAACGAGGAGATTTATTATCCATTCGAAGTGCCGGAGCTTATGGCGAGGTGATGTCTTCGGAATATAATTTACGGACTAAGGCCGTTGCTTATTATTCGGAGTAGTTGTTGGAGTTGGAACGATGGAGAAATGGAACGATGGAAAAGTGGAATACTGGGAAGATAGGAAATTTGGGTAATGTAGAGATGAGAAGATGAAATAATGCAGTAGTGGAAAATGGTATATTGAATTGTTGAATTCTTTAAAATAAGAAAAGCCCTTCGAAAGTTCGAAGGGCTTTTCAGTTATAATGATCTTTATTTATTGTTTTACTATCCGTTCAATCCTTGAATTTTGGTTTGAATCGGTAATTGTTATAAAATAAATACCATTCTGTAGTTCAGATGTTGGAATAACTAAAGAATTAGAAGTAAATTCAGTAACTGTTATCACTGCTTGCCCCAATACATTA
>JFJP01044389.1_pt1 | contig 11490 bp, 25 predicted proteins | sample 431651 | NCBI WGS metagenome assembly JFJP01 (sample SAMN02602958, study PRJNA72255) | Microbial mat metagenome, whole genome shotgun sequencing project. | biome: fresh water; feature: sink hole; material: water; isolation source: purple microbial (photo- and chemosynthetic) mats found in... | reverse complement strand
ATATGATGGGAATCCCATTTGAAGAAGATCATGATGATTATGGTGAAACCCGTTACTTCAAAAAAGGTGCTAATGTGATTGCTGTTTATCAACGTGGTTGGAACTCTACAGCCGAAACACCGATCATGAGTGTTCGTTCACTAGGCAACCCCAACCCTGATGCAGTAAATGAGTTTGTTAAGTTGATTATGGTATAACAAAATCTGAGTGCAGTTTAGGGGGTGTCACAGAAATTTTCGTGACACCCCTTTTTTGTGCTCTAAGTATTCTGAATACATTATATGGAAAATTAAATGCGAGACGAATCTTTACTTGCTACTATACATAGAGTCTTGATTGAGGATGAATCAAAAACACTTATAGATAAAAGAGTTCTCCAGCATATGAGTGAGATCAAATCCAATCACCCTGATTTAGTTAAATATGGTGGTTTAGGTTACTGTGCTTTTGGGTCCAAGTTATTGAGTGAAGTTTTAACTGAATCCAAAATCGATCATAAATTAATTGTTACAAAATATATTTCCGATAATGATGAGGGTCAAAAAGCAAAAGATGCTGTTATCAGTCATATTAAGGATATTGATGAGGATCCAGATGAAATCCTTATGATGATAAAACAGCAGTTCATCAAAAAAGGTGATAAAATATTCAAAGAATTTGGGCATGCTGTTGTGCTGATTGGAAAAACTGTTTATGATATTACATCAAAACAATTTAATTTAAAAGAGCATTATCCTGTATCACTATTAAACCTTATCTGGGATGAATTGTATGTTGGCAAGATCACAATTAACTCTAGTTCAGATTTTGGAGTGAGTTCAGTAAAGTACTTAAAAAAAATTAATACATGACCCTAGTATTCAAAACCCCCTCTCAAAGGAAAGTTGAATGTCATATCTTGTTGACCAAGCCATTGCATTGAGAATCATATATTTGTTGGTGACCCCAATCAACAAATATGATGCATTCAAGTATGGGATTATTGATAAAGATGGAACACCCATCAAGAAGATATCTGCACTCAAAACAAATGCTGAAAAAGAATCTTACACTATGCTCCACCGGCTAGTATTGAGGATCAAAAAGATGTTAGCCATATTACCGGCAGGTCGGTCCATGATGATGTCTATTGCTGCAGCATATATGTTAGTAAAAGAGAACACAGAACTTGACCCGGACACAGCAATGCAACTATTTGCAGAACAACTGAATCATATTGAGGAGTATGGATTAGATCCAGAAGTCCTAGATGAGGTGACATCATTATTAGAGGATGGTGAGATTGCAAATGTTACTGCGGGTATTGAACCCAACACCCCAAGAATCAAACCCAAGAAGATCAAGGTCAAACTTGTATCAGGACCTTTATCACAAAAGTTTATCACTCCCTCGGTAAATGAATCAACCATTTACTATAATACTTCAACACTCCAAATGTTTATGGTGGAATAATGGCCGATACCAAAATCACACAAATGACAGCAGCCACATCATTAGCCGGTATAGATGTCATACCGGTAGTTCAAAGTGGTGTCAATAAAAGTGCCACTATTGATGTGGTTTCTAAATCACTAACCAATGTGGTTTCCAATCGAGTAGTCCAAAGCAGTTCTCAAACTGTAACGGGTGCTGCCTCTATTGATGTATTAACAGCAACCACGATATTAAATATAACCACGTCAGGCCCATATAGTGGATTATTAGGTTCTATTGATGTAGTAAGTGGGCAACAAAAACTAATAGTTTCTGAGATGATGTTATCCAACTATACTATTTCAGTACCTGGTGGTATGGGATTTTCGGAGATTGTATTCACATTACCTGGTCAAACTGCACTATTAACATTTATTCATGGTCAATGGTATATCATCAGTCATAGAGGGTGTACCGTTGCTTGATGATCGCCAACAATGGGGATTATTACTACATCGCAACCCAGTAGTATCACAGGATGAGTTAGTTGAGGATGTTAAACGTCACCGACTGATTAAAAGACAACTCCAACTTTACGCATCTGGCTCATCAACCTTTAATGAACGGTTATTATTAAATCATATCATAATCTGGTTTAATACCTTTTGTGGATTAGAGGCTGTTGATTACTTGATGGATGGGATGACAGATTCAGAACTTGATGCATTAATACCATTTCTTGATTACTTAAAAGTACCACATGGTCCTGTTGCAACTGAAGATTATAAGATGGCACAGTTACTAAAATCGATTTAAAGGAATATCTGAGATGATAATCACCACAAAACTATACACCTATATTGGTGCCGGTTTATCTTTAACTATTATATTATTGGGTGGTTATATTTTATGGCAACAAAACTCAATCACAAAATTGAAGGGCACTATTGAAACTGAAAAGGTTAAATATACCCAGTGCATTAGTGTCAATAATAATCTCAAAGTAACTATTGATCTCCAAAACAAGGCTGTTGAAAAACTCCAAAAACAAACTGAGATATTTCAACAAAACTTAAACACGGTAAAGGGACAGTTAGATCTTGCAAAAAAGAAAACAACTGCAAGGGTAAACACAATATACCAACAACCTGCCCCGGCAAACAAGAATGAGGCGTTTGATCAAATGTCCACATTCATGAAACAGGAGACGGCAAAATGGTAAAGTTTATATCTATACTCATTCTCATATCCATATCTGGGTGTTCTTTATTTCAACCTAAACCATGTAATCCAGTTATTGTTAAAGTCCCATATATGGTCAAACCAGATATTCCGGTTATTGATAGACCGGTATTAAGTTCACAACATTTAACTGCTGATGCCACAACAGATCAAACATTAAAGACTATTCAATCTGATGTAGTTCAGTTGATTGACTATGCCAAATCACTTGAACTCATAATGAATGTAGTTAGATCAAACAATGTTATCCCAGTTACTGAATAATATATCGACATGGACATTTGAAGGTATCACATTTGGGATATTTGTTATTGTATTTGTAATCCTAATATTCAAACTGCATAGAAGTAAACAGTCAAAGTTCTTAATAGATTCTTTATTTGTGGATGATATAGGTCGTGCATCTACCTCTAAGTTGGGGGAGTTTATTGCTTTGGTTGTATCAACTTGGGTTGTGGTTCATTTGTCAATCAGTAAAGAACTTACCTATGAAATCTTAACAGTCTATATGGCAGCCTGGGTAGCAAATAGAGGATTCCGGCATTACATTAACTCAAAATACCACAAGGGTGTTGATTCAGAACCAGAAGAAGAATATACTGAACCTATGCCAGAAACAGAAGAGCCTGAACAGCCAAAAAGAAAGTCACGTACATTATTAAACTGAGGATTACGAGGATTATGGATTGGATCGATAAAAAATATACAGCAATGCTGGCAACGAGATTGAGAAACTTTAAGTTTAGTTCCCCCACGGTTGCCAACTTCTCATGCCCCATTTGTGGAGATTCTACAACACATTCAAAAAAAGCAAGAGGGTATATCCTATCCAAAAAAGGATCTACCTATTTCTTTTGTCATAACTGTGGGGCATCCCACTCATTGAATGACTTCATCAATACACTTGATGTGAACTTGGCCGCCGAGTATAGAATGGAAAAGTTCAAAGATAGTAGAGATGCTGCTAAAAAACAAGAACAAGTGGATCTTAATATCTTCAAGACTGGGGTTAAACCAGGTACTACACCAACCATTAATGCCCCAAGATTGACCACATTGCCTGATCAACATCCAGCCAGAACCTATATCAGAACTAGATTGCTGGATGAGAAAAAGTTTTATTTTGTTGAAAACTTTCCAGATTGGGCATCAACATCATTTAAAACTATGGCAAGATGGTCAAAAGTAACCCCACATCCTCGGATAGTATTGCCAGTTTATGATGCTACCAAAGTATTAACTGGTATGGTAGCCAGAGCCTTTAATGGTGAGACACCAAAATATGCAATCATCAAGTTGACTGATGATGAGTTAGTTTATGGTATGGATAGAGTAAACCTTGAAAAAAGAGTGTGGGTTGTTGAAGGACCCTATGATAGTTTGATGTTGGATAATGCTGTTGCAGCAATGACATCATCACTCACCCGGGTTAAACTACCACCGGAAACTGATGTGGTCTATGTGTTTGATAATCAACCCCGTAATATTGAAATAGTAAATCTGGTTGAGAAGTCTGTGTTTAGGGGTGATCAGGTGGTGTTGTGGCCCGATACTTTTCAATATAAAGATATCAATGAGGCTATCCAAGGGTCAATAACAAGGTCAGATATCAATACATTACTCACTGAAAATGTATATAAAGGATTGGCTGCAAGACCCCAAGTAGGAGATACATCAAAATGACAACGATCGAAAAGCCGGAAATGACTCTTAGAGAGATGGTGGAAATATATATTATCAACCACCCAAAGTATATTTCTTCTGCAGATCCAGGGCGTGTAAAATCATTTACTGATGAGCAACTTATTGACGAGTATGGTTATTTGTGGTATGCTGCGGGGCGAGATTCATCTCGATCTTGACAATGGCAAAACGAATAAAAAAGTTTAGAAATCCGGTGGTGCCTGCCATGTCTCAACGCAATGGTAATGGCCCCCATAAAACCCCAACCAAGCAGCAGTTGATCCAAAAAACAAAAGAAACTGATGAGGTTAAAGATGACAAATATTGAGTCACTACAATCTAATGATCCATATGTTGAACTTCAAGATACAATAGATGAGATCATGATGTTGAGAAAACAACTACAGCATGCAATGAATGTCAAAAAAACCCTGACCACTGATTCACATAAAATCTCTAAGATTGCCTGCAAGATCACCAAATTTTGTGAGAATACACGTAGGCCTGGACCGTCTCAAGTACCATTAACCGGCGACAGACGATCTGGGTCTCGTGAGAAATAACTTGTTCTATTGTGGGTATGATTAGATCAAGTTGCTTCTCGAAGAACTCCTTCTGTACGTGAATGGCCTTTAATTTTTTGTGTATGGTTGCCTCAGTGGAAAATACCCCTAATGTCGACCAAGTTTGAATGACTTTGAAGTTGCCTGGGATACCTGGTGAGTTTAAACTATTCATCCTGGATTCAACAGATCTTCGGGTTAAACCAACTTTCACAATACCCTCCAAAAACGGGTTCTCAATACAATAAATAAACCCGGCCTTATCATTAATCCAATGAACCATATCTTGTTCAACCCGTTCATATAGTGTTGGGTTCTTTTCCAGAACTCTACTAATATCATAATCATCCCGTGCAAACTTTAAAATGATTGACAATGGATCATCAGACTTCAATACTTGAAGTTCTTGTTTACCTGTCAGTTGTTTAGAAGTTATCATAAAGAGGTTCCATCAATGCGTTGTCAAATAATATCAGATCTACACCTTGGACATGAGTTCTATCATTTTAAAAAAGTAACTGTGCCTGAAGCAGTGGCACCTATTCTCATTGTGGCTGGTGATATATGGGAAGCAGGAAAAGAGTTTACCCATCATACTAAATGGATGGCACAGGTTGCTGATCGGTTTGAACATGTGGTGTTTGTTGCAGGAAATCATGATTTCTATTCAACCGATATTGATATAATGATTGAAACATATCAACAGTTATCAACAACCTTTAGTAATGTTCACTACTTAGAGAATAGTAGTGTTACTATAGATGGGTTTAAGTTTGTGGGTGCCACTTTATGGACTGACTTTATGCATCAAGGTATGTGTCGCCCAAAAGACTTTTTCCGGATGAATGATTCAAACCAAATAACAAAAGGTAAAAAACTAATATATCCCCAATATATTCTGGAAAAACATGCTGAGTCTGTAAAGTATTTATTTGATAATGTGGAAGTCAATACTGTATTGGTGACTCATCATCCCCCATCCTATATTGGTCAAAACCCTAAATGGTTAGCCCCACAGTTTTTGAGGGATCCTATTGATCATCTGTTCTATTCAGATTATGATGAAATGATCTTAAAAACTCAACCCAAACTTATCGTGTCTGGACATACCCATGATAGTTACAATAAGTTCATTGGGTCCACAAACCTAATATGTAACCCCCGAGGTTATGTATCAGCATATGGGATTGAAAATGATTTGTTTGATTGGAACTTAGTTGTTGATTTGGACTAAGTAATCAGTTACAATCTTTAAAGACTTACAGGATCATCTGTTGGGCGTAGGCCGATTGGATAGGCAACATTCTTCTAAAATGTCAAATACTGGTTCGACTCCAGTACGCCCAACAGATGATCCGGAATCATAGGGGGATTAATATGCTGATTAAAGAGTTGATTCAAAAACTATCTTTGTTTGATCAAGAAAGAGAGATTTTGATTTATGCTGGGGGTGATTTATTTGGTGCCATAACAGTAGAGAACTTTGAAGGCAATATAGAGATTTATTGTGGTTGGGATAAACTGAGAGATGAAGTTGACTAAATCAAAAAGAACATTCAAAGAGTTTGTTGAAGATGCTAATGACACATCAGGGGTCTTAGCACTTCAAGCATTTATAAAAGCATATCCAACAATAGCAAAAGTTGTATTAAAGCATGATTGGTATCTGAATAAAATATATGCCCCTTGGGTTGGAGAGGCTGTCTTTAAAATGAGAGATGCTGGCTCAATCAAAAAAGTAACATCAACAGTAGATGGAAAAACTTCAGTGGATTTTGATGTTACTATGAGACCCCAACCCAAAGTAATAGATGCACACCTGTTTAAGTGGGATGGGAGTAGCCGTGGTAGTAACGGCCAAAAGTTGTGGGAATATATTAAATCTTTCAATCCTGATTAAAAGGGGTCTAAACCCGTGAAAAGTAAAAATGTGTTTAAAGTGCCAGTGTATGGTGGTAAGGTTGCTGTGTTCACTGATCCAGAAGTATTTGCAGAAGCAGTTGATTCCCTTGAAGACCTATTACAGTTTAAGGGTTTGGTTGAGCTCTCTACATCCGGTGAGGGTGAAGAGGCTTCAATCGTTTATAATATTGGGGTGTTTTCAGGTGGTATGACAACATTTGTTCATGAACTGTTTCATACTGTAGTGATGATTGTGGGTAGGGCTGGGTTTTCAGTTCACGATGGGAACTCTGAACCGGCTGCATATTTGTTTGATTCCTTATTTGAGAAGATCACCAAGCAGTTTAAGTTTGAGAGTTGAAAATGCATCTTGCACAGTCACGCCCATTTGAATGGTTAAAAAGGAAACTGGATTATGTTGTGCCATTTTCCTTGCCTGCTTGTAACTACACTGACACTGATATAACTTGGGGTCAATGGGAAAAAAATATGCAGACTACCAGACCCATTGCATTCTTTTTGGTTGATACATTACCATCATATCTGGATCATATTCTCTACCGGGTTGTTAACCCCTATGAGAATATGAAATCATATATCCATAATCGTTGGGTTAAAAAGAATCATTATTTGGGCACCGGATTACCCAAAGGCAAATATCAGGATCTTGATACCCAACTCCTACATGTCAATATGGAAGCCCTTGTGTATTTTGTGGAGGTTGAACTCGCACAGTTTCATGCATGGTGTGATTCAAAGAACTGCGATGATTATAAACCCCCATATTTCAGATTTTTCAGCCAATACCGGAATGCTGCTGTTGGTCTGAGATATTTGGAGTGGGAAATGGGTTTGAAGAATGATGAGGGTTCTACACCACAGGCTGAATCCGCAAAAGTTAAACTCGAACTCTATAACTGGTGGAAATATACCAGACCTGCCCGGATGCCAGATCCCTATGCTGCTTGGCATAAACGTCTGGATGTAATCAGACAAAATGAAAATAAAACCGATATCCTGTCCTCACTGTGTTTTCGTGGTCGGAATGATGCTGAACAAGAAGAGTTGGATTCCCTGTTTAAAACAGCATGTGAAGTTGAAAAAGGATATGGTCAGGAAGATACCGATATGTTGATCAAACTAATAAATATTAGGAATACATTTTGGACGTGAGATACTGGACTTTTTGTGAGCCCGGATCACCAGTTTCTGGTGATCCAGTTTACATCACCTTATCAGATGATGAGATCATAGATCAATATTGGGATTATTGGTGTGGGCGTATGGCTTCAATAGGTAAAGATCTGAATGACTTCAACAAGTATGATTGTATTGATGATTGGGTGATTGTGAACTGGGCTTGGGAATCTGAAAAATAAGTGTTGACTTGTTGGGGTGTGTTGGGGTATAATGATTACTCATACATCGGAGATTATCATGACACAACTGAAAAATGCGGATCAACTGGTTACCAAGATTGCAGTCTCTACAACACATGAAGAGATGACTGAGTTGCTGATGCAGTCACTTGAACTCATTCGGTTTTTAGAAGCACAACATGCATTCCAAAGTATTCGTCTTAAATCACTCACAGAACGGAATGCAAGACAAACAAAAATGCTAGAGGCATTTGTATAGGGAGAAAAAATGATATTGGGTTACGGAGAAGAGTTGTATAGGGTGTACTATTTAATCGGTGGCGTGCAACATGAACTTACCTTTAAATGTATGACCCTATCAGCACATCAAAGAGTCCAAAATTCAACTGTTGCTTACTTTAAGAGTTTGGGTGTGCATGTTAATATTCAAAATGTGGAATATATCGGTTGACTTCTGAACGACCTTGAGATATAATGATCTCACATTAACAAAGACATTCAACAGGAATATATCATGAAAGCCTCCAAACGCAGTGATGTCATTTCAAATATGAAATCCCGTCTCCAATCTTTAGGCTGGGAAGAAGATCGGTTTGGTAATATGAAACAACTCCGTAAGGAAAAGATGTTTCGGTTCCATTTTCAAACAACATCAGTTCGTCTTGAAACTCAACTAATATTTGGAGCCACAGAGTACTCACCAGCCTCCAAAGAGTGGAGTGGGTTACGGACCGCATATATCAAAGATATCAAATGGGATGGTGACTCTTTCATCTTCCAAAACCTAAAGTTCTGAACGGAGATTTGTAATGTTCCCCCAAAAGTTGAGTGATCTGGATCATCTGCGAGATGAGAAAATGATCCGGTTTAAAGATGAAACTGTATCGGTGAATGGTGTTGAATATACATTTACCATTGTGTGCTATATGATTGCAAACACAGAACTTTGGGAACTCCCTCTGGCCAAAGAGTGTCGTGGTATTACATATGATCATTCCGGTAACTGTGTGGGTGCCCCCTTTGAAAAGTTTTTCAATATAAATGAAAATGATGATACCCAACTCGATAACCTCCCCAAAGGTGATTATATCATCACCTCTAAAAGGGATGGGAGTTTAATAATCCCGATCCAGGTTGGCACAGATATTGTCTTCAAATCCAAAAAGACATTCACCTCTGATGTGGCATTGCTTGCATCTAAACATGCACATACTAATGTTGTTACCCTATCCAAGTACTATATCGATCTTGGATATACCCCCATATTTGAGTTTACACATCCTGACTCACGTATTGTTATTGACTATGGCCCCCAACCTGAGTTTGTATTGCTTGCCGTTCGTAGTATGAGTACCGGCGAGTACCTGGCTATGTCTTCTATTGAGTCCACTGCTGAACTGTTTAAGGTGAAGAGTATTGAGTGGGATACATCATCCAGAACTAAACAAAGTATCAAACAATATTCTGACTGGCTGGAACATCAAGAAAATATTGAGGGTTCAGTGATTTGGTTTCAGACTTGTGGGGTCGGTGTTAGTTGTTATGGTGGGTTGCGGGTCAAAAGAAAAACAGTTTGGTATGGAAAAAGACACGGACTCACAACTGGGTTACGTGAACGTGATATTGCTGAGATGGTTCTGAATGAGACTGTTGATGATATTAAGTCATTTGTGGTTGAGTTGGGTTATCCATTAGATCCAATATTGGAGATTGAACATAAAGTTACGACTGAAATCTCTGCAATCCGGGGTTTGATTGAAATGCAAGTTGCTGCAAATAAACATCTTGACCGTAAGGACTTTGCCGTCAAGTTTAAAGATCTACCATTGTTTGGGTTGTTGATGGCACAGTATCTGGATAAAGAACCAGACATCATTAGGCATTACACCAAACATATATTGCCAATGTTTACCTTACGCACTGTATTTTCATATTTCAAAAAAGGCGATGATGATGTGGAATAAATATCCCCCTGAGGTTGGAACTTTTACATCAGCCATCACAAAGTTTCTTGACTTTAAATCCCCAGACATCAAGATTGCGGGAATGTATAAAGGTAAACTTTTGAGTGGGATTGCAGATAAATCCAAAACTCGTTCTGGTGTGAAATATAATCGTTTGGTGCGGCTGTGGAGACGTACTCACCCAAAGTTTTTCCAATCCTTCACCCCGGAAGAGTGAAATGTACGAGAATCTAGTGGATGCTTTCCAGTTGGTTATAAAGTTGGGTTTGCGGGTAGAATGTAATCTCAATGGTCAGGCTTATGTGTGGAAAGATGATAAGTTGTTGTGGAATGAGTTTGCCCTCAATGCTCATAATGATGATGAGAGACTTGCTGCCATAATCAGGGCAATCACTCATGCCGCCCAGATTATGGAAAAGGATATTGAATGACTACACTCACACTCATTACCTATAAAAAAGCAACTCTTGGTTGGGTAGACTATCGTGGTGATTTTCAAGAGGGTGCTGAATCTTCAATCGATTTCTTTTATGAAACAGACCCGGTAAAGGTGGGGAAACATTGGGCTTTTAAAGAAGATAGTATCTACCAAAGTTATGGTGAAATCCCTGAGTTCACCTTATTGTTTGATGGGATTGGGGTTGATGATATTAATGATGCTCAACTTGATTCTGTTTATGATTTAATACTTGACGTCAAGAAAGACTATTTGATCACTCTCAAAGAACAGAGATTTGAGGCAACTCAGTTGAGGATTGAACAACAACGTCTGAAGGATGAGGCAGCCGCTGCCAAGTTGAAGAAAATCGAAGATGAAGCAGCATGGGCAATGTATAAGATTCTCAAAAACAAATACGAAGGAAGTTCAAAATGAGCATGAATATTTTCATCGATGGTGAACGGGAAATCGAAGTTGTGAAGACTGGTGAACGGGAAACCCAAACAGTTTCTTTTCAAACTTGGCAAACCCCCACACAGGTTTCATTCCATATTATGGAACAGCCTGACCGGATTCAAGCCTATATTGATTGGGCTTTGGATAGGCTGGCTACTGAGACCGTTCCGGTTTATGCCGTTGATGATATTTTTGAAGAACGAGATCCTGTTGGGTATGAGGATTTCAACTATGGGGTTGAACACGTTGCTGACCTGAAAGAGTGGATCAGCAAAGTGGAATCCAAAGGGTATGAAGTTGTTGTGTCCATTTGTTAAAAAGAAATGTGATGTCTAATCTCTATTACGTTGAGGCCGCAGAGTTAAAGATTGATCGTAAAGGTGTAAAACAAGAAGTAGTCAATATCCATGCTGTAATTGCATGTAATGAACAACACCTAAATGAACGGT
>JFJP01040298.1_pt1 | contig 11490 bp, 11 predicted proteins | sample 431651 | NCBI WGS metagenome assembly JFJP01 (sample SAMN02602958, study PRJNA72255) | Microbial mat metagenome, whole genome shotgun sequencing project. | biome: fresh water; feature: sink hole; material: water; isolation source: purple microbial (photo- and chemosynthetic) mats found in... | reverse complement strand
GAACTAAAATTCGCTATTGGTTTTAATGATTTATTCGTCCCACTCAGTTTACGCAATGGAGGTCAGGTTTCACCAGCAGATGAAAAATTTTCGAATGCACTTTCAAAACTTACGTCCCGAATGCTAACACTGACATTTAATTTCGAATAATGATTTTTTTAAATCATTACAGTTTGTCTTTTTTAGAAATAATAATATTCATGGCTTTTTGCCAGTCAGCAAAAATTTTTCTGTAATAAGCTTTTACTTTTTGAGGATTATTTTTGCCATCGGGCCTGTTGGCACGTAAAATTAATTCACGGTTAAGTTCAACAGCCTCTTTTACAAGGCTCTCAACATGTTCTTCTACAATATAATTTTTCATCAAACAATGAAAATAAATTTCGTTAATAATTTCGGATGTAGCGTAGTGAATAGTTTTTTTTAGTCTTCTGCGGCTTGCCATATTCTTTTTATTAAAGGGTTTATTGTACAAATATAAGTCAATATTGTTATAAAATTAAATTTACTGTTTTTTTTAAAAATAATTCTTTACGTTTATCGTTTTAATTCACAAAATAATATAAGTCAGTATATGTTTACTTTTCCCCGAAATTTTTCCTTGTTTTGTATCATTGCAGTTTTATGCAGCAGTGTTTTTATTTCCTGCGAGGACAATTTTTTTACATCAAAAAAAGACAATAGCCTTGAGTTTTCGACCGACACACTTACTTTTGATACTGTATTTACAACACTTGGCAGCACTACCGAAAAAATCCTGATTTTTAACAATAACCGGCAGGCAATAAATATCAGTTCAGTTAGAATTGCCGGAGGAAAGAGTTCTCCTTTCCGAATCAATGTTGATGGATTGATAAACGAAAACAACAGTTTTATGAATATTGAAATTCCGGCAAAGGACAGTATTTATATTTTTGTTGAAGTAACAGTCAATCCCAACAATTCAAATTCGCCGGTTTTGGTTGACGATTCTATAGTATTTGTTTCAAATGGTAATTCTCAGCGAATCAGATTAGAGGCGTTTGGACAAAATATGATATTACTTAAAAATAAATTCATTTTCAACGATACCACCCTCAATGCTAATAAACCATATTTAATACTTGGGGATTTTGAAGTTGATTCAGCAAAAACGCTTACTTTACTGCCGGGTTGTAAGATGTATTTTCACAATAATGCCAATTTGGTAGTTAATGGTAATTTGAAAGCTGAAGGGACTTTCAACCAGCCTATTGAAATGAGGGGTGACCGATTAGATAAAATTAAATTCGTCGACGCTGTTCCATATAATTATGTGGCAGGACAATGGGGTGGGGTTTATTTATTGTGGAACAGAGGAAATCACGTATTACGACATGTAAATATTAACAGTGCTTATGTTGGTTTGTATTACAATAATTCAGACCGTGAAACCTTACCCAACCTCGAAATTGAAAATTGTCGCTTACATAATTTTGTGTTTTATGCCCTGGTAGTTCAAAACGGAAATGTAAAGGTGGTGAATTCAGAAATTTCAAATACCGGAAGTTTCTCGGTTTATTTAAATGGAGGAATGCATACTTTTATTCATACAACCATCGCAAATTACTATAACAACAATTCTGCTAACCCGGGCAATCGTGATAAGAATCCAGCAGTTATGATCATGAATCTAAATCGCAGTGCCCGCATGGAGTCAGTTTTTCAGAATTGCATTATTGCCGGCTCTCTTCAAAACGAGTTCAGTATTGCATCCAGGTTTACCGACCAGTACAAGGGCACTTTTGCCAATTGTTTTATTCGAAGAGAAAAACCTTTTGAGCTGGCTCAGTTTCAAAATGTAAAATGGTTTGAAACAAAAGACACTTTGCTTTTTAAACAAACCCGTTATGATTATGAGAAAAACATCTATTTCAATTTTACACCAGATTCAATCTCGCCGGTCAGAGGTATAGCCGATCCATTGATTTCAGCTCAATATCCGTTCGATTTGAAAGGAAATTCACGAATAGAAGATAACCTTCCGGATGCAGGTGCTTACGAATGGAAGCCAACAAAGAAATAAAAATTGAAAATTAAACGGGATTAAAAGTTTAGTTCGAGTGGTTCTAATTTTTTAATATTTTCATTCTCAAATTGCGCATACAATTGTTTCTTATTCAAATCACTTCCATGTAAATTTTGCCAAATTCATTCGATGCCCAAAATGGTTTTATTTGTAAGCCAATTGTGTTGTGCTTTCATTTTTCACTTAATTTCTTACAAGTCAACTCTAAATTAGCGGTTGCCGGTTTTATTTTTTAATTTTGCAACTGAATAGAATCATTCTTCCGGAACATGAAAAAATTTTTGACATTAGTTTTATTGATTTTATTGCTTATCGAAATAAAGGCTCAAAATACTGAAAAAATTAATTTCAGAGTGTTGTGTTACAATGTTGAGAATTATTTCGACTGCGTTGATGATCCTGCAACCGAAGACAGTGAATATTTGCCGTCAGGTATTAGGGCATGGAACAATGATAAATATCAGAGAAAACAAATTAATATATCCAAGGTAATTGCAGCTGTTGGAGGATGGGAAGGTCCTGCGTTGGTAGGTTTGTGCGAAATTGAAAGTCAAAAATGTTTAGCGGATTTAACCCGGTATTCAGGGCTAAAAAACCTGGGTTATAAGTTTTTGCAGCACGAATCACCCGATGCACGTGGAGTTGATGTTGCATTACTGTATCAGCCAGGTAAATTTAGACCCATACACGATGAGGCAATAAGTATACATTTTCCGGCTTTACCACAAAGTAAAACCCGTGATATACTTTTTGTAAAAGGCATTGTACCTACAGATGATACTTTACATGTTTTTGTTTGTCATTTTCCGTCCCGTCTTGGAGGTGAACTTGAATCGGAGGAAAGAAGATTGTATGTGGCTTCGGTTCTACGTATGAAGGTTGACAGTATTTTTACAGCAAACAAAAAACCTAATATTCTGATCATGGGTGATTTTAATGATTATCCTACCAATAACAGTATGTTGAAAGTAATAAAGGCTCTGCCTCCTGAAAAGGAAATATCGATGGAGAAGTTGTATAACCTTATGTATCCGATACATATCAGTGGAAAAGGATCGCATAAACATGAAGGAGAATGGGGAGCTCTCGATCAGATTATTGTTTCGGGGAATTTATTGAATCCCCTCAGTAAAATATTTACATTAGCAGATGATGCTCACGTTTTCGATGCAGATTTTTTGTTGGAAACCGATGAGGTCTTTCTCGGAAAACAGCCATTCAGAACCTATAAAGGCATGAAATATCAGGGAGGTTTTGCCGATCATTTGCCTGTTTATGTTGATCTGTGGTATTGATTTTTCAAAAAAGAAGGACAAAGAATAAAGACTAAAAGAACAAAATGGATATTCAATTATTTATACCTTGCTACATAGACCAATTGTACCCCGAAACGGGATTTAATGTAATCAAAGTCCTCGAAAAAGCAGGTTGTAAGGTACATTATAATCCGGAACAAACCTGTTGTGGACAGCCCGCTTTTAACAGTGGATATTGGAAAGAAACCGCATCTCTTGCCGAAAAATTTCTGAACGATTTTCCATCGGGAATGCCAGTGGTTTCACCTTCGGGTTCATGTACCGGATTTATAATTCATCAATATCATAAAGTTTTGTCGCACCGAAAGGATTTGATTGAAAAATTAGATTTATTAAAACCTGAAATTTTTGAGTTGACCGATTTTTTGGTGAATAAACTGAAAATTGAAGATGTTGGAGCTGAATTTCCTCACAAAGTAACTTTCCACGATTCATGTTCGGCATTGAGGGAATACGGTTTAAAAGATGAACCGCGAAAATTATTGGCAAATGTAAAAAATCTTGAACTGATTGAGATGAACGAGAGCGATACCTGTTGCGGTTTCGGGGGAACTTTTTCAGTAAAAAATCAGGCAATATCAGTTGCAATGGCTGCAAATAAAGTCCGTAACGCCATTGAAACCGGCGCTGAATACATTGTTAGTACCGAAGCTTCGTGCCTGATGAATATCAATGGCTACTGCACAAAAAATAAAATAGCAGTGAAAGGAATTCATTTGGCAGATATTCTGGCAAGTGGATATTAATATCTGCAATATGAATTTTCATATCCCTGTTAACTCCAATTTACCATAAAATTAGAAGTTAATATACCTCTGAATTCAGTATGTTTAGATAATTGAATGATATAATTGCACCATTTTATTTCAATCTCCATTCTAACAACATGAATCAATATTAGTATTTACCATTTTAAAATTTACCATTTACCATTTAAAAAAGAAAGATAAACAGCATATTACAGGCTTAGGAATGTTAAATTCTATTATTTGTTACTACTCAGCACCTCTCCATTTAATCAAAAATAGATTCATATTATTGATTAATAATAGAATAAGTCTTTGCCCCGATAGGGGCTAAACCTGCCTGCCGCAGGCAGGTGTGAATAACCACTCTTACTCCCTCACCTCAGGGAGAGGGTTTGGGTGAGGTCTTAGGGAAGCGCTCCCGATAGCTATCGGGATGGGGGATGAAGTGAACATACAACCCAATATTTGATTTTCTGTTCGACTTTTCGAAATTAAAATCAAATAGTTACAAAGTAATTGAGGTGCTGAGATACTATCATTTTCATCACTTAACTATTTTGGAATATTTATTTTTTATATTGTTTTTTTACACATGAGTTACAAATAAAGGAATGTTCGAATACATAACCATTTTGTATGCCAATCCCGGATTGAACAACCTTGAAAGCAAACGCCGCTTGCGCGTATTGAATGCAAGTATGTTAATTCCTTTTTCTTTCATATATTCCTCAATAATTTCGGGGGTATATGTGTCGTTTAATAATGCATAATTAGCACTGAGAGTAGGGTAGTGGTTCAAAAAATAGGTCTTTATACCTCCAAGCATCACTTCGTCCCAAGCTTCATTTTTTTCTGAAGCATGAATGAAGAAAAATTCGGGTTTATTTGAGTTAAACAACGAAATAGTTCTGTCAATGGCTATCAGATCTTTTTGGTCAAAATTAGTCAGGAAACCTATGCGCTTAATTTCTTCGGGTGACTGCAGTTGCATTTGTAAAGGAACTGCAAAAACCGGCGAAACACAGGCTTCCATAACCTCGGCAGTTACACTCCCAATTAATTCGTTGTCAATTTTTTTTCCGCGTGTTCCCATCACTACAAGCAGTGGATTATATTTTTTACAATATTCCAGAATTTGGTCTTCAGGAACACCTTCTTTTAGTTCGAATCGGAACGGTATATTAGGTAATTCGCCTGCAGTAATACGCTTTTTAATGTGTTTTGCCAATGAATCAATGTCGTTGTTAGCAGTAGAGATTGTTCGCCTGAGTAATTCACTATCACTTATGCTGTAAGTGCTAACATCGTTATTCATCGAAATAGTAAATGCCGGGCTAAAATAAGCGTAAAGAAATACTATTTCAACGGCTAATATGTCAGCAAAGTGAAATCCAAAATCAATCAGTTTTGGAATCTGATCGCTCAAATCAATGGGGATTAGAACATGGTTTTCGGACGTTTCATCTTTTTTCTTTTCCCATGCACTTTCCATTTCTTCAACTATTTTTAGTGCACGTGGTAAATCTTTTTGTTTTATACGAACTCTAACTCCCACACCCAATCCGGGTTCTTCCAAATTGATAGAGTGGATTTCGGTATCGATGCCGTTTTGTTCCAAAACGGACTTAATCATTTGCGCTCTTGAGAAGGTTCGAATAGCGAGGGTTACTAATTTATCTTCCATAACACTATAATTTAAAAGATTTGTAAAAATATAAATACTGAATTTAAGACGAATGAGATATATCCAACAACTTGTAAAGTTAACACATTAGTTTAAAAAGTAATCTCGAAAAATTTAAAAAAAATCGTATAAATCGAAATTTAGCTTTATATTTGCGTTTTAAATCATTTAATCAATTGTATAATGAGCACACAACCCAAAAAAGTACTACTAATTATAACAATAATTATCGCATTGTTGTTGTCTGTATTTGTATATTTTAAATTTTATTTTGTGTTCGGCGAGGGAGTAAAAGCCGGTCAGTTGAATTATCTGGTCTACAAAGGCTATGTGTTTAAAACCTACGAAGGTAAAGTTATTCAAAGCGGATTTCGCTCACAGACTACCGGTACAATACAATCATACGAATTTGTATTTTCTGTTGATAAAAAGGCGGTTGCCGATTCATTAATGCTATCTAGCGGTAAAGAAGTCGAATTGCATTATAAAGAATATCTGGGTACTTTACCATGGAGAGGGGTTAGTAAATACGTTGTTGATGAAATTGTTTCTGTAAAATAATTAATGTGAATAATATATTGTCTGATAATTAAATTTGCAAATCAGAAACATTTTTTTGTAAAAATCAAAAAATTAAAAATTGAACACCTCGATTTTAAATATAGTTTTAAGTGGAATCACTTTTCATTCGATAACATTAAGTGCGATTATCGCATTGATATTAAGCGTTTTATTGTTGGTTTTATCAGCGTTAATATCTTCATCCGAAGTTGCTTTCTTCTCGCTTAAACCTCAAATAGTAAAAGAAATTCGTGAAAGTGTAGATATCAAAGACAAGAAAATTATGCGACTGCTTGATAATCCGCAACGATTACTTGCAACCATTCTTATAAGCAATAATTTTGTAAATGTTGCAATTATTTTATTACTTACTTTTTTTACAAATACAGTAATAAATTTTGGAAATGCAACTGTTTTGGGTTTCTTATTTCAGACAGTTATCATCACTTTTTTACTATTGCTCATTGGCGAGATAACCCCTAAAGTTTATGCTACTCAGTTTTCAAGAAAAGTAGTGAATTTTACTGTTCCACTTTTATTGGCACTCGAGAATTTTTTCAGCCCTATAATTGGCATCCTTGTTCAATCTACTTCTGCTGTTAATTCTCGACTTGCAAAGCTCAATCGCACGAATATATCGATGGAGGAGTTGTCGCAGGCACTCGAACTTACCACTAATAACAAAGATGAAGATACTGATATTCTGGAAGGAATTATCAAATTCGGGAATATACAGGTGATAGATATTATGACTTCCCGGGTTGATTTGGTTGATGTTGATATTAAAACGAATTATAAAAAATTGCTCGAAATTATTATAAAATCGGGTTATTCCCGTTTGCCTGTGTATTCCGGAACCCGCGATAATATCAAAGGTGTTTTGTACAGCAAAGATCTGCTATCGCATCTCGATAAACCCGATACCTTTCGTTGGCAAAGCCTTGTTCGTCAGTCATATTATGTGCCTGAAACAAAAAAAATCGATGATCTGCTTATTGAATTTCAAATGAATAAAGTACATTTGGCAATTGTTATAGATGAATATGGCGGAATTTCCGGTTTAGTTACTCTTGAAGATATCCTCGAAGAAATTGTAGGAGATATAAGTGATGAATACGATGATGAAGAGCTCCTTTTTACCAAAATAGATAATCATACTTTTGTTTTTGAAGCAAAAATTCAGTTGAATGATTTTTTTAAAATAGATGAAATTAGTGAAAATGATTTTGTTAAAATTGCAGATGAAGTTGAAACATTGGCAGGTTTGATACTTGAGTTGAAAGGTGAAATGCCGGCAAAAGGCGAAAGAGTTGATCATGGTAGATATGTATTCGAAGTGATGGCTGTTGATAGCCGCAGAATTAAGAAAGTAAAAATGTATATTAAGGATGATTTTAAAGGCGAAGACTAGAATTTTATCGTCACATTTACTCCAGTTACATGAAAACCCCTTTGCATAAAATTTTAATTATTCTTTTCGGTATATTTTTGTTTGTATCTTGTGGTGAAGTTAATATTCCTAAACCTTACGGATATTTCAGAGTTGATATGCCGGCAAGCAAATACAATAGAATTGATACATTAAGTTTGCCCTTTAGTTTTGATTTATCATCTTCAGCAGTTTTGCTGCAACACAATGAGCCTGGAGAAAACCACTGGATAGATTTATATTATCCTAAATTGAATGCCAAGATTTATTGTACTTATAAACCCGTTAGATTTAATTTAACTGAACTAACCGAGGATGCGCACAGATATGTATATAAACATAGCATAAAAGCAGATGGTATAAGCGAAAAGGTTTTTATCAATAATGAAAATAATTTGTACGGTGTGCTTTACGATATAAAAGGAAATACAGCATCATCAGTTCAGTTTGTACTCACCGATAGTACAAGGCACTTTTTTAGAGGAGCATTATATTTTGATAATGTGCCCAATAAAGATTCTATTGCACCTATGGTTGAATTTGTTCGTCAGGATATTTTACGATTAATTGAAAGTTTCGAGTGGGAGGAATAATATTTCAAATAAACACTGAAGATGGTTTTAGTGTTCTAGTGAAGGAAATGACTGAAACCGTGGACGAGCTAATTGAAAAACTCGGTAATTTTGAAGTTTATAAACCTGACTTTTATAAGCTAACTACCGAAAAGCGTAAACTTGAATTCCTGAGTATTCGTATCGGAATAAACTCAATGCTTGGAAGAAATGTTGTAATTTTATATAATGAAATTGGAAAACCAACTATTGAAGGTGGTCAATATAATATTAGTGTTTCACACAGCAAGAATCTTATTGCTCTTGCTGCACACCCTATAAAGTCTGTAGGAATTGATATCGAATATTTTTCTGATAAAGTACAAAGGATTTACAAACGGTTTTTAAGTCAGACTGAGCAAGAGGAATTATTTGCTGATAAAGATGTTGAAAAACTGATGATGGTTTGGTCGGCAAAAGAGGCATTATATAAAATTATTGGTAGTGACGCAGTTGATTTTGCAAAACAGCTGCGGATTTTTCCTTTTTCGAAAAATAAATCGGGCGAAATACAAGCTGAACATGTAACTTCACAAAGAAGATTTCAATTAAAATATATCACCACAAGTGAGTATATATTTGTTTATTGTTTGGCATAAAATCAGAAACTAAAGAAAACATGAGAAACCCTATTTTCCGCAAAATTTTATTACAGCGCGAAAAAAATAAAAAAATGCTTGCTGTACTGCTTGACCCCGATCAGTGCAAAGGAGCATTATTAGTAAATATTGTTTCAAGATTAAAGTTTTTTACTCCCGATTTTGTTTTTGTGGGAGGAAGCCACACCGTTTCTTCAACCGATGCGCTAATCGAATTTTTAAAAGAGGAGCTAAATACCGAGGTTGTTCAATTTCCGGGCAATGCTTCACAATTTTCAAATAAAGCCGACGCCCTTTTATTTTTGTCTTTAATATCAGGTCGAAATGCTGAGTTCCTTATCGGGCAGCATGTTAACTCAGCTATTGCAGTTAAAAAATCGGCTTTAGAAGTGATTCCTACTGCATATATTTTGGTTGATGGAGGGAAAAGCAGTTCGGTAGAATACATAAGTAATACACATCCAATTCCTCACGATAAAGTGGCAATAGCTGTTTCAACGGCTGTGGCGGGCGAATTATTAGGAATGAAACTTGTCTATCTCGAAGCCGGAAGTGGAGCAAAACAACCGGTATCTATGAAAATGATAGAAGCGGTAAAAAGTAATTTGTCCATCCCTCTCATTGTGGGTGGTGGCATTAAAACCGAAGAGAATCTGAAAGCAGCTTATGATGCAGGTGCCGATATTGTTGTTATTGGCAATGCCTTTGAATCGGAACCAGAGAAAATTGAACGGTTTGTTGAGTTTACGAAAGAATACAATGCAAGTATTCTTGAAAATTAACGTAATTTATTCCGACTAAAATGTGGACCGGCTACCTTAACAAAAAACACAAAAGAAAACAAAGCTGCAAAACCTCCGGCTAAATAAGCTAATTGTAATCCACCTGCGCTATCGGCTATCCAGCCACCGGCTACAAGCCCTATACCAATGCCTATATCCCAACTTGTCATGTAGGTTGAACTGGCAGTAGCGCGGCGATTGTTAGGAGCTAAGTTGACAAAAAGGGTATTATAAGCCGGGAAAATCAGTCCGTATCCAACTCCCATTAATAACGAAATAAGATAGAAAACAAGGGATATTGTCAATTGATTATCCAAAAGTTTTATGCCGGAAAGCATTAAAAAAGTAAGTACACAAAATGCTGTACCCCAAGCTATAACTTGTATTAGCTTTCCTTTATCAACCATTTTACCTCCTATTAGTCGCGAAAATGTAAGACCCACAGCCATTAGTGTGAAAAACATGCCGACACTACTCAGAATTCCCAATTCCTTGCCGTAAATGGCAATGTAAGTAACCACTATTCCGTATGGAATACCCATGAATAAAAGACTTAATCCTGCGTTAAAGCCCTTGAAAAGAAAAAACCTGTCGAAGGTCAAAGCTTGTTTCTGAGTTTTATCAGCCATATTTCGGGCTTTAATAGTGGAAGCGAAAACAAATCCAAGTGTTCCGATGCCGATTGCAGTATAAAAAACTACATCAAAGTTGTAAATGTCGTGGAGAAATAATCCTGTCATTGGACCTACTGCCATTGCCAGGTTGTTAGCAACACCAAAATAACCCAATCCTTCTCCGCGTTGTGAAGAAGGCATAATATCAATTATTAAACTGTTTCCGGCAGTGGTTACAAATCCAAAAGTAAATCCGTGCAAAATTCTGAAAAACAGAAATAGCCCTATAGTATTTGCTATTGGATAACCGATAAAGGATAGCACAAAAAGAAGATAGGCAATCAGGTAAACCGGCTTTCGGTACACCATGTCGAGTACAAAGCCCGCAAACGGACGAATAAGCAACGCTGCAATTGTATAACTCGAAAGAATTATGCCAACTAAGGATTTTGAGGCATCATATTTGTCAATTAAATAAAGCGGAAATACCGGAACAAGCATGTAAAATGCATAAAACAGCAGAAAATTACCAATGCAGGCATTGATAAAACTTAAAGTCCAGAGTTTATCTTTGGGTGGTGTCAATGGGTTGAAAATTTTTATTTCGAGTTTCGAGTATCCTCTTTCGGGTCTCAATTTCCGGGTTTTTTTATCTTTATTCTTTGCTCTTTGTTCTTTATTCTATTTACTTGTTGTTGGTGTTTTCGGTATCCTGTCGAAAAACGGATTTTTAGAAGAACAACTGATAGGAATGCCATAAATGGAACTACAACCTGGCATCCAACCCAACTCCTGAACAACACGACCCACCGAAAACATTATCCTATTATCCACACGATGATCGGCAGCAATAGCACAAGCCGAACCGATGGCAATTCCCACGTCTACCGTGTTCAAAGCACAAGGCACATCGGGGTATTCATTTTTTTCTGCACAAGTATCAAATCCACAATACCCACAATTCAGGCTGTGTAATTGTTGTTTTGTACCAATTAATATGATTGCTTCGGCATGAAGAATGTTTTCGGCATCGCGCACTATAAACTTTAATCCAGTTTTCTGGCTATATTCCATCATGGCTTTCGATAATTCTTCGAT
>JFJP01015146.1_pt1 | contig 11490 bp, 23 predicted proteins | sample 431651 | NCBI WGS metagenome assembly JFJP01 (sample SAMN02602958, study PRJNA72255) | Microbial mat metagenome, whole genome shotgun sequencing project. | biome: fresh water; feature: sink hole; material: water; isolation source: purple microbial (photo- and chemosynthetic) mats found in... | reverse complement strand
CGTTTTATAGTGAGGAACACGCCCAGCCCCACTTGTCACATGAAAAAATCTCTTGACTGAAACCTAGATTATTATTCTGCGATATCAGATATTTCTAATTTACCCCACTTTACCCCACTTGTCAAGGGGTTAGTTAAAATATTTTTTAGTCCGGCTCAGAGCGCTTGATTCTGGCTAACACCCTACCTCTGCCAGTGGATTTCAAAGCAACAGAATGCTCTTGTAGGTCTAGGGGATACCCACCAATAGCTAAGGCGTTCAATTTCTGCCGAACCGTTTGGTCGTTTAAATTGAGTTCAGAGGCAATCTCCTCATAAGTTGCCTCACCCTCAGTCAGATAATCCAGTATTTCTAGGGTTGATTTGATGCCTCGGTTCATCATCGGCAATAGCCACAGTTGCTCAGTTAACTCTAATTCTTGAAATTTCAGAATTGAGTCCGCAAAATCTATTAATTTCTGTCTTTGACTGTCGTGCATTTTTCACCTCAAAATTATTTTTATGACAAACAGGACTCTTAACAACCAGTTGGTAATCATCCGTAGTGGCGTTTTCCATAACAGCCAGCAATGGATGAATCTATGTGCGACCGCTGACAGCGGGACAACATCTCTAACTGGCAACTCACCCTTTAAATTATTATACGATAAATGGTGACAATGTGTTGCTTTTTTGCCAGTCAAAGCGCATTTATTCTTAGACAATCTTAAACATTTATTTGCCTTGATTCGCCACTGGGGAGAGATTAAATATTCTCGATATTCGTTGCTATATTTTCTCATTCAATCCTCGATAAAATTATGGTAAACAGCGAGAGCATCATTCAGAGCTTCTACTGAGTTGTCCACCGGCTCGTTATCGTAACTATCCGCAATCTTTTCATTTGATTGCCACAATTCCCAGTGATAACCAATATCAGAGTAATTTGTACATTCATAGATTTTCACTTGACAAAACTCATTGACTGAATGCAGCGCGACTAATGATTTCATTTTTCCCACTCCTCAACAACTAATTGAATTAATGAAATAGACCGAGCGTAAGAATATTTAGCCGTATCCACTAAAGGTGGTACTAATCCAGGATTTGTGTACACAGCAACGGTGAATCCTATGCCAACAATTACTAACGAATCACGCAAAAATTTAATCATTTAAGTTTCTCGCTCACTAATTGAGTCATCTCAGCTTTCGTAATAATCCCGTCTCTATTGCGGTCAAACCCATTATTTTGTCGGTACTGAATACTAGGGGAAGTAAACAGTACATAACTATCAGATTTCCCCACAGCAGCAGGCCACAATACAACAGCGTAAAAATCACCAATCGTATTGAGTTTGTCTTTGTAGGGCATTAAATACTTTTGCACATAATCCAACTGCTGAATCTCACTCATAGCAAGCAATTCAGATGTCGAAGTACCTAAACCCCGTGCCGTAAATGGCATGAATTGAATCAGCCCCGTAGCGTTACTCAATCGGTTCACCGCCCGATGATTCAACCTACTCTCAAACTGCATAATCGCCATTAAATAATTAGGATTAGCGCCTAAATCTTTAGCAATTGCCACAGTTTTGTTCAAAAACTCTGCTGATTTTTTAGTTTTCCACTTAGAGTCTAATTCTGTCCCAGAAAAAAATTGACCAGCTTTCTCTGCAACAGGAGCAACCGCTCCAACAATTCCCCCGGCATTATCTATTTTTAACGGCTCTGGGTCAACTTGCAAATTAGCCCCTGGGACGACAGCGTTAATCGCTCGTTTAGACCCATCTACAATCCAACCAGGAGCGATTACGCATCCCGCGATTGCTAAAAGTAAAATTGTTTGCCAAATCGAATAATCTAGCGGGCATTCAAGTTCTTCAATCCTTGCGTCTTTCATCTGCTTTCCTCTATTTTTTCAATCATTATTTTGCTGTGAATGCCTGATAGTCGGGTGCGATTTAAAATTACTTTACTCACGGCTTGTAAGGATTTAATTGCTTCAGGAAATCGCCATCTTAAAACTTCCTCGCTAATCACAAATACTTCTCTATCCTTGCGAAAAGGATTAGCTTGCCACTCCTCAGTTACTTGATAATATTTCATGGTTTTCTCCCTGTTAACGACCACCAAATAAATCCCGACTCAGGCGGGACTTTTTTACCAGTAGAATCTTTCTGTTGGAAATGCAAATGTGGCCCCGTGCTATTCCCCGAATTGCCTGATTGGGCAATAATCGAACCCGCTTGATGTTGACCAGGCTCGCATTTACTTAAGTGCAAATAGGCGAAAGTGTTTTCACCTGATTTGAACCGAGCATATAAACCGCCACCACCGGAATCGTTCGCGCATTCAACTGTAATCTTTTCCCCTGGATTGCCTATAGCGTAAAGGGATGTGCCTGTGGGAGTTGCTACATCAGTACCAGCATGAAATGTTGACGCTCCTGCTTTGGGGGCGTTGCGGGGGCCATAAGGACTGGTCACTGGATAGCCTGCAATTTTCTCGCCGACCGATGGCGTTTGAGATAATGACCCGCCGAATTTCATTCCTGAAGAATTATTTGATTTTTTGTCGGGATATTGGTTTGCGATCGCATCAGGGATTTTAGGGAAAAATGATGCTACGAATTGACCACCCGGAGCCGTAATAGAACGCCGTCTAATCACCGCCGCGCTCCCTTTATCAACAATTTCCGCCGGCTTCCCTGGCTCAGCATCTTTCACCGCAAAACCAACGTGGGTGATTGCACCCGCCCCAAAATTTCCATACGTGCCCGTCCACAAAACTATTTGACCACGCTTGACTTTGGAAACATCACGATTGATTTCTCCCGCCGCCATATCGCCCCCCCAACTAGCGGCCAAACCACGACCGGGATTTTGCCCTCGCAATCCGTTGTCAATTGGCTGTTTAGTAGTTGGCAATTTCCAACCCATTTTGTCGAACACATACCACATGAAAAATGAGCAGTATGGGCCCGGAGATTCACCCGCACGGGGTTCGTAAGTTGTTCCAATTTCCGCCTCAAACTTTCTGGCTAACGCTTCATGGGCAGAGGAGTTACCTACCAACCAATTACCAAATCTTTGAGCTTTTTCTACGGTTTCTTGCACTGGATTCGCAACCGCTTTAACGCTGCTACGTACCAGCGGATGTAAAACGTTGATATACGCGGTGCAGGCAAAAATTAGCCACAACAAAGTCAGATTAATCCGGTTAGAATTTTTCGCTAACTCAACCCTTATCCACAACTCTTTTAATTTGGCTAAATCGGATTGAACCTGTTTAACCGGGGCTGACAATTTATCAGCTAATTCTGCTACTTCTGCCTCAGTCTTTTTTGCCCATTTCTCGGCAGGTTCGGAGTTAAGCCATTCAATTGTTTCTTGAGTTTTCTTGAGAGATACCATACCCTTGCCTGCCTATTTCCTACTTGATTTTAGTGATTCTTATGTCAACCCGCCTGTTACGTTCATCCATGAAGCGAGTCGCCCATTCCCCCCAAAAGCCGTCTAAACTTTTAATTGCTTCTGGATATTCATCTTCAATTTGTTCTCTGGTTTTTTTTGTAATCAGCACACAGCCGATTGGTGATTCTTTTTTAACTTGGTAGTGCATTTTGCCTCTATTTGTTTAATAAATTACTCTATAACTCAGGTTAAATTCCTCTCTCAATTCAAGAAGACTGTCGAATTGTTCACGGGAGATTTCTACACACCTCTCCCCTTTTAGTTCGGCTAAGCATCGGCCAGATTTTCCGAGTTTCCTAATTACCTCCAAATCCTCTACAACGATGTCTGTTTGCTTTTTTAGCCTAGCTGGTGAAGCCACGTAATCCTCAATCGCACAAGCTAATACCGACCCGACACCTACAACAATTCCTAACGCTGGATTGATTAGGGCGATAACGTTTACTCCGATTCCGACAGTCGCCGTTGCTATCGTTGAATGTGCGCTGCGACGCTCATATTCTCTCTGACTAATTAATCCTTTTCTGTAAGCTTTGTAATCTGCACTTGTTGGTAGTTTCATCTTTTCTTCCCTACTGTCAATATTTTCATTATTCCAATTTCGCGATTAAACCAGACATCGTTTGATTTGCAACAATTTGGGATAAACACTTTTTCCCAGTTCTGATTTTTGCTCCCGACTGGATTAATTTTTTCATCGAATGTAAAAAGTTTTCGGGTTTGAATGATTTGAATTTCGGGTAATGCACAAGTCTGCTATGAACAGACCGAGTACAGAAATAGAATGCAATTTCAAACGCCGCGATTTCATCCTTAGACCAATCGGGGTCATCAGCGATTTCAATTGCTCTAAGAAATTCCTCAATTTGCTTTTCAGCAGTGCTGTAGGGAATGCTGTCTAGGGTTTGAATCGAAACCCAAAGATTGTCAATAAACTCTGGAAACGGTGTAATTTTCATTTGATTTTCTCCTAAAATCCTGTAAATCTAAACTCAATACCTTCGTTAGTTTCTGTGGCATCAATCGCTCGATTGCCCGATACCAAATATCTCCATGATTTGCCTGAATTGCAAGCCGGCAAACCTAATCTCGCCTGGATTTCTATCAACGATTTGTATTTAGTAGATTGCGTTGACTTTTTGAATCCCGCCGACAACGCGAACGGTAAGTCTCTGGCATTTTGAGACTCGACCGAACCCAGGGGACAAATCGCTAACCGGGGGTCAGGCTTCCCTGTGTCGGCTCTGGGTTGCCCCGCAGGGGTTTGCTTTAAAATCCCGGCGGTTGCTTTACCCCCTCGTTGCACGGCGGCCGCAACTACTTTATCAATCGGTTCTGGCTTGGTTCGAGCCTCGCCCGATTTTTGCCAAGCCTCCGTTGTTGTCGATTTCATCAAGCCCAACCATGTCAGCACGGGTGCGGGTTCAAAAGCTTTCGATGAACCCGTCATCGGGGCTGCGATTATTCCCGCTAATAACGCTAATAACGTCAGGGTTGCTGTTGCCTGAAATAATTTATTAATCATGGCTTTACGGCGCTTTTGGAGGGCGAACTACACTACCTGACCGTGTTGGTGCTGGTGCGTTTTCGGGAAAAACAATTTCCCCAATTGAACGAATAAAGCATCCAGCACGACCAGCGGCTCTAAACGGAATATCAGAACCTGAACCAAAATCTGAGCCACAATCTTTACCTTGCAAGCCATTCCAAAATGAAAAGCCCCCAAAATAAGAACAGCCTAATAGAAAAATAGCAACCCATCCCCAAAACGACATCAAAGAATTTTCTGAAGTCGCGATTTTCCACAAATACGCAATAATGTTTTCATCTCCGCCACGCATACAAACCTCCAATTAATTCAGTACAAACAGGTGAATTGCTATTAATTAATAGCGTCCAATTCAGTAAAATCAACGCCGCCAAGACTGTCCCATTTAGCTTTGCCTTCAGGGTAGTTGCGGCCTTTGAACCCCCAAACATCTTTGATTATCTGAGAGGGGGACATCCCAAGTTCCAAAAGGTGAGTTACCGAAGCCTGAAGGCGTTTATCCTCCTCTGAAGGGCTGTTTTGAGGGGTTTCGTAACTTGTAACTCCAGAATCCTGTTTCTCTAAACCTTTACCTGGTAAGACTTCTAGGCGGTTACGCATTCCGTAACTCGGTTCCGGCCCTGGAACGCCCAACCGCTGTGCCAAATTCTGCAAAACGGCATCTGGTAAAACCGCTGTTTCCGACCATCTGAGGTCAGGTAACAACTCTAAAGTTGGGGGATACCCCATTGAGCAGAACATTACGGGGCGGCCTGTTTTGTCAGATTCCTTTTGTAATCTTGGTAGTTCAGATTGCAAAAGTTTTTCTCGAATATCTGAACTATCTACAATTAAAGGATTTTTAATTGCTTTCGATACTGCGCCATATCCGCCATCCTCTCTATTGTCATCATTGCGATTGATTTTTCCCAAAGCGCAAACATTCAAACAATCTCGAATATTGCCATCGGAGACACCTAAAGCGGTGACATTTAATGAATGTGTTGCGACTGCAATGTTGACAAAAAACTCTCTGCCAACGGTGATTATAAATCCGATTTTTCCTTTAATATCCTCCCATTCTTTTTTGTATTTTGAATTGGTTGATAGGGAATTGACTGTTGTGTAGTAATCATCAAGAATTAGCCACACAGGTAAAGATTCAAAATCTCTCAAGTGTTTAGGGGTTTTTCTCCTCAAATCTAAAATTTCCATTACTTTGTCAATTTGGTCTATTAAAGGTTGGAAATCAATGGTTCCCCCTTCAACTGAAATCAAATTAACGACACCTTCAATCCTGTCCAAACCGAGCCAGGGGTCAGCTTTCCATCCGGCGATAAACACCAGAGCGTTTGGGTATTTGTTGAAAACCTCAAATAACCATGTCAGAACAGTTGTGGTTTTGCCCGTCCCTGGAGGCGCTGAAAACACGATTGACAGGTGAGACGCAGCTAACTTCGTTATCTTGCTTTCTGAGGGCTTAATCTGCGTTTTTTGGGCTACGGGAGCGTAATTAGGGGCTACGAATGGGAAGTTAGAAGACAACAGGTTGTTCCTTTCTAATGACAAGGACTCAAATTGTTGTTCATTTTCAAAGTGAGATTGAGCAGTTGGATTATATTCCGGCGATCGCGATTCTGGTAGGGCAATTGGGGTGTTTTGGCTGATGGAATTTTTACTCTTCAACTCACTCCACAATAGATAACCCGCCGCCGCACCTTGAGCTAATCCGGCTAACAACAACAATGGGAAAGCATCGGATTTTCTGCCTATCGCCACAACCTGATTATTCTCTTCATCAACTTGGCAGTATGCAGCAGCTGGCCAATTAGAAGCCCACAGCAGAAAAGGAGAACCCAGACCTAATAATGCAATTGCTAATAATTTGTCGCGTTTCATGGTGTTTCTCCTTGGGGTTTTTCACCACCAATTTCTTCAGTACGATTGCTTCTTAAATTTTGGTAAACAACCGCTGACTCGTAGCAGCCATCAACGGCTGCATTCAAATCTTCCGATACGATTGACGACCGTAATGCTGCGCCAGAAGTTGATAATGCAGTCGCAATATCAGAGATAACGCCTTGCAATTCTCGGTATTTATTGGCTGAATTGGCATCGGTTGGAAACTGACCAGATTTAGTAAATTCTTGCAGTTTCTCCGAATAAGCTAACAACGCATTTGTTAGCCATTCGTACTCGGTAATTTTCTGTTTAGCCGCTTGGTTTCTAGCCTCAGCTTGCCATCTTTGAGCGCGACCTAATTCTAATTCCCTATCGGTATTAGAAAATTCCGCTTGTAACCCGGTTAGACAGGTTGCTTGCACCTTTGTCCACGCTTCATTTCTGGCAATTGAGTTATCTTTTCCTGGGATAGCTATTGTCGATTCAACAGGCGGTTTAATTGCCACTGGCTCCCCAATCTTCTTGGGTTGATTTGATAGCAATTGTCCTGCTATTGGGAGAATTATTGTCGCGGTTCCTAATGCAGCCATCCCCCACAAAATCTTAGCCATCAGCGCATCGCGTTTTGTGTTTTTAGGCTTTGTTAATTCCTCCTCAAATTCAGTTTCCATTTATCAATTCCTCCTTAAATTCTTCAAGCGCTACAAGCACTTTTTGGCTGTCTCTTTCAAGGGCGTGGCGTTCAGAAATAGCGCCTATAGCTCTTTCGATTTCCGAGTTGCTAATCCCTCTTTTCCTTTTCCCGATTGCATAGCTGACATTGGCTCCAGCCGCTCCTGACACTCCACAAATCGTCAATAGGGTTGAATAGTAAGAGCTTTGTAATTGGGCGAAAATTACGATTACTCCAACTGAAATTCCGGCTATCCCCCCCCAAGTTGTAACTACAATTCTGTCAATCATTTCTCTCCTTAATTAACTAAATCTATCTCAATTATTGTCGCTATCTCAACCTTTGCCGAGCTATTTTTGGTGAGTTTTTTAATTTCTTCTTCGACCAATTTCTGAAGCTCTCTTTCAGACAATTTGTTTAGCTGTGAGCCAAAAGTTTGAAAACCCTTGCCACTTTTTTCGCCTTGTTCTACAACTTGATAGAGAACCACGTAAAACCACCGATTCGCATCAAATTTGCGGGCTACTTCACTTCTTTTTAGGCCTACAAAATTAGCCATTTTTACCTCACTCCAATAGATTTATTATTATTACAGAAATGATTGTGATTGTGCCTATCTTTTCCTCAATTCTGCTACGAATTGATGCTTTAATATCTTTCTCTGTTAATTCAGCACTGGAAGAAAAGCTTACAACACCAATAGCAGTCCCACCGTTGTAGTTGTAAATCCCCTGAGAAATTACAACTTCGTAGTGAATGAGATAAATTAAAGCGGTTGCAAGATAGCTTGGCTTTACTTGTCTCCTTAACTCGGAGATAGCCTCACTAGCTTTGATTTTTGTTACACTACTCATTGATATTTAGTTCTCCTTAATGCGTGAGAGCGGAAGTGTACACATCATTACATCGCCTAGTTTCGATTCTTCTGTTACTAAATAACTGGGTTCAATCATGTTTACCATCCTCCTGTGTTTAACCAATTCACAAATCCCTTGAATAGACTTTCTTTGAAGTCCTGTTTTTCCTGCAATTTAGAAAGGGTAAAAACCAACAACATTATTAAAAATCTTTCACTTTTCACCCTTTCTAATCGCTCTGTGGCAAACAATGAACCTATCTGAAAATAGACTTCAGATAAGGCGCTTGTCTGCTCTACCAAAGCCCCTTTGATAGCTGTTTCTGCGTCGCCTTGTGGGGTTCTAGCCGCCGATTTTCGACTGGTTGGGATAATTGGGCTGTAGGCAGCGAAGCCTCCCTCAAGGCCAAAGGGGTCGCCGCTGCTGCCTCCCCCAGCACAGTGATATTGCTACGTAGCGCATTGCCAAAATCGGATAATTCGGCGACCAGGGTTTGTGCGTAGCCGACTTTTAAGGCTTGAATGCCTGTTAAAGCCATTTGGGAGCCGGCTTCTGCCAATCCTAAGTTCCCTTGGTGTGTAGCCTGCTGAATTGCCTCAATAGCAGCCCCTCTTTCCTCAGCTTCATCTCGCTTGGCATCGGAGGGTTTGGCTATAGCATCTGGGTCGATTTCATTGCAGTAAGCCGCCCGACCATTGCGCTCAGAAGCGACCTGCAAAATAGCATCTTCAGGGCTTATTTTTTTATCCAAAACTAATGAGAAATACTGGTTTAATTCAGTTGCATCGGCTTCAGACATTTTGGAGTTTTGCCAGTCGGGTTGACCTAATGCTCGACGGGCGTTAGTGACATCAGAAACCTTGGGTAAACCCCATTTGGCTTTAATGTCTTGACGGTTAATATTCATGTCTGGTTTGTGTTGATTTGATTCGGTTTGTTCGGTCATTTCAGTTGTCATTTCAGTTGTTGTATTCATCTGTCGGCAATCCTTCTTCTGCTAATCTTTTTCGGACTAATTCAATACAGTAATTGGCTTCTTTGACCCAAGCTTCTAAGGTAAGCAAACACCAACCCTGAAAGTTGGAAAATTCTCTGAAATATGGGCGGTACTCGAACTCCGGGCATTCTTCTTGCAGCAGCATCAACCGCCTTTTAAATGTGGGTTCGGATACCTTCATTGCCCTACGAAGCTGGTAGCGATACCAGATTTTTTTTGGTTTACCCGCCACCTCAGCTTCTACAGGCTTTCTTGGCGTTGGCGTTGACATCCTGTGAGCTAATTGGTAAAAATCGTGAGCTACTTTGGCTGGAATATTGATTGTTCCGTGAGCTAATTAAAAGGAACTTATAATTAGCTCAAGAACAGGGCAAAAAAATTACACTTTAATGCCGAGCTTTTTTGCCTCAGATTCCATGCCCTCTAACTCCTTTTGCTGGCGGGAAAGCTCAGCAGACTTTCTCTCTAAATACCGAAGTGCATTCCGTTGAGCGACTATTTTTCTAACGAGGTCTGCTGCTTCCTTTTTTTCAGTTGCGTTCATAAATTCTCCTTAGTAAATGGTGAATATCGTGAGCTAATTAAAAGGAACTTGCAATTAGCTCATGGCTAGAGAAAAAAAATTAACTCGCTATTCCTACGGTTCCGTCCTCGTTTACCTCACACCCCTTTTTCTTGGGGTCTTTTGTACAAGGCGATTCACCTTCCGGCTCTTTTTTGTCGACCGCCGTGACTGCGGCGATTGCATTACCTTCCACGTTTCCTACATTTCCATCGCTACCAGGCTTACAGATTGGGCTGTCAGAGTTTTTGCCGTTAGTGCAAAACCCAAACTCCGGCATTGCTTTCCGTAACGCTTCCTCAATCTGTTCGTCTGTCATGCCTTCTTTGTAAACGGTAGGGTATGAGTCGATTTCTGCCTGCGTTGGCGGTTCTTTGCATTGAGCTATCACCGATGTGGTAAGGCTAAGAATCGTGGCAACGGTGCAAAGGCCGATGAATGCCTGTTTCAACTTTCTCCCATATTCCATTTCTGGAGTCGGTTCTTTCAGGGTTGCGGCAAAAACCGCTTGCCGAAAGCTGGTAGAGAAAGTAGTGCGATTAAATTTCTGCAAGTGGGCAACAATCTGGTCGACTATCTTGGTTGATAGACGGTCGAAATCCACGTCTCCTAATCCGTTGGTAAACGTATAAACCGCTGATGGCGTTGTAAGGTACGCAACCTTACCAATCTCTTCAAGGACATAATCACTTACTACCAGACAAAAATGAACGTGAGCAGGGGGTTTTGATATCATAAAAAAGCTCCTAATTAGAGGGAGTGCCAGTCCGGTTGCCAGATTTTCCGTCAGCGACGACCGGGCTGGTTTTTGTTTATACGATAAAATTAACCCGCCTGGTGGGACGGGTCAAGAACTTTACCATACATTTTATGGTGATTGTTTATGGTGTTGGTTTAATCCATTCAAGAATCATATCCGCCAATCCGGGGTCACGACTCGCTGCCGTAATAATTTCTCTGAGGGAATTGGCGTAAGTTAGGGTTTTTTCGTACTGTTCGGGCATTAATGGGAAGTCTAGCCCCGGCCCCCATTTATTATTGATGGTGTCGGACTTAATCCCCAAAACCCTAGATAATAAAGCAACGCACTTGGCGCGATACCCTCGCTCCAGTGCATCCTCCTCTGTAGTGCCAAACCATTTTGCACAAAATTCCCTGGGTTTCACGTTTTGTAATCTGTCTAAATTGATAAATCGTTTTCTGTTTCTGGTGGATTGCATATAAAATTTCTGGAGTATTACTATATATATTATGGTGATATCCAGGGAATTAAGCAATCAATCCTGCTCAATCATAGTCTGTGGGGGGTGCTACAGCAAAAAAAAATGAGCGTCGTCCGCCAGGATTATATTTAGGAAATGCCCTAAAAAATATATAATTAATATATTAATTATTGAGAATAGCTAGAATGTTTACATATCAATGACTTTAGCCTTTACACTTGAACTTTGGGGTAGTGGGGGTCGCACGTTCAAATCGTGTCGCTCCGATTAGTAAAACCTTCTCTATGAGAGGGTT
>JFJP01035007.1_pt1 | contig 11491 bp, 10 predicted proteins | sample 431651 | NCBI WGS metagenome assembly JFJP01 (sample SAMN02602958, study PRJNA72255) | Microbial mat metagenome, whole genome shotgun sequencing project. | biome: fresh water; feature: sink hole; material: water; isolation source: purple microbial (photo- and chemosynthetic) mats found in... | reverse complement strand
TCGACGACGGCCTCCAGGGTCTGGCCGAGCCTGCGCGCGGTAAAAGCGGCCTTGTTGCGGTCGGCAAGTGCCTGGACTATGGCAGCGCGTTCCACGGCGACGCGCTCGGGAACGCAGGGTTTCATGGTAAACGCGCGGGTGCCCGGTCGCGGGCTGAAGGTAAAAGCGTGGATCCAGGCAGGCTCGAGGTGCTCGATCAAGTCTACTGTCTGCTGAAAGTCGGTATCGGTTTCACCGGGGAAGCCCAGGATGATGTCCGCGCCGATGAAGGGGTCGCTGCGGACGGAGCGAACAGCATCCGCGGCACGCAGGACGGCTTCGCGGCCATAGTGGCGGCCCATGGCCCGCAGGATGGTGTCAGAGCCGGACTGCACGGAGAGGTGCAGGTGGGGCCGGATGCGTGGCGAGGCAAAGGCATGCACGAAGGCGCCATCAACGCGGTCAGGTTCATATGATGAAATGCGGAACGCAATGCCTTGGGTGCCGCTGATCAGAGTTTGAAGGAGGCCGGGGAAGTCGAGGCCGCCCGAGCGGTAGCCGGAGAGGTTGACGCCGGTCAGGACGGTCTCGCTTACGCCGGAGGCTGCGAGGGCGGCAACGCGGGAGAGCACCTGAACGGGGTCAAGGCTGACGGACGGGCCACGGGCGAGGCAGACGCGGCAGTAGCTGCAACTATTGTCGCAGCCGTCCTGGATCTTGAGCTGGGGCCGGGCGTGGAAGAGGTCATCACCGGGCAGGAAGGCAAAGGGATCGGGAACCTTGCCGGCAGCCAGGGCGGCCAGGCGGCGGGCCTCGTCGAGGAGGTCCGCGCCTTCTGCTTTGGCGGCCACGAGGCCCGCCGCCATCGCGCGGAGGCCGGCCTTGCGGGAGCCGGGAATGACGACGGCGCGCGGCGCTACGGCTGCGACCGCCCCGGGTTCCAGTTCTGCATAGCAGCCGGTTACGATGGCCACGGTATCGGGGTTGAGCCGCAGGGCCAGGCGCAGCTCGCGGCGGGCCTTCTGTTCGGCCTTGCTGGTGACTGTGCAGGTGTTGAAAACGACGACGTCGGCGCTCTGGCCGGCGGGCACGATGGTAGCACCCGCGAGGGCGTAGCTGTCTGCTATCGATTCGGTCTCGGCTTGGTTGAGCTTGCAGCCAAAGGTACGGAAGGAAACACGGAGAACCGCGGACGGGAACATGAAAATCCGGTTATCGGCTGGTCCGCGCCAGGACCCGGGCCTTGCCGCTCTGTGCGTCCACGAGGCCTGGGTTGATGGCCAGCGCTGCGGTGTATGCCTCGAGGGCATAAGACCAGAGGGAGGTGCGCTCGCGTATGTAGCCGAGCCTGGTCCACCAACGGGCGTTGTTGGGTTCGTACTGGAGGGCGGTGCGCATGGCGATGTCGGCATGTTCGTACATGACCTGGCGTAGGTAGGTCTCGCCAGTCAGGTAGTAGACCGTGCCGATGCGGGCGCCATCAGGCAGGAGGTTGATGTAGTCCCTGAAGCGTTCCAGGGCCAGGTCGTTCTTGCCGAGGTAGTAGGCGGCCTCCCCGAGCGTCTCGACTATGCGGGGGTCCCTGCGGACGGTGGTGTAGGCCCTGGTGGCATACAGTTCGGCATCGTTGTAGCGCTCGAGGGACAAAAGGCTCCATACGAGGACGACATACGACTCGATATTGTTGGGGTTGGTGGAAATTTCAGCGAGGCAGGCGGTCCTGGCTTCCTCGAAACGGCCGGCCTGGTACAGCTTGAGGGCGTCGGGCCTGCTCTGGGCACCGGCAGACTGGGCCGCGAAGGCGAGCACCACACAAGCAGCGAAGGCGCGGAGGCTGGTAGTGGCTGGCATGCTATGCGCGGGGCGCATCGCCGGAGCCGGTCATGGAGCAGATGCCGTTGAAGCGGCAGCCTGGTTCCATGGTCACCTCGGCAGCCTGTACATCACCATCCATGCGGCAGGTAGCGAAGAGTTCGACGCGGCCCGATGCGGTGATGTTGCCCTTGAGTGTGCCCCGGACGGTGACGTTGCGGGCCGTCAGGTCGGCCTCGATGACAGCCTTTTCGTCGATGTGGAGGTCGCTCTCGGTGGTAATGGAACCGGAAACGCGGCCTTTTATCATCATGGGTTCCTTGAAAACCATGGTGCCGGAAAATTCCACGTCGGAAGCCAGTATGGTATCGAGGGTATCTTCATCTACTACGCTGAGATGTACGTCTGTCATATTCCCGGATGATACGTTAAAAAACGGAGGCTATCAAGCCTCGCCCTGGTCGGACGGGTCCAGCTCATCGTCGGACTCGATGGCTTGCAGTATGTCAGCCGGCCACTCGAAGCCGGGCCTCTTTATGGCCAGGTACAACGAGGAGAAGCGTTCCGGGCTCAACGTCTCGGCACGGGCATCGGGGGAGATGCCCGCGGTGGTGCAGGCCTCCATGAGGGCAGCTTCGGTAAAGCCGGCGGCCTTGAGGTTGTTGCGCAGGGTCTTGCGTCTGGACGAGAAGCAGGCCCGGGTAAAGCCGGTAAAGGCCTTCTCGCCGGAGAACGGTATGGCGGTAGCCCTGGCCTCCATGGTCACGACGGCCGAAGACACGCGCGGCTGTGGCCAGAAGGAGCCGGGAGACAGGTCAAAGACTGACTTGACCAGGTAGGTGGACTGGCAGAGCACCGAGAACGCGGAATAGTTCTTGGTGGAGGGTACAGAGCACATGCGCTGCGCCGCTTCCTTCTGGACGGTGAAGACCATGCGGGCCGGGCGTACGCCGCCTTCTATGAGGGTTGCTATGATGGCGCCGGCTGCGTTGTACGGGAGGTTGCCGAAGGCCAGGGCCGGTACGCCGGAGGTGGCAAGGGCGGTCCTCCAGGTCTTCATGAAATCGCCTTCGTACAGTTCGAAACCGGGCAAATGTCCGTAAGCGCCTCGTATGAACTCGGCAAAGCCCTTGTCTATCTCGAAGGCGGAGACGGCGAGGCCAGCGACGAGGGCCTCACGGGTCATGGAGCCGGTGCCGGGCCCGATTTCCCAGGCCCGCTCCCCGGGCGCCGTGGCGAAGAGGGCGGCGATGCGGCGCCTGGCCTGGCCGGAGAAGAGTTCCGAGGGGGAGTCGTAATTGACCGGCTGTGGAACGGTGCCGGGATCCGGCAAGGTAGGCGACATGGGGCCAAGCATACACGAAGGTGGCGGAGATTGCTATGACAAGGGCGACAATGCCCCGCTGGATGCCCGTGCCGTCTTTCACAATGGCAAGAGCCGGGAGTCTCGCCGCAGCGCGCATGAGGGCGGCCAGAGCCAGGTATGGCAGGCCACTGACAAAGGCCGCAAGCGGTGCTGCCGCCGGCAGCAGCGCGACGAGGGCCGCACCGGCAAGCCCGGCATACATCAGCGCCGTGACGAGCAGACCGGCCACGGCGCTGGTTAGCGGGGAGAAGGGGTTGAGCGTTCCAAAGGTCAGGACCGACAGTGGAGCCGTGGCCGCGAGGGCTGCCAGGCCGGTTGCCATGGCTGCAGACAGTGGCGGTGGCAGAGCGCGGCGGAGGCCGAATTCCCAGGACGGCCCGAAGACGGCTATGCCGGCTACCGCCAGGTAGGACAGCTTGAACGACAGCGCATGGGCACTCCGGGGCCAGAGTGCGACGGCCACTACGAATACCACCGAAAGGGTGGCGAGCGGCTTCTGGGGCCTGTCCGCGGCGGCGGAAGCGCTGGCCACCCAGAACATCAGGACGGAGCGCGCAACCGACGGCGAAGCGCCGACGAGGTACAGGTACGCTCCGGCAAGCACGCAGGCTGCGGCTCTGGCGCGGAACGGCCCCACCGCAAAGCCCAGTAGCAGCGAAACGAGACTGGCCAGGATGCCCACGTGCTGCCCTGACAGCGCCAGGATATGCGCGCAGCCGGCCTGCCTGAAATCGTCGGCGAGGGCACCGTCAAGATCGTCGCGCACGCCGACGACCAGGGCCTCCAGCAGCGGGCCAGCTTGCCCGCCGGCCCGGGACAGGGCGCCCAGAAGCGCGCGCCTGGCTCCGGCCCGCAGGGCCTCGAGCCGTGGCGGAGGGCCAAGCATCGTTATATCGGCTGCATCGACGAAGGCAGTCCGCAGCGCCAGGGCAGCTGCCCATGCACCCTCCCCGGTGCGCGGTGCAAGCGCTGGCCGGTCCAGCGCGACGCGGACGGGCTGGCCGCGTACCGGCTGCAAAACAGGCCCGGCAGCCACCGACCTGCTACCCGGAGCAGGCCGGTAATAGACACCGAGGCGGCCGGTGGCAGTGTTCCGGGCTCCGTCAGCCGCGAGCGCCGCCGTCAGTTCCAGGTCAAAGCCGGTCATACCGCTGGCTGTTTTTCTGGGGTCGGAGCCGATCCGGCCCTCGTACCCGGACACAGGCAGGCCGGAATAGTCCGCAAAGCCGGGGCTCGAGCCGGCTGTGGCGGCTTCTGAACGGCCGTGCGAGACGGAACCGAAGCCCAGACCCGCGGCGAATGCTGCAACGAGGAGTGCACGGCTCCCGAGCACACGCACTGAGGATCCTGTCGTCGATCTCGATCGTTTCATCGAAAAAAGAAAGGTGACGATTGAACATGCGCACAAACCCGCCGCGATGCATACGGAGGCGAGCCTGGACACAGGGCCCGGAGGCAGATAGAGCGCCAGGGCCGCTCCTGCAGCAAACGGCAGGACAGGCGGGACGGTCAGGATCCAGGGTGGCTGCATGGAACCTGAACGCGCGCAGAAGCACCGGCGCGTTCAGGCTAAAGCGAAAATCGCAGCAAAAACGCTGCGGTTCCTACCAGTGGAGCTTCTGCAGGGCGTCCCGGGCAGCCTTCTTGACCGACTCGGGGTACTGGAGGTAGCCGATGTACAGAAGGTAATCGAATGCGGTCTTGTCGCCGAGCCGCCCCAGGTTGTTGACGACGGCCAGCGCTATCTGCTCGTCGAATGACTTGCCCTGCTCGGTCTCGGTATTGATAAGCTGCAGGTACAGGGCCAGGGCCTGGGCAGCCTCGGTGTTTCCCATGGCGCCAAGCAGCGCTATGGCTTCAAGGAAGTTTGACTTTGACACCTGCCCGCGGTTGTACTGGGACTGGAAATCGTAGAAGTGCCGAATCGCCAGTGGCGAAGCCTTCTGCCATTCGCGCGCCGTCAGTTCACGCGCGGCCGAAGTGCGCATAGAGACTATGAAGCCCTGGTCGGCGGGAGACGGACTCTGGTAGGCAACGCCGACAGCAAGGGCGGCTTCAGCGAGCTCGGCGCGCTTCTCCGGAGCCAGCGCTTCACCCCGCAACCCGGCTTCGAGGGCAGCAGACTTCTCGGCAGGCGGGTGGGCCCTGACCACCTCGGCCAGGAACAGGGCATAGTCACCCTTGAGCGCTGCCATGGCGACGCTGGCACGCTCGGTAATCGCCTTGTTGACCGAGGCGGTATACACGGCAAACAGGTACGGGAAGGACGACGAATCCCCGAGGCGCCCTATCGCGAACACCGCCGCGTCGAGCACGGCAAGATCGAGGCGTACGCCGGACTTGAACAGCGATATCTGGGTATCAAGGAAGGCGTTCAGCTCCTTGAGTATGACCTTGTTGCCGACCGCGATCTCGGCGAGCGTCTGCAGCAGCGGTACGCGTACGAGGCTGTCCTTGTAGACTGAAAACAGGTTCCACAGGTTTTCAGAGGCCGGCGCATACTTGTACTTCCGGATCATGTTGACGGACAGCACAGACATGTCGCGCAGGAGGACGTCCGTGGACAGAAGGGAAGCATTGCCGAGCACGAACTGGATGGCCGTGTCATAGAGCGGCCCCATGTTGACGCTGTCGTAGGCCGAAGCCTCCTTGAGCAGCTCCAGCTTGGTACCAAGACTGGAGCGCACAAAGTTGCGCCGGTAGGTTTCGATCAGTTCGGAGGATTCCTGGGCCTGCAAGCCCGTGAGGCCCAGAACCAGGATCACTGCGAAGACCGCGAAGGATTTTCTCATCATCACACCTGTCCTTTGGTTCCAAGGCTAGCCCAGCCCTGCTCTTGCTGTAAAATTATACCGAAAAGGCCCGGCCGTCCAGTTCAGGCCCGGACGTGGCGCTCTCGCCGGGTCCGACGTTGTAGACATGCGAGCGTATCATATTGCGCATCCGGGGGCTCGGCAGCATGGCCTCCACGTGCAGGAGCGACTGCTTCTTCTCCGCATCGTATTCTGTTGCCTTGACCGTGCCGGAAACGACGATCTGGTCGTCGCCGACATAGAACTGCGCCTTGACGAGCAATCCCACCCTGGCCTTGCCTCCTATGAGCACCGACAGGCCGTCCTCGGACAGGTCCTGCACGACGCACTTGAGGCCCGGAACGCGCTCGGGCTTCTCGTACGCCCCCTCGAGCCGCTTGAGGAGGTACAGGTACGCGGGCATCCTGGAACGCACGCGCAGCGACTTGCGCTTCTGCGTACGCAGGAGCGACTCGGAGTGGCCCAGCTGCAGCACGGGAATGTTGCGGATGCGCAGGTCCTCGAGCACGTACGTGTCGAAGACGTAGCCAGCATCCTCCTGCCGCCAGAAGTAGACTGAAACCCGCGAGCCCTTCCACTGGAAACCCGGGGGAATCTTGGCGCCGACCGGATACGAGACGACCAGGTAGCGGTCGTTTGAATCGATGACAGTGGACGAATAGACGCCTATGCCCTCGATGAGCACGCGTATGCGCTGGTTTGACCGGATGAAACGTGAACTGGTTATGCCGGCCTTGTACTTGGGCTGGGCAAATTCAAGGCTCTTGCGGAATTCGTATATCTTCTCCATGAACCGGAGCGTATCGCGGTCACGTTCCTTGCCTTCAGCCCGGAATTTCCTGTCAAAGGCCTTGATGCAGACGTCGAGTTCCCTGATGGACCAGAGCGCGCTGGTAGGATCGACGATGCCGGCTATCCTGGACAGGTCCAGGATGGCCTTGGATTCGGCCATGGTAAAACCGACTTCCTTGCCGCGGGCGTAGTACTCAAGCGGCGAGAAGCGCCTGTCCCCACGGAGGAGCAGGGTGAACGTCACGAGCAGCAATACAACGACGACGACGAGCAACAGGATATTCATTATGGCGACGCTCCGTCCGTAGAGTATATACTGGCGCAATGCATATCGAAAGCACACAGCACCGTACTGCCCGATCACAGACCGGCCCCTGGACCGAACCGCTGCTGGTGACCCTGGCGTTCCTGATCCCCGGTCTGCTTCCCATGGCCGCTCCGGCGAGTATGGCGGCAACCGACTGGCTGGTCTCCGGGGCAGTGCAGTCAATACCGCAATTCGTGCTGCTACTCGTCATTATCGGCGCATCGGGGCACCTTCGTGACTACGGCATACAGCGACCCCGCGCCGCCGATGTGCTGCAGGCGGCAGTCCTTGCCGGCATCATGCTGGTGCTCTCGAGGCTTGCGGCGGCGCTCGCAGGAATGGCCGGCTACGGCACGGCCGGCGTCGCACCGCTCCTCCCCCAGCCATCAAACACCCCGCCGGCCCTTCTCGTTACGCTGTCGGCGGTGTTCGCCCTGGCGGTGGCCTACCGGGAGGAACTCTTCTACCGCCTGTATGTCATAGGCTCGCTCCGGAGTCGTGGCGCCGGCGCGGTGTCGGCTGTTATGGTCTCGACCCTGGTGTTTGCCGCCGGACACGCGTGGCAGGGCCTGCCGGGCATCGTCTCGGCACTCCTCGTTGGTGCGGCCATGGGTGCTGCGGCCACCAGGGGCTGCAGGCTGCACGCGCTGGCCCTGGCACATGCAGCCTACGATTTCTTTGTATTGCTCACCGCGTTCGGCCTGCCCGTCTGACCGCTCCCTACGGGCGATTCCAGCGATTCTGGCGACCAGCGCGCCAGGGGCATATTAACAAACCAGCGTGGAACCAGTATCATGGAGGCATGCAAGCAATCGATAAACTGAAATCCGATATGGACGACTGGATCCGCCGTTCGGGGCGGGCACCTGGAAACCGCGAGTTCGATGCGCTGAGGGCCACCTTCGCGCGCTCGGTACCCAAAGTGCCCGACGATACGCTGGCGGGCCTGTTTACCACCTTCCTGTCGCGCTTTGGCTCCGGTTCTGCGGAAGAAAGCGGCAAGGCCATGGACTGGCTGACAGGCGTAGGATCGCTCCTGCTGGCTGATTACGATGGCACGCCGTTCTCCAAGGCAGACTGGGAGGAGATCAGGGAACTGATAACCATAGACTCAGGCGAGATAGACGTGGACACGCTGACCTACGTGCTGGGCCAGGCACTGGAACACGGTGCCCTCTAGTACGCTCTGGTTTGCCGACGACGGCTTCTGGACCGACTATGCGCCGCTGCTGTTCGGCGGCGAGCGCTGGGCCGAGGCACCGGCGGTTGTCGACGCCATCCTGGCGCTCTCCGGCACACCTGCGCACGCGCCGGTGCTGGACCTGTGCTGCGGGCCAGGACGGCATGCGCTTGAATTCGCAGCCAGGGGCCATCCGGTGGTCGGGGTGGACATTACCGAGCCCTACCTCGCCGCAGCCAGGGACAGCGCCGCTTCCATGGGGCTTGCCGCCGAATTCATCCATGCCGACGCGCGGACCTGGAGCCAGCCGGGGGCTTTTGCACTGGCCGTCAACTTGTTCACCAGCTTTGGCTACTTCGAGACACGGGCCGAGGATCAGGCCATGCTGGCCCGCCTGGCCGAGAGCCTGATTCCGGGCGGCACGCTCGTGATGGACCTCGTGGGCAAGGAAACAGCCGCGCGTGACTTCATAGAGGGTGAATGGTTCGAGCGGGACGGCAAGCTGGTACTCACCGAGTTCCAGGTGGTCGGCGCGTGGGAAGGCCTACGCAACCGCTGGGTAATCGTGGATGGCAGCCGCCGCGTCGACCGCTCCTGGGTGCAGCGGCTCTACGCCGGCACCGAACTGCGCGATGCGCTGCTGGGTGCCGGATTCGCCTCGGTTGACCTGTACGGTACCTGGGCGGGAGCTCCTTACGACCAGAAAGCGGAGCGCCTCGTCGCTATCGCACGGACTCCAGCGGATTGACCCTCGATTTTTACGCAGAACTAGCCGATATTATACGGGACTAGTCATTTTTCTAAATCCTTGTCTGAACGGAAGAAGCCATGGCCAAGATTGGTATTCGCCTTGCTGACGGTAAGTTCTATCCCATACTCGCGGAAGGCGCGGCGGCAAAGAAGCGCCTCGTCGTCACTACGGTCAAGGACGATCAGCCGAGCGTCCAGATAGACGTGTACCGCTCGACCGAGGCATCCGAGGCCTACATAGGCAGCCTCGTCATAGAAAACATCCCGCCGCGGCCCGCCGGAGAGCCCGACATCGAGCTGGATCTGGGGCTGGACGACGACGGCAACCTGAGCGCTCTGGCGCGCGAGGAAGCTACCGGCGAGCACCAGGCGCTGTCTGTATCGCTCAAGTCGCTGGCCGAAGAAGAAAAGTACGAGATTCCCGACTTCGACTTTCAGGAGGACGAGGATTTTGACCTCTCCACCGACGACCTGCCGGATATCACGCCCTATGAATCCACCGCAAGCACCACGACCGACGCTGAAATGGACGCTGCTGAAACGTCCTTTGACGACATACCGGATTTCGGCGAGCCATCGCCACCGCCGGAACTGGTCAGCCGTGAGGAGAAGAAGCGCACTTCCCCCGTCCTGATAGGGGTACTGGCCGCGCTGGGCACGGTAGCCATCCTGGTCATTGCGTTCTTCATCTACCGTGCGACCATGGACAGGCAGCCCGCACCACCCGTAGCCCCGGTCGCAGCGCCAGCCGCCACAGCTCCGGCGGCTCCGGCTCCCGTCGAGGCAGCTCCCGCACCGGCGGCACCAGCCCCCGTCGCAGCTGCTCCTGCCCCTGCCCCTGCGGCCCCGGCCGTTGCGCCCGCACCGGCAAAACCCGCCGAGCCGGCAAAAAAGGGCACCTGGTACAAGATCCGCTGGGGCGACACGCTCTGGGACCTGTCCATAGCCTACTACCGGACGCCCTGGCTGTACCGCACCATAGCTACCGCCAACAAGATACGGAACCCCGACCGCATCATATCAGGTACCTGGATCTTCATACCGCCGAGATGAATGAAGCCACTCTGAGCAGGAACAGCGGACGCCCAGGCGGACGCTGTTTTTTTTTTGATGCACAGCACGTATCTGGATCGAGTCTGGATACTCTGGTACCATGCGCGGGTGGATCAAGCATGAAAGCCATACCCTCCGCCCTGATGATAGTCGCCATAACCCTCTCGACCCTCTCGTGCGTTGGGCAGGAACCATCCGGCAAGGAAGGCAGGCTGTCGGCAGGTGCTCATCCCGTTGATGGTCGCTACCTGCAGGAACTGTCGGTGGAGTGGGAGTATTATCCCGGGCTCTTCCTCGTAACCGGCGATGACTTCGAGAGTCAGGATGCGGTCGCTAGGCGCACGTATGTGAATTTCAGAGACAACGACCAGCGCAAGGAAGCCTGGAAGAAGTTTGCCCCCTACGAAGGCTTTGACTATGGAACCTACCGCCTGGTGGTGGAGTTTGCCGACACGCGCCCCAAGGACCTGCTCATGCGGGTACCGTTCTTCGACATGGCGGTGGAGTTGTTCGTTCAGGGCCAGACCAGGTTCACGAACGGCGTGGTTGGGACCTCAGGAGAGACCAGCCGACCTCTGCTCTACCATCCAGTCATCATCGAGGCATCATCAGTCACCGGACGGCTGGATTTGGTGCTGCATGTAGCCAACCATCATTTTCCCCTATGGGGCACGCAGGACGATCTGGTCATCGGGGATGCAGATTCCCTTAACCGTTATGTCATCCGGCAGACATATGTCGAGGCGATGCTCGTGGGCTCGCTGGTCATAATGGTAATGGCAAACCTGATTCTGGTCCTCTTGACCCAGGATCGCCAATCTCCCCTCTACCTGCTCTTCCTGAGTCTTGCAGCCATCCTCCTGAACCTCTCGAACGGCAGCGCCGTGCTGGGACTGCTGGGTCTTGAGTGGGAGGTGATGAACCGACTCATCTATTTCGCCCTTTCAGTTGAATTCATGCTCATGGGTATCTACCTCTTCCATCAGATCGTGGCTGACAGAAAAAGGTCGTCTCTGGCCAAACTCGCGTTTGCGGCGGCTAGCATGCCGTTCATCGTACTGATAGCCGTGGCTCCCGTCTCGCTGTTTTCGCGTACATATCATATCCATGCGATCCTTACCGTATCCGTCATGGCCTGGGCTCTGCTGACCGCGGCCTGGCGTGGCGTAAAGGGCGATCCACGCTACGCTTTCATCGCCCTGACGATCATGCTGCTCCTCCTGTTTTTCTGGGTGGACAGTGAACAAATACTCCGGATCAACGGGTACTCCTACGCCTCCCCGTACAGCGTTGCACTGTTCTCGTTGCTGAACATCGGTATGCTGGCCTGGCGGGTACGCAGCTTCAGTGCCGAACTGGAGCACCAGGTCAAGGAACGGACGCGGGAACTGGTGCAGGAGCGGGAACAGGTGGAAGCCAAGGTGCGCGATGCGGTGCTC
>JFJP01045718.1_pt1 | contig 11492 bp, 9 predicted proteins | sample 431651 | NCBI WGS metagenome assembly JFJP01 (sample SAMN02602958, study PRJNA72255) | Microbial mat metagenome, whole genome shotgun sequencing project. | biome: fresh water; feature: sink hole; material: water; isolation source: purple microbial (photo- and chemosynthetic) mats found in... | reverse complement strand
CGTCATCGCGCAAAGCATCTTCTACATCGTTGATAATGGTTGGATTGACATACCCTTTGCCGGAGGAATAATTGAAGTCCACTTTTTCTTTTGCCATTTCAAATCCTATCAAGCCATCGAAATAGTGGTTGTCGTTCAACTGTTTAGAGTAGGCAGTTTGTGTTTGCCAATTCCAGCGGTTTGTTTTTCGTAGATTTAGAAGCCTTCTGCCCCAAGCCGGATATTCCACCCCATTCAACACAAATGTACCGTTGTACTGTCCGCTTTCGTTTTCGCCCGAAAAATAGCGGTCTTGTGTCTTATCTTTGTAATCCAAGCCAAACGAAGAGTAAAAATCCCATGCCTCGCTAACGTTGTATTTCACATCGGCACTTCCCAAAAGCCCCAAAGTTTCGGTAAGATTGCGGTTTTGCTCAATGGCTGCTAAGGGATTGCCCATGCCAATTACTCCAGTTTTGGCGTACGTGCCATCGGCATTGTATGGCGATAAATTGGGCGCAAAAGCGTAGGAATAGTAAATGTTTGGCGAATTTTTTACAATAAAACTGGGATTGAGTGCAACGTTGGCGTTCCATTTTTTTCTGTTTTGCGGCTCTTTAATATTTGCATAGTTAAGTCCGGTTCGATACGAAATATTTTTGCGCCCTCCCGAAACATCAAACGAATATTTGTTGAAAAAACCTCTTTCGTTGAGCAAACCAAACCAATCGGTGTTGACACCGTTGTACGCAACAGGTTGCATCCCAGTGTTTTTGAGGTATTCGTTGCGAAGTTCGGAGTATTGCTCTCCGTTCATATAAATTATCTGATTGATTGCTCTTGAAATTCCCCCTTGAGAAGAGAAATTGTATTTCAAATTTCCTTTGATACCTTTTTTGGTGGTAATAATGATTACTCCGTTTGCGCCATCGGCACCGTAAATGCTCACAGCGGCAGCATCTTTGAGCACGTTAATCGATTCAATATCTTCTATAGCAATCTGTGCCAAGGGATTGAGAAAGTCTTCGGAAAACGTGCCCGAACCATCGAAAAATTCGCTGTCAATGCCCGTTTCCTCACTCATTATCACGTTGTCAATAATTATCAAAGGTTGAGTAGAAGTACCCACCAAAGCATTTGAAACGGGCGAAAGGCTTCCCTTGCCGCGAATGTCAATCGAAACTGGCGCAAGAAGCGATGAACCCATTTCGATGTTTACACCCGAAATTTGACCATCAAGCATTTTGTCAATGCTTTCGAATGCTTGTGTGGACTGAATGTCTTTTGCCTTGAGCGACGAAATACTTCCCACCACTTCCTCTTTAATTTTTTTGGTTCCGTAGGAAGAAGTTATCACAATTTGGTCTAATTCGTTGCTATCGTCAGCGAGCGAAACTTCAAAATATGTTTTGCCCGATATTTTTATGGTTTGCGATTTCATACCAATGAACGAAAAAACAAGGGCGGCATCTTTTGAAAGAGTAGAACTTATTGAAAGTTCAAAATTGCCGTTGTTATCGGTGATTGTGCCGTTGGTTGTGCCTTTTAGAACAATGCTTACGCTGGGTAGCGGTGTATGGTCGGATTTGCTATACACTTTCCCCGTAATTTTGGTTTGCGCCACTGCAAAAGTTACAGTTAAAGACAGAAAAAAGATAAGTAAATATCTGAATATAAGCATTTTGATTTATAATAAAAATGTGATACTAATACCCTCAGTAGCTTTATGTACCGATAAATTTGATAATGAAATAAAACGAAAAAAAGCAACCAGATATAAATGAATATCTGATTGCTTCCATTATTTTCGGATTACTGAATCACCAATTTTTTGGCAAAGCGTTGATTATCTGATTGAACATCGAGCAGATAAATTCCTTTTGCTAAATGGGCAACATTAAATTCAACCAAGCTCTGGTGAGTTTTTACGGTCTCAATTGTGCGACCGGAAACATCGCGCAAAGTGAGGGTTGCTTGCACAGCCTCCTTAAATTCAACATAAATAACATCGCTTGCCGGAACTGGGTAAACTTGGAATTGAGATTCTACATCGCTTTCTAATGAGTTGATAATGGTTAACACCACATCTTTGAAAACATCGGCATTGGTCAGCGTAACTGTTCCTGTTGCATTCTGATAGCCCGTTAACGAGATGGTATATTGTATGTCGGTAGCCGGAACTACTTGATTGATAATTGCTTCGCCACTTGTATTGGTAGTTACTACATCGTATCCAGTCAACTGAACAGTAGCACTCGACAAAGGCGAAGTTCCATCGGTAACAACAAATTTTACGGAATAGGTAATAAGTTCTAAAGATTTTGTTACGCTTACATCTGTTGTACTCACTGTAACTGTTCCATTCACAGCATTATAGTCATTGAGTGTAATGGTATATGGAATATTATCGGCAGGCGAAACACCTGCTATGTTTGCCACACCATTTTGATTTGTAGTAACCGAAGTATAGCCAGTAAGCGCAATGGTAGCATTTGCCAATGGTGCAGCACCATCTGTTACAGTGAATTGAACATTCTGTTTTTCACCCACGTAGAATTTAAAAAGCTCATTTCCGGTTACATCAACCTTTTCTCCTTCGAAATAAAGGGTGTGATTCATCACCACAATATCATCAACATCAATAATTATTTCGTCGAGTTGCTCGGTTATAGTACCGTTTGCGCGCCATAGATGCTTGTTGGTATCAAATCCGTCTTTTGCCGAATAGTAAACGTACTTACCATACACCACATAATCCGATGGGTCGTGGTCGGTATTTGTGCCCGATACATTGCTAATTTTTGTAACTGCGCCAGTTGCGGTATTGAGAACCCACAATTGGTCGCCAGTACCGTCATCGCCTTCAAAATATAGATTTTCGTTTGCCGCAAATAGACTGGTAACACCTGTAATTGAGGCAGTTGTAGCTGCTGCAACTTTAGTTGTGCCAGCATCGGTGCCGTTGGTTTCCCAAAGTAAGCCATTGGAAGTGAAATAGGCTTTTGTGCCAACAGTGGTGAGGTTTGCTACCACACCGTGGTCGGTACCTGTACCAGTAACTACATCTTTTACAAGCGAATACAAACCCACAGCGGGGTCGTACATATAAAGTTCGCGTCCAATAGTAGGCTGGTCGGCACTATAGCTCATGTAAAGCAGCAACTTATCGCCCAAAGCCGTATAAACAGCCCCCAATACGTTGGCAGTTTCTGAAGTGCTGTTTGTGGCAGCCTCAAAAGTGGTTCCGGTGAAAACACTCAGTGCGTTGCTGGCAGTTGAATTGATAAAATACACTTTGCCACCCAATTCTACGGGTTTAAAAATATTTTTACTCAACCCTAAATTTACCGTACCCGCCTCAGTTCCATCTGACTTAAATTCGGTGTTTCCGGTTGTTTCAACGGCAGAAAAGTAGAGTTGATTGTTGTACACAAAAAACTCCGTAGGCGATGAGCCACTTGTACCGCTTTTGATGTCTTTTACCATTACCGTTCCAGCTTCCGAACCATCCGATTTCCAAAGTTCTACCCCCGCAGTACCGTTGGTTGCTTTAAAAAAGATAGTGCCGTTGTGAACAATCATTTCTGCCGGATTGCTATTGCCTGCTGCCCCCGCGTTGATGTCTTTCACCAAATTGATGTCGGCAATGACTAATTTTCTCATTGTCAACTGAATATCTTTATCTGTATATGTATTCAAAATGCTTCCGTTGATGGTTAGATAACCGTTTTTATACGTTGTGTAGCTTAGGTTTTCATCTTTTTCAACATACTCAAAAATGGCTTCTCCCGATGCGTTGGTAGTTACTGCATCGTAGGTGGACAATTTAACTGTAACTCCTTCAATGGGAGAGATTCCATCGGTAATTCTGAATACCACTTTTTTTGTTAATGTGTACATATACAACTCGTTACCATAAGCGGTACTTTCATTTCCTTCCATGCAAAGCGTGTGATTGTACACCACAATATCGTCAATGGCAGAAATACTTTCGTCTAACTGTGTGGTAGTTGTGCCGTTGGTTCTCCACAAATGTTTGTTTGCATCGTTGCCATCTTTTGCCGAATAGTAGAGATAATTGCCATATTCAGCAAAATCGGAGGGGTCGTGGTCGGGGTTGGTACCGGTAATATTGCTGATTTTTGTAACTGTTTTTGCCGTAGGGTTATACATCCAAAGTTGGTCGCCTGTACCGTCATCACCTTCAAAATACAAATTTCTTTTCCACGCAAACAAACTGGTAATCCCCGTAATTGCAGCAGTAGCAGCCGAAGCAACAATAGTTGTACTTGCCTCAGTACCACTTGTTTCCCAAAGTATGCCACTGGAAGTAAAAAAGGCATTTGAGGCAATTGTGGTGAGGTTTGTAATACTACTATTTTCGACTCCAGTAACTACATCTTTTACAAGCGAATACAAACCCACAGCGGGGTCGTACATATAAAGTTCGCGTCCAATGGTAGGTTGGTCGGCACTGTAGCCCATGTAAAGCAGCAACTTATCGCCCAAATCGGTATAAACAGCACCCACTACATTGGCAGTTTCAGTAGTGCTGTTTGTGGCAGCTTCGTAAGTGGTTCCGGTGAAAATACTCAGCGCGTTGCTGGCAGTTGAATTGATAAAATACATTTTGCCACCCATTTCTACGGGCTTGAAAATATTTTTATTCAATCCTAAATTTACAGTACCCGCCTCAGTTCCGTCTGACTTAAATTCGGTGCTGCCACTTGTTTCAACGGCAGAAAAGTAGAGCTGATTGTTGTACACAAAAAACTCGGTAGGAGATGAGCCGCTTGTACCGCTTTTGATGTCTTTTACCATTACCGTTCCGGCTTCCGAACCATCTGATTTCCAAAGCTCTAAGCCCGCAGTGCCGTTGGTTGCTTTAAAAAAGATAGTGCCGTTATGAACAATCATTTCAGCCGGATTGCCCGCTGATGTTCCGGGGTTAATATCTTTAATTCTCTGAAACTGAGCATTTACAGTTGTGAATAAAAATACTACCAACAAAAAAGTAAATAAATTTCTCATAGCAAATAGATTTAGTGAAAAATAAAACAAATCGTTACAATTTTTATAAAAGCTAACGTGATGCAAAGATAGTCAAAATAAAAAAACAGATGCACAAAAATACATCTGTTTTGAATTATAAAAAACGGATATTAAACGCCCAATTTTAGAATCGAAATCCCAGAGTAACTACTCCTCTGCTTGATGTTGATTTTATATCTGCTCCCACAAAGTCTTTGTTTTCAGACACATCGTAAATTAAGCGTGTATTGTTTGCCTGAGTATATATGTAGGCAAAATCTATAAAAAATCCACCCGAATTAATGCCAAATCCACCACTCATATACTGGCGTACACCATTGGAATTGAGAGCAGTATCTTTGTAAGGGCTACCATAGTAGGCATAACCACCGCGCAAACTCATAGCGGGATTGAATTTCAACTCTCCACCTACCCTAAAATTATTGGAGGTGGTAAAAGTTTCCGTTATTTGCTCTTGCAGAAAATAATAGTCGTAATCGTGTGCCGAAATATCGGCTTTACCATAGTTAATGCGTTCATAATCGGCACTGAGTATGGCAAATTTTCCGAGCACAAACCCAAAACTTGCCTGCACTTTTTGCGGAGAAATAAAATCGAAATTATAATAACTTGGTCCTACCGAATTTAGGTCGGCATCGGTTGGTTCGGTTTCGGTATAGATGTAGCCATCGCCTTCGGGTGTGTTGCCAAAATCGTCAACATAATGTACCTCAGCTTTCATGGTTGAATAAAACTCGTTGGTGAGTGTATAGAACGTAGCCGAATGATATGCCAAACCAGCTCTGAACCATTCGATTGGGCGAATGATAGCTCCAATTTTGAAATTGTAGCCGCTACCATTTGTTTCTACTTCATCGTGAAAAGTAAAACTTTTTAAATGATAGGCTTGGGCATATTCCTCCGCCGTAAACATCACCTCTTGTTCTCCTATCCAGCCAGCTATTTCATCTTTATCGAGGTTTAGATTGTACTCCGTGTAGTAGCTCGATTCGGATCGCTGAAATTTGTAGCTATCGAAAAATTAATTTCGCCAATTCCCCCTTCGGTATTGATGGTTTTGCGCTGCAATTGGTCAATGGTTGCATTGTATGGCAAAGCGCGTACGTAGGTATATGCCTCATCAGGCGAGTTTCGTACAACGGTATCAATCAAATAGGTATCGAAAGCCATGCGCTCGTAGTACAAATCCAAATCGTCGGGGTGCCACTTTTGTGCGTTTTGCTCAAAATAGTCAACCATAGAGGTGTTTGTGTTTACTCCTTCAATGGTGGTATTCTGATAAAAGTTGTTCAACTTGTTGTACGTAATGGCAAAGTTTACATATTTAAAGCCCTCTTCAACTCCCGTAGAATACGCTCCTGCAACACCAAAATTATTGATATTGAAATTGTATTTCGAATCGTACTTTGTATTGCCATCAATGAGAAAACGACTTTCGGTATCGTTTGAAATCACCATTGGACTTATTGTAAATTGCGAAGTACGAAACACCCCCAAACCTGCGGGGTTGATGGATATGGCGGTTAAATCGCCTCCCAAAGCTCCGAATGCGCCCCCCATGCCAGCCGAACGGGCGGTGCCGCTATACGAATGCTGCGAAAAATTCAATACATCGTTTATGTTCTGAGCTACCGAAATAACTGGCAACAAGGCTATGAATATCACAAGTATCTTTTTCATGTCTGTAAATTTATAGGATTATTATTTAGATTTTGGGAATAAAAAAATGAGAAACTAACAACATGATTTTTATTGTGTTGCTACATTTCTCATTTTTTCAACATTTTTTCCCGAACACGTTTTGAAGTAGATAGAGTTTCGGGATTCTATCTTTAAAAATTATCTTCTACGTCCGCCACTACTTGAAGATGAGCCAGAGCTACTTGAACCCGATGAACTGTTGCTCGAACCACTTGAACGCGAATACGAACTGCTTGAATTTGACGATGAGCTACTCGAATTATTATTCGAACTACGTGTGGAAGATGAATTGTACGAATTGTTGTTACTATTTGTAGTTCCACTCGAACGATTGTAGCTATTGGTGCTGTTTGAATTGTTGTTTGTAGGCGTGTACGAATTGGTGCGTGTTGACGAATTTGAGCTATTATTATTATTGTTGTACACCGGTTTGGAGTACGAACGCACTACATTGTCGTTGGTAGTGTTGGGGTTGCTTCGGCGCGACTCCTCATTGTAGCGAGTGGTGCGGTTTGTAACCGTAGAATTGCCATTGGTTGAGGTGTTGTCATCTTTTGTAACCGATGTGCGATTGTACGTGGAATTGGTATTGGTATTTACGGTTGAATTTGAATTTGTATTCGGATTCGACTCGTTGGTATTGGTGTTTGAATTGTAATTCAAGCGGTTGGTTGTACTTCCACTTGTACGACGGTTGATAACTGCGTTGTTTTCGGTATTGTTAATCTGATTGCCCGTTTGACGAATTACATTGCGGTTGTCGTTTGCCACCTGATTGCCCGTATTTGTGCGTCCGGTTGTAGCCGATGAAGTGCGGCGTGTGCCGTTTGCGTTTCCATAGTTTCCAATCGAATTTTCGTTATTATTGCCCCAATACGATGAACCGTAGTAGTATGGACTGTACAAAGCTGAGTTATAACCGGAACGATAGCCCATCCAAAATGGGTCGTAGCTGTAATAGCTTCCGTAGTAAGGTGTGGAATAAAACGGATTGTAGTTGTAGCCCAAATACCATGAATCGTACATATAACCAATGCTCAACCCCGAACTCCAAGGGCTGTACCATGGGTCGTTGTACATATAGTAGTTGTAGCTGTTGTACGGGCGATGGAAACGGTTGATGCGCTGTGAGTAAGCATAATCGTCGTCGTAGTAATATTCCGAATCGTATTCACCATTTTGGTTGTTACGTTCGTCAAATACTTCATCAAATTCTTCGGTGTAGTACTCGTCTGTGGTAGCATTGTCGTTGTACGATGGTTCGGTTGAGCCATTGTTCAGATTTTCGTAGCTGGGCACTGTGGTGGATTTTTGAGTTGAACTATTCGACTTTGAATATTCCGTAACTGCATCCCCCTTGGCATAATAAATATCGTCGTATCCTTGTGTAACAAATTTTGACGATGAGCAGGAAACCATAAAAATTGTCCCAATCAATAGTATCGCAAATAGTTTTTTCATGACTTTGTCCTCCTTAAATTAATATTATATTTTCGTATTTTAAATTATTATCAAGCTGTTTCAATAATATGACAAACCAAAAAAACAATCCCCTTAAAAGAAAGTAAAAAAAAAACGTTCCACTTTCGAAAAAGTGAAACGTTTCTTATCTACGTTTGTTTACACCTCTGAGCGAGATTTGCTTCTCACTGAATTTCAATTCAATAGAATTGCCATTTGTTCCGAAATTTCTTGGCTTACTTTATTGAATACACTCTCGGCTTCTTTCGAAAATTCTTTGAAAGCAGCCACTTCCACCACAGCAATAGTTGTGTCGCCGTGCAGAATAGGAAAAACGCACATATAGCGGGGCGAACTACTTCCTAAGCCCGAAATAATGGTGATATAATCTTCTGGTATATTGTCGAGTATTATAAGTTCTTTGTTTTTAGCTACTTGCCCCGAAATTCCTTCGCCAAGTTTGAAGCCGTTAATTTCTCTTTCCGAATAAAAGGCATAATTGCTTGCCATTTCGTATTTTTCGTTTTGAGGATTGTAAACAAACATCATTCCTTGTACAATTTCGTACACCTTCGAAATGTTGATAAGCAGCTTTTCACTAAATTTTTCAACAGTATGAATGTCGTTGAGGTCTTTGAGTATTTTTTCGGTTGCCTTACTAATTTCATGTTCAATATTCACTTCGTTTGAATATTCAATTTCTTTTGTTTTGGTGGCAATCATCATATTGAATTGCTTTTTTTGCTCCGTAAGCAGGGTGCTTTGTGCTTTATCCGAAAGTTTCCAAATACGGAAGAGTACAATCATCAAAATAATATTCATGATTGCAATAGCCAATAGCAAAGTACGAAGCAAATTGGGCGACTTTACTACACAAGTGTTGGTGTCGGGGTTGTGCGACAAAATCAACATAGTAAATACCACAATTGCGAATACAATTGTAAAAAAAACAAAGAAAACCGAAATAACTTTAAACAAGCCTATGCTCTTCATTGGTAACACTATTAAAGTTTTTTCAAAAAATTTATTATCTGGTCGGTATTCATCACATGGTCAACTTTAGTTGTGCTCAGTGCTGCATTTACCATTGTTTTTACCTGACATTCCATTGGGTCTTGTACAATTGCTATGCCACCCGCTTCTTTTATACTTTTTAAGCCAAGTGCGCCATCTTTGTTGGCTCCCGAAAGTATGATGCCCACCAATTTGTTCTTGTAAGCATACGCCGCCGACAAAAACGACAAGTCTATTGACGGACGCGAATGATTTACAGACTCCTCGGTGGATAATGCAATATTATTTCCCAGTTCGATATACATGTGGTAGTTTGCCGGAGCCAGATAAATTTTGCCCGGGCGTATATGCTCCTTATCATTGGGTTCGATAATAGGCAGTTGCGATTTGATGGATAGAGCCTCAACGAACCCCGACCGAATATGCTTCAACCTGTGAAGGCACATAAAAATGGGGATACTATAATCTTTGGGCAAGCTTGCAAGTATTTTGGTAACTACCTGAAAACTACCAGCCGACCCCCCAATTATGATATATGATGTCTTCATAGAAGTGTGTAATTTTTTTTTATACAGATACTTTTTTAAAAATGTTTTCGCTTTCGTTTACTAACAAAAATTTTCTATCTCCATTATAACTGTCGAGCGATTCTTTAATGCCAATAACCATAAAACCACCCAATTGCATTGAACTGTGTATGAGGTCGAGGCAACGGGTTTGTTGCGGCAGGTTGAAATAAATCATTTTGTTTCGATAAATTACGAGATGTATTTTTTCGGGTATTTTATCATTGAAAATATTCATTTGTCCAAACTCCACATTTTTAATCAATTCTGTGTCCATTTGGGCACGATTTCCTTTTTGCACGTAGTAATCTTCTAATTGGAATTGTCCTTTTGCCCGTTTGTAATTGGCAATGTTGGTTTCCATTTTTTTTATATCCAATATACCCGCTTTTGTAAATTCAATATTTTTGGGACTAATAGAACTGGCAATGATTTTTACCTTATCCAAAATTCCTTTTTCTTTGAGCATAATACAGAGAGTGAACAATTCGTCTCCGGTTGAAATTTCGGGCAACCAGATGGTATAATTTCCATTGAAATTTGAGGGTATTATTCCGTCTTTGAGGTCTCTCCACAACGCAGGGTCTCTAAACATTTCGGTTTCTTCTACCACCAAATCGAACAAAATTGCTTCAAAAAATTCGGTATTTTGTTTTAAAGTAAGACAAAAATCGTCAGCATTGCCCATATTATTGGTTCGCATCATTTTTTCGAGTCTTCTGCGCAAAGAAGTAAGAGCATAGTCGCTCAAATCGAGGTTGTATGTTTCGAGTATTGTGCGGATAATATTTCGTATATCAATAATGCCTAATCTATCTGCCATGATGAATGAATTTATTTTTTTACGTACATAATTCCTTTTTTCTTGAATTTTGCAGTCATAGGTCCCGACATACTTTCGTGTGCCCCCAGCATCAAAATTCCTTTGCTGAACAAACTTTCGTAGAACAGCTCAAAAATTTGATTTTGCAATTTTGAATTGAAGTAAATCAGTACGTTCCGACACATTATGAGGTCGAATTTTGTATAGAAAATATTGCCGTCTTTCACCAAATCGTGTTTTCTGAATAGTGGTTTTTTGGTCAAAAAAGGCTTCATTTGGTAACTGTCGTTGGTTTTATCCACATCAAAAAACTGTTCGTGGGGTACATTTCGGTACTCATCGTAGTTGAGCGGATTTTCGTTGATTACTTTGCTATAGCTATCCAAGTAGTTGATATTGAACCTGTATTTGTATTCGCCTTTTTTGGCAACATCAAGTACATCGTTGTTGATGTCGGTGGCAAAAACATTGGCTCGTTCAAACAAGCCAAGTTCGTTGAGCAATATCAACATGGAATATACTTCCTGCCCTGTAGAACATCCGGCGTGCCAAATGTTTATGGTTCTTTGGTCGGCAAATTTGGTTAACACCCTGTAGCGTATGGTTTGCCATACTTGCGGGTCTCTGAAAAGTTCAGTAGTGTTAACGGTAATATCCTTTACCACCTTTTCGAGAAATTCCTTATCCGTTTTTACTTTTTTAATAAGCTCTGTCAACGTAAGTTTATTATCAAGAAGTAGCTTCTCGATTCGCCTTCCGAAAGAACGCTCGGAATAATCTGAAAAATCGTAGTCCGATACGTTTCTTACAATATTAATAAAGTAAACTATTTCTTCTCTGGTTACAGACATAAAAAAAGATTTAGTTCAGGAGAGTGTTTAATATAAAAACATCTG
>JFJP01011339.1_pt1 | contig 11492 bp, 11 predicted proteins | sample 431651 | NCBI WGS metagenome assembly JFJP01 (sample SAMN02602958, study PRJNA72255) | Microbial mat metagenome, whole genome shotgun sequencing project. | biome: fresh water; feature: sink hole; material: water; isolation source: purple microbial (photo- and chemosynthetic) mats found in... | reverse complement strand
ACAGTTGATATATGTTCTGTTAGGCAATTCGTTAGTATCATAACGATTAGCATAAATTTGGCTAACATGTTCAACCGCAATAATGGCAGGCAACCGTTTTGTAAATTCCTGAATTTCCTCAACAGAACCATGTACAATTAACTTCATTTTACCCCCTACAAAATGCAATAGTTTAGCCATAAAAATGTTGCAAAAACACCCATTAAATACTACATATATAGGGATTATACTAAAATTTTGCAATATTTTTTACAAAAAACTTTTGCAATATTAGTTAAAATACAAACTCATACGCCCCCGCTTGGTTCATCATTTCGTAATACTCAAGGGTATTATGTGAGACAGGCACACCGCCCAAATGTTGAGCCTGTAATAACAAATCGTTAAAATCATCATGTTCACCCTGATAAAGCCCCGATAATGGCACACAACGCCCATTTTTAAGCCTAATTTCTTTCTCAGGTTTATCAGCTTGCTGTTGCCGCTTAAGGATAAAATTATCAATCATTGCCATACTTTGCCGTTGTCTAGCTTTAGAACTAGCCATTATTTCTTGACCCATTTCTAAGAAACTCAAAAATACATTTTTACCCGCTTCTTTGCGTAATTCCTCAGTAGGTTCAGTAGATAATTGATAACCCAATTGTGCCACCGTAGCAAAACAACCCGACACCCTAGAGAGCCAATCTAACGTTTGGTCTAATCTAGGTTCAAATTTTGGCCGCACCAGCCTATATTTATCAGAACCACAAAAATCTGTCCACCATTGAGCAGTTTGCCACCGCCCCATGTTGCTATCGTTAGGGTCAGGTATTTTGAAATCTAACGAAGAACGAAAGTAACCCGCAACAATTCTGAAGATTGTTTTGTAATCCCGACCAATTAAAGCCGTTGTCATGTCCCTAGCATAACCCGCCCGAAGTTGCATTTCCGCCCTATGCCAAACATCATCATAATTTTGCTCAACTGCCTTGTTATAAAACCTAATAACCTTTTCTCCGTTACCAAAATAAGCAGTTAAGCCACGACCTATTTTTTCATTGCCGCCAAAATTACGAATAAAACGCCACCCGCCTTTTTTACTTCTAGGGTCAGGTTCACGTCTAAATTTTGTCTCAATCGTGCCAGCCTCCATCGCTTCAACTACTTTGTCAGTAGTCATAGTGCCTGTAAAATCATCAATTGCCCAATCAATCCGAGAAGGCCACCACGACACCGCCCTCGTATCTATAAAAGTTCTCATAGCAAACAAAAAAACCTTGTCAGGAGTTTCCCACCCCTTAGCCGCCAGAACACCCAAAGCCCCACCGCTTGCCGCAATATGGACATTAAACCGCCCTGTTGTCGCTTCTGGTTTGTCCGACCAATAGAGCCGCAACACATCACCAAATATTTGCATACAGGTATATTGAATGTTAAACCGCCCCTTTTGAATGTCCGAAGCCACGCCCACATTTTGAACTAGAAAATCACGAAGGCTTGTAAGGTCAGGTATTTTATCCGCAAAGTTCAACGTCCATGAGAACCAATCAATTGAGAGAGTTATACCCATGTTTGGCTGTTCTGTCAAATATACCCCCCTGTTAGTTACGGGGGGATTGTTTCCGCCCCACAATTCACTAGCATTAAATTCATTAAATTGTAATAACGATGGAAATTCCACGACCTCATTATTAATCACTCTAATTTGTTTTTCTTGCCATTTTTTTAACAAAAAGTCTGGAGGAAAGCCGCCCGCATAGCCGTAATTATACCACGCTCTAGTAGCCTTACCGATGGCTAATTTTCGTAATCTTTTAGGTGAGATAGAAATATCAGCGTTATCATATTCTTCAAAAAGAACATCATAAGTTACGTTAATCCACTCATTAAAAGTCATTCGAGTAACTTCACGGCTAAAAGGTGGTTGTAACTCAACATCACCCCACGGCATACCCTGATGTAAAAACTCCAAATGACAATGCGGAAATGGCGAAAGGAAAGAGTAAGGAACGCCCTCAGAAACGCCACCCTCTGATATTTGACTAGCTAAAGGATTAAGACTAAAATTTAATGCAAGCATAAAAGTTGACCCCTTTTTTTGTTTAATTATATCTGAATTACAAAAATTTAAGAAAACAGCCACAATTTTTGGCTGTTTTTTGTTGCCTAAAATCTGTCTACCACACTTCTAAAAAAAATCCATTATACATCAAAGCAACTACACAAGCTAAAGATTACTACTAAGCGTAACGCCGCTTAACCACTAAAAGCAACTACACAAGCTAAAGATTAACTACTAAGCGTAACGCCGCTTAACCACTAAAAGCAACTACAAAAGCTAAAGATTAACTACTAAGCGTAACGCCGCTTAACCACTAAAAGCAACTACAAAAGCAACTACGTGGGGAGAAAGTCCCCCCACACCCCCCTAACCGTAAAAGCTAAGGCAACTACAAAAGCCTGTCTCAAAGGCGCATGCACAAACTGGTGTCGCACAAGCCAGCCAAACTGTCAACCAATTTTTTAAGGTTTGGGCAAACTACGCCCAACGGCGGAACTACACCGCCTAACCTTAAAAAAGGTATGACAGTTTGGCTAACGGCTTGTGCAGACGCTAAGGCGTGCCTCTGCTCCGCAGGAGGCTTTTCTCATTTTACAGGCAAAGGCAACTACAAAAACATGGCGGTAACTGCTGGAGTAAAGTTCACGCCACGAACCGACCACCGAGACCACCCGACCAGACCCGCATGGACAAACGTCACATGGCAATAAATCAAAAAAAGTATATAATGGTATAATCATGCAATAGTCATAATAGGCCATTCAATTTAATAAACTTGGGGCTTGCGTGCTTGGCATTTTTGTGAGATACTGATACCATGCTACAATGATTAGCCGTTTATAATTATCGGCAAACCCAAGGTGGAGTTACACTATGTATATAAAGTTTTGGGGAACTCGTGGATCTATCCCCACCGCGGTCACCGCAGAAACAATTCGTGATAAAATTCGGATGGCCCTGGAAGGGGCAGCGGGTTTGAATTTGGATAATAAGGCGGTTTTAAATAGTTATTTAGACCGTTTACCGCTGACCATTCAAGGGACAGCAGGTGGAAATACCCCGTGCATCGAAATTCGTTCGGGCGACCAACTCTTAATCCTCGATGCTGGTTCAGGATTACGACCATTAGGCCAAGATTTAATGATGAAAGGGTTTGCTAAAGGGTATCATCAAGCGGATTTCCTCATTACCCATACCCATTGGGACCATATTCAAGGCTTCCCATTCTTCGTCCCCGCTTTTATACCGAACAATGTCTTCACCTTTCACAGCCCCTTTGAGGATTTATCTGACCGTTTTGACAAGCAACAGCATGAAGTCTTTTTCCCCGTGCCAACCAGCTACATGAGTGCTACTTTCAATTTTAATCATATTACACCTAATGAATGGGTGCAAGTGGGGCGATTTCGGGTCTATCCCATGCGCTTGTCTCACCCTGGCATGGCCTATGGTTATCGCGTGGATGACGGCGAGAAAACAGTGGTTTGCGCGACGGATTCGGAATATAAACGAGTTGACCCAGCAAGTACGGAACGCTATGTTGACTTTTTTCGTAATACAGATTTGCTGATTTTTGATGCCCAATATAGCTTGAGTGAAGCCCTTGACCGCCCCGATTGGGGGCATAGCACGGCCATTATGGGGGCAGAGTTGGCGCGGCGCGCGAATGTCAAACGGTTAGCTTTATCTCATCATGACCCAACGAGTTCTGATAAGAAAATTTGGGAAGCGAAAGACCAAGCCGAAGCCTTCCTCATGCACCATCCCAGCCAATACAATTGTGAAGTAATTGTGGCGCATGATGGCTTGGAATTAGAACTTTAAGCCGTCCCATGGCCATTGGCTCTATGCCTGAATCGAATATGACCTTAGAACGCCTCCACAGTTTGTATGAACTGACGAGGCGTATTAATTCTGTTGACAATTTAGAAGAGCTACTCCATTTTATCCTTGAGCGTACCCTCACCCTGACGCGAGGTGAACAAGGGCTAATTTTGCTTAATGATAAATCTGAGCATAAACTCAAACACGTCGCCATTAGCCCACAATGGCCGCACCAGGCTTTGTCACTCGAAGAAGTATTAAAAGTTATGAGTAGTACCGTCATTAAGGACGTGTTGAACCAGGGGCAGCCACGATTAATTGCTGATTTACATCATGAAATATCCTTAAAAAGTGACACGCTACAACATAAAAAAATCCGTTCGGTTTTAGCTGTACCCCTCAAAGTAGGCCAGCAAATCGTTGGCTTGATTTATATTGACCACCCCCAAGCCGCCCAACTAGGCCCCCAGGAACTTGAATTTCTCATGGCCTTTGCTGACCAAACCGCTTTTGCTATCTACCACACTCAGCGGTATCAAATCCAAATTCAAGAATTAACTCTGCTTAATGAACTCAGCCGCAGCCTAGTGCAAGTGCTAGATTTGGACGAAGTGCTAACCCGCATTGTCTCCGAGGCGACTCGCATGTTACATGTGGAAAACGGTTCTGTTTTATTACTAGATGAAAGCAAATCGGAGTTAATTTTTGCCACCTCCGTCGCCAACGGTCAACGGGTGGAAATTCCAACTCGGTTACAACTCAATCAAGGTATCGCGGGTTGGGTTGTCACCCAAGGCCAGCCTGTTTCTATTAACAATACGAACCGTGATAACCGTTGGTTTGGCGAAGTGGCCGAAGGTTTTGAAACCAGTTCCTTGTTATGCGTCCCCCTGAAACATAACGACCATATTCTGGGCGCATTACAGGTACTTAACAAAAAAGGGCCAGAGGGTTTTGATGACAGTGATACTGCCCTGTTATCGGCTTTTGCCGCTTCCGCCACCATCGCCATTGAAAACGCCCGCCTCTTTCAAGAAGCCCATCAAGCCCGTCGCTTACAAACCCTACATGAAGCGACCTTAGCCCTCACCAGTACCCTCAATTTAGATACTATTTTAGCTGTGGGTTTAGAAAAAACCCTGGCCATGTTAGAGGCCACCATCGGCGCGATTACCTTACTTGACAGCCAAATTGAACCCAACTACCTCTATACTGAAACCAGCCAAAGCCTGGCTATCGTGAGCAACCACTTTACTGAGCAACACTCTAAATTACTGCTTCACTTATCTCCACCCACCCTTAACTGGCAAAAAAATCAAATATTCATTATAGACTCGGTGCATCCGCTCCAAATAATCCCTGAACAAACTCTCCATGAAGCCAACATCAAAGCCTTAGCCATTGCCCCCATTGAGGTAGGTGGGCAAGTCAGTGGCATGTTAGCTGTTTTAGAAAGCCAACCTCACACCTACAGCCTTGATGAAACCAATTTACTTGAAAGCATGGGGCGCATTATTGGGTTAGCAGTGCAAAACGCTATTCATTATGATAAAGTACGCAGTCAAGCCTTACGCCTAAGTTATCTCAATGAAGTCGGCACCGCGTTAACGCGTAGTCTTGACACCACTCAAGTATTAAATGTTATTATGGACGGGGTCGAAACTTTATTAGAAAATGAGGGCGTTTTTATTTTCCTCATTGAACCACAAAGTAACAATTTAGTCTTAAGTTACAGTAGCCAAGTAAAACCACAGAGCCAGGGTCGCTTATTTCAACGGCAAATCGCGCAATGGGTGGTCAAACACCATCAGCCCGTGTTATTAGATGCCAACAGCACCTCGCCTAGCCATTTATGGAAACTAGTATTAACCGCCCATTACGAAACAGCCTCTATTTTATGTGTTCCACTTAAAATAGAAGAGGTAATTCTAGGCGTGGTGCAAGTGTTAGGGCGCAAACAAGGCCATCTCTTCAGCCATAAAGACCAAGCCTTGCTGATTGAACTCACTCGTTGGGCGGCCATTGCCTTACATAACGCCCACCTATTTGATGAACGGGTGAAAGCCTATCAACATTTAGCCACTGAGCAACAACGACGTGTGGCAGCTGAAACTCGTGCGGCCATGGCGACCATCATTTTAGATATGACCCATACCATGAACAACGTGATGGGCGCGATTCGAGTCTGGGCAACCCGCTTAGAAAGCCTCGCGGTGGCTAATCAAGAAATCCCCTTAGCCCACTTCCGTAAAGAACTAACCCAAATTCGCCAAAACAGCGAAGAAGCCATCAAACTCATTGGCAAAATAACCGCCCCCTTAGATATTCCTGAAATGGTCGCGACAGATGTAGCGCAATGTTTAGTTAAGGCTATTCAAAGTTGTTGGTGGCCCGATAACGTTCAATTACAAACTAATTACGCCTCACACTTACCGTTAGTTAAAGCCAATGCCAACCGTTTAGAAACTGTATTTCATAATCTTATCTCTAATGCCACTCAAGCTCTGGCCGCATCAGGTGGCGAGGTTTTCATCAAAACCCGTCTCACGCTCAAAAAATGGGTTGAAATTACCATTAGTGACAATGGCCTCGGCATCCCTTTAGAGCTACAACCTAAAATGTTTAACCCTGGCGTATCAGGTAAAGAGGGTGGTTTAGGCATTGGGTTATGGTTGGTTGATACGTTTGTACGTCAATTTGATGGCAAAATTGATTTCAAAAGTACCACAGGCAACACGACCTTTACGATTACCTTACAGCCTTACCAGTAATAAATCTAAACCTCCATGACTTACGCAAACATCTCACCCCAGCACTCACCTACGTAGAAGAAGGAGCAAAGTCTCCCCCCGATGTCGGGGGGATTAAGGGCGCAATTGCGTAAGTTCTACCCCAAAACCCACGATTTATAAGGCTATACTTGACTTGCAAAAGTAAATCGCCTACCATGCCAAGTACAATTTTTATCTCGGATAAAGGACTCATCACTTATGACTCGGCAATCTAACATCCTCATTGTAGAAGATAGGTCTGATTGGCAAGATATTGTCAGCAGCACTGTTTCCGCAGAAGGTTACTCCGCCAGTGCGGTCTCATCATACGATTCGGCCATGCAAGCTCTCAGCAAACAAAAATTTGACCTAGCGGTCATTGACCCCGTGTTAGATACAGATAGACGCATTAATCGAGATGGCCTAACCGTCATCCAAAAGATTAATGAGAATCAGCCCGGTACGCCATTCGTCATCATTACCGGTTCATTAACCCCCGATATTCAATTAACGCTGCAAAAGCTCTGCCCCATGGCCCCTGTTTTTTTCAAAGAAAGTTGGAATCCTGCCGAGTTTGTCCTATCTTTACAACAGTTAATGGGCGAGCAAACCGATGAAGCCCGCGCCCTAGACACCACCCCTTCCAAATTAGTGGATGCTATCCCTGAACGTGTCGAGCCACCCATAGACCCTAACGGTTATCCCCGCATTTTATTAGTGGAAAACAACCCCGATTGGCAACAAATTGTCGGCGCAGTCCTAAATCAAACCAAATGTTTCTGGCGCGTCGTCGCCACCGCCCAACAAGCCTTGCATGAATTAGAGCATGAAAGTTTCCATGTGGTCGTTTTAGACCTGAAATTACAACCCAATAACCTCCCCTTACGTTCTAATGAAGGCTGGCTATTATTAGACCATATTGCCGACAGCCACCCCAAAGTGAAAGTCGTGGTGCTAAGTGGCAAAGCCAGTGCCGCCGATGTCGCCCATTTACTAACGGATTATTCCGTTATTCGCTTCATTGATAAGCAACATTTCACCTCGGAAATTTTTCAAGATGCCATTGACAAAGCCACCGAAGTGCCTGAATTACGTATTTGGACACTCGGTCAATTTCGTCTCTCCCGTGACGGCGAAGTGTTAGGCGTGTGGGAAAGCCCGCAAATAGAATTGCTCGTAAAACTCCTCATGATTCGCCGCGCGCAAGGTGAGCGCGCCGTCGCCGCCGATGAATTAATTGCTCGTTTATGGCCGCGCTCCGAGGATGAAGAGGGACGCAAAAAATTATTGCCCACCATCAACCGCGCCCGCCACATGTTAGAACCAGACATTGAGCCGCGCGACTCTAACTTTATCTTACGTAGCTCCAATGGCTATTTCTTTAACCTCAATGAGCGCGTCCATTGGGATTTAATGACCTTCCGTGAATACCTCAACCGAGGCCGCGAGTTATTTGCCCAAAAACAGTGGCTCGAAGCCAAAGCCGAGCTAGAAAAAGGGCAGCTGCTTTATCGGGGGGACTTTCTGGCCGAAGACCGCAAAATTGATTGGGCCAACGACCTCCGCCGCCAAATTACCAGTGAATATTGCGATTTAATGACTCATATCGCCGATATTTATGCCAACATGAAGCAATATGGTCAAGCCATTGAAGCCTGTGAAACGGCCCTTCGTAAAGACCCGTTACTTGAGGGCGTTTATCGGCGACTCATGCAATTTTATTACTGTCAAGGCAATAAAGCCCAAGCCCTGAAGGTTTTCCGTAATTGTATTAAACTCTTTGAGGAAATTTTTGGCGAAAGTCCCGCCGAGGCCACGCTCAAGTTGCACCAAGCCATTTTGAATGACGAACCCGTAGATTGTTTCTAAAAATAGCCTAAATCTATCAGGAGGCATGATGGTAACGGTTGCAATTAAAGAAGTTTATATTGACTTACTACGTAATTTTGGCGATATTTCAACCGAAATTGACCTGGCCTTGAAACGACACGCCATAGAGCAAATTACCCAGAAAATTGCTGAACTGCGCCAACGTGAGCTAAGTTACCAAACGAAATATGGCTTGCCCTATACCCAATTTAAGCAACATCTTATAGAAGATGAGGCTTTTGTGATACAAATAGAAACACATGTGAACAAATTGTGGGAATTAGATTTAGCGGATTGGGAATTTTGTTATCAAGGAATTAACGATTGGACACACCAATTGCAAACCACTTCACTCATATAACTCAACAATACTTAACCTAAGTAGTATTAGCATTACAAAAATAATCAAGCTGTTGCTAACCAAAAAGCCCCATGAATATCATGGGGCTTTTTAATTTTGAGTTATAAATATTTCCGCGCATCAATTTACATGGTTATCAATGAGTGCAGTTTTATGGTGTCCAACTCCGCCACTTCCTGCCGTTGAACCTGATATAAATCCCACCGTAATTGCAAATTCATCCAAAAACTGGCCGACATGCCTAAAAATCTCTCCAAACGCAACGCGGTGCTTGGAGTCATGCCACGCCGCCCATTCACAATTTCGTTAATTCGCTGATAAGGCACATGAATGGCTGTGGCTAAATCCTGTTGGGTCAAGCCCATAGGAATTAAAAATTCTGCCAATAACATTTCCCATGGATGGGTCGGGGCGCGGTGAGTGGGTACACGTATCATATTCTGACCTCTGGTTTTTAGTTATCATCTAACTCCATCTCATCTCGTATCAACCAATCAGTTGTCACCCCAAAAATCTCCGCTAGTTTTAACACCATCGCCACATTAGGTGTTTTTTCACCTTTTTCTAACCGACCTACATGGCTATGATGAACCTCTAACAATTCCCCTAACTCCATTAAAGATAACCCTTTCTTTCGGCGCAACCAACGTAATTTTTCCCCAAACTTCATAAATCACCTAATTGAATTTGCTTAAGACGCAAAATATGGGTATAATTTCGTCCTATAAGTCGAAAATTTATTGATTGGAATTTACAAAACTACTTTAGCAACAAATTACACGAATTAAAAACCAAAAAATTCGTGTAATTCGTTGCCAAACCCTTACGGAGACACCCATGACCACCTACGACCTGAAAAAGGTCATTAGCGACTACGCCCATGAGCGTATCACCCCCGACATGGCAATCGGCCATGCCTTGCAACACCTTGAGCAGGTGACACAAACTCAGGCCACCATGCTGGCGCGGCAACAGGAATTAGGGCAAAAAATAACCGAATTGAGCCAATTGAGCCAATTATTACAGGCCATGTTGCAAGGCCACAACCAACAGGCTGACCAACAACAAACGGTTATCACCGCCCTGAATTTAACCATGTATCAAATTAAAAATGAGGTTGATAGCCTCAAAATTCGCTTAGAGCGTTAAGATAACTCGACCAAAAGTTCACTCCCGCCACTAAGCAGCTACCAACCTCATAACGCATGATAAACAAAAGGGAGCGATTTGTCGAATCGCTCCCTCTTGTTTATGTATCTAACAAGACCCTAATATCAGTGTAAGGTGTCCGATACCGCGCCAGCTTAATCATGGTTGCCAATAAATGATTAGCTTCATTAATTGTAATAAATTGACGTTTAACAAGTAAAGCCAACACACCCAATGTGCCACCAATTTTTATTCCATTTTGTTGGGCATATTGACGAGCCGCGCGGTCATCGGTTAAAAAACGCCAGCCGCGATATTGAGCGATTGCCAATGAAACCGCCTCACCTCTATCCAACAAGGTGAGCGCAAATTGATAATTGTGCAATTCTGTTTCGCCCATTAACGTCACCAATTTTAACCAACCATCGACATGATGAGGATAAATGCACGGTTCTAAAGCCGTCAAAAAATCATAGCCATCAGCCAAACCTTGTTGAATTTCTTCATAAACGGCATGGGCTAAATAGACCTCACCATAAAGTTGAGCTAATAAAGTGACCCGTCCTGTCGCTGCGAAATTAGACAAAATCGTATTATTTGCTAATACGGTCATCAGCCAAAATCCTCCTCCATTGCCACAATTTCGGCTTTGGCTTCGGCTAATGAGGTTGGCCCAAAGCGTAACGGAATGCCCCGACTGAGCAAAATATCTTTTATCTGTTCAAAACTGACTCCCGCCAAGCGCGCCGCTTTCGCCAAACTCATGGCTTCATTGGTTTGATAACGATATATGGCTAAAGCCAAACGCAAATCAGGCCGATTTTGCCACAAATAACGCAAAGCGTCTTGAATTACTTCACCTTCATTACGATATAATTTCGCTTCAACCAACTCTTGGGGATTAATCATACTGTTCCTACCTCAACAAAGCTAGATTTTACTTGGCATGATAAACAACGGGGGGCGATTTGTCGAATCGCCCCCTGTTGTTATATTTCTAACGCCGTAATAACGGTAAATAAATGGGAACTGTCGGGTTGACCGTTAATTGCCCATTAACCCGTTCCAATTGACGTTGGAGGGCGGAGGTGGAAAAATCACGCCCCGTGACATCATAGAGCCTCACCTCACTCAAATTAATGGGCGAGGTACTATTGGCGGGCAGGTTAGCCGCTAATTTTAGCGTAATCATCATCAATGTGCCATTGCCACTGATAGGTTTATGGGTAGACATGGCAACCTTGAGCAAGCCGTTACCATTCGCGAGATAACGTAAGCCATTGAATGACGCGGCGAGGCCAGTTGGCTCAACTTGCGTAATACTCTGCACGACATGGGTATCGTAAGCTAACGTAAATTCCCCACCTGACCAATCTACCAAATTGCTGGCCTTAACGGTTAGGCTAATCAGTTGCCCTGCGCGGCCCTGGGCTTGCCCCACCTCAACCACAATGGGCGCAGTAGCTTGGCGTGG
>JFJP01018881.1_pt1 | contig 11493 bp, 10 predicted proteins | sample 431651 | NCBI WGS metagenome assembly JFJP01 (sample SAMN02602958, study PRJNA72255) | Microbial mat metagenome, whole genome shotgun sequencing project. | biome: fresh water; feature: sink hole; material: water; isolation source: purple microbial (photo- and chemosynthetic) mats found in... | reverse complement strand
CTATCTTTCGACCCCGGGAATTGATCGCTGCCGTTTGTGGCGATAAAGAAGTCGGCTCGTCCTGTCTCCGGTTCCATTCCAAGTACTCCTTTGTATGCGAAGAAGGCCATCAAGACAATTAACTGGATTCGTAACATTGCAATAACAGGGTGAAACATAGCGGGGGTTTCATGGTGATGAAAACGATTTTTTCTCAAGGCCGCGCCGCGCTGGGAGCGCCGTTGACAACGGGCTGATCCGACCTGGCGGACCACTCCGTCCAACCCGCATCGTACCAGCGCACATTCGAGTACCCCAGCAGATGCTTCAGCACGAAGTAAGTCTGGCTGGCCTGGTGGCCGGTGCGGCAGTGCACAATGACTTCCGCATCCTTCGACGGGATCATCTGGCCATAGGCGGCGGCCAGAATATCAAGCGTCTTGAGGGCAGTGACCTTGTTGGAACTCGCGATGACATCCTCGGTGTACGGGCGGTTGATCGCACCGGGAATGTGCCCGGCACGGGCTTCGTCGGATTTCTTGCCCGCGTAGAAGTCCGGGGGCCGTACGTCAATGATCGTCGTGCCGGGCATGCCGAGTGTGGCGGCCACAGTCTGTAAGTCGACGGTAAAGCGGTCGGCATCCTCCCTGACTGGGTATGCTGAGGCCGCTACGGAGGGCAGTGCAGCGTCTGCCGGCCGTCCCTCTTGAGCCCACTTGGCGTAGGTGCCGTTCAGGACGGCGAAGTTCATGTGCCCCAACCGCTCGAACGCCATGCCGACCAGGGTCGCATCGTGGAACTTGTCGCCGGGCACAAGTACGATCGTGTCCGATGGATTGAGCCCCAGAAGCGAGAATTGAGCTGCCAGCATGGCAGGAGGCAGGAGCATGGACGGCACGCCCCCGATGTTCCCGCGGAGACTCTCCACATTCAAACTGAGGGAGCCGGGAATGTGGGCGGTGTTGTATTCCGGCTGGGACCGCAGATCGATAATCTTGAGACCCGGGGCCTGAAGTCGGGCGGCCAGCCAATCGGTTTCAACGGCACGCGGTTTGGCGGCGTCCACCGGCGCGGTGGCAATGCCGACCTTGGCGGAAGCGGCGGGCGCGGCGAAGAAAGCCCGCCAGGCGTTGATCCGTACGGCGGCCCCGGGCGGCAGGGGTTCGGACCGCAACGACACCGGTTTGAGGCAGCGCTCGCGGAAGCCCTGCAGACCGTCCGTGAGCAGGTAGACATTGCCGAACCCCTGGCGCTGAAGCGAATCACGGGCTTGCGCTGGATGGGTCATTCCATTGGAGTAAAGGACAACGATCCCCTTGTTCTTGTGGGGCTGAAGGGACTCCGCTAACTGGGCCAGCGGCACGTTGACAGCGCCGCGGATGTGGTAGGCGTTGAACTCGGCCGACGGCCGGACATCTACGAGTACAAGATCCGATTGTCCGGCCATCAGGCGATCAGCCAACTCATCAGGCTCGATGTGGTCCCGAGCATCTTCGGCGTTCGCCAGGAGGGTTTTCTCGTCCGTTGCCGGCGCCGCGGCAAGGCTAGTCCGTTCTGGGGAAACCCCTGTCGTAGCGGGGGCCAGCACGAACAAACCAAGCGCCACCGCCACGAGCGCCAGACTGAACGCCTTGAGGAAGGGGCTTCCCAGGTATGCAGAATGTCCCGTGCGCGCTTTCTCGGCCCACTCGGCCAGCCAGAAGGCCCCGACAGCGACCAACGTGAAAGACAGCGCGAACACGTTCCGGGATATGCCCAACGCGTCATAGGCCATCTGCACGCCTCGATCTCCGGCCGTGTACAGACCGCCGATGAAAGGGAAGAGCTCGCTGAACAGGATGCTTCCGCCGATCGTGCCGACCAGGAATACGAGTGCGTCGATTCGGCCTGCGGCCAGGCCGGCAGCAGCCGTGCCGGGGCACCAGGCGCCCATCGCGAACCCCACGCCGAACAGAAGGCCGCCCACGATTTGAGCGCCGTAGATGGTCGGCATGAGGAAAACCTGGTCCATGTGAATCCACCCGAAAGCCACCAGGTATGAAAGACCCAGCATGGCCGTAATGAGCGCGGAGAACATCACCTTCACGACGGCCATGTCGGTGAAGTAGAAGACCCCGGCCAGACGGCGCGAACTGCTGAAACCGGCCCGCTCCAGTGCAAAGCCGAACCCACCCCCGACCAGCAGGGAAAGAAAAAAGGCCACCGGAGTTCCGAGGGTGTCGAGACTGTACAGGGTGTTAATCATGCCATTGCCTCCTGACGAACCAAGCCGTGGCATAGCCGCTGGCGAAGAGACAGAGCATGAACACGATGCTGCCGCTGAGCAGCAGAGCGCCGCCGCTAAGCGCCTGCCCGGAAGTGCACCCCTGGGCCAGCCGGCTCGCGAAGCCGGCGATCAGTCCGCCCGCGAGGGCGTACCCGAGGCGACGTTTCACGGAAGATGCGGCGCCGCGTTCGATCTGGATGCGCACACGGTTCGCCAGGAGCGCCGAGAAGAGTGCACCAATAAACGTGCCCGCAAACATGAAGACCAGGTAGTAGTTCAGTGGATGGGCACCCCACTTGCCGAAGTATTCGCTGTCGAGCGTGTGCGGCGCTGAAACGCACATCGACACCGAAGCTCCTATCCGCGCGATACCGCCCGACGCTCCCAGGCCAGCCCCGAGAATGACGAAGGACGCTAGTAGCACAAGCCCGAGCAAAATCCCCGCCAAATAGGGATTGGCGTAGGGTTGGGAATCCCCGTTAACTCTGTTCTTTTTGATTTTCATGTTACCTCAGCACCCCGCGCTTTTCTTTTTGGGTGGTTCAGGTTTCGACGGAGTCGGTGCAACGGGAGCCGATGCGGGCATTGCCGGCTTGATGGCGGGTGCAACGGCCGGGGTAGGCAAACCCGACGGCAAGGGTGCTGCGGACTCGTTCCAGTAGGCCTCCAACCCGCCGAACAAGACCTTGATCGGGCGTGTCGTCTTCTGGGACAGGATACCGCCAACGGCCATGGCCAGGGAGCCGTCGCGATCCAGGATCACGAGCGGAACGGCACCGTTCAGGTAGGCGGGATTGACGATCACGTCGGCGATGTCGGCGTTCCTGGACCCCGGCAGATTGAAGTCCGCGAACTGCGCTGGCGGTCGCACATCCACGATCTCGAACGTGCCCGGCAGGTCCATGAGCAAGCGTTTCAGATCAGCGGCGGCAATGCGGTCAGGGAGCCTGACAGCCCGCGCGGGTGCGGCGGACGCGCCGTGGCCGTTTTCGGCGGCACCCAAGGTTGGCAGACCGGCCGCGATCCAAGCCTCGCTACCGCCTTCCATGTTGAAAACCTCCTTGAAGCCCTGCTTGAGCAGGACCGAGGCACCCATGCTGGAGCGGTAGGCGGAGTTGCAGACTGTCAGTACCGGCATGTCCTTGGAAAGCCGTTTGCTTTCGGTGAACATCTTGTTGATCGGGATGTTTAGCACACTGCCGATACGCAACGCCATCCATTCGCTCGGGAGGCGCACGTCAACGACGATCGGCGCTGTGCCCGCCTGCATCTGCCCATAGAGGTCCTGGGGGGCCAGAAGTTTGAGAGATCCGATGGGCGCATTGGCTTGTTTCCATGCTTCCACGCCGCCCTGCAGAAAACCGGCGGGCGCATCGTAGCCGATCCGCTTCAGGCGGAAAGCCGCCTCACGAACCTCGTCGTCCGAGCCCACCAGAACGAAGGGTTCGCCCCATGGGATCATAATGCCGGTCCACGTCTCGAATCGGCCCCGTATGCCGATGCTGATCGCGCCCTGCGGATGAGCCGTGGCAAACGCCTTGGCATCACGAACGTCGATCATCCAAGTGCCCTTCTGCACCTGCGCGAGAACATCGGCAGCAGGTAAGGCTGGGGGCGCGGGTTTGTCCCAATCCACAAGGGGCGGTCCATCGTGGTTCAGCTTGGCGTTGTGCTTGAAATACTGCGGGGCATCGGGAAGACCGTCTATGACAGCCATGACATAAGACAGCAGGTCTTTATGCTGCAGGTACACGTTCTCCCGACGTTGTTCCCCGATGGTGGAGACCGGCTTATCGCTCAAATGAGCGCCGCAGAGCGACCCGGCTCCATGGGCTGGGAAGAACCGGGTGGCGTCTGGGAGTTTAGACAGTTTATCTTTCCAGGAATGAAAGCCCATCTCGGCCAGCGCGGCGGCGCTCATGCCTTCGCCCATCAAGTCAGGACGGCCCACGCTGCCGATAAAGAGCGTGTCGCCGGTAAGGACGAATGACGGATTGCTTTCGGCCGCCGGGGTGTACACGTAGAGGCATGTCCCGTCGGGGGTGTGGCCGGGCGTGGTCACGATCATGCCGCGCACCGTGCCGAACGAGAAGGATTCCCCGTCTTTCATGGACTTGTGCGGAAAGCCGGCCTGGGTTGCCTCATTCATCATGATCTCCGCGCCGGTGGACTTGGCGAGTTCCATATGCCCCGCCACAAAATCGGCGTGTGAATGAGTCAGGTACACCCTGGTAATCTTCAACCCCAGTTCCTGCGCGTCCTTGAGGTAACGGCTGATGTCGCGGGCAGGATCCACGATTAGCGCCTCGCCGCCGCTGCCTATCAAGTAGGAGTAGTGCGAAAGGACCGCGAGATTATATTGCCGGAAGACGAAGTCCGGTGCCTTCTGTTCGGTCTCCAGGACCAGTTGAACGCTGGCCGCTTCATCGCCGTGCGTCGCCGCCTCTGCATCACCGGCCAGCGGGGATGCAGCACGTGCCCTTGTTACCGACAGGGCCAATACGAGTGCTGCAAGACGAAACCATTTTCTGTAACCGTCACTCATGCTCCATCCTCCTTTTTGACTAATTTTGCATCACATTCTTTAGCGACGTTATTGAGCGGTTTCCTATGTTCCTGCAAGGTTCCGGTGGGGCCTTTATAAACCGCCAATTAACAATGTGTAACATAGCTTGGTTTCCTCGTTGATGTAAAGCGATTATTACTGCGGTTTTGGTCGCATCCCCTACCATCCCGCTGGTCTCGCAATCCAACGTCAGTGCTGAGGATCGGCGAGATTGCGAGCCGTATCCCCCGGCACTTGGTTGGCCGGCCTGCGGTCCGCTCTCCATTCCTCGATCAGCACCTGATTTTTTCCCGCCCGTTTTGAGCGGTACATCAACTCATCCGCCCCCCCCAGAGCCTCAGCAAGTGGCAAGTAAGGTGGATGAACCACCACGCTCCCGATGCTCACCGTGATGGGCCATCCGCGCTCTTGGGCCAGGCGGAGCACGCCATCTCGGACCTTTTCCAGTACTTCTGCGGCCCCGTCACGTGGAGTCTCAGGGAGGAGGACAGCGAATTCGTCACCACCCAATCGCCCCAGAACGTCTGTGCGGCGCAGTGACTCCGACAGTATCGAGGCGACAGCCCGCAGCGCCGCGTCGCCCACGGCATGGCCGTAAACATCATTCACGTTCTTGAAGTTGTCCAGATCGAGGTACGCTAGGCTCGTAGGGTGTCCGTGTCGGGTAGCGAGATCCCACAGGGACTCAGCCTCCGCAAGAAAGCTTTTCGTATTTCTAAGGCCCGTAAGGGCGTCGATCCTCGCATTCTCCATCTCCCGAACCAGGGTTCGTCGCTGGGCAGTCAGCAGGTTCGTGACAACAATGAAGAAGACGAGCCGAACGGCAGCGTTCCAAAATGGGATGATCATATTGCTATACTGGTTTCCCGCCGTGATATCTACACTGAGCCACACAAATGCCGATAGCACCGATATCCAAATTCCGAGTCCTCGGCCAATGTACCACGAGGAGATGCTGACAGGCACCAGGTAGAAGACCGAGAAGGATATTTCGTAGCCGGTTGAGTGATCGACGGCACCAAGAACGCCAACGAGCGCGACGCAAAAGGCCCCGAGCTCCCGCGGGGACATCCGCCCGACGAACCTATTGAGACTATCGATCATGATCACATTCCTCAGTCGGCCAACAAGTTATTGAGCGGTTTCTTCTGTTCCAACAAGGTTCTGTCGGGACCTTTGTAAACCACCCATTGACAATGCGCAACATTGCGGGGTTTTCATGGTGATGTAAAGCGATTATTACTGCGATTTTGGTCGCATCATCCCCGCCGCCATCCCGCTGGTCTCGCCAGCCCTGGCACTTGAAAGCAACGGCCATCACGCCACCGACTGGCACCCACGGCATCCACAATCATTCAGCATCAACCGCTTGATAATGTCATCGTTGCGCTAATTGAAGAATGGCGAGACGTGATGCCCCCCCAAGCCTTTGTTGCTTTCTCCATGGTGTCGCCAAACGCTTCGGCTCAGAGGCGCGCTTCAGCGCGTGCGCCGCGACCGGTTGTTCGGCCGCCCACTGCTACGAATCGCCCTGATACATAGCGGTGCAGGACGCTCGCAATAAGCGTTTGGTAGGGTAACCCCTCCTCCACAGCTATGGCCTGAATTTCCTCGAGATCCTTGGAGGATATGCGAATGTTGACACGCTTGTCTTTGGCTAACGTGTTTCTTGCATACTGTACATGACGAGCTATTTCCCGCTCGCGATTGGCGACGGGTGTCCATTCGCCCCGCTCAAACGAGTCAAGTATATCCTGTTCTTCCTTATCGAGTTTCATTTCTTTCTGCATGATGGCCTCCTGAATATTCCCGCGTTGCTTTTCGGCTGGGTATGATGGTCTTCAAAAATCGACCATCGGCTGATTCCACGAACGGAACCACATAGACATATTCTCCTATGCGGACGACCAGAATTTGCTGCCCTGGGTACCGGTCCTGATTTGGATGATGGTAGACATCCAGAAGATCACCACCCTCAATATGCATTACGACCTGCTCAAAACTTAAGCCTCGCCCGGTTTTGAGATGCTCGTTTTTGTCTTTGTTCCACTGGTAGTAAGGCATGTTCTGAAGCTATCACAACGTGTGCCTTGTGGCAACAGATATGTTTTCACAGGTTTGTTTTCAGGTCGAACGATTGGCGTTTTCTTCTCACGCGCAAGCGCAAGGTCACCGTGCGCATCCCGCAACCTATTCATGGCTTCAATCTACTGATAAAGCCGCGAAATCAATGCAATAAGTTATTGAAAGTCAACAAAATGTTGAGGTATTTTATCCCGAGTGGAGTAATATGTTTGAGGCCGAATATGATGCATCCGCTGAAGAAGCGCGGACCGTTTGGCATGACCAGTGCCAATCGCAACAAGAATGAGCTTGTTCCAGAACTACGGTGGAAAGACCTGTTGTCGTGTCAATGGGGGGCGCGTGGAGCAGTCTTTCTTGCCCTGATTCATCTGTCCGTTTTGTGGATGTCATGCTATCCGCAAGATGATTTGGACGACAAGGCCGTCCACTACTATTGTGCCGCACGACTCTATACTGATCACGTGCACGCGGAGGCCATTGCCAAGGCTCTGCCAGCATGGTTGAGCCAGTTGGACACAGCGCGGCAAAGGTTCCGTACCGATAATCGCGTCTCCATTTACGCCAACTATGTCATTCCATCTTCTTTGGTTCGCCTTATTGCACAGATTGACAGACCATCGGATCAATCGCCACCCCGTTCCTACACTCGTCCGCTCAAAATCGCTTTTCTGCTTCTTCACGTTTTTGGATTATTCTGGATCTTTGCTGTCACATGGCGCCGCCCACTTGTGTCTGTCTTCTTGTTCGCATGCCTTACGATTGCCTCATTCAGAATATCACTGTCGTGGATCACTCAGTGCCCGCCAGAAGACATGTTGTTCTTGATCTACGTGCCGCGTGGATCGGCCGTCCTTCTATTCGTTGGGGCATTTGCAGCTTTCCAGCAGAGGAAGAGGCTCATTGGCGGTATCAGTTTGTTGCTATTATTCGGATGGCACTTTGGTTCATCGGCGCTGATTGTTCCCCTGGCTGTCCTCTCATACAGCCTTACGCGCGCGGCGCAACTCCGTTCCAGATGGACTCGGATTGGTATTGTCGGCGTGCTGACTCTGCTGGGCGGAACGCTCACAACCTTCGTGACGCCCTCCCCGCTGTTGACGCGCTTGTGGATTCCCCTTCTTGTGGTGTGTCTGCTCATGCTTGCGGGGCGTGCAATATCACACAACCCGTTCGTGACCGCTGTGACACTTGCGGCTACCTATCTCTTATTGGCCCAAACAGCTACTATCCTTCTGGCGAACCCACGGATGACTGGCTGGCTTTGTGCCGCAACAGGAAACGCTCTGGCTGCTGAGTTGCCTATGCGTCTTACGGGAAGCATGCAGGTGGCAGCCATTGCTCTTGTGCTTGCCACGGGTGTTGGATCTCTGAACGCCGTGGCTGTCCGCTGGATAAGCGTTTCATGGCAGAAAAGGGTCTTTCTGGTGGCGGCGCTGGTTCTGTTTATTTATGCGGTGTATGCGCACCGAGACAAAGAAAGAAGGCTATGGACTGCACGTTGTGCGTTCTTTCAGGTGGACGATGCCCAAGTTGTTCGACAACAGCCCACCTCCAAGACCCTTGACAAGCTTGATCCTCGATATGAGGCTTCATTTTTTGCATCGCTGGGGGACTTCATCCTGTGCCCCATTGATGGATCACAAAATGCGAACCAACCCATGCAGGCGCCGGCGCAGTAGCGCCACGCCTGATGGGTAAGGTTCGGCATGGGAGCTTTAAGAGTGGAAGGAGCATTGGGGTCGTCTTCACAAATGTGAAGACGTGACCCTCAAGCCCTCGTTTTCGCCCCGCATCCCCGCCGCACCCCGCTGGTCTCGCCAGGCCGCTGGCACTTGAAGGCAACAGACAACACGCCACCGACTGGCACCCACAATCAGTCAGCATCAACCGCTTGATAATGTCATAGTTACGCTAATTGAAGAATGATGTGCCTTCTCACTCCCTCAACGCCCCAGCTCTTCGACATCGCCTTTGTCTTTAATCCGTGGCGTGGCTTTCTTGTTTTTCACAAGGTCCGCCAGCCCGATGAACGTAACATCAACATTACCATATCTTCCCCTGACGGCGTTGGGCCGTGCTTCGTCAAATGTGACACCGTCGATCTCGTTAAGCAGATCGACCCGTGCTGGTGCAATGCCGAACGTCAGGACATTCCCGGCTGTCGTAAAGGCATCAAGGGGGAGATCATCTTCGCGGAAGCCGAATTTCACCAGAGCTTGCCGGAGACGCAAGGCATTCTCACTGGTCAAGCGAAAGAACAGGTCGATATCTTTGGTGAAACGCGGATAGCCATGATACGCGACGGCATAGCCCCCAACGATCATGTACTCAATCCCGTGCTCTTCGATTAATCGCAACAGTTCTTCGAAGTCGGGATGGATATTCATAGAGGAACCTTCCTGCTTCTAACCGGAGTCTTTCCAGCTCGTTCAAGCGAGCATCGGGGGACTGCGCCTGCCAAAAAGCGCGGTCACGGCTAGTCAGTTCTGCATGGGTTGTGATGGTTAATTTCATACGGGATATTTTTTTGCTAAAGGTCAGCAACAGCGTATCGGTATCCCGGGAAGTATTTTGCTTATATGTCTCTTTCTCCTGAAATCGTCGGTCGAAGAAGCCGTTGTGCACGGTCTCTCCGTCTTTAAGCCCCCCCCGCCATCCCGCTGGTTTCGCCAGCCCCTAGCACTGGAAGGTAACAGCCAACACGCCACCGACTGGCCCCCACGGCATCCATAATCAGGCAGCATCAACCGCTTGATAATGTTATAGCTACGCTAATTGAAGAATGTCGTGACCATCAAGCCTTGAATCGAGTAGGCGTAGATGCGCGGACGCGCTTCCGGCTTCGGTGCCGGGATTTCCTCGATGGCCTTACTCAGCGACTTTGTCCTCATCATGTTTCTCCAGCGCCGCGAAGGTATCGAAATCGCTTTGAAAGAGCCGGTCCTGGATCACGCGGTATTTCTCGAACTCGCCCTCGGCGTGCTCCCGTGCGATTTCGGCGCTGATACGCCCGGCGTCTTGCAGCACGTTTCGCTCATCCGCCGAGAGGAAAATGTCCAGCCGCTTCGCCCAATCCTCCATCGTCATGGGCACACGGCGTTTGGCGCGGCCTTCGGCCAGATCGAGGTAGGCGTTCACAATGCGCCCCAGGTCCGCGAGTTCCGCCTCCGTAAGATAGTTTTTTGCCACCACCACGTCGCTCTTGAGAATTTTCCCGTCAGGTGCTTTGGCCCAGGTCGTCAAACCCATGCGTTCCTTCATGTGGTCCGCGCGCCGGATGATCAATTCGGCGGCGGTGTAGCCGTGGACGGCGTAATGCATCTTGTTCTGCACTTTGGCGAAGAACGCCTGGGTGATCGGCGCGTCCCGGTCGTAATCCATCGCCGTGGAGTATATGTCCGCGATTTTCTGGTAAAAGCGCCGCTCGGACAGGCGGATCTCCCGGATCTCCTCCAGCAGCCGCTCGAAATAATCCTCATCGAGAAACGCGCCGTTCTCCATGCGCTTCCGGTCCATCACATAGCCCCGCAGCGTGTAATCCCGCAGGACTCCCGTGGCCCATTGCCGGAAGGCCGTGGCTCGATTGGAATTCACGCGGTAGCCGACGGCGATAATCGCATCCAAGTTGTAATGCAGGATACTGCGCTGAACCTGGCGTTTCCCTTCGGATTGAACTGCTAAGAATTCCTTAGTAGTTGCCGCCTCGTGCAATTCGTTTTCGGCATAAATGTTCTTGAGATGCATCAGCACGTTTTCCGGTGTCGTCTCAAAAAGCAGCCCCATGTTCTTCTGCGACAGCCAGATCGTGCCATCCTGCACCCGCACCTCCACGCCGTCGCCGCCGGTCTGGTAGGCGAAAGTCAGGAATTCCGCCGTGCTGTTGCGGATGCGCACGCTGTTTGGTGACTTCTTTATAGGCATGGGCGTCTCCCTGTCTATGGCGGGTAGTCCAATACCCATTCTGCCCCTTGTTCAAAACGCCTGCAACCTACCATTGAACCCCTCTGGTCGCAATGGTTTTCAACATAAAGGTCCCAAAGGGAGAATGGCACTTAAGGACTTTCTACCCTCTGAAAAAGGGATAGGTGTTTCCTGTATCCGGCCTCTTGGGTAATTACTGTGCTACGGCTTTCGGATCAGTTCCAAACCTGTTGTCGCCTCGATCTCCTTCAGTGCATGCGAAGACCAAGTTTACGATGGGAAGAAGCAACCACCATCCACTGTGATCTGAATCGTGCATCCGCCGAACGCCAACTGCGATGGCCGGAATCAGGATGGCGAGTTGATAGATAGAAGCCAGGATGCTCTGCTCGCTCTCGGCGGCTATACCGAGGAATCCCTCGACCAGACCAAGCACAATGGCGATGATCAGGTTGAACAGGAAGAACATCCAGTATTCCTTTCGCCGTGCGCGGCCTGAGAATACGGCATACTTCTTCAAGACTGCGAGATACCAACTCATTACAGGACTCCTTCTCTCCCCGGTTGTTGTTGTTTGTCAGGCATCGATCCGGGTTCTCGCTGCCTAATAAGTTATTGATCGGTTTTCTTATTTCCTCCCGCAATGATCTGGCGGGGCTTTTGTAAACCGCCCATT
>JFJP01040297.1_pt1 | contig 11494 bp, 13 predicted proteins | sample 431651 | NCBI WGS metagenome assembly JFJP01 (sample SAMN02602958, study PRJNA72255) | Microbial mat metagenome, whole genome shotgun sequencing project. | biome: fresh water; feature: sink hole; material: water; isolation source: purple microbial (photo- and chemosynthetic) mats found in... | reverse complement strand
GAATTTAGTATATACGGTGCTATAGGAAACAATGAGTATTGGGAAGAATGTAAACAAGTGATGAGCCAACTACCCGTAAATGTGAAAGCTACTTACAAGGGGGTACTTCATACCGAAAAGGTTGTTGAGATAATAAAACTATATCATTTTTTGTTTTTGCCAAGCACTGGCGAAAATTTCGGGCATTCCATCGCAGAATGCTTAATGCAAGGTTGCCCGGTGATTATTAGTAATAACACTCCATGGACCAATCTTTTTCCTGCTGGAGTAGGGTGGGATTTACCTCTTGAAAATCCCCAGCTATTTGAAAACGCATTATTATCTGCGGCTCAAATGGAACAAGCACAATACACAGAAATGTCGGTGCATGCCATCAATTATATTACTCAGAAGTTAAACATAGAGGAAATCAAACACAAATATTACTTATTATACTCATGAAAGAAACCGATTTGTCATCATTTCCAAAAACATTGAATGCTGGAGCGGGTAAAGTAAAACTACTTCTGTGGTATTTTGCAAATGCGCTGGTATTGAATAGTTATTTCTTACCAATTTCAATTGTAAAATGCTGGTTGCTCAGATTGTTTGGTGCCCGAATAGGCAATTCTGTAGTAATAAAACCCCGAGTGAATATAAAATTCCCATGGAAATTGAGTATCGGAGATAATACTTGGATTGGTGAAGGGGTTTGGATAGACAATCTGGATCAGGTAACTATTGGCAAAAATTGCTGTTTGTCGCAAGGATCTATCATCATTACGGGCAACCACAATTATAAGAAAACTACATTCGATCTGATTACTAAACCAATAGTGCTCGAAGATGGAGTATGGCTTGGTGCTGGCAGTATGGTATGTCCGGGAGTAATAGCTCAAAACCATGCCTTGCTTACCATGGGCTCAGTAGCTACCCATGGTATGCTGGCATATACAGTATATAAAGGAAATCCTGCGGTAGAATATAAAAAACGTATAATTGAATGATTTAATTACTATTCTAATTAAACTTCAGCATTCTTTATATCCTCAGCCTTTAGTTTCTCAATATTGTCAAATTTCAATTTAATTTTTTCCAACACTTTCTTTTCTATCTTGTTCAGACTTCGCATTTTACCATACAATTCCTCAGCTCTTAAGTTATATGCATAAGCGGCTTCTTCGGCGGTATCAAATCTTCCCAGAAAATGACGCTTATTTTTCACATATATTACAGCTTTGAATTTTCCGTTCGTTGTTTCAGAAACACCTCTGAACTTTGTTTTTCCTTGTACGTATTTGGTATTTCTGATAAGCTTGCTTCTCACTACCCATTCCAGATTTTCAAGCCGGCAGTCTTTGTTGTTCCCATTTTTAAACTGTACATACAACGGCTCGTTAGATTCTGGCTTTATCATGAATCGTTCTGCAATAAGCCTGTGCAGATAAATAGTTTCAACTTTGTAGGTGCCGTTTACTTGTCTCCAGTGCTTCTGAAAGAACGTGTACCCAAGTGAATGTTCCCGTAAGTTGATTACAAAACCAATGTTTACAAGGTAAGGATTCGTAGTCAGGTATTCAAATACCTGGCTATCAACCGTAACTGGTGAATCCGTGTTTTTAAGTTTTAATTTTACTAGCATTTAGATAAATATATATTGGCGACATGAAAATCATAAATGTGTAGAGCCATACAAAAGCGAGAATCCTGAAATTAAGCTAACATTTTTAACTCAATTGTCAGTTATTGGATTGAAAGTATTGGCTATATTATGCTGGCTAAGTATAATTCTTCTCTACACCCCTAAATTAGTTTATTCATCACAATATGTCAATAGTTTAAGCAAGGTATAACAAAATTAAACAAATGAGAATGTAAATGTTATAAAAATGTTAAAAATTGAATTACAGAGTCAAATGAAGTATTTACATTTCTCATACTTCACTATTCAATCGCTAGCGTATGCAACCGAGCTCTGATATGGAATGATTTGAAATATAAATTTGCCATATGCGTTTTTAGAATTAATTTTGAACCTTAATTCATTAGTATTACATTATTATGATTGGATCAAAACGTATAGCAGTTGTTTTGCCTGCATACAATGCCGAAAAAACCCTTGAACGAACATACAATGAAATACCTCTTGATATAGTAGATGAGGTAATTTTAGTGGACGATTCGAGCAAAGACAATACCGTGGAGTTGGGTAAAAATATAGGAATCAGGCATATAATAAAGCATGAAAATAATAAGGGATATGGTGGAAACCAGAAATCTTGCTACAACAAAGCTCTTGAATTGAATGCTGATATCGTAATAATGCTCCATCCGGATTATCAGTATACACCTCAACTTATTCATTCAATGGCATATCTTATTGCCAATGGGGTGTATCATGTTGTATTGGGATCCAGAATTTTGGGGAAAGGTGCCTTAAAGGGAGGTATGCCATTATATAAATACTTCTTCAATAGGTTTCTTACACTCAGCCAAAACATAATCATGTGGAAGAAACTCTCCGAATACCATACCGGATATCGTGCTTTCTCGAAAGAAGTGCTTGAACGTATTAATTTTAATGCAAATTCCGACGATTTTGTTTTTGACAACCAAATGCTTGCGCAGATTTTTTATGCTGGGTATGAAATTGCTGAAATTACTTGCCCAACTAAGTATTTCGAGGAGGCTTCTTCTATCAATTTTAAGCGCAGCATGATATATGGTATAGGTGTTCTCAAGACATCTATGATGTACAGGTTGCAGCGCATGAAGCTGGTCAATTACAATATTTTCAAAATACTGAAGTAACTGCATTTAAGCTAAACTGCTATATCTGCCTTTATGAGTGGGTGTGAGTTGTAATTCAGCAACTTTATATCCTCGTACCTGAAATCATCTATCTCCTTTATTTCGGTATTCAATTGCAATATTGGTAACTGCATAGGCTCGCGTTGCAATTGAGTTTTTACCTGCTCTATATGATTCTTATATATATGTGCATCACCCAGTGTGATGATGAGCTCCTTCGCCCTGAGGCCGGTGACTTGCGCTACCATATGTGTGAGCAGCGCATAAGAAGCTATATTGAATGGTACTCCCAGAAATATATCTGCACTTCGCTGATACATTTGGCAGCTCAAATTGCCGTTTTCTACATAAAACTGGAACAGGATATGGCAGGGTGGAAGTTTCATATCGTCTATACTGCCTACATTCCAGGCGCTTACAATATGCCTGCGCGAATTTGGATTGCTTCTGAGCGATGATACTACTTGGCTCAACTGGTCTATGTGTACATTATCTGAAGTTGGCCATGAGCGCCACTGATAGCCATATATTGGACCAAGTTCGCCATTCTCATCGGCCCATTCATTCCATATACTTACACCATTTTGTACCAGGTACTCCACGTTGGTAGAACCGTTTATAAACCACAAGAGCTCATGTACTATCGACTTGAAATGCACTTTTTTAGTGGTAACAAGGGGGAATCCCAGACTAAGGTCGAAGCGCATCTGGTAACCGAAGTAGCTGAGAGTACCTACACCGGTACGGTCTTCTTTTGAGGTGCCTTTGCTAAGTACATGGCTCAATAAATCGAGATATTGTTGCATAATATTTTCGGGTTTGAAAAAAACACCCTTAAAATAAATCTTTTCGGGAGTTTGGGATAATGAAATAGCTCAAGAAAATATAAACAATACAAACTGGTCACAGAGTTTACTCTTTGTCCAATTTTCTGTTATTAATTTCATCTCGTATGCGCGATGCTTCTTCGTAGTTTTCCTGTTTTATAGCATCCTCAAGCTTTATATTTAGTTCATTGAGGCTTAAGGTAGCATATAAACTATTGGGAGTAGTTTCTGATGCAGATGAACTCTGCTTCGAAGCAATATTTTCACTCAGATGAATACCAGCCTTTTGCATCACATCTTCAGTAGTATATATAGGGCATTCAAATCTGAGAGCCAATGCAATGGCATCTGAGGTGCGGGAGTCAAGTGCCACGCGTGTATTATTCTGCTCACATATTATTTCGGCGAAGAAAGTACCGGCTTCTAGCTTGGTTATTACTACTTCTACAATCTCTACCTTGAACTGTTTTGCAAAGGCAAACATCAGATCAGCACTAAAAGGGCGGGCATATTTGTAACCTTCCAGGTGCAAGGCTATGGCTTGAGCCTCTGTGGCACCTATTATTATAGGTATACGCCTGTTTCCAACTTCTTCAACCAATACTAGAGCATAGGCGCCAACCTGAATCTGGCTGTATGAAACTCCAACTACGTTGAGTTTTATTTTCTTCATTTTTTTGTAACAAATACATTCGTTGATTAAGGCAAAAGTAATATTTTTTTGTATCCCTATTTACTAAATTTGAACTAAAGATATAAAAAAGCCGTATATAGGACAAGAGCATGTTTTGTACTTTTTTACTACAAAGTAAAAATTGAATATGAATGAAAATCTTTCAAAAAACAGCTCTAATTTATTTTGAATTCTGGTTGATAGTCATTACTTTTGCCACCCAAATCTTTTATATGGGTTACTAAGAATTCATCGCAATTCACCCAATAAATTAAAACAGTTGAAATTATGTACGCAATCGTAGAAATCGCGGGACAACAATTTAAAGTTGAAAAAGACCGCAAAGTTTATGTGCATCATCTTGATTTTGAAGAAGGTGCTCAGGTAGAGTTTAATAAAGTATTGCTCGTAAGCAACGATGGCAAAGTAAAAGTAGGAAACCCTACTGTAAGTGGTGCCACCGTTAAAGCTAAAGTACTTGGTCATATGAAGGGTGATAAGGTTATCGTTTTCAAGAAAAAACGTAGAAAAACCTATCAAGTGATGAATGGCCACAGACAGCAGCACACACAATTACTTATTGAAGAAATATTGGCTTAACGTATTAAAATTTAAATTTCATGGCACACAAGAAAGGGGCAGGTAGTTCCCGCAACGGTCGCGAATCTGAAAGCAAACGTCTTGGCGTTAAGATTTTTGGCGGACAATTAGCCAAAGCCGGTAACATTTTGGTAAGACAAAGAGGTACTGTACATTTTCCTGGTGAAAATGTAGGATTGGGTAGAGATCATACATTGTTTGCTTTGGTAGACGGTGTAGTTGCTTTCCGTAAATCAACTATGGATAAGTCATATGTTTCAATTGTTCCGTTCGAAGAGCAGGCAGCTGAATAATTATACAACTTACTAAATAAAAAGTCCTGCGCATTGATATCAATTCGCAGGATTTTTTATTTTTGATAATCTGATATTTAAACTACATAATTTTCGAAAGATGTTAACAATTAGCTATTTAAGAAATAATACAGACGAAGCTATTCAACGTCTGCAAATTAAAAATATTGATGCACGCGATTCTATTTCCGCCATATTGAACCTCGATGACAAAAGAAAAGCTGCTCAAACTACTTTAGACAACTGTCTGGCCGCACTTAATAATTATTCTAAAGAAATAGGAATACTCATGAAACAAGGCAAAGCCGATGAATCTGCCCAGGCGAAACAAAAGGCAGCCGAATTAAGCGATGAGTCTAAAGTGTTGAGAAACAATTTGGTGGATATTGAGAAACAGATTGATGAGCTTATTGTAAAACTCCCCAATGTCCCACATATAAGCGTGCCCAAAGGACGCACACCTGAAGACAATGTGGTAGTGCGCTCGGGTGGTCAGATGCCTGTGCTTCCCGAAAACGCAAAACCCCACTGGGATTTGATTACTCAATACGATATTATTGATTTTGAATTGGGAAACAAACTTACCGGAGCTGGGTTTCCTGTATACAAGGGCAAAGGTGCCAAATTGCAACGTGCCCTTATCAGTTTCTTCCTCGATAACGCTATAGATGCAGGATACCGAGAAGTGATTCCTCCTTTGTTGGTAAACGAAGCTTCCGGCTTTGGTACTGGGCAGCTACCCGACAAAGAGGGGCAGATGTACCATGCAACTGCCGATAATTATTACCTTATACCTACTGCCGAAGTGCCTGTTACTAATATTTTCAGGGACGAAATAGTAGCCGGTGCACAACTACCTATTAAATATACTGCATACACACCTTGCTTCAGACGCGAAGCCGGAGCATGGGGTAGGGATGTAAGAGGACTCAATCGTCTACATCAATTTGATAAAGTTGAAATAGTGCAAGTTGCCAACCCCGAAGGCTCTTACGACCGCTTGGAGGAAATGGTGAGCCACGTAGAGTCTATTGTGCAGAAACTCGGACTTCCTTACCGAATACTAAAGCTATGCGGTGGCGATATGAGTTTTACATCTTCACTTACTTACGATTTTGAGGTGTATTCTGCCGCTCAGCAAAGATGGCTCGAAGTAAGTTCTGTATCCAATTTTGAAACTTTTCAGGCAAACAGACTAAAACTCAGATATAGAGATGAGGCTACTAAAAAATCAGCACTTGCTCATACCCTCAACGGCAGCGCTTTGGCTTTGCCTCGAATTGTAGCTGCCATACTCGAAAACAATCAGACAGATAAAGGAATTAAAATTCCCGAAATTTTAGTACCTTATACCCGTTTTGAATATATCAATTGATTAAATCATTGAATCATTTGGTATTTTCAAATTTTATATCTGTAATGTACAAATTTTAGAAAAGTGAATATAAATAAATACATACAAGAACTTCTTGTAACGCACAGTTCAGTAGTATTGCCGGGCGTGGGGCTTATTCAAGCCTCACACAAATCGGCAGAAATGGACTCAAACAATAATCTCTTAGCACCCGGACTTCATATCACCTTCGATCCTACAGTAACAGAAGGGCAAGACAGGCTTATCAAATATATAGCGCAGCAGAGCGAGAGCAAGGTTGAAGATGTTAAGATTCAGTACGATGAGTACTTGAAAAACCTTTGGGAAAAAATTAACAACAAGGAAACGGTAGAATTAGGAGATTTGGGTGTTTTTAAATATGATGCCACGCATAAAATAGCGTTTGAGCTAAACAGCCAAGGATTGTTTTATAATACACTTCTCGGGCTCAAGCCTATTCAAGCAGTCCCTCTTGTACCTGCTGATTCTAAAACAAAAAATAAAAAAACCGAAAAAATGGTGAAAACTACCACCCAACCCAAAATGGCTTCTGATAAGCAACCCAAAACTGAACCAAAATACGATAGAAAAAAAATACTTACCTACGCTTTGTCTGCGCTCGTTATTTTAGCACTTTTTGCAATCCCGGTTAAATATTTTTTGATAGATGGAGGGAAATGGAATACCCTATTCACTAGTACTAATAAAACCATCAAACAAGATAGCCTTGATAAACTTGCGAAGCTTGACTCATTGGGCGAAGTAGACGAAGAAAAGCCTGATTATACTGCCAACACAGGTTCTGAATCTAGCAATACTACTGCTAATAACGTAGCAAACAAAGTAAATAACGAGCCTACTAAAACTACTGGCGAAGAAAAACATATCCAGCTTTCAGCCAACGGCGATAATCTGAATCTGAATGAAATACCAAGAAACTCACAATTGCACTTGGTCGCTGGCAGTTTCAGAAACAAAACCAATGCTGAAAAATTGCAAAGAAGCCTGCTCAATGAAGGATACAATTCGGAAATCATTATGGGAAAGAACGGACTGAGACGTGTCACATTGGGTTCATTCAGCGATGTAAATACCGCGCTCGCTATTTATAAGCAATATCAGACAAAAAGTCCTGAGACTTCTGTTTGGTTGCTAGTAATTAAGTAGTTGGTTTATGGTGGATTTTGGGGCAAAACCTGCTTTTCAGTTCGATACTAACAAGTGCGTAGGGTGTCAGGCTTGCGTAGTAGCTTGTATTCTCGAAAACGGGACAGATATTGAACGCCATTGGAGGAATGTTTATTCATTCAATGAAAACCATAATCCCGGTTTGCCTATATACCACTTCTCGATAGCCTGCAACCATTGCTCAGAGGCGCCTTGTATGCACAATTGCCCTGCATTGGCCTATTCGCGCGACCTTATCACCGGCGCAGTAGTGCATCACGACGATAAATGCATAGGTTGTAAATATTGTACATGGGCTTGCCCCTACGATGCTCCAAAATACAATCCAATAAAAGGTGTTGTCGAAAAATGTACTTTTTGCAACCACAAATTGGCCGATGGACAGAAACCTGCATGTGTAACCCATTGCCCAACGGGTGCGCTCGATATTACAACCCGTGAAAGCATTACATCATATCCACTAGGTTTCGGCTTTGACCATCATTATATTAGTCCTGCCTTTAAGTTAATTGCTCCAAGAGGAAATGCGCCGACTGCCGATGAATTGAAATTAGATATACCTATAGTAAATATACCCAAGCAGTCTCCCCGCAAAGTTAGTTTTGCACACGAATGGCCGCTTTGGATTTTTACCAATATAATTTCTGTATTGTTTGCCAGTGCATACGGTCTCTGGCACAACCAGACAATTTTACCACTTTGGCTCTCGCTTATATTGCTCATCTCTGCTACTGTATTTAGTACATTGCATTTGGGCAAGAAACTAAGAGCATGGCGAGCCATACTCAATGTACGCAATTCCTGGTTATCGCGCGAAATACTATCATTTGGCTTATTTGCATCGTCTTATGTTGGGCATATGTTGTTCCCTGCATACATACCATCAATTATTCCCCTATTGTTAGGCGCCTTGCTTATCATTTCGGCAGATATGCTGTATAGTTTGCTTGAGTATCCTACAAAACTGAAATTGCACAGTGGCCAGGTATCCATTACCGCACTGGCTTATGCATTTCTTTTTACCGGGCAGTACAAGCCATTTGCCATCACCATGGGCATCAAGTTTGTACTTTTCGTCTATAACAAGCATGCATCAAACCAACTAAAAATGCTACACCGTTCACCGGCTACTTGGGTTAGGGTGTTTTTCGGATTTATATTGCCTATTATCCTCATATCCAATCAGATTTCTTTGGTTATTATATCGTTTCTTTACATTATAGGTGAGTCTGCCGATCGTTATATGTATTACAACGAACTCAGTGTACATACACCAGAAAGCTCCATTGCGAAGGCTGAAGCACAGGAAATGAGTAGACTTTAGTATCTGAATTGGCAACATCTAATTATTGCATACCATCAGATTGATAGATTGTTGTAAAAAAATTTCATTTGCAATAGCCCCAAATAATGTGTTCTTAAACAGCAAAAAATGCTGAGTAAAATCATCATAAAACCAACGTTTGCATAGTTAGGAAATGAAACTAAAATTATACATTTGTACTATGAATTTGTGGTATCACATCGATTTCACTAATAATTTGAAATTAAAAATCATCAAACTTTATTACTATGGATGTTAATAAAATAATGAACGACCTGGCTAAGAAACATCCGGGAGAAAATGAATTTTTGCAAGCAGTAAAAGAAGTGTTGGATTCAATAGAACCCATTTACAAACAGAATCCTCATTATGAGTCTGCAAAAATAATTGAACGAATAGTAGAACCCGATAGAGTGCTTATGTTTAAGGTGCCCTGGGTTGACGATAGTGGAAACGTGAACGTAAATCTTGGATATCGCGTTCAGTTCAACAATGCAATCGGACCATACAAAGGTGGTTTGCGTTTTCACCCAAGTGTAAATCTCAGTATCCTTAAATTCTTGGGATTTGAGCAAATTTTCAAAAACAGCCTTACAACCCTTCCTATGGGGGGTGCCAAAGGTGGTTCTGATTTCAATCCAAAAGGAAAATCTGATGCCGAAATCATGAGATTCTGCCAATCATTTATGCTCGAATTGTGGCAAAACATAGGTCCTCAGACCGATGTTCCTGCTGGCGACATAGGCGTAGGTGGAAAAGAAATAGGTTTCATGTACGGTATGTATAAAAAACTTACTCGTGAGCACACTGGCGTTCTTACTGGCAAAGCGCTCAACTGGGGTGGTAGCCTTATCCGTCCTGAAGCTACTGGTTTTGGTGTAGTTTATTTTGCACAAGAGCAGTTGGCTACCAAAGGTCTTACTTTGGAAGGCAAACGCGTAGGTGTTTCTGGTTTTGGCAATGTGGCTTGGGGTGCAGTTATCAAAGCATCGAGCTTGGGCGCTAAAGTAGTTACTATTTCTGGTCCAGATGGTTACATCTACGACGAAGATGGTATTTCTGGCGAAAAAATTGAATATATGCTTGAACTGAGAGCTACCAACAACGATATCGTTGCTCCTTATGCTCAAGAATTCAAGAGTGCTAAATTCGTTGCCGGTCGTAAACCTTGGGAAGTAAAAATGGATGTTGCAATGCCTTGCGCTACTCAGAACGAGTTGAATGGCGACGATGCTAAATTGTTGGTTGCTAATGGCGTTATTTGTGTAACTGAAGGTGCCAATATGCCATCAACTCCCGAAGCCATCGATGTATTCCACCATTCAAAAGTATTGTTCTCACCTGGTAAAGCCTCAAATGCCGGTGGTGTTGCTACTTCTGGTCTTGAGATGTCCCAAAACTCAATGAAACTTAACTGGTCAAGAGAAGAAGTTGACGCTCGTTTGCACCAAATCATGCGCGACATACACACTGCTTGCGTAAAACACGGAACCGAAGCCGATGGTTATGTGAATTATGTAAAAGGTGCCAACATTGCTGGTTTCATAAAAGTGGCCGATGCAATGCTAGACAATGGTATCGTTTAACAAGTAGAATCATACGGTACTTTATAGTTTCCGAATTGAATATAGTTTTAATGAATATCCCGAAAGTCGATTGGTTTTCGGGATTTTTTCATTAAAAATGATCAATAAAATACCCGGAAACATGAAACAAACACCACAAATTTACGTTTCGTACAGTTCTGCTTGCAGTTCATACATTAAATTTGTTTTGAGCATAGTCTGCATATTATATTTGTACAGTAATCAGAGAAACGATGGTGTCTTTGAGATGATTGACAAATAAGGACTGGTTCTGGGTGCTTGGCGAACATTTATGGTTATATAATTTTAAGCTCACACTTTTTGACCCTCTATCCCACCAGTTCCTTTTTACAAAAAGTGTAGAGTCCAAAATAATACTGCCTATCAGGTAACGACCTATAGGCAGTTTTTTATTGCCTATAATCTAACTATTTCATTTTCAGAATCGATTTTACCTTTCTTGCTACTTCTAGCAACGCTTCATTCAAATCGTCCGATATTTTCAGGTAATAGCTCAGCGTGGTATACATAACTGTGATGCCCGCACTTCTAATTGCAATATCCAGAATAAAAACAGACAAAGGTGGCATGAGTAGATTGAGACCATAGGTCAGCAGCCCTACTAAAATAATCCAATAAAATTTAGTAGTGTAGGGCAGCAGTTTGTAATGCTTGTATAAAAATATAGCCCTTATGGCATTGAAGATAAATACTGAAATAAGCGAAGCTACTGCCGCCCCTGTGATACCCCATAGCGGGATGAGCCACAAATTATTGATGATAAGAAGTGCAACCAGAATGCCTGTAAAAAGTGTGACATACCTATAATGCCTCGATG
>JFJP01028148.1_pt1 | contig 11495 bp, 12 predicted proteins | sample 431651 | NCBI WGS metagenome assembly JFJP01 (sample SAMN02602958, study PRJNA72255) | Microbial mat metagenome, whole genome shotgun sequencing project. | biome: fresh water; feature: sink hole; material: water; isolation source: purple microbial (photo- and chemosynthetic) mats found in... | reverse complement strand
AGAAATTTTTTGTTTGAATTTGATAAGCGAATAGGGCAATTTAATGAAACAAATGACTAAATTATGAAAAAATAATCATTTTAAGAAAAATTTATTTTTTTAAATTAAAATTAAATTTGAAAAAAAATCGTTCTTACTTTTTTTTACAATTTTTAAATCAATCAGTCCCAGTAAAAATTTTTTTCAAGTACCAAATCCTGTATGAACTCTGCTAAACCCATTCTAGGAATATTTTACATCACAATTAACACTTATGACTCTGCTGTAAAACTTGCGAAGATTCTGTTGGAGAAAAAGTTAGTCGCTTGTTCAAATATTATAGGAACCAAAGAAAATCCCATAACGAGCATATATCAATGGAAGGGGGTCGTTGAAACTGATAATGAAATCCTTATAATAAGTAAATCAAGAGTGGGTTTATTGGAGGAAATCATTAGAGAAGTTAAGGCAAACCATTCATATTCAGTTCCTGAGATCATAACTACTCAGATCATAGGAGGAAATCCTGAGTATATTCAATGGGTTATAGATAATACAAAAGAACCGGAAATTTAAAATTTTTTTAAAAATTAATGGATTTTCTAAGTTGTTTTTATTTAATATTTTGTGTGAATTAACTGGATATTGTGAATTTTAGCAAAATAGAATAAATTTATAAACAGTTTCGGGTATCTTTCCTCGAAATATGTGTAGATTCCTTCAATGGAGTTGTTAAACAGGATTTTTATATTGTAGGGTAAATTGTAATAATGGTTTTTTTTATTCCTAATTATCTTAATAAAAATTATTAAAAGAGAAATTCTTTCAAATTTACCCTTGTCAAATCTTTTATTGAGGAAAAGTTATATTTCCTATATGAAATCAAGTCTTTATACTAAACAAAACCCATTCAAAATAAGATAAACACACGATTTTACTAAAGCAACATCAAGAACTTTATCAAACGATTTCGATAGAATATTGTTTTCTTTTGCCCAATCTTCTAAATCATCACTGTATTTTACATCTTTTTTGAGAATAAAAACATTCAATTTTGATAAAAACTTCAAATTTTACCATTTGCCTCCAAAAAATCGCTCAAATCACATATAAATGTTAACTTTTCTCCATCATTCCAAAAATAAGGGTGTGTTATCACTTTTTCCAGAGATGGTCGAGCCTCAGGTTCACCATTTATCATTTTCTTCACTAGATCATAAAATAAACTATCGTGTTCTATATTCTTTTCATTCCATATGTCGTTTAGTATATTTGCTTCTCTTTCATGCCTTCAGATTTTTAAATTAAATTCACAAAAAATATGGAGAACATTTGGCCAAAAGGATGAATTCCTTGTGTGTAAATGTAATAAAAAATGCACCCAAGGGTAAATACATCAGTTGAAAATGTCTTTATGTCATTTTTTATCACTTCTTTTGCTCTCCAACCTATAGTTCCTAATTCCTTTTTTTAAGAATAAATTGGTAAATAAATAATTTTTAATCTAATCTAAAACATTTGTCTTATAGTTTTTTTGTTGTTTCATATCCTTTGAAATCGAAAAGTCTGCTAATTTTATCAGTTTGCTTTTGGCAATTAAGATGTTCTCAGGTTTTATATCACTAAAAAAAAAATTCGAAATCAAACAAACAAACAAAAATTTAAAAGAGAAGAAGTATTTTCAGCAAAAAGAAATTCTTTGAAAACCGATGAATAATGTTTTGCGAATGTAAATATCTTAATCCTTTGCTAGTTTGCAACAAAATATTTTGAATCAAAGCCTTCGTCAATGTTTTTTTCTTCATGAGGTACCCTGTAATGAACTCCATCTTTTGTTTATTCTTCTTATTTTTCCTAAACTCATTCAAATCATTTATATAGTTCATAACATCCCCAATAGTGCATTCACATTTTTCAAGCACCAAAAAGAAAAAATCTCTAATAAATCATCATTTTTTTAATAAAAACATTCTTAATAAACAAACTTTTTTTCTTCAAAATAATAGAATTTTATTATATTGGGATGATCTAATTTCATCAATATTTCCATCTCTTGTATCGCCAGATCAGCATTTTGTGCAATAATCCTTTTGATCGCCATCTCCCTGTTTTGAAATAATCCATTATAAACAATAGTTCCATTAGCTCCAAACCCCAAAATATTCTCTTTGTCTATAACAATATTTGATTTATTTTCATTTTTTTTCGTAATGTTTTGTTTAGTTTCTATAATTTCTTGAGTGAATTCCTTTAATTTTTCCTCTTTTTTATTCAAAACAATCGTTTTATCAATACTATGCGGGTTCACTTGAATGTTCATTTCATTTGATTTTTTTTTATTTGTAAAATTCCAGAATAAAACCAGCAAAAACGCCATCGTGCATACCAATAAACTTATATAAAACATAAAATAACTAAGTTTTATTTGTTGGTTTTCTTCATCATCTTCTGGGTTTGTTTCTGATTTTTCATTTTCATTATCTTCTTTGTTAAAATTTATAAACGGAAGAAGTTTGTTCTTTTTGTTCCTGATTTCAATCATACATTTCAGCATTTCTGATTCAAGGTTCTCGTTATTTAATTTAGCCCAACTAGTTAATGAAGGACTTAAACATTTATTTGAATATACACAGAGATCATCATTATAATTTGATTTGTAAACTAAACAAAACAAAAAATTTTGAAAGAAATTTTTTAGCTAAAACCTGCTAAACTTGTGGAAAAACTGTCGTTTGAATTATAAACCTTGATGACCTTTTGCTCTTCTTTTGTGATGAATTGTTTGATCTTATAAATGAATTAAAAAAATTTATTGAAAAATCTTTATTTACAAGGTCTTGTTCTAAAAAATTAAAGGTTGAAACCAAAAGATTCTTATAAAATTTCCCGTTTTCATTCGGGGAATACACAAAAATTATCTCCTCTTCAGTTTCTACAGAAAAAATTATCTTTCGATCTGAATTTCTCATTATATTCAAATTCTTATCAGAACTTTTTATTAGTGTTATATCAGGATGTACCTTTTTTTAAAAAAATTTGTGAAGTTTTTTATAAAAAAAAAACTACTTTCTCCTCATTTTTCAAATCCAAATTTGAATTATTTCTCAAAAAATCTAAATAAGAGTATAAATTAATGGTGCTAGATACAATGTGCCAATTTTCTTTGAATGATTTCATATTAATATTCTTTATAATTTTTTGCTGGAGTTTAAAAACTAGCAAATTGCCGATTTCAATCGAATCTAAATCTAAAATTTCTGAATTCTTTTCTAAAATTTCATCGATTTCAATATATTTCCCACTTATTTTGTCAATTAAAATAATTTTTTCCTTCAAATAAGTGAAAATTTTCTCATTCTTTTTCAAGAAACATGCATTTATAATCTCATCAAATTCATCTCTTTCTAATTTCTTTTATAAACCTTTAAATAAAAACATAAAATTGGTAATTATTTACATAGAAACCATCAAATTTTGAATAAAAAATAAAATTTCCATCCAATGTTGGGAAAAAAAATGAGTTTTCGTCCAAAGGTTTTTCGTAATGGGTTTCTTCCAGAATAAATTTGATGAATTTGATGTTTAGGCTCACAACCCAGGAAATCTCACGGCTTTTTATTGAATATGAATAAATCTTTCCATCGTTTGTAAAGATCTAAGAAAAAAATTTGTAATTTTTATATTGATTTTAAATTTTTTACGTAGAGCATATCAGAAAAATCATTCAGGTTTTCCTTAAAAGTGCGCAGGGAATGAGATTCTGGGTATTGTTGTAAGTTTATCAGGATTAGGAAAGAGATAAATAATAATAAAGTTAAAGGTTTCATCATTTTTTTTATTTGTTTGTGAGAGTAATGTGATGCTGATAAAATTTTTTTTTTTTTTTTTTTTTTAAAACAATATTTTTTATAAAAGCATTCAGAACAAAAATTTTTAAAATTTTTTCTATATCTTAAGAAAATTTTTTTGCAAGATCTTAATTAAAAATAGTTCTCAAATTCCAAAAACCCCCAAAATATTTTAATGTCCACAAAATTCGAAAATTACCAAGAGTTAACAAACGGCAAGGGCTTTCGGCTGCCAAACGGGAAAGTTTATTTGTTCGATGCTTTAGGGGGCTGGTTCCATTAATTTTTTCAATTAAAAACCCTAAAAAATATTTTTTTTTATAGGTATGATGATGAAGAGAAAAAATATTATAACTGCAATGGAGAGCCGTCTTCACCTCCCAAACCTGAGGATTTGCATCAGTATGAGGATAACTATGGTGAGTCTTATAAAATATATCATTTGATTGATATAATAAAATAAAATAGATCAAGATTATGAAGGCGACGATTTGTTAAAAGAATATGAGAATGGGTACGATGATGGAAATGAAATATATGATGAGTTTTTCAATTATTTTAAGCATCAGGGTAGATAAGATTAATCCAAATAAAAAAATTATAAGATGTTTTTTTAAAATATTAGAAAACCATGAAAAACTTGAAAAAAGTGTGCTTTCATATCCAATTGGCACTGAAATCAGCATAGAGTTTTTTAATATGAACTTCAAGGCCAATAAAAGAGATCTTGAAACATTCTTCCTTCGTGATTATCCTCAAAGTGCCTTGAATAAAAATCTGATAAAAAGCATCACGATAGATATGCAAGAACTGAACCCTTATTACAAAAAAGGCACAGGCAGGATGATCACAAACAATAGAGATTTTGCCTTATTTTGTGTTAAAAAAAATGGAGAAGTAAATTTATTTATTTAAAATTTCATTTAAATTTTTTTTTTAAAAATTGGAATATTTTCATTTTCATTTGTTAAATTACTAATTTTATCATTAGGATTTAAATGGCAGACCTTTATCTTTGGATGTGGAAAATTATTTGGGATCATATGAAATTGAGGGAGAAGTGAAAATAATCAAAGAGACCCCAAATTTGCCAAAAGAAAATCAACAAGAAGTCACTCCAGAAGTCAATACTCTTGCAAAAGAAATCAAACCAATGAATGCACCGAAAATTGATTCAAAAGAGTTTAAACCAACAAGTGAGGTGAAAGAAGAAAAGAAAGTTGAATTAGTCGAGGAAAAGAAAGTTAAAGTAATAGAGGAAAAGAATTTTAAAGCAGTAGAGGAAAAAAAACAGATAGAGATTTCGAAAATCACTACTAACAAAAATAAAGATGCAGAAATTGAAAAAAAAGGTAATGTTCGATAGTATTTTTTATGATATTTATAAATTTGAAGTCGATTCTGATGATCCTTGGAGCAAACCTATAGCAAAACAAGTGATAAAAAACCAAACTCCTCCAGTTCAATCCTCAACAATAAAACCCCAAACCAATGCTATAAATATTGCTAGCAAAACAACAAGGTAATTTCACTTTTTTATAAAAATTATTCTGATTTTTTAATTTACTTAACTTAGTGCTTCGAGTCAGAATACACGAAAACCAATGGCAACAGGGAATTCAAAAAAATAAAAAGCTTTTGCTTTTTTTAAAAGCAATCGAAAAATTGTGAGTGCTTCATATTTAATTTAAATTTTATTTATTCGATTGAAAATAATTTTTTGTCCCCTTATTATTTCAATTCACATTGAAAAAAAAAAATCAAATGAAAAAAATTAACAAAAAATATTTATATTTTATTTTATTCATCAAAATTTAATTAAACAAAAATTAGTTAAATTATCATTTATTCAGAGAATTACTTCACAATTAACCATCCTACTAATTTCATTGCAATTAATTTTTTAAACAAAATACGTGAAATTTGGAATTTTTAATTGATTGTTTAAATAAAAAAACAAATGAACTTAAATAAAATAAATTATTAATAATTCTTCCCAATCATCTCAATCTCCTCTCCCTTATCCTGATCCTGCAACAACCTTTCTCTAATCTCATTGCATTGCTCTTCCCAATTAACCCTATAAATCCCAACAATCAATATTATTGTTACAACATACAAAGAAATCGCCCAACTGGTCCAAAGTCCATAAACTCCCATTTCAGCTGTAAATGACAATATATAACAAAGCGGGATACCAAAAAAATAATAAACTATCATATACATCCCTAATGTCCAATTTTCTTTCCCAATTCCTTTCAAAACCCCTGATAGAAAAATTTGTGTGAAATCAGCTGCGCTTAAAAACGCATAGATTTTAATAAGTCCTTCCAAAATAACCACAACAGAGTCTTCCTGAGTGAAAAATGTTGCTAAGCTATGTCTAAAAATAATCATAGCTATTACAAATATCCCCACGAAAAACACGTTCATCATAACCCCAATTTTCGTTATTAACAAAGCTTTTCTTGAATTTCCACCTCCCATGGCATTCCCCACGAAATTCTGCATCACAATTGATAATCCAAATGAAATAAAAAAGAACATTGTAGAAGTGTTCGCCATAGCCACATGTGAAGCCAAATCTTCAGGTCTTGGTAGATTTCCAGCCATAATAGTCATGATTTCATAGCATAAGGATTCCATATAGAAGGTCAGAGCTATGGTAATTGAAACTTTAATGTAATTCTTCCAACCTTTAAGAGCTTCTCGAGACCATGGCAACCAGGTTTCAGGTGTGGGTTTTTTGAAATATATAAAGGAATAGATCAAAATGAAATTGAGACAATCACTGAATGTTCGGGCCAGTGCTGCTCCAGTGAGCTTCATATCATATGCATTAATAAAAATAGAAGCTGTTATATAATGGAATATTCCGGAAACCACTTGGATTATGAGCTGGGGGTTAAAAATCCTTTGTACTTGTAGGAAAGATTTTGCAAGATCATAATATGTAAAGAAAAAAATTGAGGGGATTGAATAGAAAATATAATCCATTGCGTCATCAACGATAAGCTCATCAAGCCCAAATCCTTTCAAAATAGGACTAGAAAATAAGAGAATCAAAAGACTTATCAAAAAGAATAGGAAATTTATTAAAGCCCCCCTTTGAAAATATAGTCCTGTCAATTGGTAGTCCTTTTTACCAAATGCTTGGGCTGATAAAGAGACTAATCCAGTATTCAAACTGACAAAAACTGTGTAAGCTACAGTATTCAACCATACTAAAGCAATGCCTAAAGCACCTAATAAATTAGCGTCGTTTAAATGACCAATGAGATATACATTGATCACTTGGGAAACTATGTTCAATTCTAAACAAAAAATCGTTGGAAGACCAGCCAATATCATTTGTTTGACAAGTTGAATAAAATATTTTTTTTGCAGGGGACGTTCACTGGGAGATTGGGGTGTTTGGTTTGGATCCGAAGGCAAAGCGTCAGGTAAATGTGAAAAACTGTTTGGAGAGTGCATTTGGGAAAATTTTAAACTCTTGATTGGATTTTTTGGAAGGATTTTGTAGGTTTAGGGAGAGATTATGCGGAAACTACAAAAAATAGCTAGTTTTTTTTGTAATTTTAATAAACCCTTATAAAGAAGAATGTTGGATATTTTTTTGAATTTCTTTTAAAAAATGAAATGAAAAAATTTTATACATCTTTCATTTTAAAAAAATGCAATTTTATTTTCATCCAACTTGTTCCCATAATAAAATTAAAATTGAGAGAGAGAGAGAGAAAAAAATGGGGAAATTAAATATCCTGTTTTCAAAAGCACCATTAAAAAAAACTTAAAGAATTAAAATAATAATATTTATTTTTTTTAGGTCAGACAGAATAGAACGAATGAATTTCACGAAATATCAAAGAAAATTCATCACTATCATCATATAACCATATTAAAAAGATCCAAATAAAAAGCAGTTTGAATTTAATTCGAAATTTTTATGGGATTATTCCCAAAATCTAATATAAACTTATAAAATTAAAGAAAGAAAATGCAATTAATCATATAAATATAATTAGTTAAATAACAAATAACATAAAGAGCACTCCATTGTTTCCATTTCAAATAATAGAGCCAAATTTAAAGAAGAAAAAAAAACAGAGAGAAACGAAGCAAAAATTAAACCAACATTTTCTTCAACCATTCTGAATTTTTCGCTTCCTTAGCTGTAATCCTTTCATTTTCATCCGGACACAGCAATTTTCTGATTAAAACCTTCAAACTTGGGTCGAATTTACTCCAATTATCGGATTCCAAATCATAAGCTTCCTCTTCCATCATTTTTAAAAGTTTTTCACCCCTATAAAAAAAATCATCAAAAATTCAAATTTCAGTAGAAAATGACCTTTTCTTGCCAAATGGTTTTTTTTTGCTAACCATTTCATACAAGATGAGCCCCACCGAATAAATATCTGATTTTTCATTGGTGTTCCCAACAATCTGTTCAGGTGACTTGTAATTTGCCGTTCCTGTGGGTGACCATAGTTCTTTAAGTGTAACCATATGAGAATCTTCTGTTTTTTGATAATACTGGGCAGTTCCAAAATCAATTATCCTGAGTTGAGACCCATCATTCATGACAAAAATATTGGAAGGTTTCAAATCCCTATGGCACACACCTGAATTATGCAAATATTCAACTCCTTCTAATAATTTAAAAAGTATTTTTGCACAAAGAACTTCACCTTTTTTTAAAAAAAATTCAGTTAATTTATTAATAATTTTAAAAATTTCCAAAATTTATATTACTTTTATAGGTGAAATCCATGCGAATAAGGTCTCTAAGTGTAGGGTAACTCAGTAACTCCATAAGAACAACTATGCTTTGATGGTATTCTCTTACAATGAAGTCAAAGACCTTGAGTATGCAGGGATGTGACATTGATTTCAACAGCTCGAATTCCCTTCTATAATAAGAAATTCCTTCAGGATCTGATTTTCTCATGATTTTAGCTGCGAATTCCTCATTTGATTTTTTGTTAACAACTCTTTTCACAAGACCTTGACTCCCCTATTTTAAAGAATAAATTAATTTTATCTAATTATTAAATAAAATAGAACCTCCCCAATGATCTCCTTTTCAGAATAGAAGGAATATTCATCAATTTTGGGAGAAAAATCTATGTTCTGTTTTTTAGTGAAAAAATTGAAATCAGGTCTCATTTTGTCCAGAATAGGAACAGCTTTTTAAAGGCGTTTTTTTGAGAGAAATTTTTTTTAATGAGTACTTTTGAACTTCTTTTGGAAACGTTCAAGCATTGAAATCTTGTTGGTAATGAGAGGAGGACAGCTTTCTCGAGTATGGGGTCGGGAAATAATGGTTTCATTCTTTTTTTCTTCACAGATGCATTTTTCCGATGTTTTCATTTGAAAAATTTTAAGAATTTTGTAATTTTGGATGATATAATTAATTATAATAATTTATAAAGTAGGTGGAATCGCTTGTTTTTAATGAGAAAAAAGATAATTTGAATTGAAGTAACAAACAAAAAAATTGAAAAATAGAAGGGAAATAATGTTTTTGTTGAAAATTTTATAGGTTATTATTTTTGGATGAAATTTTTGCGGGGAATCGAAGTTTGTTTATAGTATAAAAGAATTACAAATGTTTCATCAAAAAATGAATAAATAAATTAAATATTTTGAAAATTGAAAAATTATGATGAAAAAAATTAAATTATTTTTAATTTTTATTGATGAAAAAAATTGATTTTCCTAAAAAAAAATTAATGTTTTTCTAAATTTCCTATAGAAATCAAATTTTTCGAAAAAACCTAAAAATCTTTTTTTATTTTAAAAACATTTTCAAAATTATTCATAAAACAACCCAAATCTTATTTTATTATTTGATTTTATTCAAAATACAAATCCACCAATTTTTTTTCCCATTCTTTATTGCACAATCTTTTCTTTGTAATCTTTCTTATAAGATCAACCTTCATAAAAAACCCTTATATATCAATCTATTCATTTAAAACCTCTACCTTTTTTGCCTTTGCAAACAAATCTCTTACAATGGAATTCATCTCCAAAGCTCTATAATCACATTTTCCAGTCGACCAAGGTCTCGCCCCATTTCTAAACAAAATCTTAACAAAACTCTATTAATCCAATATTTTTTTTATTTTTACAGAAACAATTTTATGATCATTATTTCTCGCGGCAAAATACAAAGGGGTTCTTCCTGCAACGTCCCTCATATTGATCCTAGCATTATTTTTTATCAATAAGTCCACAATATCACTGAACCCACATTCACAAGCTATATGCAAGCCAGTTTCTCCTAACTTGATCTCAATTCAAAAAAATCAAATAAAAACTATACCAAATCAAACTCAAACGGCAATTTTGGGTTTTCCTTTATCATTTTCTCTATAAATGCGATTTTCCCCCTTTTCACAAACTTCATATACACATAGGATCCTGTGGTATTAAAGGCTCGGCTTTGGAAATTTTTCATAAAGAATTCAATGGAAAATATATGTCCTAATTCTTTCACAAGACGAGAATATTCTATTATAGAATCTTTTATTTCCCAAAGAGATTCTTTATTCAAAAGCTTCTTGATTTTTCTTTTTTTCTTTATGTTTCGGGTTTTTAATGATTTCAAAGCAGAATTTGAGATTTGAAAGTCTTGATCTCTTGAAGTATAGTTTTTTGAACTTAAATATCTATTTAATGAAGAGAATTTCAAAGTTTTTTTCATGGAATTCGCATGGTTTATATTTATTGACTCCCTAAATTTGTTCAATAGGTTCTGAGGGTGAAAAAACTCAGTTTTATCAATTTTATTAAAGAAATTCTGGAATTTATCACGAATCTCTTTGTTTTCCAGTAAACTTTTTCTCAGGGTTTCAATTTCATGAGAATTATCAAGAAAATCGCTAATAGCCCCAGTTTCATTGATTTTCCTATCGAAAATTAGCTTATTTACCCAATCGTTCATCAGAAACTTCGAAAATCTGTCTCTTTCTTCATCCTTTAGCTTCGATGCAAAAAAATGACTTAACATAAGATCTTGATAAAAAGCATTGTTTTTCTCTTTTATAAGTTTTTTTCCTTGAATTTTTGTGTTTTCTTGACTTTTCATCTCTTTTAATTTATTGAAAAAACGGTTTGAAGTGATAGTTTTCATCTCTTCACAAATATTAAACCCTTTAATATTATCTATAAAACTGATTCTTTTTGGCCTTTTTTCCTTGTCAAATGAAACTTTTGACAAAGAAATAATGGATTTATCCATAGTTACTGATGAACGAGTTCTTATTCTTTCAGTTTTATTCATTGTAATATTTTCATTTGATTTATGATCAGCCTGATGAATCAAATCCAGTTTCAATATAATTGAGTTCCTATGACGAGCTGGACCTTCTTTACGAGTCGCTTCAGTCAAATGAACCGGCTCAACCTGTATGATTGGAGGGCCTTCCTCTGAGTTTTCCAATGGATGGAAAAAGGGATTGGGAGATTTATGTAGGAATTTAGCAAAGATTGGGTATTTGGATTTGCGTTTATTGTCGGATGTAGGTTTTTTATGGGAGTGGAGATTAAGGAGGGAGGTGATAGTGTGGGGGGAAGTAAGGGTGGTATGAGCTATGGAGGATTTTAGCTGGAATGAGTGGGGGGAAAAAGCTAATGTTCGGCCATTTTTGGAATGGAAAC
>JFJP01021332.1_pt1 | contig 11496 bp, 10 predicted proteins | sample 431651 | NCBI WGS metagenome assembly JFJP01 (sample SAMN02602958, study PRJNA72255) | Microbial mat metagenome, whole genome shotgun sequencing project. | biome: fresh water; feature: sink hole; material: water; isolation source: purple microbial (photo- and chemosynthetic) mats found in... | reverse complement strand
TGGCGGCGACCGCCAGCAGGGCGGGGATCGGCGCGTGGCCTTCGTTCACGCCACGGTCGGACAGCACCAGGATGGTGTGGCCCTGGTCCACAGCACGCTCGGCCTCGACGAACAGCTCTTCGAGGCGGATCTCCAGGCCGGCGGGACCCTCGGCGGCATGCCACAGGCATTCCAGGGTGGTGCCCTTGAATCCCGGGACATCGGCCTGGCGCAGCTGTTCGAGCTGCTCGTTGGTGAGTATTGGGCGGTCGATCTCCAGCATGCGCGCATGCTCGGGACCTGGCTGCAGGATGTTGCGCGCCTCACCGACATACTGCGTCAGCGACATCACCACTTCTTCGCGGATCGGATCGATCGGCGGGTTGGTGACCTGGGCGAAGAGCTGCTTGAAGTAGTTGTAGAGCGGCTTCGGACGGTTCGACAGCACTGCGACCGGGGTGTCGTCGCCCATCGAACCGACCGGCTCCTGACCGTCGATGCACATCGGCGCCATGATGACCTTGAGGTCCTCCATGGTGTAACCGAAGGCCTGCTGCTGCTGGCGGATCTTCTCGTGGCGCGGGATCGGCGGCTGCACCGGGGCGGGCAGCTGATCGAGGGTGATCTTGTGGTTCTCCACCCAGCTGGCGTAGTCGTTGGACTTGGCGAGGTCCTTCTTGATCTCGTCATCCTGCAGGAATTTGCCCTTCACCGTGTCGATGAGGATCATCTTGCCTGGGGCGAGGCGCGCGAAGTCGATCGTGCCCATCTCGGACGCGTACAGGATCTCGTCGTCGGTGGTCACCAGGTAGCGCGCCGGGCGCAGGCCGTTGCGGTCGAGGGCGGCGACGATGCGTTCGCCATCGCAGGCGACCATGTTGGCGGGGCCGTCCCACGGTTCCATCATGGTGGCGTGGTATTCGTAGAAGCCCTTGAGGTCGCGCGCCAGGTGCGCCTTAGTGCTCCACGCCTCGGGGATCATCATGGCGATGGCGTGGTGTAGCGGGCGGCCGGTGCGCAGCAGGAATTCCAGGGCATTGTCGAAGCACGCGGTGTCGGAACCGCCTTCGATGATCACCGGCTTGAGGTCCTCGATGTTGTCACCGATGTCGGGATGCGACAGCAGCGCCTCGCGCGCACGCATGCGGTTGATGTTGCCGCGCAGGGTGTTGATCTCGCCGTTGTGGGCGACCAGGCGGAAGGGGTGGGCCAGGGCCCAGGTCGGGAAGGTGTTGGTCGAGTAGCGCGAATGGACCAGGGCCAGGGCACTGACCATGCGGGTGTCGGCCAGATCGGGGTAGTAGCGGTCGAGCACGTCGTTGATGAACATGCCCTTGTACACGATCGACTTCGCCGACAGCGAGCAGATGTAGAAATAGCGCAGCGGCGACCAGTTGTTCTCGCTGATGCGCTTCTCGGCGCGCTTGCGCGCGAGGTACAGGGTCTGCTCGAAGCGTTTGGCCGCGACCGTGCCGCGCCCGATGAAGACCTGCTTGATCACCGGCTCGTTGGCCTTGGCCGCCTTGCCCAGGACGCTGGAATCGACCGGCACATCGCGCCAGCCGAGCAGCTTGAGATCGTGGTCGGCGCAGGCGCTCTCCAGCGCACCCATGCACAGCTCACGGTTCTTGGGGTCGCGCGGCAGGAATATGTTGCCGGCGGCGTAGTCGCCGACCATCGGCAGGTCGAGACCGCTGACTGCGCGGAAGAACGCGTCGGGGATCTGGATGAGGATGCCGGCCCCGTCGCCGTCGAGGGGATCGGCGCCGGTCGCGCCGCGAGCGACCGTCTCGTGCGACTTCTTGCCCTTGATGTTGGCGATGAAGCCGACGCCGCAGGCGTCGTGCTCGTTGGCCGGGTCGTAGAGGCCCTGGGCGGCGGGGAGTCCGTAGGCGGTCAGCTGGTCGGTCATGGGAACTTTCACGAGGGCTGGAGGCTGGAGGCTGGAGGCTGGAGGCTGGAGGGAGGCGGTCGCTGCGGGCTTCCAGCTTCCAGCTTCCAGCCTCCGGCCAGGAGTTGCGCCTGCTGGCGCAATTCCGTGACGGGGATGAGGGTCTGCCAATCGGCCGGCCCGACCATCGGTCGGGAGGCGTCAGGATCGCCACCCGGCAGGAGGTTGCGCTCCCACAGGCAGGCGAGGGGGTTGAGGCCGGTGGCGAGGAGCAGGCCGACGCGGCCTTCGTGCACCGGGATGTTCATCAGCGGCAGGCCGGGGCGGCCGATCGCGAGGATGCCGGGGAAGCCGTGGCGGGTGCACAGCTCATGCGCTTCGCGCAGGCGCGGCAAGGCGTTCATCGGTAGTTCGCGCACGCTGGCGGTGATCGCGCCGGAGCCGAAGCGGGCGGCCTGACCGACGCTGGTGAGATGGGCGCGGATGAACAGTTCGTTGGGCGACAGCGAGGTGGCGTCATAGCGCACCATGTCGAGGATGTGCGACGGCTTGCCCTCGGCGACCTGGAGCAGACCACCGAACACCGGCTGGGTCGGGATGCCGCGCCGCATCAGCAGGGCGGCGAGGGTCAACGAGCAGACCGTGCCCAGGCCGACATGGCCGGGCGGCACGGCGCGGCCGAGGATGTCCTCCCCCGGTCCGGCGAGCAGCACGCGATCGCCGACCGCAAGACCGGCGCGGAACACCGCCTCGATGTCCTCCACCAGCGTGGGCAGCAGCGACTGGCGCAGAACGTAGGCGTTGATCGAGACCAGCCCGGTACCCGTCTCCGGGTCGAAGGTCAGCTGGCACATCGTCTCTTCCATGCGGTAGAGGATCGAGCCGATGCGGCGGCTGGCGGTCAGTTCGCGGGCGATCTCAGCGCCTGCGGGCGACAGGCGGTAGCCGCGCCGGCCTTCGCGGACGGTCAACCCGGCATCGCACATCTCGGCGCAGTGCAGGCGCAGGGTGCGTTCTGACGGCTGCAGGCCCTGACCGGTCAGGGCATCCATCAGTTCGCTGGCGGTCAGCAGCTCGCGCCACGGCTGATCGCGCAGGGCGGCGAGGATCGGTTGGTAGCGCTCGGCGTGCTCACGCACCAACTCGCGTAAACCGGTCCGCTCGGGCGGACTCGGCACGGTGGCTGGCAGGATGTCCGCGAGGGCGAGGGTCATGGGGCAGGAAGCGGCAAAGGTTGCCGGTTAGACACGGCCTTGTAGGGCGCATTTACCTCAGGCAAGCCTGCTTAGGGGCTCGTAGAGGGATTCATGCAGCCTGAACATCGGCAACGATGCCGCTACTCCCGTTGGCAGGCGACCGCGATCAGATGCCCTCCGAACCCCAGTGACAACTTCCACAGATGCCTGGCCGGGGAGTGCAGAGCCGCCGTCAGCTCGACCACGCCACTGGCTCCCAAGGTATGACCAATCCATGGTTTGCAGGTGATGCGTGGCGCAGCATGCCAGGGGCCATGGGATAATCCGGCGAGTTCATAGGCATCGCCGGCCGCCGTGCCGGTGGCGTGGCAGATGATCAGATCCGGGTCGGGCAGGGCCTCCCACAGGCCTTCCAGCGCGGTGCGTAGGGTCGCTGGATCAATGAAATGCGTCTCATGTCCGGCATCGCCCAGGCGGACTCCGGCCACCAGCCGCCATGGTCCCGCCCGGCGGTCGAGGGCCACCGCTGCCGCCCCTTCGGCCGGGGCGAACCCCGTCGCCGTGGCGAAGGCCTCGGGTGGCGTTTGGCCACACAGCACCCCGGCGTTGGCGAAGCCTGCGACGATCAGCGGCGAGAGCGACGCCTCGCTCGCCCCGACCAGGGCGCTGTCGGCCTGATCACGTTCGAGGAGGTCTGCCCCGGCCAGCAGGCAGGCCAGTCCGGTCGAGCAGGCTGCGGCGCAGGCGCAGGGCAGGTAGCTGCCGAGTCTGAGTTCGGCAGCGAGACGCGGCGTCAGGGCACCGGGCAGGGCCTGATCGATGCGTATCCCCGGCAGGGCCGCGAGGCTGCCCTTGCTGGTGCCGAGGCCGATGGCGAGACGGCCGTGCAGGTGCGCGTGCAGCGGCTGGGCGACGGCAAGGCCCAGTTCCGTCTGATCGCTGCAGCAGCGGCCGATCCAGCCCCAGGTCGGATCTTGGATCAGTCGGCGCTGTTTTCGGCTGACCGCCTGCCAGGTGGCCTCGGCGTCCCCGGCGGCGCTGCGGCCATTCCATGCGCTGATCCAGACCCGGGCGTAGCGCGATGGAAACGACGCGGCCCGCCAGTTGGCGGGCCGGAGGGTCGAGCGCCAGCTCGACCAGGCATCGTGGGGGTCGAGCCAGCGCTCGACCCTCCCGGGTCAGATCAGAACGCCAGCTGCCACTGGACGCGGACGATGTCGGCCTTGGCCTTGCCGGCCGCTTCCCCGTCCCAGTTGGTCCAGCCTGCCTGGATCTTGTTGTTGTGCTTGTTCAGGTACCAGTTCACGCCCAGTTCAAGCTGGGTGCCGCTGGCGCCGTAGTCGTTGGCGCTGAAGGCGTCGGTCTCGTTGTTGTCGTTCTTGTTCAGATCGATGTACGAAATGCGGAGTGCGGGTTCGAGGACCGTGTCCTTCCACGGCAGGGCGTAGCCGGCCTGGAGGAGATAAACGACGGAATCCTTGTGGGCTCCGTTGCCGCTTTGTTCCTGGGCGCGGAATTCAGCCAGTGCGGTCACGGCATCAAAATGGCCAAGCACTTCCAGTCCGTAACCCATGGTCGAAACATCGGTGCTGGCTGTGGCCGAGGAATCGGTGTCATTAAAAGCCCCGTCGATGGCGACGAGGACACCCTTGCCGCTGGCGCCGAGGAAACTTTCCGTCGCCTTGGCGATCTTCCAGTCGCCGTCGGGGGAGAGATGCAGGCGGGCGCTGTACCAGAGTCCCTCGCCCTCATCCCGGGTATCGGCAGTCGTCTCGCTGGTGTCCCCCGAGTTGTTCTGGATGTCGATCCAGCCCTGCACATTGGGCGCGGTTACCATCCATTTCACGCCGACGCCACGGTTCTTCATCAGGTTGCCGGTGGCGCGGCTCGCGGGCATCAGCAGTTCGCGCGACGAGAAGATATTCTGCGAGCCATTGTAGGCCGCATCGTCCAGGCCGAACTGCACGTAGTGCTTGATCGAATCGCTGAGCATGCAGGGGAAGCTGGTGCCCACGAAGAGGAGGTGAGGCTTGACGCCGCGGCTGGCATCGGCGCTGGTCGTCTTGTCGGTATTGTCCGCGTTCAGCACGGCGGCGAATTTGAACTTCTCCTTGTACATGCCGGTGAAGCCGATGCGGGCACGGCGGACGTAAAAGTCGGCGGTGTCCGGATCACCAGCGCCTTCAGCCGGTGAATACTTGGTACCGGCGTTGTCTTCAGCCAGGCTCGCCTCGGCACGCAGTTGCAACTGCATGGTCAGGCCGAGTTTGAGGTCGGCATCGGTGACATCGAGGCCCCAGGCGGCCGGGACGGCGGCGATGGCGGCGAGGGTGAGGAGGGTGCGGGAGGGCTTGGTCACAGGGACTCCTGTCGGCCGAGTTATGGCCGAGTTAAGTTCCCATGAATAACAGATGAATTCACATGTGGCAAGTGCGGCCTACCCACGCCGTCTGAGCTGATCGAGGGCTTTCCCGAGGCGCCATTGACGACATCACCCGCCGGCAGTGCCGGCGGGTGATGCGGTGATCAACCGGAAATCCGGATCAGATCAGAACGAGAGCTGCCACTGGGCGCGGACGATGCTGGCATCAGCATTGCCCGACTCGGCCTCCCACATGGTGTAGGCGAGCTGCAGCTTGTTCTTGTGCTCGTGCAGGTACCAGTTCAGGCCGAGCTCGATCTGGTCACCCGAGGCGCCGGAATCGTTGGTGCCGAAGGGTGAGGTCGAGGTGACCTTGTCATTCGCATCGTAAGCCGAGATGCGCACGGCCGGCTCCAGGAAGGTGTCGCCCATCGGGAAGGCGTAACCGGCCTGGACGCGCCAAGCTTCGGCGGTGAAGTCGGCGGTGGTCGCAGCCGAGGTCTTGGTCTCGGTATCGGCGACGCGGTATTCAGCGAGGAACGACAGGCCATCGAAGTGCACGACGACATCGATGCCGTAGCCCATCATGTCGGTGGATTCGGTGCCGGAGGAGTTGTCCTTGCTGTTCTGGGCGACATCGAGGCCGACCAGCACACCCTTGCCTTCCTTACCGGCCCACGACTCGGTCGGCTTGTCCATCTTCCACTCGCCCTCGGGGCTGATGTGCACGCGGGCCGAGGTCCACAGGCCTTCACCGCTCTTATCGGCGACCGCAGCACCTTCACCGGCGTTGGTGGCGTCATCACCGCTGTTGTTCATGATGTCGGCGTAGAAGTTGACCCACGGGGCGGACAGGTGGTACTTGATACCCGCGTTGCGGTTGCTCATCACAAAGGAGGTTGAGGCCTCGTTGACCAGCAGGAAGCCGCTCGAGGAGTGGACCGCGTTGGCGGTGTTGAAGGTCGGGGCCATGTAGCCGAACTCAATGGCGTGGGCCAGTTCGCTGCCTTCGGTCTTGAACTTGCGGCCGATGGTGGCCTCGTAGAAGTTCATGGCCTGCGTGGCATTGGCCTTGCCGGCGCCATCAGCGCGCATGATCAGGGCGAAGGTGTAGTCGTTCTTGAACGAACCCTTCAGGCCGAAGCGGGCGCGGCGGAGGTAGAAGTCGATGTCATCGACATAGGCGCTGCCATCGGCCGTCGAATAGTCAACCCCGGCGGTGGTGGTCGCATCCGAAATCTCGGCGCGCGCCTGGATCACGATGCTCAGGCCAAGCTTGACGTCATCATCCTTCACACTCAGCGCCTGGGCGCAGGGCGAGGAGGGAGGGGGAGATGTACTTCACGAGGGCTCCAGGTTGGAAGGAGTGGTGAGCGTGATGAGCGCGCACCATCCGGATCCATGTGAAGCGTTCGTGAATGCCCGGTGATTGTTCTATGTAGCGCCGGCTTCAGCCCGCCGGGCATTTCGCCTTCATTGCCCCGAGGCCGGCTGAAGCCGGCCTGCCGTGCCGGCTGAAGCCGGCGCTACCGGGCTGTCGGTGGCCAGCCAGCGGGCCAACTGGTCGGCTGCGTCGGCCGCGGCCGCCTTGCTGGCGCTGATCTCCTCCGCCCGACTGCCCGCATATCCGGTGCCGGAACCGCTCCAGGTGCGGGTCCCCTGCGGGGTCACCAGCAGCGCGGTGACCAGGACATGGTGACGCCAGCGGGTGGCGATGCCGCGGCTGTTGTCACCGGCAGCGCTGAACTCGTCGCGGTCGATCGACAGGTCGAGGCGGGCGGCACCGTCGGGGTGGACGCGCCAGCCGGTGCGGTAGGCCACCGCCTCGGCCACTGCCGCCTGCAGGTCCACGCCAGCGCGCGGGATGCGGCCCTGGTCGGCGACCACCTGGATGCGGACGGCCTGGTCGAGCTGGGCCGGGGCGGCGAGGCGGAAGGCGCAGCCGGAGAGCAGCAGCAGGATCGCTGAGATCATCAGGCAAGCCCCCATTGCCCCTGGCGCGCGGGCCGCGCGCGCTCCCAGGTTCATGGCGCGGTGCCCAGCACGCCGGCGCCTGGCGGCAGGCGTTGCAGCAGCGCGGTGGCGCTGCCGGCCTGCGGGCTGGCGCGGTCCCGGCCGATCACGGCGTTGGCGTAGAAGCGTGCGCCGCTGTCGGGGTCCTTGAGCTCGGGCGGGCGCTTGAGCCAGGCCAGCCACAGCGGGCGGGTGCGGCGGCTGTACCACATCGCCACCGACAGGTCGCGGTCCTGCAGCCAGGCGGTGATGCGCTTGCGGTAGGCGCTGACCAGCGCCGCTCGGCCGGGATCGCCGCCGGCTTCGAGTTCGGCGATATCGACCAGGTCACGGGCATCGAGCAGGGCTCCGACATCGTAATCGGAACCCTTGTAGGTGACCAGGTGCGACAGGGCCTGTTCAAGGACGGCCTCGAAGACCAGTGGACTGTCCGGGAAACGCTCAAGGAAGTCCTCGTAGGCACGGCGCGCCGTCCAGCGGTCCTCCTTCTCGCCGGAGAGCAGCTTCGAACGCGCCAGGGCCAGGGCGGCGCGCGGCGCGATCGACTCGCGGTCGCCGTGCTGGGAGAGGAAGCGGAACAGGTCGTCGATGTCGAAGATGAAGCTGCGGCCTTCGATCTTCACCACCTGGCGCGGGTCGTCCGCCTCCAGATCCACCGCCGTCTCGAACTTCTGCAACCGCTCGCCAAGCTCGAGCGCGGTCAGCATGGCCGCCGACAGGTCGGGATAGTCGGGGATGTAGTACCACAGGCGCTGCAATTCGGTGAGCGTGCCGCGCACCTCGGCGTTCTCGGCCCGGCATTCGAGCATGAAGTGGATCACGGCGCCGGAGTGGATGGTGTAGGGGTGCTCTTCCCAGGCGTCGAGGGCGATCCAGCGCGCGCGTGTGAAGCGACCGATCAGCCAGAGCTGGTACCAGGTCCGGCCGCCAACCTCGCGCATCGCATGAGCCCGCTCGAGCTCAGCCGCGACAGCGCCATCAGCGGCCGGGTCCGGCGTCGCCTGCGAGCGGCCGATACGGTATTCCGCCGCCTCGCGCAGGAAGGTGCTGAGCCGGCGTTCCTCCTGCTCCTGGGATTCCATATCATCGGAACTCTGCATCTTGGCCTCGCCGGCCCAGGCGGTGACGATGCAGCAGAGGAGCAGGAACCAGCGGATCATGGTCGGGCAGTGTGCCGGCTTACCTGCGCCGCGCCACCCGCCAGGCGAGCCGGGATGCGCCGGTGCCGCCCTGGGCCAGGGCGGTCAGCAGTTGGCGGGCGCAGGTCGAGCGCAGTTCGGCCAGCAGCACCCCGTCGGCGACCTCCAGGGTCAGCACCCCGGCGCGTAGCGACACCACCGTGACCTTGCCGCGCGCGATCTCCGGCAGCACCTCGGCGAGGGCTCCATGCACGCGGGTGAACCGCTTCATCGCCGCGAACTCGGGGCTGTGGCGGAAGTCGTCGACCAGGCCGCCCAATTCAGCCGGGCGGCGGGCGCGTTCGCGGGGTTGCGACGCCAGCTCACGGTCGCGGCGAGGGTCGGACGTCATTGCCACAAGGGGTTAGGGGTTAGGGGTTAGGGGTTAGGGTTGAGACGCGACGACGGTCGTTGGGTGGCAGCAGACAGCATATCATTGCCCCTAGGGGTTAGGGGTTAGGGGTTAGGGGTTAGGGTTGAGACGCGACGGGGGTCGTTGGGTGGCAGCAGACAGCATATCATTGCCCCTAGGGGTTAGGGGTTAGGGGTTAGGGGTTAGGGCAGAGGCGCGACGACGATCGTTGGGTGGCAGCAGGGAATTGCGTAGGCCGTCGAGGATTCGTTTGAGTTCGGTGCAATGGGCGAGGATGTCGGTGATTTCCGCTTCGGGAATCAGGCTGATGCGTTGGCATAACAGACTCTGGGTTTCCAGTTCGCCGAGTGATCCGCGGGCGATTCCGATGAATTGGATATATTCCCCGCGGCTATTCCGGCCATGGCCTTCAGCAATATTGCTGGGGATCGAAACGGCTGCCCGGCGCATCTGTGTCACAAGACCGAAGCGCTCATCGTCGGGCAGGAGGCGGGTCGCGGCATAAACGGATTGCACCAAATCCATGCCTCGCTGCCAAGCAATCAAATCCTTGAAATCACGCATGGTTGTCCCTGTCTTTCCCTAACCCCTAACCCCTAACCCCTAGGGGCAATGAAAGCCTCTCCGCCACCGCCTCGATCTCATGCAGATGCAGAATCTCGGCATCCGGGGCGCATGCATCGAGCATTTCTTCGCTGTAAATGCGTTCGGTGCGTCGCAGACAGGTGCGCAGGCCAAAGCGGCGGCCGCCTTCGACATCGCGGTAGGGGTGGTCGCCGACGTGCAGGATCTCGTGCGGGGCGCAGCCGGCCTGGCGGATCGCGTCGTGGTAGTGGTCGGGGTGCGGCTTGATCCGCCCGATCTCGCAGGACAGCGAGTAGAAGTGCAGGTAGGGGGCCGAGCCGTGGCGCTCGTGCCAGCGCCGACAGGCGAAGCCGGGCCACGGCACATGCGAGAGGATGCCGAGGCGGTAGCCCAGGCCGTGCAGCCGGGCCAGGGCGGGCACCATCTCGGCGTAGGGGATGACCGTGTCGGTCATGCGGTCCCAGGCGCGGGTCAGCGCTGGTTCCAGGCGCGGGTCGGCGGCGTCGAGTCCGGTGCTGGCGACCCAGCCGCGCATCAGCGCCGGGAAATCCATCTCGCGCTGTTCGGGATTGCGCGTGCTGTCGGCGGTCAGGTTCCACTCCGCCTGCAACTCGCGCACGCAGGCTTCAGCCCAGCCGTCGTCGGCGCTGCCGCCCAAGGCACGCAGGTCAGTCGCCAGGCGACGCATCAGGACACGTTCGGTGGCGATGTAGGGCATGCCCCAGTTGACCGCCAGGGTGTCGCCCCAGGAGGCTGGAGGCTGGAGGCTGGAGGCTTGGCTCGGATTTGGGCGATGAATTTGCCGAGGTTGGAACGGTGCTTGATCAGGATCAGCAGCGCGAGCAGGGCGAGGAACCACAGCGTCGGGGGCAGCACCGGGTTGGCGGTCAGCAGGTAGGCGGGCACCGCCGCGAGGGCCGCGACGATCGAGGCCGGACCGACCGCGTCACTCTTGCCCAGGCGCAGGACGGCCCACACCGCGCACCACACCAGCAGCCAGCAGGCGAGGATCAGCGCGGCGGCCAGCGGGGCGAGGCCGACCAGCACGCCCAGGCTGGTGGCGACGGCCTTGCCGCCCTTGAAGCCGTGGAAGCAGGTGAAGACATGGCCGAGCACCGCTGCGGCGGCAGTGGCGATGGGCAGGAACTGCAGCGTCGCGATCGTGCCCTGCTGCTGCATCGTCTGGTCGAGGTGCCAGGCCGCCGCCAGCACCGGCAGCGCGCCCTTGGCCAGATCGAGGGTGAAGACCAGCGCGAACCAGCGCCAGCCGAGGACGCGGCCAGCGTTGGTCGCACCAAGGTTGCCGCTGCCGTGCTGGCGCAGGTCTTTGCCGTTCAGCCGTCCGGCCCAGTAGGCGAAGGACAGCGAGCCGAGGAGGTAGGCGGCCGGGATCAGGAGCCACCACATGCTCAGCGGCCCTTGCCCTGACGCTTGCGCTGGCGTTGCAGCGGCGCCTTGCCGATGCGCACGTTGGGCACCGCCTTGATGTGCTCGCCCAGGCCCGGCGCGTCATCATCATCGTCGTCACGCGCGCGCGCCAGCGCCTGGCGGGCCGAGCCCATCTGGTCGCGGTCGTCGAGGGCCTCCATGCGGCGGTGGCGGTCCTCCTTGCGCTTGTCGATCGCCATGCGCGTGGGCAGCACCAGGCTGGCGTTGCGCTCGGCCTTGGTGCGGCCGCGCACGACGCGGTGCTCGTCCTCCTGCTCGTGGAAGCGGCTATCGCGCGCCTTGAACAGGATGCGCAGCGGGACGCGCGCGAAGATCTCGACCTTGTCGCGGATGAAGTGCTCGAGGAAGCGCGAATAGCCCGGCTCGATCCAGTCGGTGCGGTTGACGAACACGATGAAGGTGGGCGGCTGGCACTCGGCCTGGGTGGCGTAGTAGATGCGCGTCGGCTGCGGGCCGACCTTGCGCGGCCG
>JFJP01014064.1_pt1 | contig 11496 bp, 8 predicted proteins | sample 431651 | NCBI WGS metagenome assembly JFJP01 (sample SAMN02602958, study PRJNA72255) | Microbial mat metagenome, whole genome shotgun sequencing project. | biome: fresh water; feature: sink hole; material: water; isolation source: purple microbial (photo- and chemosynthetic) mats found in... | reverse complement strand
AGTGGGAACTAATAATTGAGCAATTACCGCCACTAAAGAATCACAAATCTGAATCCGCACCGTCGGTTGTTCATCCACGTTAAACAGGTTTAATAGACGATTAACGGCATTTAAAGCGTTGCGAGTGTGGAGAGTTCCTAAAACTAAGTGACCCGTTTGAGAGGCTTGTAAGGCCGTATTAACAGTGGTGCGATCGCGCATTTCCCCAATTAAAATCACATCAGGATCTTCCCTCAAAACCGCGCGTAAGGCGTTATTAAATTCTAAGGTATGTAAGCCAACTTCCCGTTGACTAATTAAACACATCTTCGACGGGTGAACAAATTCAATCGGGTCTTCAATAGTGACAATATGTTTTTTAGCCGTTTCATTCAGATGACGAATCATCGCCGCTAAGGTGGAAGATTTCCCTGAACCCGTTGGCCCTGTAATTAAGATTAAACCCTGGGGAGATGCAATAATATTTTTCAGAACTTGAGGTAATCCTAATTCATCAATGGAGGGAATTTGTAAATGAATTAAACGTAAAACCATCGCTCCTCCGGTCAGGGAATCAAAACAATTCACCCGACAGCGCACCAAACCCGGATAAAATACGGCTGTGTCTAGTTCCTTAGTTTCCGCAAACTGTTGGCGTTGATGGGGAGTCAGAATTTCATCCAAATAATGTTCAAATAGTTCAGGAGTGACTTTAACCTGCTCCTTAACTCTGGTCATTTGGCCTTGAATCCTAAATCGAGGCGTATGTCCAACTCGAATATGAATATCTGAGGCTTTTTTGCTATAAGCATCTTTTACCATCATTTTGATCGAAGATACAGAATTGATAGCAACAGATGAAGGCTCCACAACACTAGGAGGTGGAGGCATTTTCGGGACTGGCTTGGGGGAAGCGGAGTTGGTCATGGTTGTTTCGCTGACTTCAACACAATTTGGCATTAACGTCAATTATAAAGAATATATATCTCCCCGGTCGGCTTTGTAAAAATTTCGTAACCCAACTTTAATCTATCTTGTCCTCAATTACCTTTTCTCATGAAAAAAAATCGGTTTAAATTGCAACGTTGGTTAGAATTTCATGCCGTAGCTCCTGCTTATAGTGGCGGATTACTGATCGGATTATCTATATTTTTCTTTGGCTCGGCTACTAATACAATGGCGGGATGGTTATATGTAATTAGTGGAATTAGTTTTGCTTTATTAGCGATCGCTGCTATTTTACCTCAACGGGCCCTATTATCCCTAAAAATTCGACGAGAAACAATTCCTCCCGTCAGTGTGGGAGATGATTTAACCCTAGAATTAACTATTGAAAATTCTACTAACAAAGCTAAAACTCTAATTCAATTTCAGGATTTATTACCCCCAAATTTAGGAAAATCCGCAACGGTGATTGAACTTTTACCTCCCCATCAATCTCGTCAATGGGTAACTTATATTCCCACCCAAAAACGCGGAATTTATCATTGGATGGGAGTGCAATTAAGAACCGCCACACCCCTAGGATTATTTTGGTGTAGTCGAGAACAAGAAGCACCAGCAACGGCGATTGTTTATCCGTTAGTTTTACCCTTAGCCACCTGTCCTATAATTGATGAAATGGGGCAAGATTATAACCCAAATGTCTATGAAAATCGCCAGTTTCAAATGGCAAACGAAGGGATTACCCGCACTTTAAGACCCTATCGTTATGGTGATTCTACCCGTTTAATTCATTGGCGTTCTAGTGCGCGTTATGGAGAATTACGAGTTAGGGAATTAGAAACTTCTAATGGAGGTCAGGAAGTTATTATTAGTTTAGATAGTAGTTTTTTCTGGCAACCCGATGATTTTGAACAAGCCGTAATTGCCGCCGCCTCTTTATATTTTTATGCGTCCCATAGTCAATTAAATGTACAGTTATGGACAGCAAAAACCGGACTAATTTCTGGAAATCGAGTGGTTTTGTATACCTTAGCTGATGTTAAATTAGGGGAAGATAGAGTTGTCGAAAATCTGCCTAATTTTCCGATAATTTGGTTAACTCAAAATCCCGAATCTTTAAAAACATTGCCCAGGGGAAGTCGTTGGTTACTTTGGCCAAATTCTTCTTCAATATTATCTAGGGAAACAACTGATACTCAAAGCCAAAAGTTATCTGCTTTAGGATTAGAAATTATTCCCGATAAATCTCTAAAATCTCAACTACAATCTTCCTTGAGAAAATCCAATTTTTAGCCAATTGATCAGGATTAACTTATCCTTTCTCCTGTTTATTTTCAAATTGACACCAATTGCGGTACAATTAAAATAATATTGTTATACAAATTACACACCGATCCATGACTACACAAACCAACGATAAATTAGCCACTCAAAAGAGCTTGGAAGCAATGAAGAACTTCTCAGAACAGTACGCCCGACGCACGGGAACTTACTTTTGCGTCGAACCTTCGGTTACTGCTGTTGTGATTGAAGGTTTAGCTAAACATAAAGACGAGTTAGGAGCACCTCTTTGTCCTTGTCGTCATTATGAAGATAAAGAAGCTGAGGTCAAAAATACTTTCTGGAATTGTCCCTGTGTTCCCATGCGAGAACGCAAAGAATGTCATTGTATGTTATTCCTAACCCCTGACAATGATTTTGCTGGAGATCAACAAAAAATTTCCCTAGAAGAAATTGAACAAGTTCGCTCCACAATGTAATAATTATCTGATGTTGGTGTCGGTATTAGGTGTTAAATTTTAGAGAGATATATAGTTAGTTTATTCTGACTAATATCTGGTTTTTGGTGAGGAGTTTAAATTCATGGAAGCAGAAATTCCCCAGGAGTTTTGGCAAGGAGTTGAAGAATTTAATCAACAACAATTCTATGCTTGTCACGACACCTTAGAGGCTTTGTGGATGGAAGCACCACAACCGGAAAAAAAATTCTATCAAGGGGTTTTACAAATCGCCGTCGGACTCTATCATTTAAGTCAAAAAAATTGGAAAGGGGCTGTGATTTTAATGGGGGAAGGACTGGCAAAATTAGACTATTATTATCCTGATTATAGTGGGATTAACGTAGAACAATTGATGGAGGAAACTAGCCAACTTTTAAAAGCATTACAAATAGCCGGGGCGGAAAAAGTAGAGGATTTTTTACCCTTAATAGATCCTCAAGGAGTTGTTCAGGGTTTAAAATTACCGAAAATTCAAGCAAGTCGTAGTGAGCCCGACCGGGCTCAATGATATCTTTGTTTAGGTCGTAGTGAGCCCGACCGGGCTCTATGCGAGTGTCAAAATATCAAATTAACTCTTACACTGATAACTGATAAATGATTCAGATGACTTATGACTAAATTACGCGTGGGATTATTATTTGGTGGATGTTCCGGGGAACATGAAGTTTCTATTAGTTCCGCACAAGCCATCGCCAAAGCATTAACAACCGATGAAAATGTAACTCGATACGAAGTGCTACCCGTATATATTCAAAAAAATGGGGTTTGGAAAGATAGCGAAATTGCCCAACAGGTTTTAGGGTCGGGAAAACCTCTCTTAATTGACGATGAAGCTGAACGTCGCGATCGCATTCCTCAAAATATTAATTTATCAGAAATTGACCTTTGGTTTCCGATTTTACACGGCCCCAATGGAGAGGATGGCACTATTCAAGGATTATTAACTTTAATGCAGGTTCCCTTTGTGGGTTCTGGGGTATTGGGTTCTGCTATTGGTATGGATAAAATAGCGATGAAAATGGCATTTGCTCAAGCAGGTTTACCCCAAGTTAAATATAAATTAGTGATGCGATCGCAAATTTATTCAAACCCCTGTATTTTCCCTAAATTATGTGATCAATTAGAAGCAGAATTAGGTTATCCTTGTTTTGTTAAACCGGCAAATTTAGGTTCATCCGTCGGGATTTCTAAAGTTAGAAACCGTCAAGAATTAGAAAGAGCTTTAGATAACGCGGCTAGTTATGATCGGCGGATCATTGTAGAGGCGGGAGTAATAGCTAGGGAAGTAGAATGTGCAGTATTAGGAACAGATAGACCTAAAGCTTCTGTGGTTGGGGAAATTACCTTTAATAGTGATTTCTACGATTATGAAACCAAATACACCGCAGGCAAAGCCGATCTATTTATCCCCGCAAAAATTAGTGATGAAATTGCCAATAAAATTAAACAAATGGCTGTGGAAGCATTTTTAGCTGTTGATGCAGCCGGGTTAGGACGGGTTGACTTTTTCTATATTGAAAACACCGGAGAAATTTTAATTAATGAAATTAACACCCTGCCCGGTTTTACCGCTACGAGTATGTATCCTCAACTTTGGGCGGCAACGGGGGTTCCTTTCCCTGAATTGGTGCATCAATTAATCCAATTTGCATTAGAAAGACATTCAGAAATTAAACGGGATTAAACTTTTTAGTTCTCCTTTTTAATGGGGATTTAAGGGGATATTATCTAGGATAAAAACAGGGATTTTAGGCTTAAGATAAACCCGTTCCCTGTTCCCAGATCCGGTGTTCCGGTGCTCTAAGAGTGCGTAGCTATAGTAGCATCAAAACAACGGGATTATATAGGACAACATAAGCCGCCAGAACGTTGACTAAATCGAGAATTTTCGTTATAGTCTACGGGACAATCAATCACAACTGGAACATCTTGATTTAGGGCTTCTTTAAGAATAGGAACTAAATCGGTTGTAGCTTCAACTCGATAACCTTTTAATCCCATACTTTCCGCAAATTTCACAAAATCAGGATTCCCAAATTTCACAAAACAGGATTCACCAAATTGGTCATTTTGTTTCCATTCAATTAATCCATAACCGCCATCATTAAAGACGAGGGTAACAAAGGGAGTTCCCACTCTTAAAGCGGTTTCAAGTTCTTGATTATTCATCATAAATCCGCCGTCTCCTGTTACCGCTACCACCTTCCGATTAGGATAAACTAATTTAGCCGCAACTGCACCCGGAATGGCAATTCCCATCGCCGCAAATCCATTAGAAATTAAACAAGTATTCGGAGTTTCACAGTGATAATGTCTCGCCATCCACATTTTATGAGCGCCGACATCTGAAATCACAATATCTTCTGGGCCCATGACTTGACGCAAATCATAAATAATTTTTTGGGGTTTAATCGGAAAACCATCATCATTAGCATAACATTCGTAATTATTGCGAATATCCGTTCTTAATTTTAAGGCATAAGGTTCGGGTTTTCCGGTACGGTCTGAACGTCTTAAAATCTCTTGGAGAGAGTCAGAAATATCCCCAATAATTTCAGCAATAGGAATATAACTGCTATCAACTTCGGCGGGAGTTTCACCAATATGAACAATCGGAATTTTGCCTTGAGGATTCCATTTTTTCGGGGAATATTCAATTAAATCATAGCCAACAGCAATGATTAAATCAGATTTATCAAAACCACAACTAATATAATCCCGCAGTTGTAATCCTGTTGTCCATAGGGCTAAAGGATGGGTATAAGGAATCATTCCTTTGCCCATAAAAGTATTAACAACGGGGATATTCAGTTGGGTGGCAAATTCCGTTAAAGCTGCACTCGCATGGGCACGAATTGCTCCATTTCCGACTAATATTAGGGGATTATTGGCTTTAGAAATTGCGATCGCTGCTTCATTCATACTTTGATAAGCAGAATAAATTTTTTCTCGCTTATCTTGTTTTAAAGGATAACCTTCAACCTCCATACTAGCAATATTTTCCGGGAGATCAATATGCACCGCCCCAGGTTTTTCAGCTTGAGCTAATTTAAACGCTTTTCTGACAATTTCTGGAGTAATACTAGGGCGAACAATTTGAGCATTCCATTTAGTAACCGGGGCAAACATTGCCACTAAATCCAAATATTGATGGGATTCAATGTGCATTCTATCGGTTCCCACTTGACCCGTAATTGCAACTAAAGGTGCTCCATCTAAATTCGCATCAGCAACCCCGGTCATTAAATTTGTTGCTCCCGGGCCTAAAGTTGATAAACAAACTCCAGCCCTTCCAGTTAACCGACCATAAACATCAGCCATAAATGCAGCGCCCTGTTCATGACGAGTGGTAATAAATTTAATTGAGGAGGTTTTTAAGCATTCCAGGATTTGCATATTTTCCTCTCCTGGAACCCCAAAAATATACTCGACTCCTTCATTTTCTAAACATTTAACTAACAGTTGTGCTGTGTTCATGATGTTATAATATAAATGGAATTTGATATTTGTACACCCAATTTAGAAACCGGGTTTATGACCGGATAATATAAACCCGGTTTCTAGTGCGCTATTTGATCCAAACAGTTTTAATATTCACAAATTCGTGAATACCTTGGCTGCTCAATTCTCGTCCATAACCAGAACGTTTGATCCCGCCAAATGGTAAGCGAGGATCGGATTTTACTAAACCATTAATAAACACCGCCCCGGCTTCTAATTCTCGAATTAAACGCTCTTGTTCGACTTGATTTGTTGTCCAAGCACTCGCACCCAAACCAAAGATCGTGCTGTTAGCAAGGGTAATAGCTTCATCTAAACCATTAACCCTGAATATTAATGCTACTGGCCCAAAGAATTCTTCACTGTAAGCAGGTGTTCCATCAGGAATTTGAGTCAAAATTGTGGGCGGATAAAAATTTCCTGGACGTTGAATAGGTTGACCTCCAGTTAATACCTTAGCTCCGGCTTCAACACAGATTTGAACCTGTTGGTGCAATTCTGTTAAAATATCGGGGGTTGCTAAGGGCCCGACTTCGGTATCAGCTAACATCGGATCACCGATTTTTAAAGCCGCAAATTTCTCCGCCATACGACTTTCAAATTCATCGGCAATTGTAGACATTAAAATAAACCGTTTTGCCGCAATACAAGACTGTCCATTATTTAACATTCGGGCGGTAACGGCGGCTTCTACTGCTGCATTTATATCCGCCGTTTCTAACACAATAAACGGATCACTTCCTCCTAATTCTAAAACGGTTTTTTTAATATTTTGACCCGCTAAAGATGCTAAACTAGCGCCTGCGGGTTCACTTCCGGTTAAAGTTCCCGCTTTGACGCGATCATCGGTAATAATTTGAGCGACTTTATTAGACCCGACTAATAATGTTTGAAATACTCCTTGAGGAAATCCGGCATTTTGGAAAATTTCCCCAATAGCTAAGGCGCATTGAGGCACGTTAGAAGCGTGTTTGAGTAAACCAACATTTCCTGCCATTAACGCGGGTGCAGCGAAGCGGAAGACTTGCCAGAAGGGAAAATTCCAAGGCATTACCGCTAAAATTGCCCCCAAAGGTTCGTAAGCAATAAAGCTATTACTGGCGTCACTTTCTGCGGGAACATCGGCGAGAAATTGAGCCGCATTTTCCGCATAATATCGACAAACCGAGGCACTTTTTTTGACTTCTGCGATCGCTGAGGTAATGGGTTTTCCCATTTCCAAAGTCATAATTTTGCCGTAGGTTTCGGCGTTTTCTTCTAACAGGTTAGCTGCGTTTTGCATCCATTGCGATCGCTGTTTGAAGGATACCCGCCGATAGTCTTTAAAAGCGCGATCAGCCAGAGCTAAAGCGTGGTCAATTTCGGCATCCGTCAAGGGAGTAAATGTTTTTACCGTTTCCCCTGTGGCCGGGTTAATTGTAGCAATGCCCATAATTGATTGTTTAGTTTTGATTTAGAATTAAAGTTTTACCTGTTTTTATCGTAACTCTTAAAAACTCTTGATTTTCGATTCTGGGATTACTGATTCATTACTTGATACAAAACTGTACAATAGTATAAATAAATTTAAGATTCTTAACAATAGGAATCAAAAATTAACAAGGAAAATTAAATTAATCTGATTATTAATTTTTTGATCGCACCAGAGGTTGATACAATTCCGTAGAAAATGGACAAAAATGATCATCCACTTTCACTTTTGCCGTTAGATGGCAAAGCAAGCGAAACTGGAGGGGGGTGGGAGGTTGATTGACTTGTTCAACTTCCACAGATAAGGAGTTGGAAATTCTGCCCAGGAGTTCAAAAATTTCAGGATTCAAGTATCGCGGACAATACCCAACAAGATAATGATCTTTTGTGTTTAAAGTCAACGCCATCGGATCATGGGAGTTTTGAAATTCATGGGCTAACCATAACTTTTCCCCTGGCACAAAGCGATTAATTCGCTCAACTGCACAGGATGGCAAATATCGCAGTCCATGGCCGAAAAAATGAAGATGGTACTGCCCTTTTTCATCTGGCTCTGGAGAAGGAAAAACAGTGAGTGTATCTGTTTGTTTTTGTCCTCCACTGCGAGCTAAAAGAGCCATTGGATCATCTTCATGACTAGGAATATTTAGCCATTGAAGAAAACTTGAATAATCAGGACGTTTTTTCGGCATCAACCGATTAGAAAGCACAGAAAATAAATGGGTTGATGTATAAACTTCATCTAAACTGGGAAACGAAGATAAGGGTGCAAAACCAGATTTCTGTTTGGCTTCTAAAGCACCTTGTGTATAGAAAAATTGGTAATTTACGCCATCAAATGTTAATCGACCAATGGGAAACCAAGAGCGACTATTTGGATCTTGCCAAGCTAAAAATAATGTTTTCAAGATAGTAAATCCTCCAATTTAAGAATCTTATTTTGGTTAAATTCAAGAATTTTTTGTGCAAACTCAGATGTGATAGACGAGATGCGAGAGTTAGGAATGTAACTAAAAATTGTTAGTATATTTTCTTTGGAAATATTTCTAAGTTGTTTTAGCCATAGATATGATGCTTGAGGATAAAGATGAGCAACTCGCTGAAAAACATCAAAAGTTTTCAGTGGCTTTTTGTCATCAACGCTCCCATAAAATGCCGAAAAACATTTATTAGTATAGGCTTCCACTGAGCGTTTCTGCCTTTGAAAATCATCAAGGTCACGTCCTAGACTTGAGGCGTGGTCAAATGTTGGTGCTAGGTATAGGGTTTCTCCAAAATTAGGGACTATTGTTCTGATCAGTCCCCAGTTTTCATGATGACGATCACCGTTACCAATCCAAGCATCTAACAGAAGATAACCAACAAATACTTGGGTGGCAGTTTCGATACCATTTGGTTTTGTCCACCCTAGAGGAAGATTGATAGATTGGTCTGAGATGATATTAAGCACAATATCAATTGTATGTTGTGACACCCTGTAGGTTCCAGAAGTTGGATAGTTTGGGATAATAGGGGTAAGAAGCTCGTTACCATGAACGAGAGTTCCTCCGAATGGCAAAAAGCAGGGGGAAACTACACCCCGATTCCCTTCCCAAGTTGAAGCCAGTTCATAAATCGCGTGAGGTAGTCCCAAACGCAAGCCCAGTTCGGATGCAACTTTTTCTGCCCAATCTTCACCTGAGTTTTGTCGGGCTTGCTTATACAGGCAAAGCCCTAATTCTTGATGTTCAAACCAAAACTTAAATTTACTCCCCATCATTTCCTGACTGGAGAGTTCATAAGCGTTGCGTGTAATCTCAATAATGGGGAATTCAGTCATCAAACAAGAGTAAGGTTTTTTCTACTTAATAATCCCGATAATAATGGGTTTCTTGTTTATCCCCATTGGCGACCATTCCTAATACGGGAACCCCGGCGGTGTTAATTTCCCGCAAGGCTAAACTAAAGGCTTCTCGGTCGGTTTTTCCTAATCCTACAACCATCATTAACCCATCGGTATGAGGCGCTAATAAATTGGCGTCGGCTAACCCTAAAACTGGGGCGGTATCGTAGATAATTAAATCGAAGGATTCCTGCAATTGTTTCATTAATTCTTGCATAGGTTTTGAGGATAATAACCGAGTCGGATCGGGATAAAATTCTCCGGCGGTTAATACATATAAATTATCATCATTTTTAACCTGTTTAATTATGGTTTTAAAGTCTAATTTTTGGGTTAAAATATTAGTTAAACCCAATTGATTAGTAACTTCTAATAAGGTATGAATTCGAGGACAACGTAAGTCGGCATCGACTAATAAAACCCGTTGACCCATAGCGGCAGCACCTTGGGCTAAATTCATCGCAATAGTTGATTTGCCATCGGCCGGAGTTGCGGAAGTAATCACACAAGAGCGAATAGAACCTTCAGAATTCAACAGACGTAAATTAGTATTTAAAGCTCGGAATGCCTCTTGGAATGGACTACAAGCGGGATAGGTGATATCAGAAATATCAATAGTTGGTGCAACTGAACCCGGAAGGATTAAGGCTTCATTACTAGCTGGAATTACTCCTAATAATGGTAAGGAAATACTATCTGTAACTTCGTGGGTTGTGCGATAAACGTTGTTAAATCGTTCTAGGATTTGAGCGGTAATTGCACCTAAAAATAATCCGACTAATCCTCCTAATGCTAGATTTAAAGGAAGATTAGGAGAAACGGTAATTAATTCTCCATTAATATTACTAGGAATCCGAGGAGGTGCAATTAATTCCCAAGGTTGGGGCTTGACTTTAGGAACGAATTGTAGTTGCATTTCTTGGGATTTATTGGTAAGTTCTGTGAGTTGGGTGTTAGTCGTTTTTAACTGTTGTTGTAAATCGTTATATTGACCAAAAACCCCGGGAAATACTTGGGAATATTGGTTGAATTCTTGATTGGCTTTTTCTAAAACTTCCTGTCTCACTTTCAACATTTCAATATTATTCGCCGTTAAAACTAATTGCTGAATTAGTCCCATTCTCACCGAATCTTGAAACCGGATAATATTAGGATCGACTTGATTTGTGTTTGATCCTAAGATATTTTTGGCTTCTTTTTCTAATAATGGTAATAGTTGCGATCTCTGATCTAATAAGGCTTGAATTTGCGGCGCTGTCCCTTTAAAACGGGCAGATTCAATCGCTATTTTTGTTTCTAATTCTAATAACTCTTGAAGTAACCCTTGATATTGGGGAGATTGACTTAAAGCAGATGCTAATAACGCTTGTTCGGGTTTTAATCCTAACTGTTTTTGTAAAGCTTGATATTGGGATTCTTGTTGCAGAAGTTGAGCTTGGGTTTCTAACTTTTGGGATTGTAATTGACTATTTTGTTGGGCTAAATATTGAGTTTGCAGTTGCGGATCAATAAAATTATATTGTTGTTGTAATTTCTCAATTCCTTGTTTAATTGGGGGCAGTTTTTTCTCTAAAATGGCAATTTGTTCCTGAATTAATTTTAATTGTTGCTCTCGTTCTTGACCTTGTACATCTTCAGGAAGACTATATTTTAAGTAACCTTCAGCTATTTTTTCTAATACAAATTGGACTTTTTGAGGTTCAGCCCCTTGATAACTAACTTCAAAAATTCGAGTCTGTTTTAAAGGTTTAATAGCCAGGGTATCATTTTCCCAAAAGGTTTGTCCGGTTTTTTTGTTAAACAGAGAATCATAAGTTACTTCAGGATAGCGAGTTTGAATCCCTTTCAGAATTCCTGACATTAATTTGGGACTTTGTAAAATTTCCAGTTGGGAATAATAATCGAGGTCTGCTTTTTTTTCTGAATTCGACTCTAACC